>TARA_R110002073_G_scaffold333405_1_pt1 | contig 182049 bp, 125 predicted proteins | sample TARA_R110002073 | Tara Oceans TARA_R110002073 (sample SAMEA4397174) | marine metagenome | biome: Polar Biome; feature: [DCM] deep chlorophyll maximum layer (ENVO:01000326); material: water (ENVO:00002006), including particulate matter (ENVO:01000060) such as... | depth 40 m
TGCTCGGCCCCCTCCCTCACGTACGCCTGAACGGCGTCGCTCGACCTTTCCCGAAACTTCGTTTCGGGAAAGGTACGCCGTGTGGAAATCTGCCGAAAAGCGGCATCAAAAAACTGAACAATTTCGCGGGGGGAGAGGTGACCGAAGACTGGACAGCCCGTTAGCCATGGTTCCTCCATAAAAATCGGGCCAATGGTCATGCCAACCAAACCTCACTCCGTTTCACCTGGTTCATAAAGCGGCAGATGACGGTAGTAAACTTCCAGGCAATAGATCGACAGACACGTCGTGTACAGCCGCCCGGCGTAGCCTCCCCAAGCGTCTCCACTGGGTGACCAACTCCCGCGTTCTCGACCTTGTTTCTCTTGACGCGACGGCAGCGTCGCTTTCATCTTTTCGTTCCATTGTTTCCACAGGGGTCCGCCGTAGTGATGCAACGCTTGGGTCGCATAGTACCAATAGTAGACATCGGCTTCTCTGTTATCGATGGGGTGGTTCTCCACCAGCGATCCTAAACTCTGCGCCATCCCCGGCATGTTGCGAGCTCGACCGAGGTACTGATGGCATAGGACTCCTTCGGCCGTCATGGAAGGGCTGGCAGCGACGTTTGGCATGTAGGAATAGCCTCCAGAGTAGCCCTGGCTGACGGAATCGAAGTAGCGATCGATCTTGGGCCAGATGTATGGATCCACCTCCAACCCGCCGGCATCGCCGCTCTTCAGCCCCATGACGAACCATCCGGTGACCGACGTGTCGCTGTCTCGTCGAGGTTGATAGCGCCAACCGCCTTGAGGGGATTGCGACGCGACGGCGAAATCACACGCTGATTGCGCATAGGGACGAATCCACGAATCACCGGTCATCGCATACAGTTCACAAAGCACGATCGACGCTTGGGCTTGCGAGTACATTCGCTCGTGGCCCGTCGTCGATCCCGCCAGAAAGCCCTGGTTGTCTTGATTGGCCACCAACCATCGTGCCGCTCGCAGCAACTCTCTCCGGTACTGACCGCCACGGTGCGTGCTTCCCGCACCCATGAAGGCGAGCATCGCCATTGCCGTCGCACTGATCTGGTTCTCACCGCGTGCACCATTGGCATATGGCCCATGCAAACTCCAACTGCCGTTGCGAAGTTGTTGACGCTTCAGCCACACCAAACCTGCTGCGACAGCGTCCTCGGTTGTCTCGTCGCCTCCGTACATTCTCAAGAGGCGTTCCTTCATCGTTCCGGTTCGCCCTTGGAACATCTTGTTGGACTTGTCCAGCTCGCCCGTCGATCCGACCACCGGATCGAATAGACTGGCATCCAACTTTGGCACCATCGAGAAGATCTCCGCTTCGGCGTCAATCGCATCGATTGAAACCAGTTCCACGGTTTCCACCCGCTCTTCTTCGAGGGAACGCTCCAACAATTCCGACGGTGCTGCCGCGGCGATGGTGAACTCGGCCAATTCGATGCCGGAGCTTTCAGCCGACTGGCGAAACAGCAATTCGATTCGGCCAACCTTGTTCGTCGAGCGACTGATCAACGCTAGGACGAGCAGCAAGGTCAGATGAACGACCATGCTGACCAACCAAGATGGCATCTCCGTCAGCGTTTCGCGTCCCCAGGCTCGAATCCAAGATACGAGATTCCTCCATGATTCCGGTTCTTCGTCCGCCTTCAGATCCTGCTCGGTGCCCGGTGGCGTTGCCGGTCGATTTGGCTCCCTCCATCGCGACGATCGCGAAGACTGAATCCGCGATGGAACGGGGTCTCGCAGCTTTGTGATGGCGATGGATGACACGATCATGATTCGGCCTCTGAGAAAAGAAGGCCTCAACCATCCGTGTCACGCGGTCAATTGGTTCACGCCCCTGTGTACAAGGGCGTTTTCGACGGAGGAATGTCACACTCGCTGATCGTCACGAATTTCACAGTGTCATTATCATCACAACGATCGTTCCCAAAATCGCGATTGGGACCCAAACCAGAAACAACGAAACGATGCCGTAGCCGAACAATAATTTGGAGGGAAAACTGATCGGCAAATCGTTCGCCCGGCGATACTCCACGCGGTCCTTCCACGCCAGCAAGGCTCCCAGCAATCCGCCTACGATCGACGACAGAACCAGCAACAGTCCGATCGCAACCGGATCAAATTCAATTCCCTTGTCCGCGTTTCGAACGATGAACTTCCGAGTCAAGCCTCCGACGACGACCGGCGTGACGACCGCACCGATCAAAACCTTTTTCCAAACACTGGTTTCAATCAAATCGGCCGCTTGATCGTCAACGCCCACCCCAACTGAGTACGCCGTGGGCGCGGCAGAAGATGCATTGGGATTGAGGGCGGGTTGGTCAAATGGGTCGTGGCTCATTGCAAAGCTCCAAGGCAGCGATCAAATATCGCCGGCAATTGTACGTACTGCAGCGGCCTATTTTGGCAAGCACGTCATGAAGCTCTGAGTTGGATTTCACACACGGACGCGTCCATCACCCGTGTTTGTCTTTGCAAAACTCGTGCGTCAGGAAATCGCATCCCGAGTTCTTCACTGCTTTTTCATACGCCCTTGTCACGGGCGTGAATTCCAGGTCAGCGTGATCACTCGATGCGATCCATCAGTTGGCAACGGCCTTCTGTTTCGTCATCTCAGGAGCAACCTTGCTTCGCAGATCATGGACATAGGCCAGCTTGTCCAACACGGCGGGCGGCAAGCGTTCCGGCAACAAAGGAGCGAGCCCCAAATCAAAGTTGTATTCGCTTACCTCGAGAACAATTTGAAGCACCGATTCCACCAACTCTCGGTGGTTGGCACTGGCGGACAGATCCAGGTTGCGCCCTGCCAATTCGTTCGAGGTCGTCGCAATCGCCATGATGTCCAAATAAACATTCACCGTCTCGGCGAAGTCTTCCCAAGGGTGCATCGTCGCGTAAGCACTGACGTGGTTGTCGGCCCAATTGGCCGGAGCTCCCACCTCGTAGTGTTTCTTCATCGCTTCGCCATAGTCAACCGAATCGGGATCACCAAAGAGAGCGTGGTACTCGTCCGGCGCGACACGACTGGCCCAAGCCCAATCGATGTAATGACCGACTTCGTGACGCATGTGACCGATCAACGTGCGTTGCGGTTCTCCCAGCTTCACTCGCAATCGTTCGCGGTGAACGCTATCAGCTTCCGCCAAGTTGATCGTGATCAAACCATTCTGGTGTCCCGTGATCACCTTCTTCGGCTTGCCCTTCTTGTCCACGGTGTTTTCCAGAAACTCAAACAACAGTGGATGCGTCGCCTGTGTGTCCGCGATGTACGGAGGCAATCCTAAATCCTCCAACTGCAACAGCAGTCGCCGCTTGGCGGATTCCATTCTTGCCCACCGCTGGACACTCTGTGGTTTATCGAGTGGCGGAATCACATTGGTAAGCTGACACCAACGACAAAGGGTGTCGGGTTCTGCAGTGTAAGATTGGCAAACATCGTGTTCTTGGTTGACGCACGAGAAGACCTCGGTCCTGCAAGTGTCGCATTGGCTCGTGCTTTCCCCTTTGGAAAAACTCGTGAGCGAGTTGCAAACATTGCATCGTCCAAGGGACGCGTCGCAAGAGAGACAGCGATGATTGTTGAAAAAGATGCGATTGTCGCAGCGACAAGTTCCAGTTTTCATTGACTGACTGATTGCGTGATAGGAGTGTGTGAAGAGGGAATGGTTTCGTGTTGAATGTGTTTCTTTGCCGAGTCCGCTGACGAAGCGGATGCTTCTTCCTCAGATGCTTCTTTTGGCTTCTCTTGCTCAGGAATTTCAGCGCCCAGAATCATCGCCAGCGGGCGTAAATCTTCGTAGCCTTCGCAGGCCATCCGAGCGGCGATCAAAATCGGGACGCTCAGGAAGACGCCCATGATTCCCCACATCCATCCCCAAACGACGATCGACAGAAACACCAGCACCGGGCTCATACTCATCGAACGTCCCAAGATTGCCGGCGTGATGAATTGACCTTCCAACGATGTGAGGGTCATGAACGCTAACGTCACGACAAACGCGTAGTAGGTGGGATCGAAATTCAGCAATGCGACAAAGAAGATGATGAGTGCACCCGCGATTGCTCCGACGATCGGGATGAAGTTGAAGGCGAACGCCATGACTCCCCACATGATGGGCGACGGCATTCCCAACATCCACATCACCAGGGCGACGCAAACACCAAGCCCCGCGTTGATGGCCGAGACCTGGGCAAGATAGCTGCCCAAACCCTCCTGAACGTTTTCAATCACTTCGACGAGTTTTCGGCGGGAAGAAAAGTTGGGCAGCGAACGCATCACGCTACGCAACAAGTCATCCCCAGTCGCGAGCAAGAAGTACAACAGTGCGATGCAAATTGTCAGAAACGAAACCACGTTGCCTGTGCCGCTCAGGTATGACCAACCGCTTGTCCAAGTTGGCTGCTTGATCTCGACGGGCACAGGTTTCTCGCTCGCAACCTCATCGGACGCGACGTCTTCTGTTTCAGCGAGCTCTTCGGTGGCCTGATCGACATCTTTTAATCGGTCGGTAATGAACGACAGCTTCTGCTTGGCGATCGTCAAATGCTGAGGAGCCGCACTGATCGTTTCTTTCGCGGGTTCAAGAACCAAATACGTTCCCAAACCAAGTGTGAGCAGGATCCCGGCGATGATTCCAATCGCTCCGACCGGCGAGGGAATACCGATGCGTTTTGCGTGGCGAACAATTGGTCGAAGCGTCAGGTAAAGAACGATGGCGGTCGCGACTGGAATCACCAGCGACCGAGCGTAGTACAACGCATACAACACCAGCATGACCGCACAGATCCGCATGGAAATGAGGCCGGCGCGGTGATCGATCGACGCGTCGATATCGTTGTCTGTTGCGGGTGTGTTCACCGAAGGTCTGCGTTTCCAGAGCGGATGTTGGGTAGCTTTCATCCACTGAAAAGCAAAGGCCGTACCGCGGCGGGTTGGAAACCAAACAATCTGATGAATTAGCTGCCACGTTATGCAGAAATGACATCCAGTGTCGGCAAAACAGATCTCAGATCGCCCCAACTGGTCATTCGCCGACCAGCTAACGCGATGGGATACCTGCGTAACGGTTCGAAGAATCTGCAGTAACTACCGCTGATCAAGCATTTCGATCGGTGACACGACGTGGCCGTTGTCGAAGCTTGATCTGCCCATAAGCTTCGCGAACGAGTGATTCGCTGTGTTCTCGTTCGAGACGTCGGATCGTGAAGTGGGCCCGTGCAATGTCTTGGTAGTGGTCGATGAAGTAGCTATTGATCAACGCTCCGCCAACCGCACCAATGATTGGAATTGCTTGAGCCGCCACCTTTTCGCTGACCACGACGCCAAACCGCTTCCCAATCTGAGTCACCAAACGGACCAATGGCGGTGCCGCAGAATCCCGGATTCCATGCTGAACGATGTACTGAGATGCATCTTTGATTTGCTTTGCCATCGCGGCTCGCACCGCGAAGTACCCGATTTCGGTCTCGTCATCGATATCGGACGATTGACCGGGGTCGAGGGCAAACACTTCCAAACATGCCAAACGCGATTCTAATTCGGACAAATCCTCGCCCTCGCTGCGGGCGATGTCGGCAACACTTCGCAGGATCAACACCGTCGAAACCGGCAATTCGGCAGCAACCGTCGCTCCTCCCAAAGCACCACCGGCGGCACCGCTGAGCCCCGCCAACAACTTATGCGTCAGCAACTTTGGCTTGCTACGTGAAGCCCCATTGGCGGAATCTTTGTCCTCACCGAGCGTTCGCAATGCCACGTCCAGCGCAACGTGCAACGACTTCTCAATCGCTTGGTGGATCGCCGACTCGACGCTGTCCGGCAACATCTTCAACGATGCGGTCACCGGAGTCCCGATCATCTCGGTCAGCCGATCCGCGATGCCATGGTGTTCCAATACCTTTTTGGCTTGACGCAGTTCTTCCAAGGTTTCTTCAGGAAGACTTCCGGTAATCAAGTTGTCGCTCAAGGTTAATTCCAGTTGATGGGAGAATGCGAACACTCTTGCTGGAGCGTTCTCAGAAGCTCGAGGCCCTCGCGAAATGACCATGAAGACCGTGACGTTTCCGAGTGAGGTTGCCGACGCCACATCATTGAAAGCGACGAACGGCCAGCACGCCAGTCGCCTTGTGTCGTCTTGTGTCGTCTTGCAAACCCCGCGCCCACACAGCGTTGGCACGATGGTTGCGTCCATCCTGGTGCTGTCAACGTTTCGTGGTCTCGAAAACTGAATTGCAACCTTCGACCGACGCAACAGACCACGCGCGTGAAACCGACCACGATTGAACAAGACTCAATCGGCAGTCCCAAACACTTTCCGAGGAAAAACCATGGCGAACACAACAACTGACCACGAAACCATTCGCAACTGGGTTCACGAACGCGGCGGTGTCCCTGCGACAGTCGAATCGACTGCTGACTCCGACGAAGGCATCGGAATCTTGCGGATCGATTTTCCTCACGGAGGCCGCAACGACACTCTGTCGACGATCAGTTGGGAAAACTTCTTCGACAAGTTTGAAGAATCCAACCTCGCGTTTCTGCACGAGGACAAGACCGCCGGTGGTGAGCTCAGCCGATTCTGCAAGTTCATTGATCGAGAAAAAGAGTAGCGTCGCCCGACTCACGCTCTCTCGACGTCACTCTACAGTTCACTTGCACGACCGGCATTCAACAACACACTTTCCATGGCTATTTCAATCGACGAATCAGCACTTGAAACTCCCGACGGACGCGAACTTCATTGTCGTCGATCTGGACCATCCTCGGCCGAACTCGTGTTCGTTGTCGTGCACGGTTTGGGCGAACACTCCGGGTGCTATGACGACTTCGTCGATCGCATGTTGGCACTGGACCGCGGCGTGGTGATCTATGATCAACATGGGCACGGACAGAGTCCCGGTGCCCGCGGCGACGCTCCCAGTTTCGACACGCTGGTTGATGACATCGCCGTCGCCCTCGAATTCGCAGCGAAGCAATTCCCGCGAGCCGAACTTGTGTTATTGGGTCACAGTATGGGCGGAAACTTGGTGTTGAATCATCTTCTTGGTCGTGATCACGAATACGTGAAGCGAGCGATCGTGACCAATCCGATGATTCTGCCGCCCAATCCACCCACGCGTCCGCAAGCCTTCGCGGCGTGGCTGACCGGCAAACTCATCCCTCACATTCGTTTGTCAGCGTCGATTGAACCGACGCAGTTGACACAGGACACCGAGGCACTTCGCGACCTTGCCGAAGACGACTTGATACACGAGAAACTCTCGATTGGGATCGGCAGCCAATTGGTCAACCATGGCATTTGGTTGACCGACCACGCGAAAGAGCTGAACGTCAAGTTGCTGGTGCTGACCGGTGCGGAAGACGAACTTTGTGATTCGGAAACCACGGACGAGTTCGTCGAGAACGCGGGCCGATTGTGTCATCGCGTCTCGTTTGACGGTCTGCGGCATTCGTTGTTGATCGAAGACGAACGCGACCAGGTCTACGACGCGATCGAAAACTGGCTACTCGACACGGCCGCACTCAGCATCGAATAGATCGCAGTACCGACCAAGCATCAGCGTTGGAGAGATGACCCATCAACGGCAGGCTTCGCAAAAACAGTTGCAAAGCCCACCTGTGTTTGGACAACGTGAACTTCGAGTTCACTTCTTCTTTTTCCTCAGCAGCTTCCAGAGCGAACGGCCGCTTTCGCGATCCAAACGCACCAATTCGTGGCGTCGGATGTCGAAGCACGCGACCGAACCACGTGTGCGTTTGGCGTAGACAAAAGGCAAGCAGACCACGGTGACCTTGTACGGGGTCCCGGTGGCTGATGATAAAAAGCGAACCCGCACGGGTTCGTCCGGTGGCAACGAGACGTCCGAGCAGTTCCAAAGAAAGGATGGGACTTCGAAAATCTCGCTTAGAACGGTGACGAAGTCACCCTTTTGGATGTCTTCCCCCGCGACTCGCGCAGCGACGTTAGTCGCCGACTGGGTTTCGGATGTGGTTCTCATTGTTTCGCATTGTGTGAACAGTTGTTGGGGACAAATCGTTCTTGTCAGGCAAACGAGCAGAAATCACTCTCAACCTGATCTCGTTGCAAAACAGAATGGCAAAACTCGCATCGTTTCATCTTTCGCGAAAGGCACATCATTGGCGTCGGGAGATGGATCCGAAGAGCATCGGATTCCTTGCCCCATGGACCATTCTCACCACGCCAAGGTTCGCGAAACAACTTTAGAATGTGGCGTCATTGAGTGAATCGGCGTCGGTATTTGTCTTCCTAGATCTCGACTTCTGCCGCGTCGATCGGCAATTGCCGGCTCATCCAGATCGGTGTGAAGATGAACCATCCGATGGTGCCGAACAGTGCGATGGATTTGACCAGCGGAAGCTCAAGCGCTCCGGCAAAAAACAGCGAACACGGTACGACGATCATGCAAAGGGTGATCAGCGACATCATTTTGGCGAAGTTCTTCATGGCGACAGCACGGTTGTGTTCTTGAGGTGAAGAAATGAATTGAACGGGATTCAAACGTGAGACATCATCAGGAAACCGTTCCGTCAGCCGGTGAACGCTGCGTCAGCTTGCTGATGAGCAAGTAAAGCACGCCGCAAGTGAACCAACATGGGATCACCGCATAGGCCGCGAAAAATCCTTTGGCCAGAATGAAGTACAACGCCACCGCCACCGGAAGCACCCAAGCGATCAAGACAGCGCCATTGATGCGAGCCCCGGTGACCGCCGCGTACTCTGCACGCAAACCAAACTTTTGAATCAAGTAGAAGTCGACAAAGATGACGGCTCCCATCGTTCCCAGGACTGTTCCGTAGGTGCCCACAAAATCGAGCAGTTGAGCCGACAGGTTTGGGAACGCTCCAGCGATGGTCGCAACCACACCGGCGACAAGGGTCATCGCGGTTCGTGAGCTTCGGGGGAACATCCCCTGAAATGCGAGTCCCGCGCGATAGATCGTCGGGTTCGCGGTCGTCCAACCCGCGATCACCACGCAAATGATCCCTGTCCATCCGACCGCTTGGTAGGCAAGCAACCCGGGATTCGCGGTGACCTTGCCGTCATCGCCAACCACCAACTCCGGCTGCAACTTGATCAACGCGGCCAACAACAACGCCGCCGCGATCCAAGCCATGTAGTGCCCGAGAAACATTCCGATCGCGGGAGCCCAGCCTGAGGACTTACTCTTCGCAAAGCGGAAGATCGTGAGATCAGACATCCCAAAATGCATCGCTCCGTTGCACAACCAAGAGAACACGACGATCTGCCAGAAACTGAACGTCCCCGGTCCGTTCTTTTCCTGAACAAAGTCAATCGCATCGGACCAAAACTTGCCTTCTGACAATGCCGGTGCGTTGGTGGCACCCATCTGAGACAGCGAAACAATCCCGCAGCACGCAAAAACGGCGATCATCCACGGGGCCGCGATATTCGCGAATCTTGCCACGCGTTCATAGCCGCCTGCCGCAACCGCGGTGATCACGGCGCCGACGATGACCACCAACAATGTGAACGATGGATTGCTCAGACCAAAGAAGTTCTCAGGCACGTCAAAGCGGATATCGAAGGGCACTCCCACGGCTGACGCGGAGACCGTGACCATCGCACCGGCGAGAAAGCAAAAGAGCAATCCGTTGACCAAGTTGTAGAACTTGACCAACGAACCACCGGCGATGCGTTCGAGCTGATAGTAGAGGGTCAGGCGTTTGGTCATCGCGATCGGGACCACGAGGAATCGCCAAGTCAGCACGGCCAGCAAGTTGCCAAGCAACAGGCCCAGCAGCAGATCCGACAGGCTCGCTCCCGCAGCGAGGAACAGCGGCCCGATCATGAACTCAGTGCCCGCCGCATGCTCGCCGGCGTACATCCCCCAGAACTTCCCGTTTCCCATTCGTGCGGATTCGGGAACGGGTTCGCGTTCAAATTCGCCGCCCGCGTTTGAATTTTCTTCGCTCATCAATGCTCTCGAGTTCTAAAGATCGGTCGATTCACCGTCGGCTGCTTGTCGGTCCGCCACGACCGCGAATTTATCGGCGGGGGTTCGATCAAACCAAAGCGGAACTGTCACTTCGTTGCGACAACACTTTGCTCTCGTATTCCCGCACGTTCTCCAACCAATCCGCTCCCGCGGGCACGTCGACCGATTGGCAATAGTGATTCCAAACGGCACCGAGCGGGAGCGTCTTTTGCTCTTCGATCAACGCGAGTCGACCGGTCAGGTCGCCTTCCAATTCCAGCTTTCGCAGTTGCTCGGTTGGTTCCAGCAATGCTGCCAAGACCGCTTTCAATGCGTTGCGAGTTCCAATCGCCCAAGCCGCCACGCGGTTGATGCTAGCGTCGAAGAAATCCAATCCAATGTGCACACGTCCCAAATAATCACCACGAACAACTTCTTGCATGATCGATTGCAACTCATCGCTGTACGTGACCACGTGGTCGCTGTCCCAACGCACACCGCGACTGACGTGCAGCAACAGTTCAGGAACGTACATCATTACCGCGGAGATCTTGTCCGAGATCGTTTCAGTTGGATGAAAATGCCCCGCGTCCAGGCACAGGACTTTGTTGCGAGACATCGCGTAGCCCATATAGAATTCGTGCGAGCCGACCACGTAGCTTTCGCTTCCGATGCCAAACAGTTTGCATTCGACTGCATCGAGAGTGTGCTCGACGGGATACTCTGTTGCGAAAATGGAATCCAACGAAGCGGCCAATCGTTCTCGCGGTGCCTTCCGATCGGCGGGCACGTCTTTGTATCCATCGGGCACCCAAAAGTTATTGATGCAGGGATTGTTTTGAGCCGCGCCCATCGCGGCGGCGATCTTTCGGCAGGCGATGCCGTGATCGATCCAGAACTGACGAATGCCTGAATCCGCGTGAGCCAGCGTGAAACCATCCGCCGCGTTGGGATGCGAGAAGTAGCTCGGGTTGAAATCCAAGTGGACCTTTTGATCGCGAGCCCAATCGATCCAGCCCTGGAAGTGTTCGACCTCGATCTCATCGCGATCGACGCGGCTCTTGAAGTCACCATAAAGAGCGTGCAGGTTGAGTCGGTGATTGCCCGGGATCAGCGAATAAGCCAATTCCAGATCGCTTTGCAGCTCATCGATCGTGCGAGCTCGACCCGGATAATTACCGGTCACCGCCAACCCGTTCCCGAGTGCTCCGTCGTCGCCCTCGAAGCCCTTCACGTCATCGCCTTGCCAGCAATGGACCGAGATTTCCACGTCTCGCATGCGTTGCAAAGCCGAATCGACATCGACTCCAATCGCCTGGTAATCCTCTCGGGCCAACTCAAAAGCCATCTCGATATTGCCAGCTCGATTCATGATCTCAATGCCTGATCTAAGGGCGGTGTGCGTGTCTGTCCGGCCACCTGGCGTGACCCATCTTTCCGTAGCCTACCCGAGGGAGCAACGCCAAACCTTGACATTCTTGCCGATAACAAGACAATCGTGCCACCTGGAATTGCTTTTCTGAAACAGCCAAATCGAGCCAAAAACTCCAGTCCAAGGTGCCCCGGAGCGATGTCCGAGATGATCCCGACGCTGAAAAAGGAGGACTGGTTTCACCCCGACGGCTTTCCGATCGTGGTCGAACGGCGTGACCCGCAAGAACCCTTTGGGTTGCATTGCCACGAATTCGCCGAGATCGTCATCATCACCGGCGGCAAAGGCGTTCATATCACCGGCGAGGACAGCTACGAATTGGTGACGGGAGACACGTTTGTGATCGGTGGGGACCGACCGCATGACTACTTGAACATGGATCAGTTGAGCCTGATCAACATCCTTTTTGATCCGCTCGAGTTGCCGCTTTCGATTGGTGATCTGCAATCGTTGTCCGGTTACCACGCCTTGTTCACGCTCGAGCCAGCCTGGAGAAAGCGGCATCAATTCACCAGCCGCTTGCAGCTCAATCCAGCGGAGTTGATCGAGACGCTTCGTTATATCGAATCATTGGATCAAGAGCTGAAGCAACGCTCCGCCGGCTTTCGAACCATGGCGACACTCACAATGTTGCAATTGGTCACCTTTCTATCGAGGTGCTACAGCCGAACCCGCAATCCCGAGAGCAAGAAATTACTTCGCATCGCCGAAGCGATTTCGCACATCCAGCGACATTTTGATCATCCGATCTCGTTGGATGACTTGGTCGAGATTTCGGGAATGTCTCGCCGGAATTTCATTCGCACCTTTGAGGGCACGATGGAGACTTCCCCGATCAAGTATTTGATCCAAGTGCGGATTCAAGAAGCTAGTCGCTTGCTTCGCAGCACCGATCGGTCGATCACCGACATCGCCTTTGACGTCGGTTTTTCAGACAGCAATTACTTCAGCCGGCAGTTCCGCACCCACCTCGGCTTGTCGCCTCGCGAATACAGAAAGCAAATGCGATAAGAACCACGTTGACGTAGCGGAAGGGCGCGAGCCCTCCGGTTCCTCACCGGGCGGCTTGCGCCACACCGCTAACATCGTGACTTGTTGTTCACGCGATGTTAAGCGGCAAAGGTCACGCCAGGTTGAACTGTTCGCACAGTTCGTCGATGACGTCTTGCTGCATCACCGAAACGTCCCCGATCGCTTTCGCATTGATCACGGCTTCGGCGGTGGATTCGAGAACTTCCAAGCGATCGAATGCATCCAGCACCGTGGTACCGGTCACCAACACGCCATCGTTTTCAAGAATCGCGGCTGGGTTGCGACTGCACACGTAGTCGGCAATGGATTTGTCGCCTGAATACTGGACACCGTAGGGAGCACGAGCCACATCACGCAGGAAGACGTAGCTTTCAGGAATCGTACGAACGTCCAAGGGCACGCTGGTCACACTGAACGCCGTTGCGTTGACCGGATGAGCGAACACGATCGCTTGCACGTGCGGGTGTTTTTCGTAGATCGCTCGGTGAGCGTTGGCAGCGCGACTGGCCAGTTTTCCGTATTCACGAAATTCGCCTTTGACTAGCACAAAGTCCTCCGCCCGCAACAACTCACGGTCCCGCTGCGTTGGCGTGATCAAGAATGAATTGTCTATCAAACGAGCTGAAAAGCTACCTTCGGTGCTGATCAACAAACGCTGGCGGCAACCTCGACGCACAAACTCACACAGTTGCCGTCGCAATTCTTGTTCTCGTGTGGTGGCGGCGGGCGGTTGGTAGCTGACGAAGTCCACGCTTCGGTGTGCCGCTTGATCCAGTTGGGAATCGTTGAGGTATTGAACCTCACCAATCTGCTTGGCTTTGATCAGCGTCTTGCCCGCGAATTCGAAGGCCTCGAATCGTTGGAACGCGGACGCGAAATCTTGGCCGGCCACGACGACGCCGTGGTTTTCCAGGATCACGCTGTCGCATCCGTCTTCGAACTGTTTCGCAATGTTGGCCCCGAGAGCTTCCGTCCCCGGGCAAGCGTAAGGTGCGAAACCGACTTTGCCGCAAACACTGTGTGCTTGATGGAACAACCGCGTGTCGGGTGTCCCGCGGCAGATGCTGAAGGCGACCAGCGCGACCGGGTGAGCGTGCACGATCGCCTTCACGTCCGGCCGGGCTTCGTAGATCGCTTTGTGAAACGGAAACTCCGAGGATGGCGGGTGCGGGCCATCGACGGATCCATCGGCGCGAACGCAGATGATGTCGTTCCGAGTCAGGTTGCCTTTGTCGACTCTCGCCGGCGTGATCCAAATGTTGCCTTCGCTGTCTCGAATCGACAGATTGCCACCCGAAGTCGTCGTCATGCGGTAACGATAGATCCGATCCATCGTTTGCATGATTCGGTCCCGTGGATGTTGGACATCTCGCGAATGGCTCATTCTATTCCCGTCGGTGAAGGTTCGATCAAAGGTCAGCGGAGGCGATTACAGAGGCCGGACAACCGACGTGCTGCGGTAGTAATCCATCAACGTTTCAGGCGAAAGCACGCCGCCGCCCATGCCGCTTTTCTTGACTCCGCCGTACGGGACACCGTGTGCGAACACGTTGTGAGCGTTGATCCAACTGTTGCCAGCGATCATCGCTTCGGCGACCCGGTTGGCTCGTTCGGCGTCGGTCGTCCAAACACTGTTGGCCAACCCGTAGTCGGTGTCGTTGGCTTTCGCGATCGCGTCCGCTTCATTAGAAAATTTCGCCAGGTAAGCCACCGGGCCAAAGATCTCTTCGCGAGCGGCAACGTTGTCCAGCGGTCCGGCCAACAAAGTTGGTTTGACATAGTTTCCGTTCAGGCCCTCGACCGTCGCGGGACCACCACCGCACAAGCACTGGGCTCCACCTGCGGTGCCTTTTTCTTGGTACCCGAGAACACGTTCGCGTTGTTTCGGATTCACAACCGGGCCCATGTCACTGTTCGGGTCCAGTGGGTGACCGATGCGGACTTTTTCCATCAACTGTTTGCACTCGGAGACGAATTCGTCGTAGATATTTTCGTGGATCAACCAACGCGTTGCATCGCAGCAGACTTGACCGGTGTGGAATGTGATTGCACCAACCAAGGCTTGCGCGGTGGCTTTGACATCGACATCATCGAAGACGACCGCGGCACCCTTGCCACCCAACTCCAGCTTGACCGGCACCAGGTTGCGTCCGCAAGATTCACCGACCAAGCGGCCGACTTCGGGCGAACCGGTGAACGACATGCGTTTGATTTGAGTGTTGTTGGTCAGGGCCGCTCCCGCGGTTGCACCTCGACCGGTGACGACGTTGATCACGCCATCCGGCACACCGACTTCCTTGGCCAATTGAGCCAAGTAGATCGCAGAGAGCGATGTGTCTTCGGCGGGTTTGATCACGACGGTGTTGCCAGCGGCCAATGCCGGCGAGATTCCCCAGCCGATCAAGAGGAAAGGGAAGTTCCATGGGAAAATGAAAGCACAGGCACCCCAAGGTTGTTTGACCGTGTAAGCATCGTGGCCCGGCACATCCAGCTTCGTGCGTTTCTCGACTTGGTCGGACAGGCCAACGAAGTAACGCATCGTGTCGACGAAGTTCTGCACGTCGCCGGCGGCTTGGGCTTCGATCTTGCCGGCATCGAGAGCCTCGATTTGGGCGATGATCGCTTTGTGGCTCTCCACCGCATCGGCGAGTTTGAGCAGGATGCTGCTGCGCTCTTCTTGGGACAATCCCGCCCAAGCCGGGAACGCTTCGTTGGCGATTTCCACCGCACGATCAATCTCGGCCGCATTCAAATCGTGGATCTCAGCGAGCTGATCGCCCGAGCCTGGATCGATCGTTGCGAGCACGTTTCCCTGCTCGCTCGGGAAGGCTTTTCCGCCGACGAAGCTCGCCAGGGGAGATTGATCCAGGAACGATTGAACTTCGGGAAGCAATGTGTGTTGGGTTGCGACGCTCATATTCTTTCTCGCTCAAACTTTCTCTGCGGTGAATGGGGTGAAATAGCAGTGTACAACGATTGTCGATGGACTTCATCGAGGCAGCGGGCGTTGAACGGGAAGCCCATCCAACAAACCGGGGCGGGCGGGGCCCGTTCGAAACCGGTACCAGAACGCTCCGTCGTTCAAACCTCCGACGGGTTGATTTCCGACCGTGATCCAACCTGGATCTGACAGTGCGAAATAAGTCGTGTTTGGCTTCAACCGCGGCAAATTGTTGAATGTGATTTGCCGAGTGCCCTCGTCAGGATGGCCCGGTTCAGGATCCGCTTGCCAGACCACTGTTTGGGTGTCACCGGCTTCGTACAAACGAAGGGTTTTGCCGGTTGAGTTCGCAAATTGAATCGGTTTTGAAAAGTGAAAACTCAGATCCGTGTCACACGGAACATCCATCGCGGACATCGCGGGAACGGCACGCACGTAAGCGGGCATGATCATGCGAATGCGGTGGTATCCCCAACCTTCCTGGTACTCCTTCAGCGGTGAACGCCAAGACGCAGGCATCGTTGTGCGTTCGCGAGCGAACTGAAACCAAGCGTCGCTCATCGCTGTCAACACGTCGAGGCGTTCAGCCGCCAAATCCTGTGACTCGGCCGGATCGTTTCGAATGTCGTACAGTCGCCACGGCCCGTCACTGATACTGGAAATTTTCCAGTTGCCTTTGGTCAGTGCTTTGCCGGTTTGGTTGAAACACCAAAACATCTCGTCGTGAATCGCGAGATCTGGCAGATCAGGATTTCGAAGCAACGGCAACAACGAACTTCCATACAACGGTTCCAATTTGCGATCGCCGTCATGAGCTGGATATTCAGCACCCGCCAATTCGAGCAGCGTTGGATACAGATCGGTGACATGCAATCGCTGTTTCCGAATGGCTCCTTCCTGTCCCGACAATTGTGTCGGCCAACGCACGATCAACGGCACGGACACGCCGCCCTCTTGAGCACATGATTTGTACCAGCGAAACGGTGTGTTCTTCAGATACGACCAACCGTTGGACACGAACGCATTGCTACCGGGGGCCCATGGAATTTGTTGGTCATAGTTGTGGATGTTGCCGTTGCTGTAAGCGCCGCCATTGTCCGCCATGAAGATCACGATGGTGTCTTCGTCCAGACCTTGGTCGCTCAAGTGTTGGAGCAAGCGCCCGACGTTCCAGTCCAATCGATCCAGCATCCCGGCGTAGGCCGCCATTCGTCGGCTTTCCTGCGATTGAATCGACGCCGGCAATTCCTCCCAACGTCGCACCTCTGCATCCGGTTCGGACATCACATAACGTTCGTCGATCAACCCCATCGTGATCATTCGGTCGTAACGATCGCGACGCAGTCTTTCCCAGCCCGCCCGGTAGCGCTCGTAGTACTTTTCAACACTCTCACGGGGCGCGTGCAGCGGCGTGTGCGGTGCGTTGAACGAAACGAGCGTGAAGAACGGTTTGCCTTGCGTTTGTGCTGACTCGATCTCTTCGATGGCACGGTCCGTGAATGCGTCCGAGCTGTACCATTCCTCGGTCACGGGCTTGGGTACGTCACGGTCCGTTTGAATCGCGAGATTGCCATTCTCCATACCAGTCCAACTGTCGATCGCACCCCCGAGGAATCCGTAAAACGATTCAAAGCCCGCGTCCAGTGGATTGCCAGGTTGATGCCACTTACCAGCGAGCGAAGTCGCGTAGCCCGCTTTCTTCAGCAGGCGTGCCACCGGTAGCGAGCGTCGATAATCATCCGATTGAGAATGTGTGTGCCCCGTCATCAGGCTCGTTCGCGTCACCACGCACATTGGGTTGACATGAAATTCGCTGAAGCGAACCCCTTCGAATGCCAACCGATTCAAATGCGGTGTGTCGATCTCACCGCCGTAGCAGCCAAGGTCCGAGTAGCCCACATCGTCCGCAATGATGAGCAACACGTTTGGCTTGTCCGTCGCCGAAGCGTTGGGGTCAACCGACAACACGATCAGCAGGACGCCGACGAGGAGAGGCAACGATCTCAACATCAGTTGGCTCGCCTCGATCGGTCCGAGTCAACCATCGAATCATGCAAAAACTGATCGCGCAATTCCCACCAGCGATCCGCCATCTGCTGCACTCGTTCAGGATGCTTGTCCGCCAAGTTGCTTTGTTCGGCTCGGTCGCTGGCCAAGTCATAGAGTTGCCAGTCACCATTTTCTTTTGACTCATTGGCCGCGGTTTCGGAACGCAACCAGGGAAAGGGTCGAGAGATGTTGGAATGAATGATCTTCCAATCACCCTGCCGCAGTGCCCAGTTGCCTTCGTGATAGAACCACAACTCGTTATGAGTTGCGGCATCGTTGTCGTCAAAGGACGGCTTCAAACTTCGGCCGCTCATCGGTGGGCCACCGGTCTCGTCCAGCTCGACTCGGGCGAGATCCAACACGGTCGGCGCTATGTCGATCGCGTGTCCGAGGTTGGTCCGCAACTCATTCTCCGCACGGATTCCCTCGGGCCAATGAACAATGAACGGTGTGGATGTGCCACCTTCGTGCACCCATGTTTTGTGCCGACGAAACGGGGTGTTCGCGGCGCTGCTGAATCCAGGCCCCAAGCACAAATAGGTCGCGGCCGATCCGGGTGACGCGGAAGGATCGTGTCCTTCGCCTCGGACCATGATCTCCGCGCTCGCACCGTTGTCTGACAGAAAACAGATCCAAGTGTTTTCGAACTGGCCCATTTCTTTGAGCTGAGCGAGCACGCGTCCGATCTCTTGATCCATGCGGTCCACCATCGCCGCGTGAATCGCCATCTTGGTTGCTTGGAATTGTTGTTGCTCTTCGGTCAGTTCCTCCCATGGCAACGGGCGAGTGACCTCTCCTTCGCCGAGCACTTTGATTTGGTCGGGGAAGGCATAGGGCGGACCAACTTCTTGCTCGATCGGAGACAGCGGCCCAACGTTCAGGCCCAGTTCGCGCTGTCGTTGCTTGCGTTCTTCTCGCAATGCTTCCCAACCTGCGATGTAGCGGTCGCGATAACGCTCGATGTCTTCCGGCAACGCATGCAGCGGAAAGTGAGGAGCATGAAATGCGAGAAAGTGAAAGAACGGCTGGTCGGAATGTTCCTCCGCGTGTTCCTGCAAACAATCGATCGCATGTTGAGCGGTCGCGGTCGTCCGGTAGAACTTCGGATCGCGATTCTTTTTGCGGATCGAGTCAAAGAACCCCGGGCTTCGGGTGGCTTCGTCGGAGAGATCAAATCCGTTGTCGGTTGGTTTGCCGTCGATGTGCCATTTGCCCGAGTGATAGGTGCGATACCCGGCCGGACGAAGGTATTCGGCCAACGTCTGAGCCCACTCGGGACGTTTCCCGCTGCCGCCATATTGCCGCGTCGCCCCTGGCATGCTGTCTCGACGCACTTGTTGTGGATAGTACCCCGTCATCACCGCCGCTCGTGTCGGCCAGCACCGCGCCGTGTTGTAGAACTGCGTGTACCGCAAGCCGCCCGCCGCCAATGCGTCCAGGTTGGGAGTCTCGATCTCGCCGCCGTAGCATCCGGGATCCGAGAACCCAAGGTCGTCAGCCAAGATCACCAGGAAGTTCGTCCGTTCGTTTGCCATCAAAGGATTGCAAGCGATCGCCAAACCAGCGAGTGCCATCACCCAAATCAGATTCCGCACGTTTCGAAAGTTCATCTCAGTTGTCTCTAAAAGTTGATTGCGAAGTTTTGGAGGTGGTGTCTCATAGGTTGGGCTTCCAAGCAAAATGTCCATAGGTTGGGCTTCCAAGCCTTTTTGCACCCCACATCTTTTGAGAGCCGCTTGCGTTGGAAATACAAGCGGTTTAAAGCCAGACATCCCTTGCCGAGGAATTATCAGTGTTTGATTAGCGGCGATTAGTGTTCCCTTGAACGCTCTGGTGGAACACTAATCCAGTCTGATCGGACACTAATCTTTGGTGTTTCGAGATGTGGGGTATGAAAAGGCTTCCAAGCCCGACCAAACAGAGAACGCTGTTTTCCCGACGGTCTTGGAAGACCGTCGTACTGTTTTGTTTTCGACGGCCTTGGAAGGCCATCGTACGATGCTCAGCGACTTGCGTCGGTGAAGGTCCATTCGTGAATGGTGACGCCGCTGTCGTCGAGCAATCGCATGCCCTGGATTTGGATTTCCCCCTCGCCATTGGACGGATCGATTCGGACGCCTTGCACCGGGCCATTCGGCGAAAGCTGGATGGAATAGGTGTGGACGTTTCCATCGTGAGTCACATCAAACACCTGGCTTCGCGCCGCATTGTAGGGAAGCCCGATCTCTTTCCAAAAGATCTGCCCACTGCCCGATGAATTCGATTGCATTTCAACAGTGAAGGTCATCGGCGATGCCTTCACCACTTCGGGAAGCGAGAAACTCAAGTGTGGGTCACCGCCGGTGCTTTCAACTCGCAGCACGTTGTTGGAAACGGAAAGGTCGCACGTCCCACCGGGCAACCAACCGGCGACCGGTTTTCGGTGAACTCGCGGTTTGGTCTTCTTCGGTGTACTGCCGGTGCGTTTCAGAACGCCTTTGCCTTCCGCGGCGAGGTTGTATCGAGCGGGATCGAATCTTGGATTGACCAGCGGTCTGACGGCATTGTTTTCAACCAGATGCTGTTCAATCAGCTTGTCCAACTGCTGGACAAGTTCGGGATGTTTAGCCGCCAGGTTCGTTCGTTCACCGAGGTCGTTCTTCAAGTTAAAAAGCTTGTAACGATGCGAGCCGTTTTCACCACCGTGGAAAATGCGAATCAGTTTCCAATCGCCCTGATGCACGCTAACCGAAGGCGGAATCCAATTCGGCACAGGAGGATCATGAGGGAAGTAGGTGAAGATCGCTTCTCGCTGAAGTTCCCCGCCAAGCAAGGCTGGGACGATGCTGACCCCGTCGAACATTTGATTCGGCTGAGCATTGATCGAAAGCATTTCCAAGAGCGTCGGGTAGAAATCGATGCTTTGAATGATCGCGTCGCTTCGCGATCCGGCTTCCACCACACCGGGCTGGACAACAATCGCCGGTCCTCGCACGCCGCCTTCGTACATCGTCGCCTTGCCACCTCTTAGCGGAGCGTTGCTGGTCGCAGTCGTGCCGTCCACTTCGTTGTACATGTTGCCGCCGTTGTCCGACGCGAAAACGATGATGGTTTCGTCGGCGATTTCAAGGCGATCCAATGTGTCCAGCAATGTGCCAATCGCATCGTCCATGCTTTCAATCATCGCGGCATACGTGGGGCAGCGTTGAGGATCGTTCGGGTCGACGCGATCTCGATATTCCTCGATCAACTCTTTCTTCGCGTCAAACGGCGCGTGAACGCTGAACATCCAGTAGTTCAGGAAGAATGGCTCATCCGCGTGCTGCTCGAGAAACCGGACCGCTTCTTTGGCCATCCGGTCCTCAAGGTGCTCGTCCGGGATCATCGGATCATGATCAAAGTCCTTGAACTTCCACGGTGCAACGTAGCTGCCCGCAGGTCCCGGTCCGGGATGGTGCGGCAAATCGACGTCAAAACCATGTTCCAATGGTGAGTAGGGTTCCGATCCCAAGTGCCATTTACCGAAGTGGCCGGTCGCATAACCGTTGTCCTGGAACATCTCGGCGAGCGTGTAGTACTTGGGATCCAGCCGCGTGACCGATTCGGGAACGGTCGAGAACTTGTTGGGTGGCCCTGCCGCAGTCTCTTTGGGTTCCAGAACGACCTTCGGTAAGTGGCAAGTCGGCGAAGTGATACCGTGTCGTGCTGGGCTGAGCCCGGTCAGAACACTCGCCCGCGTTGGCGAGCAAAGCGGACTGGACGAGTAGGCTCGCGTGAAAGTCATCCCGCGTTTCGCAAGCCGTTCGATGTTCGGTGTTTGATAGAGCTTCGTGGTTCCAAACAGAGTCGTGTCGCTCCACCCCAGGTCATCAGCCAGGATGAATAGAACGTTGGGACGCTTCGATGCACTGGCCTTCGGCGACGCAGCGGGCTTGTTCGCCAGTTCTTTCACTCGGATGTTCTTCCACAGCACGGTGCCTTTCGCGCCTTTGTGTACCTGCAGACCGAAGAAGCCTTTGGGGTAGGATCCGTCGTCGATCCAGTGAGCGGCTGGCACACCATTGATCCAAGTTTTGACGACGTTGCCCTGAGCAGAAATCGTCACACGATTCCAGATGTCTTCCTTGGTGGCCGCTCTCGCTTCCTTGTGCTCTTTCAACCACAGTGGATAAAAGTAACCGCCGCAGCTTTGACCATAGATGCCACCGGACCAATGGCGATCTTGACTGAATCCTTCCATCTCCGCCTGAGGTCCAAACACCGTTTCGGTTCCGTTCTTGCCTGGTTTGGATTGAGCACGGAACATCACACCGCTGTTGCACGACTCTTCCCACTTCATGTCGCAGGTAAAGATGAAGTCTTCGAAGTCGTCTCGTTCAGTCGACAAATAGGTGCTGTTGGAACCTGGAACGACTTGGCCAACAAGGAACCCGTCTTTCACAGTGAACTTGCAGGTGCCACCCTTCGGAGTCCAACCACTCAGGTCCTTGCCATTGAACAACGAAGTGAAACCTTTCGACAGATCCGGCTCGGGGTCTGTGTTGAGAAGCATCTCCTCCGGCAAAGGAGCATTCGCTTGGCCTTTGTACTTTGCATGCCATGCATCCTGCTGTGGGTCGAGTTCACCCGCCACGATAACGTGGCTAGCACAAACGCAAATCGCGAGAGCGAGCAACGAAAGAGGAATTCGATTCATGATTGGTTGTCCGGTGGGGATTGGCAGCCAGTGTCGCGGCGGGCCAGTTTTGAGGTGGGAAGGGATGTGGGGTCGGATGATTTGGCCGTGGGGAAAACGCCCGGCCATCAATCGGCCAATTGATAGATCGAGATCGATTCGATCATCATCTCGCCGGCGTTGGCGTACTTATCGTAAGTCGCGAAGGGATCAAAGCGAAGTTTCCCCACGGTCAGTCCGTCGGGAATTGCGAAAAGATAGTCGTTCACCGTGTCCGATTGTCGAAGCAACCGCTTGGTTTGTTGCTGACCGTTGAAACCTCGGCCGGGGATTGCCCAGTAAAATTGGCTGGTCGAATTCTGTGAGGGCATTGCTCGCAATTCGATGACCATCTTGCCTTCGAGTGGCTCGCTCAATCGGACTTCCATCTGCGAATCGTCGCCGGTTGCAACCAGATAAGCCGCGTCATTCCGCTGTTCGATTTGGAGACTTTTTCGCTCTCCCCATTTGGCCAAATCCTGCGGGTCTCGGAAGTCCCACGACTCTAGTTTTGTCGCACCGGTCAGTTCGATTTCGCCTGGATTGATGGAGTTGTCTTTGGGGGCCGATGATTTCAGCGGAACCTTTGCTGGTGCGATTCCGCTGGACGCCGAAAACTCATAGCTGCCCGATTCGACGGTCAAGGCAACCACGTTGCATTCTTGTCGAAGGATGCTGACGTTCGCTGTGTCCGACAGAGCGTTGCCGCTCTCGGTGATGCTGCTGGCATCGTTTGTCGGAAGGTAGACGGTTGCCGTGGTGTTGGCCGGGATCGTGACGTTCAAATGAAACTTGCCGTCCGACACTTTCCACTCACTACGAATTGTTCCGCGAATGGAATCGTACGATGCCTCCACCCAGTTGATTGGTTCGTGCATCGCGTTGCTTCCAGGTGACGGCGGGGTCGGCCGGATCACGATCCGCTTGAATCCTGGACCGTCGGACTGGATTCCTGCCAGCGTCGCAAACATCCATTCGCAAACCGCTCCGAAAGCGTAGTGAGAGAACGAGTTCATCGCCGCGTTGTGCCGGCCAAACGCATCCTCTTTGGTGTAGCTGTCCCATCGTTCCCAAATCGTGGTTGCACCATTGGAGATCTCATAACCCCAAGATGGAAATTCGCGAGACTGCAATAGGAACGTCGCCAGATCATGCTGTCCCGATCCTGACAGAACGGGCAGCAATGGTCGTGTGCCGAGGAAACCGGTCGCCATGTGATTGCCGTTTTCCGCCAACCGTTTGGCCAGGTATTTCCCGGTCGCTTCGCGTTGATCCGCGGGCACCAGATCCGCAAACAACGCCAGGGCTTGAGCGCTTTGAGTCCGGACGTTGATGCTGCCATCTTCGTTCAAGTACTTCGCCTGAAAAGCGGCTTGCGTTACGGCACGTTGCTCGCGGTAAAGCTTGGCTTCTTCATCGCGACCAGTTGCTTCCGCCATCTCGGCCATCATTTGTGCCGAGATCGCAAAGTACACGCTGTCGATGTAGTCGAGCGGTGTTTCTTCGCCTTGAGACAACCAATCGCCCCATGCGTTTCCATGTGAAACGCCAAGGTTGTCCACGCTGGTCTCTTTGCGCCACTGCATGAAACGAGTCATCGGTTCCCAGCAGTCATCGATGACTCGGGTGTCACCGTAGAACTGCCAGATCGTCCACGGGCAAATGACACCCGCGTCCGCCCAGGCCGTTCCGAAGTCCCATCCATGCTGAAAGGGATACGGAGCGTAGCCGGGGAAAGCACCACTGGGGCGTTGTGACTCCATCAATTCGCGAAGCCACTTGGTGTAGAACGCGCCGATGTCTGCGTTGTAAGCCGCGGTCGCGACGTAAGCCTGAGCGTCACCCGTCCATCCCATCCGCTCATCGCGTTGCGGGCAATCGGTGGGCAAATCGAGGAAGTTGGCTCGTTGGGTCCAAACCACATTTTTGAAAAGCTGGTTGACCATCGAGTCACTGCATTCAAACGTGCTCGCCATGGGTGTGTCGCTGTGCAGCACCAAACCGGTGACCATGTCCAATGGAGGTGTCCCACCGGACGCCTCGGCAGATGCACCGCCTGCGTTTTCATTCGAATCCGGTAAACGCTTCACTTCCACGAACTGAAAGCCATGGAAGGTGAATCGTGATTGGTAGACCTCTCCGTCGGGATCACCTTTGCAGGTGTAGTAGTCCGTCGCTCTTGCTTTGCGAAGGTTCTCGGTCATCAAGCGACCATCGGGATGCAACATCTCTCCGTAACGCAGTTGAATCCGCTCGCCTTCGCGTCCTTTGACTTTCAGACGAATCGTTCCGGCAAAGTTCTGCCCGAGGTCGAAGACAAACGTATCCGGTTCCAATTCCGATACCGTTTTGGCGGGGATCTCTTGAGTGATACGAACCGGCACTCCGGGAAACGCTTCCAACTTTGGCCGTTTGAAACCAAAGTCACGTTGCTCGCCGACCTTCTTCACCCCGGTACCTGCCGTGGTCGGATTTCGAAACTCGTAGAACGTTGCCGTCACCTCACCATTTTGCTTCGCCAAAATCGCGTCGTCCCACTGGCCATCCTTAAACCCGGGTTTGGACCAACCAACCATTTCGCGACGTGCATCGTAGGCTTCGCCCATCAAGAGGTCCGCCTCTTGGATCGGGCCTTCGCCGGTCACCTTCCAAGTCGTGTCGGTGCCGATGGTTTGTTTCGTACCGTCTTCGAATTCGATCTCGAGTTGCGACATGAACGAGGGAGTCTTTCCGTAAACTGATCGCCCGTTCTTTTCCGGTCCCATCCCGGTCAACAATCCAAACCCCACATAGCCGCTGTACCAACCATCGGCGACCCAAGCACCGATCGCGTTGTCGCCTTCGCGAACCAAGTCAGTGACATCGTACGTGTTGTAGTAAGCACGCTTGTGATAGTCCGTCCAACCAGGAGCGAAGCTGGCATCGCCAACACGTTGCCCGTTCAGATGCAGTTCATAGATGCCGAGTGCGGTTGCGTAGACAGTCGCACGCTTGATCGATTTGGACGCCGAGAAGTCCTTTCGGTACTGACGTGCCGCTGGCAAGTGAAGCGTTGAAAGATCGGTGTGGACCGGCGAGTCGTCGCGATAGCTGATGTATTCGGCGGACCAATCACTTTCGTCGAGCAACCCCATCGACCACGAGGCGACATCACTCCAAGTCGCGTTGCCGGCCCCATCCCAGACCTGGACTTTCCAATAGCATTCTTGGCGACTCGGAAGCGGGCTGCCCGCATACTCGACGAACAGTGTTTGATCGGATTCTACCTTGCCGGAATCCCAAAGGTCACCGACGTTGGATCCAAGCTGCTTTTCCGAAGAGGCGACGAGCAACCGATACGCGGCCTGCGATTGTCCCCGTTGATCCGACGTGACCTGCCAGCTCAGCCGAGGCTGAGTGATGTCGATCCCGGTCGGATTCTCGAGGTACTCGCACCGCAGTCGTTGTGGCTCGAGAGCGGAAACGGACGCGGCGGCGACGGTGGTTGCCGCGAAAAACAGAAGGGATAGGAGCGTCTTCAATGGTCAAACCGGGATCGGGGAAAGCTCAGCAAAACGACCTCTGCCGCGTCAAATCGACTAGAAACAGTGCGGACTGGCGTTGATCTTGCCAGCCCCCCTTATTCACGCGAGACCCAGCTAAGGGATGTAAAAACCTTCGTCCGGCGCACTAGCGCCACCAGAACAGCCCCAATCTAGCTCGAGGCTGTGCGGCAAACCTTTGCGATTGCGCAAACAACCAGCACGATCGTGCCAAGTCCATAGAGAAGCGGTCTGCTCGGGCAGTGCGCGCCGTTTCCCATGCTCGGCCCTCACCCTCGCGTACGCCTGAACGGTGTCGCTGCGGAGCGTTGATTCTCAGTCTTTGTTGGCTTCGAACAAAGCTGTGAATTCCTCGCGCAGGTCTCGCTTATCGGCTGCCAGGTTCACTGTTTCACCGGGATCGGAATCCAAGTCGTACAGCTCAATGGGCCCCTCGATGTCGTACCGAACGGCTTTCCATTTACCGCGACGGGCCGCTTGGTAGACTTCGCCGACCACTCCGGAATTTGGGTCTCCGGCTTGCTTGCCAAATTCCCAGTACAGAGTCCGATCGGGCAACGGTCGTGGGGCGTCGCGAAGACGCGGTAGCACGGACACTCCGTTCGTCTTGATTCGCGGAACGATGTGCAGGGACACGCCTGCGATGTCAGCGAAGGTTGGCAGCACATCGGCGAACGCCCACGGCGTATCGTCCACTCGTGGCGACTTGATGGCAGCGGGCCAGTGGGCGATCATCGGAACGTGAATGCCGCCGTCGTACAAGTCACGCTTCATCCCTTTGTAGGGTTCTGAAGCACGAAAGAATGTCGGGTCACCACCACCTTCATCGTGCGGTCCGTTGTCCGAAGTGAAGAGGATCAACGTGTTGTCCGCGACGCCTTTGGATTGCAACGTTTGGTAGATCTGGCCAACGTATGCATCAAGTGCCGTCACCATACCGGCCAAAGTCGCATGCGGGCGTTCAACAGGCTCAGGGTAATACCAAGCGTATTTGTCTGACGCGGTCCCATTGGACATGCCGCCATAGCGGGTCTCGGGAAACGCATCCTTGTAGCGTTCGACAAACTTGGCTGGCGCGGCCAGTTCAGCGTGAGGGGACGAGTACGCCAGAAGCACGAAGAACGGACTTTTGTGATCTTGTTCGATGTACTGGATCGCTTCGTTGGTGAACAAAGCTTGTGCGTACGCACCCTTCTTTCCGCCCTCGTTTTCCTCGATTCGAATCTTCTTGCCGTCACGCCACAAAATGGTTGGGTATTGCCGGTGCCCTTCCAAAATCGAGTACATGCCGTACCAGGTATCAAACCCCATCGCCAATGGATCCGTCACTCCCATCTGAGAACCGATGGAATACTTACCAAACAATGCCGTGTCGTAACCGGCGTGCTTCAACACATGAGCAATCGTGACGTCGATGTCTTTCAGTTGGACCGTGTTGGAATTGTTGTCCATCAATCGTCCATCGCGACCGGTGAACAAAGACACGCGGGATGGCGAGCAAACCGTGTTGCCTGAATAGGCCTGCGTGAACCGGATTCCGTTGGCGGCGAGTCGATCCAGATGAGGCGTTTGAATCGGGGTGTCGCCATACGCTCCGATTTGATTGAAGCCCAGGTCATCCGCCAAAATCAAGACAATGTTCGGCGGTTCGGCACCAGCATCATCGGCCGTGGCGGACGACGGCATGCATGCGAAAAACGCCGTTGTCCATGCCAACAAAACCGACTGCCAGTGAGCTCGATGCGACATCATCATTCCGAGGAAGTGTTGGGAATCGTGTTCTGAATCACGCGAAAGTGGCGGTCCACTTGCGTCACTCGAACAACGCGAGAATCTGATCAGCCACAACTTGATGACCGGCTCGGTTGGGATGGTTGGACTGCGAGAGATAGTCCGTGACATCATCGCCTTCACCCACCAAACGTTGGAATTCCGAGTACGAATCCACCAGCGGCAGGTCAAACTCACCAGCCAACTGCCGGATCGATTCGGCATGTTTCGCGAGAGGCGAGTCGGGATCCAAGATGTCTTCTTTGGAATCAGGAGTCGGTGTCAGTAAGACAACCATGACGTCTTTTGCCACCGCCTGCTTGATCATCTCTCGCCAGCAATCCTGAGCGGTTTCCAAGCCGACGCGACGATCATTCAAACAGTAGTCGATGAAGATAACGTCGGGCTTCAACGTCAACACATCGTCCGCGAATCGCTCGGCCCCACTGACCGAATTCTCGCCGCCAATCGCGGTGTTGCAAACATCGATCACCGCGGTTGGGTAACGCTCGCACAGTTCTTGGTGAAAGAGCACCGGGTACGAATCGAAACGCCGAACAATCGGCGTGCGGAAATACCCGGCGGGGACGGAATGCCCGTGAAAGACAAATCGAACCAAGCGGTTGTTCGGCCAGGTTTGTTTGAGCTGTTGCTTCAGATCAGCAAAAGGGTTGGCTTCCGCGGGCTGGACTTTCTCAGCCGGCGGTGTCGCTGCATCTTTGGCCTGGCAGTGAATTCCTTTTGCGAAGGCAACCAGTGTCAAGACAATCAACGCACGAACAAGAATCTGCATGGAACCACGGAAAGGCAAAGGATGGAGGTCGAGTCTACGAAACCGAAATCTCAAACTGGATTTCGCTGACGTTTCCGCCAGGATACTCCACAACCAGAGGCACCGCTTCCATTCCAGGCACCATGTTGAAAACACGCGACGGATCAACACCGGACTGGGCATCACCGTGAATTGCAAACGGCACATTGCACTTGCAGACGACTGTGCCCTCCGGCTTTTCGATCTCAATCTGGTTCTTGGATACTCTTCGGACCGTTTCGCCAGTCGGTGAAACGATGGGAACGATCAAAGCAAACGCATTTGCTTGGCGATCGGATTGGGCTGGTGAGGCGGTGATCAGCACGCGTTCACGTTCAAAACGATAGCTCAACTGGCATTGGGAATTTGACTCGTCGTCGATCTGCCGGTCTTCGTCCTGCAGCGTCGTTGTGACGTCGAATCGGACTTGGTCATCCGTTGCATTGGAGGTCACGTTGGCTTTGAGGTCGTACAGATTCGTGAACCATCCCGCTTCGTTGCGTCGTTCCAATCGAGTCGTGAGCGGGAAGTCCTCGCCGGGTTGCGGTTGTTGATTCAGCGGTTCGACTTGGATGTAACGAGCCATGCTGGATGCCAACAACGTGCCGACTTGGGCGTGATGAAGGACCGCGAGCGAGCCGCCAGTGGGTTGCTGGATGTGATCGGCCGATTTGGTTTTGTAGATGGAGTCATACGCCGACACGGTTGCTCGCCATGGGCCTTTTGCTGCCAACCAAACATCCAGTTCGGCGAAGTGCTTGACACCATCCGACGTCACTCGAGGCAACGGTTTCAGTTCGTGTTTCGTCGCCGTCGGCTGCGTCTTGTCCAGCACCAAAGCCATCGCTTTGGCGTGTGCAAAGGTGTGGTGGATGCAGGGTTTGCCCCCGTGAGAGACGTAGTGAGGACCGCCGTGCAGCAGGCCGTCTGCCGTGCATCGTTTCAGCAGTTCCGCATTCTTGATCGCGGCGGTTTCGAATGCTGGGTTGCGATCAGCCATCAATGCGAACGCGGGTTGGCATCCATCCGCGGTTCGACTGCCCCAATAAGACCATTTGGCTGAACGAGTTCCCCAACTGTTGTCCCAAGCACCATCGGGCAGCATGAATTCCAGATGCCCACTCATCGACTGAGTCAACAAATCCAGCAGCGATTCATCACCGACTTCCAAGGCGTAAAGCACCACGCCATTGAGTGACTCTTCCACGTTGTAACCAAGATCAACCGGCAGCAGTCCACGACCGCTGCGATTGTCGTTGGGCTTTCCCTCTCCCCAGAGCAGCTTGTTCGGTTCGGTAAAAAACTCTTTGACTCGGACCGCGAGCTGCTGGCTGCGTTCGGTGTACTTGGCATGGTTCAATACGCGGCCGAACAAATGAAAGCCGTAGACGGCCGTCATGCCGTAATTAAGATTCGTGAAATCAATTTTTCGAAAGTCGCTGAACAAGTACCCGCCGGCTGCTTCGTCCAAGCGTTGTTCCCAGGCACGCTTTTCGTCGGCATCTAGGACTTCACCGTGGTAGTGCAGTGCTTCGGCCAACGCGATCGCGCCAAAGATGGTGGTCCCGCGCCAAGAACGAGGGTTGATATCGTTGGTCCAGCTACCATCTTCTCGACTGACGTTGTTTTCCGCCCAAGCGTAAACATTCCGCGCCGCGTCCAAGTACTTCTGTTGGCCGGTCGCATGAGCCAAGTAAAGAAACGGGTACAAGGCGTCGCTGCATCGACCATGGATGTGACTGCAAGAGTCACATTGGAGAGCACCGTGCGCGGACGGATCATCAGGGGCAACGGTTTGGCGGCGGATCATGCCATCGCACCAATCCACCAGCAAAGACTTCGCCAGCGATCGCAGATCCGAATGATCTTGTTCGGGCAATCGGTTCTGTGACGCAGCATCCGGGCCACTCGCCAAGAGGGGACGCGTCCCCAGCAACTTGTTCGCACTTACCAGTCCGCCAAGGATGCCGAGCGAGGTCATTCCGGCAAATTCACGTCGATCCATGGAGTGGTCTTTGTATCGTTCATTGGGGAAGGGGAGTGGGGAGTGTAGATGGCCATTGCCTGAAGGCAATTCTGATCAGGTGGGTATCAAGCAAGCACGGTGCCGAAAATGCGTTGACTCAGGGATGAACGAATAACGATGAGTAACGACTGAAACCCGACACTTACATCCTGACATGGACGCGACCTGTTGCGTTGTTTCCTCGAAAATGCACGCAACTTTCCGAAAAGTGAAACGATATCGAAATTGGATCGCAAAAATGGGATCATTCGCCGGGAGAATCACAGAGGCATCGTGCGAACTCGGACTCCATCGAGACTTGCCGCTGTGCTTTCAAATGATCCCGTTCGATCTACACTGATCGAATCCCGCCTACCACCCTGCCGCCGAACGCTGATCAACACCTATGCCATTCCAACGGGGCTATCTCCCAAATCGGTTCGCCCGCGAGACGTGCATGCCACCCGTCTTGATGCTGGCCGCCGCCCTTTGCACCACGGTTCTCGGTTCGCTCACGCCAATTCGCTCGCATGCTGAGGACGTCGATCCGGAGACAGAGGACACCGAATCGGTTTCCGTCGCGGACGAATCATCGGTCTCGTTCAGTCGCGACATCCGGCCGTTGCTTTCGAACCGATGCTTCGCCTGCCACGGTCCAGACGCCGGTTCGCGAGAGGGAGGTTTGCGACTGGACCAGCCCGATGGAGATGAGGGCGCGATTGGATACGCGATCGAACCTCACTCGGTGGAGGACAGTGAAGTTTGGCACCGGATCACTGCCGATGATGAATCGATGTTGATGCCGCCGCCGGATTCACACTTGAAGCCGTTCAACGAAGAAGAGACGGAACTGATTCGGCGATGGATCGAAAGTGGTGCCGTTTACGAAGACTTCTGGGCTTTCCGAGTCCCAGAACGGCCACAGCCACCAGTGACCCAAAATGCTGAGTGGAGTGCACAAACGGTCGATCAGTTTGTGCTTCGAAAGCTTGAGTCGCAGCAACGTCGCCCATCAGAAGAAGCCGACGCGAGAACTTTGTTGCGACGAGTCACTTTCGATCTGACGGGGCTGCCACCCAGCCGAGAAGCGATCCGCCAGTTCGAATCGGCCTACGCGAACTCGCCCGAATTGGCGTGGGAAGAATTGATCGACGACCTGCTTTCGCGTCCTCAATTCGGCGAACACATCGCCCGCCACTGGCTGGACCTGGTGCGTTTCGCTGACACGAACGGGATGCACAAAGACTTCTATCGCAACCACGTCGCCTATCGCGATTGGGTGATTCGGTCTTTCAACGACAACCTTCCGTACGACGACTTTGTTCGAGACCAGATCGCTGGCGATTTATATTCTCAGCCAACGAAAGACCAACTGATCGCATCCGGATTCAATCGGTTGCACTTGATCATCGATCGCGGAACCGCATTGCCGGAAGAAAGTCACGTCAAAAATGTGTTGGATCGCGTCACCGCCGTCGGCACCGCATTCATGGGACTGACGGTTCAGTGCGCGCAGTGCCACGACCACAAGTTTGATCCCATCACACAGAAAGACTTTTTCTCGCTGTACGCGTTTTTCAACAACATCGATGCCGACCCCGAAACCAACCCGCGACAAGTGGTGGATGGTTTCCAAGAGCCTTTCGTGCGATTCCCCACCGATGCTCAGCGGGCGGAACTAAGTCGCCTAGATGCAGAACTGATAAAGCTCGATCAACAAATCGCTCCTCGTAACGAGCGAGCGAGCCAACTCACCAAGCAGCTTCAGCAAATCAAAGAAATTGAGCCTGAGGAAGAAGAGCCCGACGACGAGTTGGCGGAAAGCGATGTGACGGAAGCGATGACGCCTGAAGAAGAGGCTCGCCTGAAGACAATCCGAGCGTGGGACGCTCTGAAAGAATCGCTCGAAAACGAACTCGGTCAGTTGAGGTCATCGCTGGCAAAGTCGCAAAAACAACGTGCAAAGACTCAGCGTGAAAGAATCGCCGTCGAACATGGTGTCGAAAAAGCGATGGTGATGAAGGAACGCGACGAGGTCCGAAAGACGTTCGTTCTGATTCGCGGGCAGTACGATGCTCCCGGGGAAGAAGTCCAACGCGGCGTCCCAGGATTCCTTCCGCCGCTGGAGCCCCAATCCGAAACACCGTCCCGCATGGATTTGGCGAATTGGATGGTGTCTCCTGAAAACCCGCTGACCGCACGCGTGGCGGTGAACCATTTCTGGCAACTCTTTTTTGGCGTCGGGCTGGTCAAGACGTCCGAGGACTTTGGCAACCAAGGCGAGGTCCCAAGCCATCCTGAATTGCTGGATGAATTGGCAGTGTCGTTTGTCGAGTCAGGATGGGATGTCAAAGCGTTGCTCAAGCGAATCGTGATGAGCAAAACGTATCGGCAATCTTCGCGAGCCACGCCGGAGGAATTCAAAGCGGACGCGGAAAATCGGCTGCTCAGTCGCGGTCCTCGCTATCGGTTGGATGCCGAAATGATCCGCGATCAAATCTTGTTTTCGAGCGGACTGCTGTCCACGCGAATGCATGGACCGAGTGTCAAACCGCCGCAGCCGGACGGGTTGTGGAAGGCGGTTTCGATGACGGGCGAACGTTTCCGTCCCGACCAGGGCGAATCGATCTATCGCCGCAGCATCTACACGTTCTGGAAACGTGCGATGCCACCACCGCAAATGACCATCCTCAACGCCCCCAATCGTGACGCTTGCATTGCTCGCCGCGAAAGAACCAACACGCCGACCCAGGCTTTGTTGCTGCTCAACGAAAGCGAATACCTACGTGCTTCCCGGCAATTGGCTCAGTCCACTTTGGCTGAACCTGCCGAGGACCGAATCCTGTTCGCCTATGAAACCGTCACGGCCAAACTCCCAGATTCGAAAGAGGTCGACGTTCTGCAAACGCTGCTGAACGATTTGCGTGACGAATACGCCAGCTCACCCAAACTGGTTGACGATTTGTGCGAGGGAGTGTCCGTCGACTCGCCTCAAGACAAAGTTGAACTCGCCGCTTGGACGGTGCTGTGCAACACGCTCTACAACCTCGATATCACCAAGACCAAAGAATGAATCGCCATGCATAATCACATCAGCTCGACAAGCGTAAATCGTCGTCGGTTCTTGGCCAATGCCGGCATGGGACTGGGGACGACAGCGCTCGCATCGTTGGTCTTGGGACCAAAGCTAGCAAGCGCCGCGGCCCCTAGCGCCGCGTCCGGTGCACCATCCGATATCCCGACGGGTTGCCACTTTGCTCCCAAAGCAAAACGCGTGATCTTCTTGTTCATGGCGGGAGCCCCCAGCCAAATCGACTTGTTCGATTACAAGCCGGAACTGGTCAAACAGTTCAATCAACCGTTGCCGCCATCGGTCAGCCAAGGCCAACGCGTGACCGCCATGACGCGTGGCAAAGAGCAACTGATCGTCCCCAGTCGCTTTGGTTTTTCGCAGCAAGGCGAAAGCGGCATGTGGATGAGCGATCTGTTGCCACACCTTTCGACGCAAGTCGACAAGTTGTGCTTCATCGATTCGATGCACACCGAATCGATCAATCACGACCCCGGTAAAACCGCGTTCTGTACCGGTACGGAACTGCCAGGCAAACCTAGCATGGGAGCCTGGTTGAGCTACGGATTGGGAACGCTGAACAAGGACTTGCCAGACTACATCGTGATGCCATCGGCTTACTGGAGCGGCAAGGTCAACGTGCAAGCGTTGTACTCGCGTCTCTGGGGCAGCGGTTTCTTGCCGTCCAAGCACCAGGGCACCAGCTTCCAAACGTCGGGCGATCCGGTTCTGTTTCTTTCCAACCCCAGCGGCATCGATCCATCGATTCGTCGGCGAATGCTCGATTCGCTTGGCGACCTCAACCGCAAACACTTCGGTGAGATCGGTGACCCCGAAATCGAAACAACCATCGCTCAACAAGAGATGGCGTTTCGGATGCAAACCTCGGTCCCCGAACTGACGGACATCTCCGACGAGTCTCCTGAGACACTGGCGATGTACGGCGAAGAAGTGAACACCCCGGGTTCTTACGCCCGCAATTGTTTGCTGGCTCGTCGGATGGCACAACGTGATGTTCGCTTCATCCAGTTATTCCATCGCGGGTGGGATCATCATTCGAAGTTGCCGGCGAACTTGCCCGGGCAGTGCCAGGATGTTGACCAACCGACCACAGCGTTGCTGAAAGATCTCGAGCAACGTGGATTGCTCGAAGACACCCTGGTGGTTTTCGCCGGTGAATTCGGCCGAACGGTTTATGGCCAGGGCAAATTGGACATGGACTCCTATGGTCGCGATCACCACCCCAGGTGCTTCACTGCTTTGTTGGCAGGCGGCGGCGTCAAAGGCGGGATACGACACGGTGCGACCGATGAGTTCAGCTACAACGTCGTTGCCGACCCGGTTCATGTTCGTGACCTGCATGCCACGATGCTTCATCTTCTTGGCGTCGACCACAAACGGCTCACGTTCCCGTTCCAAGGACTGGAACAGAAATTGACCGGAGTCGAGCCCGCTCGAGTGGTCAAAGAGATCATTGCCTGAGTCGATTCAAAAGCTTCTCTGGTAAAAGCCGACCTCTCGGCATCAAAGAGGTCTGGCTGGGGAGAGTCGTGCCGTTTTGAGGTGCTGCGCCAGTACTGTCTTGAGAACCCCGCCAGTGCAGCGGTCGTGCAGTTTTATTTCACCCTCCCTTTGGGAGGGCCGGACCGCCCCGGGCCGGGGAGGGTTACGCGCTGGTTCTGATGCTCGACCCTCCCCTCGCTTCGCTCGACCCTCCCAGGGGGAGGGTGATGATAAATGCTTGGCAACACAGCAGTTAAAACCTGCACGACCTCTAACGGGAGGGGGCGGAAAGCGGTCTCAGAATGCTGCTCGGCCTCGCGGGAGGGTGATGGCATCAATGATTTCTGGGAAAACTCTTCAATTCAGACGAATTTGCGCAAATTGTGTGAACATTCTCAGGAATGAATTCGGTGACGATTTCCTCGCTGTCTTTCGAGCGAGCATTGGCATCACCGTTTTCTTATCGCACTCTTGAGAATCTTCAATGGAATCCACTTCCCAACACCCGCACCGCGGGACTCGCTTGGGGTTCACGCTGGTTGAGCTCCTCGTTGTCATCGCCATCATCGGAGTTCTGGTCGGCTTGCTTCTGCCCGCTGTCCAAGCCGCCCGCGAAGCCGCTCGACGGATGAGCTGCAGCAACAACTTCAAGCAACTCGGTCTGGCCCTGCACAACTACCATTCCGCCTACAACAAACTGCCAATGCATGGCGGCGGAACCCACCCCACGGTTGCCACTCATCCTTGGGTCAACACAACGACCGGTAACAACATGCGACTGAGCATGCTGGTTGGATTGATGCCATTTGTCGAGCAACAGGGACTTTGGGAGTTGATTGCCAACCCGAACGACTTTGACAGCGACGGCACAATTGATTTCCCTGCCATGGGACCAACACCTGAAAACATCGACTACGTCCCGTGGGCAACCGACATCCCCACGCTGCGTTGCCCAAGCGATCCTGGCAAGGGGTTGCCATCATTGGGACGGACCAATTACGCCGCCAACCTGGGCGACTCAACCGACTACATGCGTGATGGATTCGTGTATGTGCGGAATGATTCACCGGTTCTGCCATACGCAGCCACCTCGGCCACTTCCCAGCGAACCAACGCCGCCCATCGTGGCATGTTCGTTGTTCACAAGTTGACTCAATTTCGTGATGTGCTCGACGGATTGTCCAACACCATTGCCATGGGCGAACTGACCACGGACTTGGGTGACAAAGACGCTCGAACCAGCCTGACTGCCGGTGGCACGTACAGCACCAACAACAACCACTGGACCATCGTCGTGACACCAAACTGGTGCGAACAACACCTTGATCCCGAACGGCCTCAATTCTGGCGTCCAGAAGCTCCTGTAGTCGGGGCCACGTCCGGACGCGGCTACCGATGGGCGAGCTTCAATCCAACATTCACGATGGTGCACACGGTTCGGCCGCCGAATTCGGAGATTTGTTCCGCTGGTGCCGTCAACCGCAACAACCTGATGTCGGTGTCCAGTCGTCACCAAGGTGGTGCTCATATCCTGATGGGTGACGGTGCGGTCAAGTTCATTACCGATTCGATCGAAGCCGGAAATCAAACGAACCGTATGGTCTATCAATGGGGAACCGCGGCGTTCAACAACGCCCCAGGATCCGAAAGCCCTTATGGCTTGTGGGGAGCCCTGGGAACTCGTGCGTCACGCGAAGTCATCGACGGCGAATTCTGATCCACTTGATCGACACGCAAAAGGAAACGCCCGGTCAGCAATTGCTGACCGGGCGTTTTTTGTATCACCGAGCTGGTTGCCCGACTCACTCTTTGGGTGGCTTCACGCCGTTCTTTTCCGAGCCAGCGTTCGCGGCTTCTTCTGCCGCGACCATTTCTTTGTACTCTTCGATGCTTTGTTCATCTGCGCTGTCTTTCACATTGACAGGCTGTGATCCGCCACACCCCAAGCAACTCATCATTAGTGCCAGACAGCTGACTTTCTTCACACTCAAATTCATCGTATTACTCTGCGGAAAAGCGAATTATCAAACCAAAGGTTTCATAAAGAAAAGGGGATGATTGATCGCTTGAATCCTAGCATCACGATGCGATCCTGCGAACTCTTATTGCTGAAGTAGCGAAAGCGAAACGCAAAATTCTTGAGGCTCAAAACAATCAGGAATACGATGCACCATGAACCATCTGGAGCCGTGTTCGCGGAGATCATTTTCCGATGACGGGCGTGCTCTCGAGCCACTCGTCGATGATGTTTGACAGACGCTCGACTTTATCAGCGTCCTGTGCGGCGAGATTGTTTCTGTCATCTGGATCCTCCTGGAGATCGTAGAGTTCTTTTCCGCTTGGTCGGACGATCAGCTTGTCCCATCCGTCGATGACGACACGAGCTTGCAAGCCATTGTCGATGTCATCGAGTTGTTCAAGATCGCTGTCGTGGTCGTAGACGTCCACGAAGATTCGGTTTCGCTGACGCAGTGCCTCGGGATCACGCAGATCCAAGCCGGACATTTCCTTGGGAGGCTCAATCCCGCAGGCTTTCAGAATGGTGGGAGCGACATCAATGTTGCTGGCAAGCGTGGATGAATCTCGCTGAGGTTTCACGGCCCCGGGATGCGTGATGATGATCGGCGTCCGAATCCCAGCTTCCACGGGCTCACGCTTGGAGCGAATGCTCGTGTTCATCCGGTTGGGATCTTGCACCCAGCCGTTGTCGCAGGTGTAGACAAAAATCGTGTCTTCGTAGAGTCCCTTGTCTTTCAAGTACTGAATGATCTGACCGCAACCTTCGTCCAACCATTCCACATTGGCCCAGTAACGAGCGGTTGGTTCATTGGGAGCGATGTCTTTGTACTTGTTGAACAAACGGTCGGGAGCGTTGTGCGGTGCGTGCGGCAGAAAGACTCCGTACCAGATGAAGAATGGCTTTTCGTCCTTCACGGCGGAATCGACGAAGTCGTACACCGGTTTCATCGTGGTTCGCCCGATCTGCAAACCCACATCGCCGTGACGTCCGCCTCGCGAAACGTCGCCGTGGGTCATGGCATCGGTGAAACCATGATCCAGCGGGTTTTCTTCCCACCACTTTCCGGTTTGCAAAGTTGCGTAGCCGTTGTCCTTGAGCGACCGGATGAACGAGGGCTGCTGGTGCAACGGTGCGGTCATTCGCTTCCGCAGCGATGCAAAGACCTTCGTGTTCGTTTTGCGGTTCAGGCCGGTCGGCATCATGGGATCGTTGCCGCGAATTCCGGTCTGATGCGGATACAAACCTGTCGCGAGACTTGCCAACGAAGGCCGGCAAAGCGGCGCCGTGACATAGCCTCGCTCATACACCAAACCAGACTTCGCCAATTGGTCGATGTTGGGTGTCTGGATATGCGGATGTCCCATGAACCCGTAATCGGTCCACGATTGGTCATCGCTCAACAAGAACACAACGTTGGGTTGTTTGGCCTGCGTTTGGTCCGTCGGCCAAGCTCCGGCGATCAACACCAAACACGCGGCAACGAGGGAGATTCGGAAACGGTTCATGCTTTCTAACTTCATTCTCTCAGGTGCAGTGATTTTCGATCGTAACTCAAGCGGGTCAGGAAGGTTCGAAGCAAGCAGCGTAGAGTACGTGTCGGACAGAAAGTGTGGCATAGGCTTCCAGCCTGTGTATTGCGCAATCACAGGCTGGAAGCCTATGCCACATATTTTCCGCACAGTCCTAACGCCCAAACGGCTCACATCGTTGCGCCGGACTGTCCTACCGACCTGTTGATGGTTTGCGAGGAACCCATGTTTCGGGAGCGTCCAGCATGAGCGGTTTGTGAAAGACCGTCAGTTCGTCGCCTTGAGTTCGCATCCAATCTTTCAGTCCCGCCAGCAAACTCGATCGAACGTTGGCCAATTTGGGATCGTCGGCCAAGTTCTTGGTTTCGTTCGGGTCGCCCGTAAGGTCGAACAGTTCAAACTCAGGTCGTCCGTGATGGCTTGCGACAACCTCCGCGGCATGAGGATCACTCTTGGCCGCCTCGGTCCACTCCTTGAAGTAGTCCCCCGATGTGGCACGCAGCAACAAATCGATGTGCGTCGTGAACGCAAACTCGGGGTGCGGGTTCCAGATCAATTTGTACTTGTCGGTTCGAATGCTGCGGCTCAGGTAGACGTTCATCATCTTGTCGCCGCTGTGCGTCGTGAAGATGCGCTCGCGATGACTTTTGGATGGATCCTGCAGCACTCCGGCGAATGACTTCCCGTCGATTCCTTGGGGCGCTTCGCCACCACCGACTTCGATCAAGGTTGGCAAGATGTCGACCCAACTGACCATCGCGTCGGTGCGTGAACCAGCCTCGATCGTTCCTTCGCGAGAAACGATGAGCGGGATGTGAATGCCTTCGTCGTAGAGCGTCCATTTGCCAAATGGGAACTGAGCCCCGTGGTCACTTGAAAAGAGAAACAAACGATCTTCGGACAGGTGTTCGTCAACCAATTGCCGCAGTTCACCGAGGTAGGCGTCCAAGTCCTTGACCTCTTGCAGGTAGCGAGATCGCTGGACTCGAGTTTGTGGCGTGTCGAGCAGCTTCACTGGCAGCGACATGGATTCCGGATCCACGGTGGATTCACTGGGCCATGGAACGTGCGGGTTGGAAACTCCAACGAACAACGCCAGCGGTCGCGAATCGGTTCGGCTTTCGAGAAACGCCTGGACGTTCTTTCGCACCGCGGGAATGTCCTGTGCTCGGTCGTGTGTATCGAACTGATAGTCCGGTGCACTTCGCAAGTGAGCCACCTTTCCGAACGCCACCGTCTGGTAGCCCAATTCATTCAAGACGACCGGCAGTTTCAACACGTCCTCGTGTGGGTACGAGTGGTTTTCCTCCGCGCCGTTTCGTGCGGGCATCAACCCCGTCAACAACGCGGCCCGACTCGGGGCGCACGATGGGCTGGCCACGAAGGCACGATCGAACGTCATGCCTTCCTGAGCCAATTGATCGATGGCGGGCGTTTCAATGTTGGTGCCGCCATACAGTGCCAAGTCCGAGGCGGACAAATCGTCCGCCAGATAGACCACAATGTCGGGCTGGCGTTCGGTGTCCTTCGCCGTTGCAATTGCAGCGCCGAAGAAAACCGTGGTCGCCAGTCCTGTCATACAGTTCTTGAGTTTGCTCATCACTATCGCCCATACACCTTGGCTTTGGGATCACCACCGGACAGCAAGTACGCGATCAAATCTCGAACTTCCTCGGCGTTCAAAGAATTCAACATGTCCGTCGGCATCTGCGAAATCGGCGAGTCTTTGGCTGAGATGACTTCGTCCGGTTCCACGACGACTGGTTTCACCGTCTCGCCAGCCTTGCTGACGGGATGGATTTCGATTCGGTCCTCATTTTCGACCATCAACCCGGTCAGCACGCGACCGTCTTCCAGCAACACCACCTTGGATCCGTATTGATCGCTGATGACTTTGCTGGGTTCGATGATGGATTCGAGCAAGTAGTTGGCGTTGAATTTGTTCTTCACCGTTGTCAGGTCGGGGCCGATATCGCCCCCGAGTCCATCGAACCGGTGACAAGAGGCACACTGTGCGGCGTGGAATAGGTTGCGGCCGCTTTCATAGTTGGCCTGACGCAAGGCACCGCCGGTGTGCTTGCTCGCTTCTGCCAAAGTCCATTTTTTGCCTGGTCCCTTGGGAGCGGTGATTTCAAAGTCGGGGACAGGGTTGAAGTCTTCGCCGCTGATGTCGGAAAGTTCTTCCCGCTGTGCGTTACTGAGATGCCCCAACACTTCGTCTCGCAGGTTCGCGAGGAACTTGCCGTAGCTGTTGCCACCGCTGTATTTCGCGGCTTGGTTGATGAACTGGATGTACGCCCGAAGATTGTCCATCGTCCAACCATCACGCAGGTTTCGCAGCATGAACGCGTAGTTGATTTCGTGAGACGGCGGCTGGTTCTCCAGCATCTTGACGACTCGCGAACCGTAACGTTGATTGCGTTGGAAATCAACGTTTTCTACCCAAGCCGGAGGCGTCGGTTTCGCGTCCGTCATCATGGCGATTGCTTTGTCGATCACCGTGGGTGATTCCACATAGACCAGCAAGCGAACCAGTTCGGTGTTCACGTCTTTGCTTTTGTTCGGAAGCAAGGCATTGAGCTCTTCAATGACCCGTTCACGTTCTTCCGCGGTTGGTTCACCAAGCCGAATGAAGGTCAACGCGTAGGCTCGCAGCAGTCCGAGCAGTTGCGGTTCGGGCAATTCGCTGGGTTTCATTTCCAACAACGCGTTCACCAAGTCAGACCGATGGGATTCATCCCCGCGACGTGCCAGAGCGACGGCGCCGGTGATCCGGGCTTGCGTGTTGGATTCATCGAAGACTTTGCCGGCCCATTGCTGCGTCGGTTGTGACTCGACGGCGATTCGTGCCGCGTATCGTAGCCAACGATCGTTGCTCGAAAGATGGGGCCATGCCTTGGCGACTGCGTCCGCGTGCTCTTTCCCGTGGAAGACTTCCAAGCTTCGGCGTTGTTGGCGAGTTTCTTCACCAGGGATCGGGGCCGATACGGGTTCGGTCGAGTCGTCGCCTTCGTACGTGATTCGGAACAGAGCGGACTGAGTGCCACGTCCACCAACGGTGAAGTACAACGCACCGTCCTTGCCCACGATGGCATCGGTCACAGGCAAAGGTGCTCCGTAACAAAACGCTTCTTGGTGAGCTTTCCAGCCAGCCCCATCGGGTTCCAAGTGAATCGCGTAGATCGTTCCGAAGGTCCAATCGAGTGCATAGATCGCATCTTGATACTTGGCGGGGAACTTGGCTCCTTGGCCGCCGACCACACCGGTCGGGCTGCCGGGGCCGATGTTCAAGACGGCTGGTAAGCTATCCTCGTAGTACTCGGGCCATTTCCCTGAACCACTTCGCCATCCGTAGTCCGATCCGCTGACGGCGTGATTGATTCGCGTCGGGCGGTACCATGGCGAACCGAGGTCCCATTCCATGTCGGCGTCATAGGTGAACAGGTCGCCGGCACGGTTCAGTGCGATGTCGTATTGATTGCGATACCCCATCGAGATGACTTCATGTTTGTTCGTCTTTGGATCAAAACGGGTGATCCAACCGCCGGGTGCGAGTCGACCGCGAGCGTGTCCGTTGGCGTCCCATTCGCGTGGCAACAGCAGATCTTCGTTCCAAGTCGGGACGCGTGATCCAGCGATGATGGACTCGTCCGGCAGATTCGTGTGGTTGCCCGCGGCGACATAAAGAGCGTCACCGTCCTCGGTTGGAATCACCGCGTGGTTCCCGTGTTCTCCGCCACCATGCGTGCCAAACAATTCTTCGGCGTGATCCAGCAAACCGTCGCCGGTGGAATCCGTGACGCGATACATCGGGCTGCTTCCGCGATTAAAATACAACGCACCGTCGTGCCAGGTCATGCCTTGAGCTCCCGACACCTTCACGGGCATCTTCTCAACCTTGACGCCTGATTCGCCGGTTGCGTTGGAAGGGATTTCATCGAGCGTGATTCGATACAAACCTGCTTCGCCTTGATCACTGGCGTACAAGCGACCTTGATCGTCGGTCGTCAGCGAGACCCAACTTCCTTGGCGGACCTTGGGAACTTGGTAAACGAGTTCGACTTTGAAGCCATCGGCCACCGTGACTTCGTCGGCACTGAAGGAAGTATCACCAGATGCTTGGTCCGTTCCAACGCCCGGTTTTCCCCATGGTGATTTTCCAAAATTGCCCAGCGACTTGGCGGCAAGGTTCCACTTGGAATCATCGTAAGCGGCGGTCTTCCAATCACCGGTGGCTACGTTGGCCAGTTTCCAATTCGGGCTTGAGATGACTTGATGAACGGTTCCATCCTCGGTTTCGACTTCGAGTTTGAAAACGAAAGCGGCCACGCCACCACGGTTGCCGGCTTTCACTGCGATTTGGTTCTTGCCTGCTCGGACAAACTGACGAGCATCCAGTTGTTTGATGGGATACTTCCAATCGGGACAATCGCCGACGGGTTTGCCATTGATCCAAACGGTCGCTTCGTTGTCGCAGGTGGCATACAAGCGGGCCGAGCGAATGGCTTCTTTGGATCCCTCGGGCATGAATTCGAACTGATGCCGCAGATAGAGCGGGTCGTTGGATGAGGGTTGATCCTGACGCCAAATCCATTTTGGTGTTGGTGACTTGGCAACCCAATCAAACGCGGTTGCAGCCGAAGTTTTTTTGGCGTTCTTGCCTTTGGAGGCAGCTCCACTTTGCACGTAGGAGTTCAACACGGACTTGGCGTTCGCGGCATCCAGCTTTTGAAGTTGAACGTCTTTGAACTCACAAGTCATCGACGGCCCGGCGTGCAACTGCAACGCTAGAATTCCGCTGCGGCGAGCTTCCGGGTGGTTGTCGGTCAGGTCCATCGTCGTGACGCCGTTGACCTGGTGAATTTGCCGATCGCCCACCGCGATGATGGTCAGTTCATTCCATTCCCAATCGACCAGCTTTTGCGAGCGGTCACCGACCTCGCCGACCACCTTGGGTTTGCCATCCGCACCGACTTCGACCTTTTGGAATCGTTTGGCGACGATGCCACGCCATTTTTCCGCGTAGAGCATTCCAAAGAAGTCGGGCGATTTGTGCAGGTCCGCTTGATAGCCTTTGACGACAAAGTTTTTGGGGTCGATCAGTTCGCTGCGATATTGCACGCCGCTGTTGTTGCCGCGAAAACGGACTTTGGTTTTGAAGACAAAGTCGCCGACCTCTCCGCCCTGCCACACCAAGAACGTGTTGCCCTTGGTTGGATTCTCTTTCGTGGTTTCGCCATGAATGACTCCATCGCGAACGGACCAAAAGGAGTCGTTCCCGGCCCATCCTGAAAGGTCTTTTCCGTTGAACAAGTTTTCAAAGGAATCTTCCGCCTGGACGGAAAGAGAACAGACAAACGAAAGAACGAGACACGCGCGTGTCAAATATCCGATGTAGGTCACGGTGGCTTTGCAAATGGGTGGGAGGAAACAAGTTGGCGTCGTTCCAAGCTGACCTTCGATAGGGCCAGGGCTTGATGTCGATCAAACGCCGCTTTCGATCGCGTCACGCATGGAACAGCTTGCTCGAGCGGTTCACTCGGGCTGATGCAACGAGCATGTTGAATGCGTTGACGATGCAGGCGGGGAGCCTGCGGAGGTGGGTTGTTGTGGTGGGACTTGGGACGGCAGCTAAACGTATAGACTGCCGTCGCCAAGATGATCATAGATGCTCTGAGGGCTCGTTCAATTGGCCTCGACTAAAATCGAGCCACTGAATTCACCATCGAGAACCCATCGATTCTGTTTCTTGATCACGGAAACAGGCGATCCGTTGACTGAAACCGATTGCATGTCGTCCAGTTCAGGTAAATCCAAGTTTGCGGTGATTCCCTCGGGCAACTCGACGGAAAGCTTAAAACCCGATTCGCGATTCCAATCCACATGGATGGGGCCAAGCTTGGTTGGCACTTTTCCGCGAGCGAACTTCAGGTCGCCCAAGCACGGACGCACGAGGACTTGCTTCCAACCTGGGCGGATAGGTTGGATGCCAAGCACATGACGCGGCAAGAGGTTTGCTGGTGCGGCACCCCAAGCGTGATTCCAATCCTGATTGGGTTTGTACTTCATTTCCCAGGCTTCCCAAGTGATGGTGGTTCCGCTGCTGACCATGTGTTTCCAACTGCGATCGCCATCGGCCAACATCAATGCCAATGCTTTGTGCTCGCCGCCGTTTTGAAACAACGCGTCCATGAAGTACTGAGCCGCATACACGCTGCAGTCCATGCCTTTGGTTTTCAACCATTCGACAACGCCGGCCTGTTTGTCGTCGGGCACCAAGCCGAACGCCAACGGAAAGAAATTCGCATGAATGCTGCTGTGTTCCGTCCCAACCCCGTCGCGGTAAATCCCAGCCTCTTCATCGAACAGCGTCGCTTGGAAGGCTGTTTGGGCCAAATCGGCGCGGGCCGCGAAAGCATCCGCGTCCGCGGTCTTTCCCAACGCCATTGCCATCTCGGCCATTTGCTTCAGGGCCACGATGTGAAATGCGTTGACGACCGTGTTGATCTCGGTGAACACAAACCCGTCACGTTCTTTCTGCGGCCAATCGACGATGTCGTGGCGACTGCGATCCAGTTCAGCACTGCGAACCAGTCCATCATCGGCGCTGCGATGCAAAAGCGTTTTTGACTTCAGTGATTCGTAGCGTTGTTGCAACCACTTTGTGTCTCCGGAGTTCATCCATTCCGCATGAGCCATGAAAACCATGTGTGGAGCCCACTCGGTCGGCCACGTGCCGTTTTCCATCAACCAGTCAAAGGTTCGAGCGGCCATGGTGACGTGATCGTCCGTGGCATAGTGGCTGAGCTGATTCAGATAGGCATCGGCTTCGTAGGGGATCCGTTCTCGGTCACCATCAACGTAAACGCCCGCGAAGGTGGTGGCTTTGATGCTGTACTTGCACAGATCCCAAATGCGATTGAGTGTTTCATCGGAACATTCAAACGAGCTCGCGTCATCGTTCCATGTCTTTGAATATGCGGCACGTCGACGAATTTGATCAAACGCGAAATCTGCTTCGAGCCCTTCGATCTCGATCCAGCGAAACGGCATCACGGACTGCCATGCGGATGGCGTCAGGACGGCGGGCGGATTCGCATTCATCCGTCCCGATTGTTGAATGTTGCGTTCGTCAACGGGCGTCGGCACGATCCAATTGCCTCGTTGCTGCCCTCGACGAACAGACGTCATGCCATACCGAACTGTTCCGGGTGGAGTTCGGTCGACGCGTCCTTCCTTGAGTTTCTCGCCAAAGTGCACGTTGACCGTCCCACGTCCGTCGGAGGGAACAGGCATGACGATGTTCCCAAACGCGACCTTGCCGAAATCAATCAACGTGACTTTGTCGTTGATCCGTTTGACCGACACGGGTTCGTGCTCGGTCAGCGACACATGTTCGCTCGCCGGGATCAATGGCAACTCTTTGATGAACAGATTGCGGAAGCGATAGGTTTGACCCTTCTCGCCGTGGTGCTGAATGCCAATGAAACCGCTGGAATCCATCGCGTCTCGAAAGCGAACGGTCTGGACCCCGTTGAGTTCGATCGTGATGACATCATCGATGCAAGTGATGGTGTACCGATTCCAACCGTTGCGATTGAGTGCGTCACGGACACGCGGTTCGGCAAAGAAGTCTTTCGACTCCTCTTCGTGAGCAAGGAATTGCTTCGTCGAACGGCCTCTTGTGCTTGGCCAAATCCAGCGGCGTCTCGCTTCGTCAAACAGTCCGCCAGACCAACGTCTCTCCGAGCCATCGCATTCGGCCTGATACCCGTACACCTTCTTTTCCGCATCTTCGTCCACATGACAGCGAAACATCACGCCCGAATTGGATGGTCCTTCGGGTAAATGAATGTCAACGCTCAGCCGAAAATTGGAGTACTTCTTCTCTGTCACCAAGAAGAACTTCTTGTCCGCCGTCAGGTGAATTTCGCCATCCACCACGGAGGCTTCTCCGTGGGGATACGGATTCCGCCAACCGGACAGGTCCTGGCCGTTGAACAGAGGTGTGTAGCCACGACTGAGGAAGCTGTCGCGCGCCTCCTCGATACTGGCGTCAAACTGCGGTTTGGTGATGGTCGCGAACGTGTCGTCTGCTTGAGCAAGCGTACCGGCAACGAACAACAGAATGAATCCAACGACAATTCGACTGTACTTCACGGTGTAAAACTCAGGAGGGGGGGATGAGGCGGGGAGGAAGTCGGCTATTCGCCTTTGCCGATTTCACCGGCTTCGGTCGCGTCTTTCGCTTCCGCCGCGATCATCGCGTTGTATTCGTCAATCTTGGACTGGTCCAAATCAGCCAGATCATTGGTGGGTTCGGAGGATCCGCATGCTGTGATGAGTCCCAATGGAAGCAGCAACATTGCCAAACGAAGTGTCTTGAACATCGATAAACAGACCTGATTTGGAAGACAAAAGTCGGAAAGGAAAAAGCCTCGCCACCAACGGTAGCGAGGCTTTCGAAACATGGACAACTTTGACTCAGAACTCTGAGTCGATGACTTCTTTGTTTGCACGAGTGCCCAAGGCTCCCCACAATCCGTAGGGGCTTTGAGCACCAGCAACCGTTGCGGGCGAACCGTGATAAGAGATCATGGCTTGGTTGCTGTTACCCGCTTCGATGCTATCAGTGACAAACTTCACCGCACCATCGCCCATCAGAACGTGGGCGCCACCTTGGTGACGGCTCGAGACGGTGACGTTCGAATCGTTACTGGTGTATCCGCCGGTGCACACGCCGGAGTTAGGCGGCAAAATCGTGTGGACTTGCGAATGCATGTGCACTGCGTCGTGCCAGCGATAACCGCGAGAGTTTGCAACGTTCACGGAAGATCCTGCAGCAGCGATCCAAAATTGAGGTCGCGCGGGATCATGGAATTGATCCATGTATCGAGGGTTGCGGCGACATTCGGCTCGGCCGTGTCCGCTGCGATCGTTGTAGGCGTTCGCGGTCGGGAACGATGTTCTCACATCGCGGTCACCGAGGTCGGTTGCCAATTCGCCACACATGATCGTGTTGCTGAGACCATCCAGGGTGTCGCGGAACTTCATTTGTCGGGTCATGACAAACATTCCGCGGTGGACTTTGCGTGAACGCTGCGACAAAGTCGAATTGTTTTCGGTGTAGGGAACCGTTGCGCCACGCGATTCGAGTGTGACGTTGATGGGCCCTTCGCGTGACATCACGGACGAGTCACCGGTGCAGGCACCGTAGTTGGTTCGGCCGAGCGATGGCAAACCGCTGCCTGGATCACTTGGGCAACGGAACGTTGGAATCGTTGTTCCCCAAGGTCCATAGTCAATACGTGCCACGCCTGGCCCCATCGCTTGCCATGGGGTCGCTCTCGTGGAGCCGTCCGCATTGAAACCGAGTGGGTTGCTGATTTGCTCCCACAATGATTGCTGTTCAATGAATGGAAGGACGCTGATCAGGAACGATCCGCGACGGTTGATGCTGTCGGTTCTGTTGTCGCCTGCATAGATCTGCTGGCCACCGACTCGGTCCGTGCCGGTGCCATGAATTGGCATACCGTTGTAAGCCGAATGATAGTTGTGGATGCCCAACCCAATTTGCTTGAAGTTGTTGCTGCAGCTCATACGGCGAGCTGCTTCCCGTGCGGCTTGAACAGCCGGCAATAAAAGTCCTACCAGCACACCGATGATCGCAATGACCACCAGCAGCTCAACAAGTGTGAAGCCAGAATACTTTCGTTTCATCTTGGACAATCCCAAATCGAATAAGAGAAGAAGAGTGAAACGAGCGTGTGGATGCTAAACGCGGTAAACGAAGGCGCCACGGCTCCGGCCACCACAAATCCGCTCGTATGCGACTATTCCCGTCCTTGCAGCCAGGCTTTGCGGCAAATCATCCAAAAAATGTGTCTTTATCGATCCATTGGCACTGAGTAATTGGGAGTCAGCTTCCGTCGCTGAGATGCCTTGTCGAATCTCGTCTCCCTGCACGGGCACGCCGCCTTTCGATCGTGCGACTTAACCGTTCAATATGCTGCTTTGACTGCCGAGCCGTGTCCCACCGCCGTCTGGTCCACATTTCGGCGAAGCTTTCGTTCTGCAAACCGCTAGCGAGCTCGATGCATGATGCAGTGGCAACAAATTGATGGTTGCTTACCAGGAACCCACCGAGCGGAGCGGCTTGCAGGCGATCTATAGACAAGCCGCTCTGAGTATAAGATTTTGCGTCAAAAATCAAAAGATTGCCGGCAATTTGCGACGAAACCGGTTTCAACTCAGAATAGCGTACAAAAATTTCGCAAAACATGCTTCAGGTCGGGGGAAGAAGAACAGTGCCACCGGAAAGATTGGTGATACCTTCCACTCGATCGCAAACGGGAATGAATCCTTGGATTCGCAATCTCCTCCACCGAGCAACGAAGTCTCGCAAGAAGAGTTCGTTCGATTGCTCTCAATGCATACCAGCAAAATCATGTCGTTCATTCGCATCCTGACCATGAACCGCCAGGATGACGCGGAGGAGATCTTTCAACTGACTTGCATGATCTTGTGGCAAAAGTTCTCGCAATACGAACCTTCCGGCAACTTCTCCGCCTGGGCATCCCGCATGGCGTACTTCGAAACACTGAAGTACCGAGAATCGAAACGCCGCATCAAGCTTCTCAGCGACGAGGCCATCGAATCGTTGGCCGAAGCCGCCATGCCGATCTCGGCGGAGCTGACCGATCGTCGAACCGCGCTGTCCGAGTGCATTCGGAAACTGTCCAACCCCGATCGAGATTTGATTCGTCAGCGATATTTCGAAGGTTTGAGCGTCGCGGAGATCTCTGAGAATGCAGGCCGATCCACCCACGCGATCTATCGAGAGCTGAGCAAGATTCACGGCATGCTATCACGCTGCGTGGACCGATCCGTTGAGGAGGCATGGACATGAATTCGCAAGACCAACAACTCGATGAGCTTCGCACGCTGATTCTGAAGTCCCAAAGCGAAGACTTGAGTGAAGCGGAAACGATCGAGCTGAATCGTCTGATTCATTTGCCTGGCGGTGCCGAGGAAGCCGCTCGCCTGGTCGATCAGCTCTGCGCGTTCACCGACATCGGCTCATCCAATTTCTTGTCGCTTGAAGAAGAACAGTCGGGCGCACGCCAAGATTCTCACCACACCCCGCCGCCAGCTTTCAACACCGCTGCGTTCCCCGAGCCAGCCACCGAACGATCCAGACCCGTTGCCGCATCGCGGCCCAATCGGCCCCAAGCAGAAACGCATTCCCAGAATTGGACGCGAGCGTATTGGTTGGTGGGGTTGGCGGCGAGTCACTTGGTGATTGGTTCGTTCGCTTGGTCGCTCGCGAGACCGGCTCGCGAAGTCGCACCCATTGCAATGCAAACGGCGAAGGTGAAACCGCCTCAGATCGTATCAATGACCGCCTGCGTTTGGGGACATGGTGGAAACTCCGTTCCGACGTTGGGGAAACCCATTCATCAGGGCGAAGTCCTGAACTTGGTGGAGGGGGTCGCGGAACTCAAAACCGGCGACGGGACTCCCAACGAAGCCTTGGTGCGAATCGAAGGCCCCGCCAGCATCTTCATTCGTGATGATGGTCAACTCGGTCTCAATCACGGAACCTTGACGGCAAAATCATTGGGCTTTGGCAGTGAGCAGGTGTCGATCATCACGCCAATTGGATTGGTGTCCGTTGATGGGCAAAGTTACGTTGGCTTGGTTTCTCTGGGGGACTCGCATGAAGTCCATTTGTTCTCGGGACGAGCCTTCGTTCGGCCGCTGAGCACCTACGGATCCTCCGATGTTCGATTGGAAGAAGGCGACGCGGTCCGCCTTTCGACGGGAACAGAAATGGACTCGGGCGTGGTGCTGTTCGAAGCATCCATGGCCAGCTTCGCTTCGGCTCGATCCAACGCCTTTGATCCGCTCAGCCTGGACGAGAAGTACGTCAGTGCCGTTGTCGAATCGTCACCGGATATCTACTGGCGTTTCGAAGGCCTCGAGGGATCTTATCCGCAGCACGTCAAGAACGAAGGGAAACTGCCCGATTTGCACGCATCGGTTGTCGGCAACCCGGGGTGGCGGCAATACCGCGGCAATCGTGTTGCGGAGTTGGGACTCACCGATGCTGCCTCTGCCTTCACGACGGAAACATTGTGGCCCTCCAAACCGCTGGACAACTACACGATTGAAGCCTGGGCCAAACCGCAACTGTATCACCACGGCGAAATGATCTGCTTGGTCGATCCACTGGAGCGTCGAGAGGGGCGTCATGACCAAGCACTGTTGCTCGAAACGTTCGCGAGAGAATGGTTCTATGCGTTGAAGGTACTGGGGCCAAACCGCATTCGTTTCAATCACCGAACACCGCCTTCGGGAGTGGTGTTGGACGGGACGAATCTGGTCTCAGAGGATCCATACCAAGTTCGCGTGTGGCAGCACGTTGTGGCTCGCAAATCAGGCAACGAGTTGTCGCTTTGGATTGACGGGAATCTCGCGGCGCAGCAAGAAGATGAGGCTCCGCTTCCGGCCAACATGAAAATCTTGATCGGGCAAATTTACCCGACCAAGAACTATCGCCCCTACGTTGGCCAGATCGACGAAGTCGCGTTCTACGACCGAGCTCTGACGAAGCAAGAGATCCGAAAGCACATCCGAGCTTCCGGCCGACTCGTCGATTTTGACTGAGTGTTTGCTCGCGCTTTCATGGGTTGAACTTCACCGACGCATCGAAAGGTGATGATCCCATAGCGTCACAAATTTTGCATTCGATGCTATGCCTTCAAATATTGATTGAACCAGGCGAGCGTTCGTTTCCACGCCAATTCGGCTGCGGCCTCGTCATAGCGTGGCGTGGTGTCGTTGTGGAAACCATGATTGGCTCCCGGATAAACGTGTGACTCGTATGGCACTTCGTTCGCTTTCAACGCTTCGTTAAACGCTTCCGCACCGGCCATGATTCGGCGGTCAAGCTCCGCATTTTGAATCGACAGTGGAGTCTTGATCTTGGTCACATCCTCCGCATCCAGCTGACGACCATAAAACGGCACGCCAGCATCAAGAACGTCGGGCAATCGAACCGCCAGTTGGTTGACCATGCCTCCACCAAAGCAAAAGCCGACCGCACCGACCTTCCCCGTTGAAAGCTCATGCGTGTCAATCCATTTGACCGCGGCAACGAAGTCTTCCGTCATTTCGTCTCCATCTCGACGCCTCTGCATCGCGCGACCATCATCGTCATTGCCGGGGTAACCGCCCAACGGTGACAAGGCATCGGGTGCCAACGCGAGAAAACCTTCGACCGCCAATCGTCTCGCGACATCCGCGATGTATGGATTCAATCCGCGGTTCTCGTGAATCACCACTACACTGGGAAACTTTTCACCCGTCGCGGGTCGAGCCAGCAGGCCGCTGATTTGACCGCCGCCTTCAGGCGAATCGTATGTGACCGTCTCCGTCTTGATTCGCGGATCCGTCGCGGGGACTTGCTCAGCCCACGCGTAATTTGGTGAGAGACTCTCCTCGAGTGCTTCAACCGTGACTCCTCCCACGGCAAACGCTGCGAGTCCTTTTAAGTAACCACGTCGATCCAATCGGCCGTGAGCAAAGTCGTCGTAAAGATCAAGAACACGTTGATCGAATTGGTTTGCGGTCTTGCGTTTCATCGAATTGATTCCTCGTTACGGGGCAAGTTCAAAACGTGTCTCGGATCCAATTTGGCTTGTGGCAATGCGGATCGCATTAGCCGTTTTGGCTTTAGCCACGGTTCCTTCCACAACAACCGTGGCCAGCGCCAAATCGGGTCACCCATGGTAGCAACGTCCAGAGCTGACATCTAAAAATCGGTCGCGTGGCAACGAGGCCACGCGACCGATAGAAACCTGCCTCGCACTAGTTGCTGCTCGTGGCATCCATCGGTGGACGCTGTGGCCGATCGGGACGGTTGTCTTCCTGTTGACCACCAAAGCCTCCGCGTCCGCCGCCTCGGCCACGGTCTCCACCGCGTCCGCGATCACCGCCACCGCCACGGTTGCCAAATCCGCCACCTCCGAAACCGCCGCGTCCGAATCCACCACCTGGTCCGCCCCGGCCTCGCTCACCGCGTTGCGCCATTTCATTTGAGTCCGGTGTGTCAGCTGCGGGGACCGATTCGGATGACTCATCAAATGGCCCGGCAACGACGCAGTAAAGATGTTTGTTCGACCGAACGAACAACTTGCCATCGCTGTACGCTGGCGATCCGCTGAACGATTCGGTCTCGGTCGTCGTGCGATTGACGGCGAGTTGTTTCAGTTCGTCTTGCACGTCAAAGACAAACATGTCGCCATTGCCTTTGATGTAGTAGAGCTTGCCATTGACGACGATGGGTGACGCGTAGTCCGAGCCTCCTCGTCCGCCGCCCGAACTGCCGCTTCCACCCGACAACCGAATGCGGTCGATCATCTCGCCGGATTCTTCATCGGTGCGAGTCAACACGTCGTTGGCAATCATGTAGACCGTTCCGTTGTAAGCCACCGGCGTCGCGAACCGTCCTGATTCTGAACCGTTCCAGGCCACATGGGAATCCGTCACGTCGCCGGTACCTCCTGCGCGGACCGCAATCGACCCGCTACCGCGCCCACCAACGACGATCACAACATCTTTGTCAACGACCGCGCTCGTGCTGGCTTGATCCGATTCGCCCGCCAAGGCGTACCAGCGAAGCTTGCCGTTGTCTGGGTTGATCCCCCAAACCTCGCCGGCAACTCCGACGACCAAGTCCACTCCGTTCTCCGTTTTCGCAAGTGCCGGCGTGCCCCACACGTTGTCGAGCCCCTTCGCTTCCTGACGCCAGATTTCTTTGCCGGTCGATTTGTCCAATGCCACCAAAGCTTGGCTTTCCGACGAAGCCGTCACGATCACTTTGTCGTCCAACAAAATCGGACTCGACGCGGAACCCCAACGGTGCGGATCCGATTCGGTGCCCAGCGGAGTGTGCCACAATTGGTTGCCATCAAAATCAAATGCGAACGCGCCGGTCTTTCCAAAGAACACGTACACGTTTTCGCCATCGGACACGGGCGAGTGCGATGCGTAGCCGTGGGATGGAACCCCTGCACCGGTGTAGGGATCTTCCGGCTGAACCGCGTCGATCGATTTCTCCCAAATCATTTCGCCTGATTTGGCGTCAACGCAAACGAGATGTCGTTTCAGATCATTGATGTCGCCGGGATTGGCTCGATCGAGCCCGTAGCCGGAGTAGCAAGTCACAAAGATGCGATCGCCAACCACGATCGGACTGGAAACACCTGCTCCGGGAAGAGCCACCTTCCACTTCACGTTCTGTGTCGGGCTCCATTGGACCGGAACGGATTCGTCGCTTTTGACGACTCCCGATCCGTTCGGTCCTCGAAAGCGGCTCCAGTCTTCGGCATCGACAATGGAGTCGCACAACGCGAGCGACAAGAGAACGACCAAGTAACGTTGAAAACCGGTCATCAGTAGGAATCCTGGGAAAAGACTGCTGGAAAAGAAACCACGGGTGCTTCGTTGCATCGCGAACCCATCGGGCCACGACAGAAAGTTTAGGGAAGTCGGCGGCCGGTTGGTGAAGCAACGTTTGGATCGATACAAAACTGCTCCGGGTCGCATCCAAACGGCGTCCATCAGCCACCGGTGATCCCGCCTTGGCCCAACGGTGCCGCTCGGACATTGAGTGGAACCCCGCAACATTGGCCAGGTTTCTACACTTCTCGGCCAGCAATGCATGAGAAATGCCTGTCCGGAACGCACCGTTGGGCCCGTGATTTGCCCCGTTGCAGGCGGAATGGACGGCATCCAATCGCGGCAGATGCTGGCGTCTCTGATCCGCTCGAATCCGCCAGATTCCGTTGGCATCGGGCGGCGAACTTTTTGTAGGCTGCGGTTCAAAATGGCATGAACTACGAAAGATGGAGCCAAAGTGTCCGGGAATCGCCTCGATCCGCCGCCCGCCATGTGCCGCCTAAGTTCGGCCGGACGATTGCGCCCGTGCATCGTCATCGGCGTCGTCACGGTGTTTTCGTCGTTTGCCTCTGCCGCACAACTTTCGGCCCAGCAACCCGCAGTCCAGCAACCCGCAGTCCAGCAACCTGCAGTCCAGCAACCTGCAATCCAGCAACCTGCACGCCAGGAAAACGCGGCCCCCGCCGATCGCTATTGGGAAAGCCGATGGGAGTTTCGTGAGATCGATGTTGCCAAACTGGCCGAGCGACTGAAATCCATTGGGATCGATCTTGGCATCCCGTTGGAAGGCAACGTGACGGTGCAGTTTGAAGTCGGCGTTCCTTGGACGTCGCTCACCGACGGAGCCGCCTACCGATTCGATGGAACACTGACCAGCTCACGCTTGGTTGTCGACCGTTTCGAATTTCTCGATCTGCGAACCACGGTCCGCTATCGCGATGGCGTTGCGACGCTGAGTTCATTGACTGGCTCAGCCGTCCAATCCGGCGAGGCTTCCAACGATCCGACGAAAGGAAAGTTCGCAGGAAGCGGTTCACTTGAACTGGTTCCTCAAGGCGACGCGTCCGCCAATTTGAAGGTGGACGACATCTCGCTGGCCCCCATCACCAAACTGGTCGCCTCGTTGTTCCCATCCCAAGAGCCAATGCTCCCGAAGGATGGTGAGCTATCCGGAGACGTCCAGTTTCGAGCTCCCATCAAACGCATCGATGACATCGCCAGCTACGACTTGAAGGGAACCTTTCAAGCCGACGCCCTTGAGCTTGGTGGATTGCCGCCGGCGGATTTGAAGGTCGGCAATGTGGTCATACGGGACGGTCGTCTGCGAGCCGACAAGATCGATCTGCAAACAACGCCGAAGTCGAATCCTTCCGCCGTTCGAATGATTGGCCGAGCGGACATTCCGCTGACCGGCAACGGATCGTTCTCTTTCGAAGTCGCCGCGGACGACCTTCCGATCGGGCAAGTGTCCGAATGGATCGCCGCCTCTGAATCATCCGAACAGGAAGGACTCGTTCAAGGCAAACTTGATTTTCGAATCCAAGGGTCAGGCGAACTGAACGATCGAGCGGAACAATCGCAATGGAACATCGCTGGGTCACTGGCGTCTCCATCGATCCAGGTCGCGGGCGTGGACCTCGGCTCGTTCGAGCACGACGTTCGCTTCACGCCAACCAACTTCGCTCTCACTCCACGGCGACAAAGTTCTGAGCTTCCCGCACGCTTCAAAATCCACCGTGCCGAGTCAGAATATCAACTCACGGAGACCGCTTTTGATTTGACATCGTTGACAGCCACTCTGTTCGGCGGACAAGTCTCCGGCCAAGCGACCGTGCCTCGTCGCGATCAGGAAGACCTCGTCGTGGATCTCAATTTTCGTGACATTCGACCTGAGCTAAGACTTCCTGTCTCGGACAGCATTGAACTGAAAATTGCATCGACGCTGTCTGGTGAGATTGATTGGAAGGTCCCATTGAATCGGCTGTCCGATCCGGTCGCACATCGTGGGGCAGCAAAGTTGATCGCCTCGTCCATCATGTTGGGCGATGCTTCGATCGGTGATTTGAACGCGAACGTTTCGACCAACCAAGGTGAATTCCAGTTCGATCTGAATGGCGACCTCTTCGGCGGAACCGTTCAAGGTAACTCCACCGCACAACTGATTGCTTCGGATCAATGGAATGATTTGCCCGCACGGCTTCAAGCGTCCCAACTGAAGTTCGATGGCGTGTCGTTGGACGCGTTGGTTGATTTGTTGGCACGTCGAAAGATCGGGCTGACCGGAAAGGCAACCGGCAATGTCTTGGTCAACTTCGCATCACCAAGCGGTCTTGCTTCGACAAGCGGCCTCGGCCGAGTGATCCCAGACACAACGATCGATCTCGAGCTGTCGCAGCTCAAGTATCGTGCTCAGCCGCTCTCGAGAAAACTGCGATTGGCTGGCCGAATCGAAAACGACGTGCTCCGGATTCAGTCGCTCAGAGGCGACTACGCGGACGGTTCGCTCAGCCTGCATGGGCTGATTTATTTGGTCGATGGCGACCGAAGAATTCACCCACGATTCGACACGCGATTGGTGGCATCCCGCGTGGATTTGAACCGCGGACTTTGGTTCCTCGGTGACACCGCGGATCAGTTTCTTGGACGAGCCTCTGGCAAGGCAACCGTCACCGGTCACACTGAATCCATTCGTGTTCGAGGCAACGTCGACGGACGAGACCTGGACATCTACGGCCTTCCTGCGGGCAACGCTCACAGTGCGTTGGTCGCAACCGCGAATTTTCAATCGTCCAAATGGAGCGTTAACTTTCCGTCGGTGCGTTCCCGCGTTGGAGGAGGGCAATTGGAAGGCGGTTTGCTACTTTCGTCGGGCCGCTCCGGCGGCGTCGATATAACGAGTCACTGGAAAACGCGGCGGATGGACTTCGTTCAATTGACGGATCAACTCGGTCGATCCAGTTCGCTGGCCAGCGGTGAAATTTCAGGCGAGATTTCGCTGCGTGGAAAGTCAGTTCAATCCATCGATGATTTGTCCGGACGCTTTGACTTCCAGCTGGGTGACACTCGCGGTGCGGCCGTGCCTGGGTTGCTTGCTGCCTCGCGTTTTCTTGGACCGATCTCGCTGGCCAATCAGTCGTTCGATGTGGGCGAAGCCAAAGGCATCCTTGGCCAAGGAGTCGTCGTGCTGGATGAGTTCTGGCTGGGGTCGGACAACGCGCTCGTGCAAGCGGATGGCAAGGTTTACTTGCGGAGCGGGCGTTTGGATTTGAACGCGTTGATTGCGACGGGTGACTACCGCGACATCGCGGCAAACTTTACCCAATTGGCACAACAGTACGCTCTTCGCTCGCTTCTTCCCGCGTCTGCGATCCTCAGCGTCTCGGAACTGCTTCGCGACCGGACGCTGGTCGTGGCCGTGATGGGATCCACTCAAAGTCCGATCGTGCGGCTGCGTCCCGTCGAAACATTCCGAGAAGAAACGGCCCGTTTCCTTCTTCGCGAAGGCCAACGATTGATTCTGACGGGAATCACCGCCGGCGCCGTCGATGGCATAGACGGCGGATTTTAAGTCTGCTTGCGTTCCAAAACGCAGACTGATCCGCGTGAGCGTTGATTCGCGGCGAGGTTTGCGGGTTGTGATGATCACCACGGTCTTCGTGAATCAGTCACGCCAGTTCTGTTCTTTGAGCCGATTGTTCGTAGGGAAAGGATTCCACGGCAAGAGGTAATAGGATGAGTTGTTCTGGTCATCAGATTCTGTTCACGCTTGGTTGCTTGCTCGCAATGGCCAGCACCGGCTGCAGCACGCTGGGGCTGTCGCTGTATCCGTCCGGCGCGACGCTCACCAGCGAAGCAAAGGACGTCCTCGATGCCTCTCGAATCCCCGGCGGGATCGCTCGAGAGAATGCCAAGCAAGTCTTGCCACCGCGAGCCTTGCAGCCGGGTGACGCTCTGTTGATCGAGCCCATCAATCTGGAACGCGACCTGCGATTGCCGGCCGACCAAGTCGTCTTGGCGGACGGAACATTGGACCTGGGGCCTTACGGACGCGTCATCGTCGCCGGCCGCGATCTCGAGCAGGCGGAATCGCTCATCGAGCAACAAATCGCTCACCAGATTCGCCAGCAAGAATCCGACTGCAAACAATTCGCCAGCGAGCAAGCAGCCAGTAAACAAGGTTCGGAATCGAACCGACCGGAACCGCTGCCCGAGGATTGCGACGCCATCGCAGTCAACGTTCGGCTTCTCGAACCAGTCGATCGCTTTTATGTGCTGGGTGAAGTCAACGCGCCGGGTGCGTATCCGCTGTCCGGCTCAGAAACCGTGCTCGATGCGATCGTGTCAGCGGGCGGTTTGACGTCCAGCGCCAATCCGTGCCAAATCCTGTTGGCTCGGCCAACCGATCCCTGTGAATGCCGCGTTACGTTGCCGGTTTGTTACCGCGAAATCGTTCAAATGGGAAACACGGCGACGAACTACCAGATCCAACCCGGTGATCGCGTTTTCGTCGCGTCGCGAAGCTGTTTGGATGAGCTGATGTTTTGGCGAGGCAGCCGTCCTTGCGAACGTTGTTCCGGATGCAACCGTGCCTGCCGCAACCCCGAGTACGTCACCGCCAAACCGATGGCCATGGTTCACGACGCCATGATTCCTCCCGGCAGTGTCGGCTGGATGCGATTGGCAAACGAGAGGTCACAAGTGGGAGGCCTCGTGGAGCCGGACAACATTCCGGCGGATCAAGACGCCAGCCTGAGCGACTACCTCAACACGCAAGACGCCCAAGGCAATCGCGGCGACTCCACGAGCAATGCGGACGTCGACGGCGAACTCGAATTCACTCCGCTCTCGCAGTAACGCGTCGCAACCCAAGCTGGTGGTTGAATGTGTCAGTTCCATTTGGATCTAACTTCTGCGAGCAGAGACCCGTCCAAATAAGACACATAGCGTTCGGCTTTGTTGTATTCTGCGATCGCCCGCCAGAAATCAATCTCGCAAAGCACGTATTTCTCTCGGCATTGAAGAACCACGTTCACCGGTGTGATTCCAACTTCAAACTCCGCTGCCCGCGCACTCGATTCATTGTGGATCGCAACACACTGTTCACGATTGGCTTCGTAGAGTTGGTACTGCTGATTCGTCTTCCTGATCGCCTCGCTCAACTTGCTTGTCAGCAGCCGCTCATCCTCCTGTAGCTTGGAATTCTCTCGAGCGATACGAATCGCTGCGTTCCGAATTCTTGCCAGTTCGCGTCTCGATGTAATCAGCACCTGCGAGTCTTCTCGATTGATGGTTGCTAATTTTGATCGGTCACGAAGTTCTTTGAGTTGCTCGAGCGCATCACCGTCCTCAACTGGGGTGAGAAAGCGTTCAAGCACTTCGACGTCGACTTCTTTCGCTAGTTCTGCTTTCGCCGCTGCAACTTCCGCTTCCTGTTGCTCGATTCGCGTTCGACTCTGGCGTAGCTCGGGAATGGTTTCAATCATCTTTCGAGCACTGGTAGCAAATTCGTACTGGGTTGGTTGTCGCACTGGATCGTCAATCGGATGAATCACCGTGTCGTTCGAAGAAGCAGCACCCATCAATTCTCGGAGCATTTTCTCTCTTTCCAACAATCCAATTTTTTCAGGTCCCGGTTGTTTTGTTCCTGAAATGGATTCGTCGAGCTTCGTTTGAAGCTTTGTCGCCAACCCTTCTGCCTGTGCGAGCTCTTGAAGTGTGCAAGTCCCTTGCTTCACTCGTTGCCCGGTTACTTCCGCAATCTGCACCGCTTTTCCATGCCCTTTCAGGATGGAGGCTGAGACCTGATGGGCTGCGTACAAGTCCCAGTATGCGTTTTCGATGTCTCTTGCCAAATTTCGCACGAGGACCTCACGCGAAACGTCATCCAATTTGCTCAGGTCGGCGGTCCGCTTGAACCGATTCTGAATCGCGATCGAGATGCACTCATCGAGCTTGAGCTTCCAGCGTTCTTGTTTGAGATAGGGAACGCTTGTGCTCGCATCGTCTGTCTCGACTGTCGATTCCAATACAGAGACCGCCTCAGGCAACGGAGCCACTGGCGGTTCATGAGCAACGGCAACGGAAGCCGGATGTTCGACCGTCATTGGTGCGAGCAGCAAGACGAAAACAATCGAAGTCACCAAAGAGCCGGACGCAAGTGAGGCCACCGGCGAGCAGCCCAAAGATGGTTCCAAGTCGAGCGACAACCGACGGATACGCCGGAGTAATTCGCCGTCTCGAGCTGCCAATGCGAACGCCGAGTTTGGCGTGCGTGAGGTCTCCAATTTCAACAGTGCTCGGCAGTAGTTCAAACGTTCTTCGCGTGATTCACTGATTCTGTCATCACAGCAAAACTCTCGGGAAACGCGGATCTCTCGCGACAACCACCAAACCGCCGGGTGGTAGAAGAAGACCGTCTCCATGAGGACCTGGATCGCATTGATCAAACAATCATGGCGTCGCACATGCAGCAGCTCATGAACGATCAACAGATCCAATTCTTGAGGCGACAACGTTGTTAGCATTGAAACCGGCACCAACACGGTGGGCCGAAGCCATCCCGTCACCATCGGGCTCATGTGATTTGCAATCAACTTGAACTGAACGGCGCGTTGAAGACCGACTCGGTTCAATGCTCGCTCGATCGATTCTGCCAAATGATCAGGGATATCGCTCGTTGCTTCGCTCAACAATTTTCTCTGCGACCACCAACCCAAGATTGGGCGTGTCGAAAAGATCGCGATCCCAGCGAGCCAACCGGGCACCAACACCTGCAGATGCCAGCTCGACTCGAAACTCAACCGGATTGGCAGGTTGCTCATCATGGTCGCAGAGTCGATGGACCTCGACAGGGTGTGCCATGTTGCCAACGGACACAGCCCCATCGCCAGCATTCCCAAACAAGCCAAATGATGGCGTTGTCTCGCTGAGACCGTCAGCAAAGTTCGGGTCGCGGCAATGCCGATCGCGATCAATGCAAATTGCCAAACGCTGTTGAGCAACACCCATCCCAGTTGTGTTGCCCAAGTTGATTCCATCCAACTATTCATCGCTGCGATTCTCCATTTCAGTGAGGATCTGACGGATCTCTTCGATGTCGCTTTGGCTTGCCTTGCTGTTCGAAAGTGCGTTGAGAACCAAGCTCGACACGGATCCTTCAAACACCTTGGTCGCCAAATCTTTTAGTAAGCCCTTGCCCATTCGCTCGCGGCTCCAAGCCGCTCGATACAAATGGGGACGTTGTGTCTCGTCCCGCTTGACCAGGCCTTTGCCCAACATGACGGACAACATTTTCATGGTGGTCGAGTAGTTGGTGCCCTTTTCGCGATGCAAGTGTTCGTGAATAACGCCAACGCCGCAGGATCCATGTGCCCACAGTATCCGCAGAATTTGCAGTTCAACGTCAGTCGGTGAAGGAACGGGGGAACGGGCCATCGGGAATCCAAGAAGCGTCATCGTACAGCGAAAGCTTTCGCTAGAATAAAGCGAAAGCTTTCGCTGAGTCAAGGGACGCTCTGGCCCGAAGTGCAAGAGGCTCCAGGTGATTTGCCTGCAACTGGGCAGTGGCATCCTCGCCACTCGGCTGGCAATTCGTCGCGAACCAGCATTCTGGTCGCTTTGATCTCGGTCAGAGTGGTTGGTTCCGGTCCATTGGAATTTGCTGTCGTGTTGGTTGCACGCGATGCTGCCGGCAAGAGTGCATCAGGGCGTTTGCTCGACCCAATGAAACTTCTTTGCTGAGAGCACTTGTTCGCCATCCCACTGATACGCGACCAGTTTGCCTCCTTTGACGACGCTGTAATCCGTGCAGGCCACATTCGCGGCCAGTGGTAGGGGTGCCCGTCAATCAGTACGACCTGCCGTCCCTTCGGGACTCTGCCATCTCGTTTCGCCCAATATCCATTGGCTCACGCCAATGGCTACAACCTGTCGCCACTTCGTGGCTGGTACGCGCTCGGGTAACACATCGCCATGTCGTGCACGCCTTCAGTCCCAACGGGACGACAGGATGTAGCCACGAGCGTCAGCTCGTGGATCCGAGATCTCCAACCAACGCGCCAAGCCCCAACGGGGCGACAGGATCGCACGACCTGCCGTCCCTTCGGGACTTCTCGATCTCGTTTCGCCCAATATCCATTGGCCAACGCCAATGGCTACATCCTGTCGCCACTTCGTGGCTGGGCCGGCGAACAGATCACGCGATGATTTCGCGTTCGAAAACATACCGTGGGTCGTATTCGATGCGGTGCCGCTTCAAGATCGAGAGGAACTCGTCTTCGAACGTTTTCTTGCGATGGTGTTCCGCCTGGTTCGCGATGTATTCGGCGACGGCAGGTGCTTGTGATTCGCTGACGGAAAACGCGGCGTACCCGGATTGCCATTCAAATTTTCGGTGGACGTCCGATCGCTCGTTGATCCATTTCGACGAATTGGATTTGATCGTGCGCAGCACATCCGAGATGGCGATGGTGGGGCTCAATTTCGCGAGCATGTGAATGTGGTCGTCGACGCCGCCAATCCTTAGCAACGTCCCTTTCTGGTCCCGGACAATCCCGCCCATGTACCCGTGCAGTTCATCCTGCCATTCGGAACGAATCGCAGGCTTGCGATACTTCGTGCTGTAGATCAGATGGAACAACAGATTCGTGAACGTCGACATGATCAATCTTCTTGTCTGACAGGGGGATCCACGGACTGAGGCCGATGTCTCCATCCTATCGCCACGTCGTGGCTGGTGCGCGCTCGCCCAGTCCCAACGGGACGACACGCTGTAGCCACGAGCGTCAGCTCGTGGCCCCAAGGACCCCGTCCAACGCGCCAAGCCCCAACGGGGTGACAGGATGGTACGACCTGCCGTCCCTCCGGGACTTCGTCATCTCGTTTGTCTCGATCTCCATTGGCTCGCGCCAATGGCTACAACCTGTCGCCACTTCGTGGCTGTTGCGCGCTCGGGCATCCTGTCACCACTTCGTGGCTGGTGCCATCACGCCCAGTCCCAACGGGACGACAGGATGAAACGCTCCTCCGCGAGAAATTGCGAGGAACGCCACTTCGGACTTTCATCTGAGATAGACTGGTGGGCTTTCGATCGTGGCGTTGGAGAGACCGGAATGCGACGAGGGCGAACGGTCGTTCCCTTCGCCCGCCGCTGTTCTCTGATACGTCATCCCGCCAAGTCCCCTCCGCAGACGGAACCCACATGAGTCATCCCCATCGATTGATCGCACTCCTGTGCTGCGTGCTCGGCTGCTCCGTCGCGGGCAACTCTGCCAAGGCTCAGGACATCACCCACAGCTTCTTGGCTTGCGGTCAAAAGACCTACCTGATGGGCGCGGACGGCGAGGCAAGTTGGACCTATCCGTCCGCAACACGCGATGGTTACGTGCTCGACGATGGCACGATCATCCTGACCGTCAACAAATCCAAACGTCATCGCGGAGGAGCCGTCGTCCAAATCGCTACCGGCGGAAAAGAGACGTTGATTTGGAAAGGCACCCAAAGCGAAGTCAACAGCGCTCAGCCAACCGCCGACGGCACGTTTGTCATCACGGAAGCGGGCAACGACCCCAGATTGCTCGAGATCAGTGCCACCGGTGAAGTGATTTTGGATTTCCCGCTGGCCTGCCAGAAGAAGAACCATCACATGCAGACTCGGATGGCTCGCAAGCTTTCCGATGGAACCTACCTGGTGCCTCACCTCTTGGATTTCGCCGTCTTTCATTATGACGACAAGGGCAAGATTCTCGGCAAGCTGGACACCACCGTGCCGGGCGATTCCGAGCACAAAATTCACTCGTGGCCCTTCACCGCGATCCGTCACGGTGACGGGCAAACCCTGGTTTGCTGCACGAACGGGAACCGAGTCGTTGACTTCGACGCCAGTGGCAAAGTCATCTGGACGTTGACCAACGAAGACCTTCCCGGTGCATGGCTGCAAGACCCCTGCGGAGCCCAAGTGTTGCCAAATGGGAACATCGTCATCACCAGCTACGCGGGCGGCCGAGCCGACGTGGACGCACCCAAACTCATGGAAGTGACACGAGACAAGCAAGTCGTGTGGACCTACCGCGACGGCCAAAAGGTCGGCGTCCACCACTTCCAGCTTCTCACCACCAACGGGGAAAAAATCGCCGGCCCCATCCTCAAATAAGTGGCATAGGCTTCCAGCCTGTGATTGCCCGGAAGCCACCACCCGCAACCGAACGCTCAAACGTTCAACGTTGCCATTCCCGCCCTTTCCTGCTCACCCACCAAGCCGATCGGTCCTCCATGAAGCTCCAGCTCCAAGCCCTAATATGCGTGTGCCTGTTGCAGGGAATCGCGGCCGCCGGGCCGCCGAACTTTGTCGTGATCTTCACCGACGACCAAGGCTACCAGGACGTGGGTTGTTTTGGCTCGCCCGACATCCGTACGCCGCGGTTGGATGCGATGGCAAGGGAAGGCATGAAGTTCACCAGCTTCTACGCTCAACCGATCTGCGGACCATCGCGAGCCGCCTTGATGACCGGTTGCTACCCGTTGCGGGTGGCGGAACGAGGGCACACCAAGCAGATTCATCCGATTCTGCACGAAGACGAGATCACGATCGCGGAAGTGCTGAAAACAAAAGGCTACGCGACGGCTTGCTTTGGCAAGTGGGATCTCGCCAAACACACGCAGACCGACTTCTTCCCCGATTTGCTTCCGACCAGTCAGGGATTTGACTACTTCTATGGAACACCCACCAGCAATGACCGTGTAGCGAATCTCTATCGCAACAAAGAGCTGATCGAGCCGGATTCCGACATGGCGACGTTGACTCAGCGTTACACCGACGAAGCCATCTCGTTCATCGAACAGAACCAAGATCAACCGTTCTTTGTCTACATCCCTCACACGATGCCGCACACGCGGTTGGATGCATCCAAAGCGTTCAAAGGCAAAAGCAAACGTGGTCTGTATGGCGATGTCATTGAAGAGATCGACTTCAACGTCGGCAGGATCCTGGACACACTCAGCGAATTGAAGCTCGCCGACAACACCTACGTTCTTTTCACCAGCGACAATGGTCCTTGGTTAATCAAGAACAAAGGGCATGTGGACGGGCATCGCCCACGTGATCACGGTGGGTCCGCTGGTCCGCTACGAAGCGGCAAGGTGTCCTCTTTCGAAGGTGGCGTGCGAGTCCCCGCGATTCTTTGGGGACCAGGCAAAGTGCCCGCGGGAACGGTTTGCGATTCGATTGCGACGACCATGGACGTGATGCCAACCTTGGCCGCTCTCGCCGGAGCCGATGTTCCATCCGATCGAGTGATCGACGGCGAAGACATCCACCATCTCTTTCACGGTGAATTTGACCAAGCCGATCCTGACAAGGCGTTCTTCTACTACCTGCGAGTCCATCTGCAGGCCGTTCGGCAGGGCAAATGGAAGCTCCATTTGCCCCGCGAAAAAGAACCGATCGGAGTTGCCCCGTTCAGTCGCAATTCGCACATCGCTCCCAAGGACCGAATCGGTTTTGAGAGTCCCTTCCTGGTTGATTTGCAAAACGACTTGGGCGAGACAACGAACGTGGCGGCGGAAAATCCACAAGTCGTTGAAAGACTGCTGGGGCTAGCTGAATCGATGCGAGAAGACCTCGGCGACTTCGACCGAGTCGGAACAAACATGCGGTTCTTCGATCCGTTGGATGTTCGTCCGACGAAGCCGCCCGTGCCTGCACCATCCGCCCGCAAAGGCAAGTCTTCTCATTCGGGCAAATGAAATCCCCAATGCTGCCGATCTCATGCGGCACTCCCACATCATCCGCGTCCCACACATGAAACCTCTCATCCACTCGCTGGCGATTGCCTGCATCGCCGTTGTCTTTCTGGCCAACGCAGCGCCGCTCCACGCCGCCGATCGTCCCAATATCATCCTGTTACTGGCGGACGATCTCGGCTACGGAGACCTGTCCTGTTTTGGCAGCCCCGCCGTCAAGACGCCACATCTGGATCGGCTCGCGAGTGAAGGCTTGAAGTGCGATCGCTTCTACGCCGGTTCGGCTGTTTGTTCGCCGACGCGAGCCTCGGTGCTGACCGGTCGTTATCCGCTGCGATTTGGAATCACGAAACACTTCAATGATCGAAACGGATGGCTGCCCGAATCCGCGACGACGGTTGCCGAACTTTTGAGCGACGCTGGTTACAACACGGCGCACGTTGGCAAATGGCATCTCGGCGGACTGCACGTTGACGAAACTGGTAATCGCTTGACCAACCAGCCCGGCCCTCGCCAACACGGGTTCGATTTCTATCAAACGCAGATCGAGCAACAACCACTTCGCGGTAAAATGGGGCGTGACAGAACGCTCTTCCGGAAAGGCGGAACGGTCCTTCTTCGCAACGACCAACGGATCAACGAAGACGATCCGTACTATCCCAAACACTTCACCGATGCCAACGGAGATTTCGCGGTCGAGATGATCGAGAAGCTCTCGAACGAAGACGCTCCCTTTTTCATCAACATGTGGTGGCTCGTTCCCCACAAACCTTATGAACCTGCTCCCGAGCCGCATTGGTCCGACACCACTGCGGCCGGGATCAGCGACGATCAACACCGCTTCCGGTCGATGGTCCAGCACATGGACGCCAAGGTTGGCGAGATCCTTCAGAAGCTCGATGAACTGAAGATCGCCGACAACACGCTGGTCCTTTTCACCAGCGACAACGGCGCCGCGTTTGAAGGATTCATTCACGACTTAAAGGGCGGCAAAACCGACCTGCATGACGGAGGCATTCGTGTGCCGATGATCGTGCGCTGGCCAGCTGTCATTCCACCGGGCCAAACATCGCAGGCGTTTGGCCATACGAACGATCTGTTGCCATCCTTCTGCGACGCAGCCGGTGTCGACGTGCCCGGCGAAGTGTCTTTGGATGGACTGAGCCTGTTGCCGCATTGGAAGGGAGGCACTCCGCCGAGCGACGAAGAAAGAGGGACCGTGTTTTGGCAATTGGATCTCTACAAATCGCTTCAGCGTCACACTCCCAAACCCAAACCATTCGCGACCGAAGTGGTGAAGCGTGGGAACTGGAAGCTGCTCGCATTCAAAGGCAAACCGGTCGAACTGTTTGACGTGGATACCGACCCCAACGAGAAACACAACGCGCTCGCCGAGCATCCAGACCTGGTCGCGTCACTGAGTGCAGAGCTGAACCAATGGCTCAACGAGCCACGGACGACCAAGTGACTTGACCGAAGCGATCTCACCTCTCAAGGACATGAAGATGATTTCAAGAAGCATGTTTGTTCGTCTGTTTCTGTTGAGCGGCATCCTCATGGCCGCAACTGGAACGGCGGTTTCCTTGGACAGCGCCCCAACATCGACACTCGGGCAGGCACCACCTGCGGACGCCGTCGTGCTGTTCGACGGTTCGGGGTTCGATGCCTGGAAACCGTTCTCGTGGCAATGGATCAATCCCAAAGACGATCAACAGGAAGTGCAATGGAAAATGGTGGACGGCGACGCGATGGAAATCGCGTTTGAATTGGACGGCAAGCGACGCAAGCAGTTTCTTTGCACGAAGCAAACTTTCGGTAGTTATCGTCTGCACCTGGAGTTTCAGTTGCCCGAGGAAGGCAGCGGGAACAGCGGAATCTTCTTCGGCCCGTTGTACGAGCTGCAGGTCCTCCACAGCGCCGACAAAGAACGCCCCGGTCTGGGTGACTGCGGCGCGATCTATCAAATCCGGGCCCCTGACGTGAACGCCGCATTCGGCCCTGGCGAGTGGCAAACGGTGGACCTGGAATACCAAGCCGCCGAGATCGGCAAGAACGGCTTCATGACGGAAAACGGTGCCGCGCGTGTCACCGTACGGCTCAATGGCACGTTAATTCACGACGACTTCAAACTGTCACTGCGTCGCAACAAGTACGCCGCTTTCCCCGAGGAACCAACCTCGCCGATCGTGCTGCAGGAACATGGATCCAAAGTGAAATTCAGAAACATTTGGGTGGTCGAAAAACCGCTCCAAAATGCGAAATAGAAATCATCTGTAGCGGCGGTGGGCCGAACCGCTCCCCGTATTCAATCCGGGGCTATTTTCTCCGCAGCAAAAATCATTGCGACAATCGGTGTAACAAATCGAATTCGCGAACGCTTTGTCGGGCAGAGACAAGTTCTTAGCCATGTTCCTGCCAGACAAAGGACCAACCGATGTGCACTGACGTGAAATCCCGCTTCTTTCGAATCGTTGCCGGAATGTTGCTTCTCTTGGCGGCCAATGGATCGTCGGACGCGTTTGGCAACAACTATCCCATGCTGAGCGAGGTGTTGCCGACAATGCCGGAAAGGGCGCGAGATATCGACCTCAATGAAAATTGGATGGCCAACACGGTTGTGCTCGTCGGGACGGGTGACGACGACAAAATACGCATCGTGGTTGATGACGAAAGAATCCGCTTCCACGTCGATGGCCGTTCCGTCGGTCGGATCGACCTGGATGATCTACCCAATCGCCCCCAGGACGAAGACGAGGACTCGCCGTCCGAACTGGAGATCCCGCTCAATATCATTGTTTCTGGTGGATCCGGCAATGACAATATCTCGCTCGAGGTCGAGCCTTCTGACGATCCCGCAGCCGACATCCGAAATCGAGCAATCTTCCTGCTCTACGGTGATGAGGGCGACGACACACTGACCAGCGTCAATGCCGACCAAGTGGTCTTCGTCGGAGGTTTAGGGACAGATCTGTTGATGGGCGATGGAAGAAGCTCCACCTACGCTGGCTGCGACATGCTCTCTACCAATTTTGAGACGTTGGAATTGATCTGCATGCCGGACATGTCGATGGACATCCTCGTCCCCGGTCATCCCGACAGCACAGCGTTTCGCAACTACTACCAACAATTCGAACCGGTGACCTACGTCAGTCCACGAGTGACGAGCGTTGAACTAACGCCGAAGAAACTACCGAACGTGCCGGTGATCGCCAGTCGAGAAAAGCAGAACTCGACAATCATAGACCCCACGCCCATCGAGTTTGACTCGATCCTCCTCGATCAAGATCGCGTCATCAACAAAATTGGATGCATCGTCCAGGATGTCACCTTCACCGATGACGGAATGAACATGGTCTTCACTGACGTGGAATAGATCGAGCCATCCCGGATCCAAACGCCATGGCTTTCGAATGATTCCGGGCATCCACGACGTGGTGAATGTCCGGCTAACACACTGCTTCTACTTCACCTCACTTCAACGCACTCCAAACAGGTTGAGTGCAAGCAAGAAACCTCGCCCGCAATGATCGGGCGAGGTTTCAAACCGATTTCACTCAACGTCAACGAGACATCAGAATTCTTCGCTGACAACTTCTTTTGAATCGCGAGTACCGAGAGATCCCCAAACCCCGTATGGGCTCGGTGATCCAGGCCGCAGCCCAGGCAAGTCGCGACAGACAGTGTTCTGCTCCAAGTTGCCGGTATCGATGCTCTCGGTGATGAACTTCACCGCACCATCGCCCATCAACACGTGAGCACCGCCCGCGTGGCGACTGCCTGCCGATGAGATCACACCCGAGTGATTCCCGTCGCCACCGTCGTGCACGCAGTTGGCACTGTTGGGTGCCAAGATGGTGTGGAACGCGGTGTAGTAAGGACGCGAGTCAGCCCAACGTGCATGTTTGGCTTGCGAAAGGTTATCGCTCACGTTCGCGGTCGGGTCATAAAACTGCGGGCGTGACGGATCAATGTGGGCACCCGTTGCACAACGCGCTGGGATCAAGATCGTTTCGTTTGGCCCCAACATCGACGTGATATTGCGAACGAAGTCCGCACTGACCTCTCGTTTGCCACCCGATGTGACGACTTCACCCGCTGCGATGGTGTTGGACAGTCCATCGAGAACGTCGCGGAACTGGACCTTGTTGCGGTTCCAGAAAAACCCACGCTGGGCAGCACGTGCACGAGTCACGGCCCAGTCTTCGTCGCGGTTGTTCAGGTTGCCAAAGAAACCAAAGTCATTGACGCCACCGTTGTTGCCTCGGTCGACCGCGTCGCCAACAGAGCAGGCGTAGTTCGTACGCGCTAACTGGCCGGGACCGTTCGCTTGTCCGCTGTCACTTGGGCAACGGTAGGCAGGGATTTGAGTGACCCAAGGAACATAGGTCGTCTGCCAGGGACAAGGCCCCATCGCAGGCCATGCGCCATTGACGCTACCGGGCAATGCTTGCCCCGCCGTCACCAACGTGCTCGGGTTTGAAATCTGCTCCCACAAACCTTGCTGCTCGATGTAGGGCAAAACCGGAACCAGCCAGCTGAGAAAGAGCCGGTTACTTTGGTTGGTGCCGTCGGTCATGCTGATTTCTTGCTTCGTTCCGGTGCCAGACTGTGGCACCTGATTGAACGCGCTGTGGTAGTTGTGAATCGCAAGTCCGATTTGTTTGAAATTATTGCTGCACGACATTCGTCGTGCGGCCTCGCGGGCGGCTTGAACGGCTGGCAACAACAGGCCGACGAGAACACCAATGATCGCGATCACAACCAACAGCTCCACCAGAGTGAAACCTGGTCGCGCACGATGAGTTTTTTGCATGTAAGACTCTCCTAAGGAAAAAGATGAAAAGGGGGTCAAAAAACGACGCCCAAAATGAAGATTAGCGATGGCCAGTCATCTTGAGGAGTAGAAATCTCCAAAGATGATACAAATCGCAAATCGCCCCAAACACCGCTATTTGTTGACCGATCCACTCCGGCTGGCCCGACCCCGCACGATCCTCAGGCGAGCGAACTACCAAAACCCAAATCGCCGCTCCGCCCTATTAGCCGCCACGCGTTAGAGTCCGGTTTCCCGCTTACACACTTCCAACTCGCTCGACCAACAACGCACTGCGTTCACCTTCACACCAGCCGGTCCAAGCGAGTGACCAACAACCACTCAATGCTTGGCCGCGACGGTTGCGTCGAGGGCAATCTTTGCCATGCAAAGCTGATAGCAACTTTCAAATTCTGAACACTTCCGACAATCATCCCATTGCTTGACATCCGTCTCAATGTTCGGTCTTGAACGCATCATGCCCGCCGGATTGTCGATGCGAACCGTAAAGACTTTTCCGACACGTTCTCCAACACCGATCTGATCTGGAAACATTTTTCCAAAACACGCTTTGTGATTCATCGCATTCATTGGATTGGCTCCCCATCCGGCGTGACTGGGGTTGCTTCGAGCGCGGCACCCGCGGTTTCGGAATCAAACCAACCACGTGTCTTGAGACAGAACTTGACCAAGGCCAGCATCAACGGAACCTCGATCAACACACCCACAACGGTCGCAAGAGCAGCACCCGACGACAATCCGTACAACATGGTTGATGTTGCAATGGCTACCTCAAAGTGATTCGACGCACCGATCATCGCCGTCGGTGCGGCTGATTCGTAGGTGAAGCCCATCGCTTTGCTGATTACGTAACCAAGCGCAAAGATGACCAATGTTTGAATCGTCAACGGAATCGCGATCCAAAGAATCGTGAGTGGGTTTTCGACAATCGTCTCGCCTTTGAACGAAAACAAAAGCACCAACGTTGCCAACAGAGCGGTGATCGTGACGGGTGTCAGGTAATGCAAGAACTTCTCGCGAAACCAAACCTCGCCCTTCGCTGATATCACCCACTTGCGTGACAGATAACCAGCGATCAACGGCAAGGCAACGTAAACACCGATCGATAGAAGCAAGGCTTGCCATGGAACCGGAAGCTGACCGACTCCAAGCAGCAACCCGCCCAAGACACCGTAAAGAACAAGCATCGTGAGCGAGTTGATCGCAACCATCACGAGCGTGTGCCCATCGTTGCCCTTTGCCAAAAATCCCCAAACCAAAACCATCGCTGTGCAAGGTGCGATGCCGAGCAAGATGCATCCAGCCAAATAGCTCCGCCAAAGTGGAACCTGCAACATCTTCACGCCATCCACCAACACCACCTCGCCGGCACCATAAGTTGCTCCCACTTCGAGATCGCTACCTAAGGGAGCTTTCACATAGTCGACGGCGTCCGGAGCAATGAACCCAAGAAACAATGTTCCCAAGAAAAAGCTGGCGATCGCGTACATCGTGAATGGCTTGATTGCCCAGTTGATCAACAATGTCAAACCGACGGGGCGAATCGACTTTCCGGCTTTGACCACTTCGCCGAAGTCGATCTTGACCATGATCGGGTACATCATGAAAAACAGGCATATCGCGATCGGGATCGAAATCACCGGAGCCTCGTTCACGTAGATCGCCATTCCGTCGAGCGACTTGGCGATACCGGGAGCAACCTTTCCCAACGCGATCCCCGCGACGATGCAAAGCCCCACCCAAACGGTGAGATAGCGTTCAAAGAAACCAATGCCCTTTTCATCTGAGGGGCAAACTTGTTGTTCGCTCACGTTTCGCTCCTTTTTAATTTCGTCTATCGGCGATAGACGTTCATTGAGTGTAAAAAAATGCCTTCGCGGCAATGCGACAAGCGTTGGGTAAACGCTGGCCTCAATCGGTGGGAACGGTGCCAAACCGCGCAAACCCGAAGTGAGCTCTCTCGTCACCTGGGAGAACCATCGTCCATTCACGATAGACGATATCGGCAGGTCTGCAAACAGCCGATCAACAAAAACCACTTGGGTCATGGAAAACATCGACATCCACGATTCCAACATCAGCCACCCAACCATCCCAATGGCTGAACGATTTGGGTCTTCAGCGAGATCAGGCAGTTCGTGTCGGCGAGGAATCACGAGCGAGGTGATTGATCGTGGTATCAAGGAATCAACTAAAATCGGGCGCTCTCCTGGATTCTTGTTAACGATTCCTGTTCGCGTTCGGCATACGGTGGACAGACAGTTGTTCCGCGTCGGCCGTGCACATGAACGAAGATCAGAAACGGGCAAATTTCACTCGATGCTGGCTTGATGCTGAGCCAGCTGTTTCGGCGTATGTGTTTGCATCGATCAGTGGGTTCCATGATGCGGAAGACGTTGTTCAGCGGATCGCTCAGGAACTGGCGCGTCGGTTTGATGAGTATGATTCGGGTCGGACATTCGTCGGATGGGCATTGTGGATCGCCAAGTCTCGGGTGATTGATTTTTACCGAGCTCAAGGTCGCTCGCGGGTCGTTTTCTCGGACGAGGTGCTCGGCCAACTTGCGGACACAATCGCTCAGCAGGCGGATGGTCGTAGCCAACGTCGCGAAGCACTGGAGTCCTGTCTGGATGAACTCCCGCCTCGTTCGCGTCAGCTGCTCGATTTGCGATACGTCGGAGAACGTTCCGCCGCGGAGATCGCTCGCGAAATCGGGTCGACCAGGGGCTCGGTTCGAGTCCTGCTTACGCGTGTGCGTACGGCACTTGCAAGTTGCATCGAGCGACGCACCGCTTTGGAGAATCAGTGATGCCCGTCGACGATGAACTGATTGATCGCATGCTTTCGGGGGAGCCATCCGACGAAGAAGCCACAGCGTTTGAGCAGTGGCTGAAGAACCCCGCCAATCTTCAGCGGTTTGCACTTCGCGCCGAGCTTCATTCAGACTTGCGGCAATCGCTGCGACGCCGACAGATCCAAACAAATGCGTTGGAAGCCAGCAACGCTGCCTCGGAGATCATTCCCGGTTCGACAAAACAAAATCATCAGCCGTCTTTGATTCGATCACCAAAGAGAGCGCTGGCGATAGCGGCCGGGTTGGTAACGGCGGCGTGCCTGCTGTTCGCCTTCATACGGCCCCACCGCGGCGACCAATCGACCAGCGAGGATCGCGTCGCGGCATCCGTCGTCCGCAACGTGGGTGGGTTGCTGACAAAAGGCGATCAGCAATGGGACGATCCGCAACTGCCTATGGGCGACTATGAGTTGCGAAAAGGATTGTTGAATCTGCGGTTCGGCGGCGGAGTTATGGTGTATATGGAGGCTCCTGCCCGCTTCGACGCGGTGAGCGACCGGCGTGTTGTGCTTCACAGCGGGCGTTTGTCAGCCACCGTTCCACCCGAAGGCATCGGGTTCACCGTGGAAACTCCCGAGGCGGAAGTCATTGATTTCGGCACTGAGTTCTCCATTGATGTTGAGGGCGGTGCGAGCGAGGTGCATGTGTTTGATGGTCTCGTGCGTGTGAATCCGGGGGCATCGAATCAACGTGACGCTTCCAAGTCGGTTGATCTTCACGCGTCGGAGGCCGTCCGGATTTCTGGTGAGGCGTCTGACTTGATTGGTATCTCCGTCGAGACCAACCGATTCATTCGCAACTTCGATGAACCGAGGCTGAACTACGCCCGCGCGATCAAGCGGTTGTCGCCCGTCGCTTATTACCGAATGCCAATTCGCGACCGCGGTTTGGTGTCAGAACCGCCCGAATACTCCGGCGTCGTTTTAACAGGGGACGGCAAACGCCCAGCACATGCCAAAGGTGTCTTCGCCGGCGGTTCTTTGCGAGTCGGAGTCGACTCCATTGGTCGCGGCGGGCGCGTCGATTCGCCGCCCGCATTCAATACAGGACACTTCTCGCTAACCGCATTCGTGTATCTGGAGGCGCCCGCCCATAGCGCAATGGTTGCCACCAACCGGGATGGAGATCGCGGCAACTTCAGTCTCTCTCTCGATAAGAACGGAACGCTGCAAACCACCATCGTGATCGACGAGGCCTTGAGTCCGTCAAAAAGCACGGTGGTGAACAAGGCAAAGAGTCCCCTCACAACAGGACTCGTGACCACGTCCACCACAGGTAACTCAGCCCTACCGCAAAAAACCTGGCGGCACATTGTTGTGACTGCTGACGGTGAGCAATTACAGATCTACGAAGACGGAAAGCTCGTTGCTTCCACAGCGTGCGCCGAAATGGCATCCAGCGACTCCGAGACGGTCTGGTTCGGAACGGATGCCAAAGCGACACAAGTTTGGGACGGCAGGATCGATGAAGTGGCTTTGTTCAATCGAGCGCTCAACGAAGCCGAAATTTCGACACTCTATCGCACGGCTCAAGAGGAGATCGCAAGATCAAGATGACGTCCAAGTACCCGCGATTCTTACGGTGTTTGCAACCGTGCAAAAAAGGACGTGATGGACGGGGCACAGAGTCCTTCATTCGGGAACTCGTTGCCTCGTCCAACACCAAAACCACAACTCAAATGACACTTATGAACACACCGACGTATTTCCTCTTCGGCATCGTTTTCGTCGCAAGTCTTGCCGGCCATTTGTCTGCAGACGATGCACGCCCCAATGTCGTATTTCTAGCGGTCGACGACATGAACGACTTTGCCGGATGTCTCGACTCACGCCCCAATGCAATCACACCCAACATCGATCGGCTTGCCGCTCGTGGCGTGTGCTTTACCAACGCACACACCGCCGGCGTGTTTTGTGCACCCAGTCGAGCAGCCATCTTTTCCGGCCAATACGCATCGACGACTGGATGCTACGAGACTCCGAATTACTTTGTGCATCATCCGGAGATTGAATCGCTGCAAATGAGCTTTGCCAAAGCGGGCTACTCGACGCTGGGCGCTGGCAAGCTCTTTCATCATCCGGCTGGAGCAATTGACCAGCGAGGTTGGACAAAGTTCTTCCTGCGAAATCAATTTCAACGGGAACGCGGTTGGGCACTGGAATCATGGAGCAGCGACACGCCGGTTCCACAGCCCTTTCCGGCCAGCATCTACAACCAAGGCAAAGTGATCACCGGCGGGTTGTTCCTGGAATGGGGTGCAATTCCGAATGATGAAGAAGAGGAGATGGCCGACACAATGCGTGCGAACTGGGCCGTCGATCAACTAGAGCAAAAACACGACCAGCCGTTCTTTCTGGCCTGCGGTTTCTACGCTCCTCATTACCCCAACTACTGTCCGCAGAAGTATTTTGAGTTGTACGATCGAGATGCCATCGAGACTCCGGCGTTCAAGGAAGATGACCTGGACGATCTTCCAAAGAAGATTGTCAAACAACGTCAGAACCGCAGGAAGCAACATTACGACAAATTGGTTGCCATGGGTGCTTGGAAAGACGCCCTGCACGGTTACCTCGCGTGCACCAGCTACGCTGATGCGATGGTCGGTCGCATTCTGAACGCACTCGAAGCAAGCCCCTATGCCGACAACACCATTGTCGTGCTGTGGAGCGACCACGGTTACCACCTTGGCGAAAAAGGCCAGTGGGGCAAACACACTTTGTGGGAACGAACCTCCAACGTGCCGTTTGTGTGGGCAGGGCCCGGTGTCGCTGAAGGGGTTCGGACTGACGTGACGGTCAGCCTGATTGACATCTATCCGACGCTGGTTGAGCAATGCGACTTGCCGGCACCGCAGCAGAATTTGGAAGGAGTTTCGTTGGCATCGACGTTGAAGCATCCCGCCGACGCAATAGACCGAACGGTATATCTGCCCTACATCAACCCAGGTGAATACACCGTGATCAATCGCGACTGGCGTTTCATCCACTACGACGACCAGAACCAAGAACTGTACAACGTCCAAGAGGATCCGCACGAGTGGAACAACCTCGCGTCCGATCCGAAGTACACGGACGTCATGACCGCGCTGCAGGATTCAGCACCAGCCAAGTTCGCCGATCCGGAACCCAAGCTCAACGTGCGGCGTGATCTCGTTGTCGAAGGCGAAACGTTCCGTTGGGAGAAAGGCAAAGGCAACTATGTTCCCCATCCGAAGTACTTGCCTTACACCGATCCCGCAATGAAACAAAAGCAATCGAGAAAGGGGCGTTAAAGTGTCAATCTCAGCAGGACCATTTCCAATGAACAATAAAATTCTATTGCTGGCCTCAGCAGTGTTGCTTTCGGTTACGCCTTCATTCGCGAGCGCCCAAGCAACCGCTCAGCGGCCGCCGAACATTGTGTTTCTCTTCGCCGATGATCTTGGTTACGGCGATCTTGGATGTTACGGACATCCCTATGCTCGAACGCCAGTGATTGACCAACTCGCCAAAGAAGGGACGCGGTTCACACAGTTTTATGTGACCGGCGTGACCTGCAACCCAAGCCGCACGGGATTGATGACAGGCCTGTTTCCGGCTCGATTCCCGAAGTATGCAGCGGACTTCGGTTTTGGCGACCGAGTCACCATTACCGAACTGCTGAAGAAACGTGGCTACAAAACCGGGCACTTCGGCAAGTGGCACATCGGCCCGGTCGACAGCGACGGCACTTATGGAATCGATGAGGTCCAAACGATTGGCAAAAGTCGAGACAAATCAGCCGGCCGAGACGACGACTTGTATTCGGCCGCGATCGACTTCATCAGGGACAAACAGGATGCCCCCTTCTACGTCAACGTCTGGGGGCACGCCACGCACTTCCCAGTCAATACTGCTCAGGGGCTGGTCGCTGAGTTCAACGATATCAGCGTCGACCGGAGAGACTTTTCGCCAACCATGCAGCACAAGTTCGATGAGTGCCTGAAGATCGGCGGCGATCTCGATGAGTCGATGCGTCAGTATCTCGGCGACATCTACCAGCTCGACTTAAACGTGGGCCGAGTCGTGAAGGCCCTTGATGAATTGGGGCTCAGGGAAAACACCATCGTCGTATTTTCGAGTGATCACGGTCCCGCCCCCGTGGTAACAGGAAAAAAGGGCACCCGCCAATTCTCCAACAACATGCTGGGTTATGCGGGTGAGTTTCGCGGCGGCAAACACGAACAATATGAAGGGGGAACCCGCGTCCCGTTCATCATCCGATGGCCGGGTAAAGTTCAGGCGGGGCGAGTTGATACGACAAGCGTTTGCTCGCTCATCGACTGGTTGCCGACGCTTTGCTCCCTTGCCGGAGTCGATGAATTACCGAATCCGATCGATGGTGAGGACATCTCCGACATCTGGTTCGGCACCGATCGAGAGCGTTCAAAGCCACTATTCTGGAAGACCAGTTCCACCGGCAGCACACCTGCTATGCGAGACGGAAAATGGAAACTGCACCTGCCACGCAAACAACGCGGCGAACCGGAACTTTACGACCTGTCGATCGACCCGAGTGAAAGCAACAACATCGCTGCGCAGCATCCAGACGTTGTGAAATCGCTTTCCAAGAAAATTAAAACCTGGGCCGCCAGTCTGCCCATCGATTACGCCAAGACGAAGGTGAGAAGCAGGTAGAGCGTCCACTACGAAGCAGCTTGCCTGAATTTAAAAACTACGAACCGTAAAGACGAAAAACCTATGAGACTTCATCACGCCTTGCTCTTCTTGCCAATCGTTGGTCTTGCTTGTCTGTCAGCCAAGGCAAATGACGAACCTGAACGACCGCCGAACGTCATTCTCTTTCTCGTCGATGACATGGGTTGGACGGATGGAGGCGTCTTTGGTTCCGACTACTACGAGACGCCCAACATTGATGCCTTTGCCAAGCAAGCGATGCGCTTCACCAACGCCTACGCGCATCCGCTCTGCTCGCCCAGTCGGGCTTCCATCCTGACGGGGCAAGAGGAGTCGCGGCACGGCATCCTCTCCGCCCACGGACACCTGGAGCCAGAGCCATGGGGCGAGCAGGTTTATCAGCCTGCCACAAGTCAAAATGAATACCTGCTCACCAAAAGCCGCACTTACCTGAATCCGGATGCGACAACTCTGGCCGAAGCATTCCTCGGCGCCGGCTACCGCACTGCTCACATGGGAAAATGGCACCTCGGCCTGACTCAGGAGCATTGGCCGGACCAGCACGGCTTCGAAGTCACGTTTCACTCCGCACCGGATCCCGGACCTCCCGGAAGCACCTACTTCTCACCGCACGGAGTTCACCCGGATGGAAACCCGAGTGCTGCCCATCGAGTCGGCAATATTGTCGACGGACCAGAAGGCGAACACATCGACGACCGGCTGGGCAGTGAGGCAATCAGATTCATTACCGAACATCAGGACGAACCGTTCTACCTGAATCTGTGGATGTATGACTGTCACGGCCCTTGGGAAGCGAAACGGGATCTGATCCAGAAGTTCGCCCAAAAAGAAACTCAGCCTGACGGCCATACCAATCCGGTCTACGCCGCCATGCTGAAGACGATGGACGACAACTTTGGACGAGTGATGACGGCGCTCGATGAACTCGCTATTGCCGACAACACCATTGTTGTTTTCTTCTCGGACAATGGTGGCAACACCCACAGCATGGGCGCGAGCGAACAGAAGCGAAAGATGGCCAATCCGAAGAGCAAGACGTATGGCTACACGAAAATTTACAGCGACTACGCTGGTGTGCAGTATCCGACGAAGAATCTCGGCCTACGCGGTGGCAAAGGAAAGCTTTATGAGGGCGGCCAGCGCGTTCCGTTGATGGTCCGTTGGCACCAGCACATTCCTGCGGGTTCCGTCAGCGAGACAATCGTCAATAATATCGACCTCTATCCCACGCTGCTTGAACTGACTGGCCAAGCCGAGCCTGATCATCATGTCATCGATGGGAAGACCTTTGCGAAGGTTCTCACCGAGGGCGAAGAGGGAACGGGGCAAACGAGCGTGAGCTACTTCCCGTATCACGGTGGTGGCATCTCGGTGCGCGACGGCGATTGGAAACTCATTAGGCGCTACGCTCGCAAACCGGACCAGTACGAGGGTCTCGTTGAGTTGTTCAACTTGAAAGAGGATCTCGCCGAATCGAAGAATCTCGCTTCCGAAATGCCTGAGAAAGTCACGGAGCTTAGCAAGCTTATCGATGCGCACTTTAGGCACACCGGCGGACTTCCGCCGAAACCGAACCCAGACTTTCAGCGAGGATCAACCTCGCCCAAAAACTCCAGGAGCCCGACGCATGGACTGGTTCCCAAGCAATGTCGCATTGAATCGATCGACGACGGCATACGCGTGATCGCTCAGGGAAAGAATCCCTTCCTGGGGACAGCTCAGGTGAAACTGAATGGACCAATCACGCTGCACCTACAAGTTCGGGGCATCGATGGTAAGAGCGGAACAGGACGAGTTCAGTGGCGAACCCAGGAACAGACTGATTTCCCCGCAACCGGCCAGACGGTGGACTTCGAAGTTCCTGAGTCGACCAGCTGGCAGGACATCACGGTGCAAGTGCCTGTCGAGGGACGAAGTCAGTTGCTTCGTCTGCATGTCCCAGCCACTGACGGTCTCGACATCCGCTCGATCCGCTGGAAAGCCCAGGGCGGCAAACCGGTCCAGTGGGATTTTTGACGGATGACCGGTAACGCGCGAGCGAAAGAGCGGGATTCAGATCTCGCCCACTACAAGAACTCAGGAAATCGTGACCTCGTCAATTATTTCCATCGGCCTTTGACTCGACAGAACCCCAAAACAAATGTACCGGACCCTTTCACCGATTTTAATCCTTTGCCTGGCGGCCGCGCATTCGCACGCTCAGTCTGAGTCGCAGAAACCCAATGTCATCGTGATTCTTGCTGATGATCTCGGCTACGGTGATCTTTCGTGCTACGGCGCGGACGATATCGCGACGCCGAACATTGATCGCATGGCGACTGAGGGGGCGAAGTTCAACAGCTTTTATGTATCACCCGTTTGTTCGCCGACACGCGCAGCACTGATGACCGGAAGCCATCCGATTCGCGTCGGTATCGGTGGTGTCATGTTTCCTCGGAACAACCACGGGTTGAATCCTGACGAGATCACGTTGCCAGAGCTGTTGAAAGGTCGGGGTTATGCGACGGCCATCATTGGCAAGTGGCATCTCGGCAACGAAGACATGTTTCTGCCTCTGAACCACGGGTTTGATACCTGGTACGGAACGCCGGCATCTAACAACCAGTTCTTTTACCCGACGATTAAGAAGTACGCGGCTGACTGCGTGTTTCGCGAAGGCTACACCCGCGACGGAATCCTCAAACGAGAGACCGCAGCCTGTCCGCTCGTTCGCGACAACGTCGTCATCGAAGTTCCGGCTGACCAGACGCAGTTCACTCAGAGGTACACGCGCGAGTCCATTCGCTTCATCACCGAAAACAAAGACAAGCCCTTCTTCGTGTACCTGGCGCACAACATGCCGCACATCCCGCTGCATGCTTCCGAACAGTTTGTGGGCACTAGCAAACGCGGCATCTACGGCGACACGATTCAGGAACTCGACTGGAGTACCGGCGAGATTCTACGGTCTCTGAAAGAACTCGGCCTTGATAAGAACACGCTGGTCATCTTCACATCGGACAACGGTCCCAACACCGGCAAAGGCGGCAGCGCCGGCCCGCTGAAAGGCGGCAAAGGCTCGACTCTGGAAGGCGGTGTCCGAGTTCCGTTCGTTGCTCGCTGGCCAGAGACAATTCCTGCGGGCACCGAATCCGATGAACCCATCACTGGCATGGACCTGCTGCCGACGCTGACTAAACTCGCGGGCGGCAACGTTCCCAGTAATCGCGTGATTGATGGAAAAGACATCTGGCCGCTGCTCGCCGGAGAACCGGACGCCAAGTCACCCCACGAAGCCATCTACTACCTGCGCGGCCGAGGCGTCCAAGGAATCCGTGTCGGCGACTGGAAGTACCTCGTCGATGACTCTTCGAATAAGGAAGCCTCGAGAATTAATGTTGAGTTGGCTGCTGAGGAGCAAAAACTTCCTCGCAGAGAGCGTAGAGCACTTATCAAGGAACGTGGGAAAGCCACAGCTCAAAAATTGGGACCAACGGCTGCGCTCTACAACCTGACCAACGACATCGGCGAACAAAACAACCTGTTGGCGAAACATCCTGAAATTGTCGCCCGTTTGAAGAAGCGGTTAGATGATTTCGGTCGTGAGCTTCGCGCTAATCTGAGGCCTGCCGGCGTTGCGGAACCAGTGTCGATTGACTAGCGATCGATGAACGCGGACACACAATTGAGAAACAATATGTTGCATCCCCATCACAGATTCGGAAGGTCAATGAAACGATTCAAAATGTCTCTGTTGGTCTTGTTCTATTCGTTCATTGTCACCAACCAGTCGACACTTGGCGCTGAGCTGAATCTGACGGAAACAGATGACACGATTCGCATCACCCTGCGTGGAAAACCGGTCGTGCAGTACATCAAGAAATCGCAACCCGTCCCCGATGGACTGCCGCAATACTTCAGTCGCAGCGGCTACATTCATCCCGTTTACACTCCAACGGGTCAGGAGCTCACCGGAGACTATCCCGCGGATCATGCTCATCAACATGCGATCTTTTTTGCGTGGGTGAAAAGCCAGTTTGACGGCAAGAGTGTCGACTTTTGGAATCAAGCCAAGGATCTTGGAAAAGTTGAATTTCGCGAAGTGCTGAACCTGCGTCGAGAAGAGCAAAGCGTCTCCTTCAGCGTCAAACACGCGTTCATGGTGAAGATAGGCGAGGAGTGGATCGACGCACTCTATGAAGTCTGGACTGTCACTGTTCATCAAACCCCGGCGGACCATTTTGTTTTCGACCTCGTCAGCGTCCAGCAGTGCGCATCCGACAAGCCTCTGAGCCTGGCCGAATACCACTACGGCGGCATGGCATTCCGCGGCAACGTTCAGTGGCTGAGGGAAAAGGATGACCACAGCATCAATCCGGGTGACGTACAGTTTCTGACCAGCGACGGCAAAGACCGCTGGGAAGGCAATCACACTCGACCCAACTGGGTGGCCTTCTCTGGACAGATCGATGGTCAGGACGTGTCGGCCACCGTCTTCTGCAGTCCGAAAAACTTCCGTGCACCACAACACGTGCGCATCCATCCGAACAAGCCATACTTCTGCTTCGCGCCTATGGTTGAAGGTCCATTCGAGATCGTGCCTGGTAAGGAATACGTTTCTCGTTACCGCTATCTCGTGACTTCCAAAGCAGCCGACATAAACATGATCGAGAAGCACTGGGATGAATACACGAAGGCTGAAAATGCGACCGAGAAATAGAGCCTTCGAGTCATTTTCGAAAACCGTGGAAGCAAGTGAACTGCGAAGACCAAATACCATGAATCAGTTGACGACATTTGCTGTTTGCCTGTTTGTCACCTTGAGTGGCTGGGTGCAGGTTGGCACGAGTCGAGCCTCAGAAAAACCGAACATTGTTGTCTTCCTGACGGACGATCAGGGATACGGTGATCTGGGTTGCTATGGCTCCGATTCACTTGAGACACCGAATATCGACCGACTGTGCAAGCAGGGCATGAAGTTCACCGACTTTTATGTGCACCAGCGCTGCTCACCGACTCGTATGGCCTTGATGACCGGATCGCACGCCCACCGCGTGGGCTGCACCAAAGTCATCTATAACAAAGACAGGATTGGAATTCACGCGAATGAAGTGACGATGCCGGAGCTTCTCAAGACAGCCGGCTACACAACGGGAATCGTGGGCAAGTGGCATCTCGGCGAATGGGACGCGTTTAATCCCACTCGCCACGGCTTCGACTTCTTCTACGGTTTCATGATTGATCTCGATCAGGGCACGGGGATTTATCAGAACATGAAACGCGTTGAATCGATCAGGCGAAAAACCGATGGCAAGCACTCGCCGAAACTGCTTGACGCAGCGATTGGATTCATCAAGGAGAACAAAGAACGCCCCTTCTTTCTTTACTACGCCTCTCCGTTGCCGCACACGCCGTGGATTCCGAACGAGCGTTTCAAAGGAACTTCGCGGAGAGGCACGTACGGTGACGTGATTCGGGAAATTGACTGGCAGGTCGGTGAACTTATGACAGTTCTCGACGAACAGGGCGTCGCGGAAAACACTCTGTTTATCTTCGCGTCGGACAACGGCCCGGTACTCGGGATGAACGGCGGTGATGCTGGCCCGTTTCGCGATGGCAAATGGACCGACTTTGAGGGCGGCATACGTGTCCCATGCATCATGCGCTGGCCGGGTATGATTGAGCCCGATTCGACGACCAGTCAGATCACCGGAATCGTGGATCTGCTGCCGACGTTTTGTTCAATCGCTGGAGTCGACTCGCCGGGCGACCGCGTGATCGACGGACGTAACATTCTGCCGTACATGAAGGGCGAGAAGGTTACAAAGCCGATTCATGAAACATTTATCGTGCCCGGCTCGGTGATTCGTCACGGTCGCTGGAAACTGCTTGTTCGCGACTTGAAGCCGGGCGGTAAGAGCGGTCGCGAAGGAAAACGACCGGCGGCTTCCGCAGGATCGCTTTTCAATTTACAGATCGATCCGGGTGAAACGCGCGATGTCTCAGCCGACTATCCCGATGTCGTCCTCGACCTTCGACATCGGATGGACGCCGCGGTCAGAGAACTAAAAGCCAACAGCCGACCGATTGGCAGACTCCCAGACGTGCCAGCTCCCGCAAAAAAGAACAACGCTGACAGCCTCCCCCAAACAAGACTGAAATGACTCAACCCATCCACCAACCACTTCTTCGTGTGACGCTGTCAGCGTTGATACTCTGTGTCGGCGTGAGCAGGCTGCTGGTCGCATCAGAGTCGCCACCGAATATCGTCTTCATCTTTGTCGACGACCAGGGCTACTACGATCTCGGATGTTATGGCGCGACCGAGGTCAAGACGCCGCGGATTGACGCGATGGCCGATGAGGGAATCCGGTTCACGGATTACTACGCGGCTGCTCCCATTTGCAGTCCTTCGCGGGCCGGTCTGTTAACGGGGTGTTACCCGCGACGAGTCGGCAACCATATCTGGGTGCATCGCGCGGACTCGGCATCTGGAATCCATCCAGACGAACTAACAATCGCGGAGTTGTTCCAACAGAACGGTTACGCGACGGCGTGTATCGGCAAATGGCATCTGGGATTCCAGGAACCGTTCCTCCCACGCAACCAGGGATTCGATCACTACTTTGGTTTGCTGCACAATCTGGACCCGGTTGAAGTCGTCTATTTCGGGGACAAGGGCGTTCCCCTGATGCGGAATGAGATGGTCGTTAAGCGTCCCGCCGATCATTCGGAATTGACGAAGCTCTACACGGACGAAGCCATCGCCTTCATGAAGAAGAACGTGGAGAAACCATTTTTCCTCTATCTGCCACACACCATGTTGCACAATCCGCTTGGCGTGAGCGAAGGGTTTGAAGGAACTTCGAGATGGGGAGAATACGGCGACGCAATTCAGGAACTCGATCACAACGTCGGTCGCCTGTTCGATTCCTTGGAGCGTCTGGGCATAAGTGACAACACGATCGTCATCTACGCTTCGGATAATGGCCGTGGTCCTGGTCGTACGCCGGAGCAGAAGATTCGTGGACGCAAGCTTTCAACGTACGAAGGCGGCATTCGCGTTCCAGCAATCGCATGGGGGCCCGGGCTCGGGTTGCAAAAGGGAAAGTCATCTGCGGCGGTGGTCCGTGCGATGGACTGGTATCCCTCCCTTGCGACCCTGGCCGGAATCGAGATTCCAGAAGGTCCCGTCATCGACGGTCGCGACATGAGTCCATTGCTGAAAGGAGACTCAGCGTTTGTTCCGGCCCCGGGGCTGGACAAATCATTGAATGCAAAAGTGCCCTTGCGTCGTCGCTGGGATCCGCCTGGGGAATGGAAGCCGCTGATTGAGCGATGGGAGTACAACGACGCGTTCTTCTACCACGGCAGTCAGGGAGCGCTGGCGGCGGTGCGTTGGAAAAACTGGAAGCTCTATTTAAATCCAAGCCTTCAACTGTATGACCTGTCGAAAGACCCGGGCGAATCGACTCTTGTTCGCAATGGCGATGTGATTCGCAAGTTGCGCGGCATGGCGATCCTGTTTCAGGAAGAGATGCGGCTTGATGCCCGAGCGGCCGGACAGGTGACGCCTCGTCGAGCTGACGGCAAAACCGAGGTTCCAGCGGAAATCATCGATCGGCTGCATAGCAAGCTAGACGTGACCTTCGCGCGCTACGGCGACCGCACACTCGAACTGGATATCTACCGCCCAAAGGACGATTGGCGATCGCTGCCTGCCCTCGTGTGCATTCACGGTGGCGGCTGGAGTAAAGGCCAGAAAACTCACTTCCGCAACGTCGCACAGGCCTTGGCCGCGAAGGGTTTCGTGACAGCCTCGATTGACTATCGTCTCAGTGGCGAGGCTCCGTTCCCGGCACACATTCATGACTGCAAGGCCGCCGTAAGATTTCTTCGAGCGAACGCCAGCGACTTTGGCATCGACCCGGGGAAGATCGGCGCGATTGGCCACTCCGCGGGCGGTCATCTCGCAGCGTTGCTGGCTATGTCGGCGGGTGTGCAGGAACTCGAGGGGAAAGGTGGCAACGCAGAAGTGAGCAGTGCCATTCAAGCGGCCATTTCGATGGGCGGACAAACTGATTTTCTGTCCGAACGCAATCGTGAGATTTCGAGTCAGAAGGAGATCTGGCAACAGTTCCTGGGCGGTTCACAGGCCGAAAAGCCTCAGGCCTATCGAATCGCCTCACCGCTGGTTCACGTCGATCAGACCGATCCACCCTGCTGGATCATCACAGGTGAAAATGACGATCCCAGCACTCACGCCGATCAGTTTCGTGAACGTTTGCAAACGCTGGACATTCAGTCGGGGCTAACTGTCATCAAGGACGCTCCCCACGCGTTCCTGACCACGCAAATGTGGTTCGACGAGGCGATTGAAGTCGCTGACACATTTTTCACGAAGACATTGAAACAAACGCGAAACGACGCTCCGGCGCGAAAGCGCGACAACTGAGTCAACCAAAGGAGCAAACAATCGATGCGTTTCAGACTTGCATTATCGATCTTCATCGGCGCGATCCTATCTCTTTCCGCATGTTCAGCCTGCGCCGGCGCGTCGCCGGACAAGCCAATGAACGTGCTGTTTCTGGTTGCGGATGATTTGAATAGTTGGCTGCTCGAGGATGCCGATCGGTACGCGGGCCGAGTCGTTGCCCCCAATCTTCGAAAGTTGGCTGCCAGTGGAGTCAACTTCACGCGAGCGTATACCGCAGCTCCGGTTTGTTCGCCGTCTCGCACCGCATTCTTTTCCGGCGTAGCTCCTTGGAAATCGGGGATCTACAACAACGCTCAGACCATCAACAAGAGTGAAGTGGTGAACCGGGATGAAGTGCTATCACTGGCAGGACTGTTCAAGAAGAACGGCTACGGCACTTTTGGGTACGGCAAAATCACTCACGGCTGGGACCAGAAAAAACACTGGGATGACAAAGTTGGCCACAAACGCGATCCGGCTCCTCCCGGTGCGCCACTGGCTGGACTCAGCGGCGGAGAACAGGATTGGGGAATCATCCATCTCGCCGAAGATCAAATGAATGACACCGGCGGGGCCAACAAGGCCATCGCCGTGCTGGAGAAACAACACGCCAAGCCATTCTTCCTGGCATACGGCACGTTCAATCCGCACATGCCCTGGTATGTGCCGAAGAAGTATTTTGACATGTACCCTCTGGACCAGATCGTCCTGCCCGAACTGAAGGCCGACGACCTGGACGACTTTCCTCCCTTGGCCAAAGCGGTGAGTGACGGGATCGGAAGTTTCGCTGACAAGGTCATCGAGTCTGGCCAGCACAAAAAGGCGGTGCAAGCCTACCTGGCCACAACGACCTACGTCGACACTCAATTCGGGCGTGTCCTCGACGCCCTCGAAAACAGCCCCTACAACGACAACACCATTGTCGTCTTCCTTACCGATCACGGCTTTCACCTTGGAGAAAAACATCACTGGCAAAAGACGACTCTCTGGGAAGAGGGCACGCACACGTTATTGATGTTTCGCGCGCCTGGAGTCAGCAAAACCGGCGGCGTGTCCGAACGGTTCGTTTCCCTGATGGACATCTATCCGACTCTTGCGGAACTCTGCGGCCTCACGCCGCCCGCGTACATCGATGGACGCTCGTTAGTTCCGCTGCTCAAGGACCCAAAGGCCCCGTGGGAAAGCACCGCCATCACCGGTCTATGCGACAAAAGCAAAACGGACCTGGCCTACATCAGCATCCGCAATGAACTCGGACGCTACACCCGCTACGGGGCGAACGAAGAAGAATTCTACGACGCCACCAAGGACCCTCATGAGTGGACCAACCAGATCGACAACTCGAAATATGCCACCACCGTCGACAGACTCCGCGCCCTGGTCCCCAGTTTCGAGGAGGCCGCTCAGCCGCTTCCCTCAGCGTTGACTACGAAACGCAGGGGAACCCGAAAAGAGAAAAAGAAGAACTAATCCAATCCCTTAGCATCACAAAGACAAGTTGATCAAACAGGACGAACCATGAACACCTTGCCTCAAAACAAGCCTTCACGTCGCACGGCTTTGAAATCCATCGGCGCGACCACCGCGCTGGCCGCGTCCGGCCTGTTGCCGTCATCGATTCATGCCGCACCGTCGACCTCCGCAAACGGCAAGTTGCGTGTTGGCTTAATCGGTGCGGGCGGGCGAGCCAAATGGCTGACGCGGGCGCTGGGTCGCGAATCCCATCGAGCCGAACTGGTCGCGGTCTGCGATTGTTATCTGCCGCAGATCGATGTTCTCGCGGCAGACAACAAGAAAGATCCAAGAGCCGGTGACTCCTGGAAACGCTATCAGAGCTACGAGCAGATGCTAGAGCAGGAAGATCTCGATGCGATCATGATCGCGACGCCAGATCATGTGCGCGTGCGAGCGGCAATGCTCGCGTGCGCCAAAGGCCTGGATGTCTACGCGGAGAAGCCGCTCAGCTTCAGCATCCCGGAAGGTCGGGCACTGGTCAAAGCGGTGCGAAAGCACAAACGCATTTTGCAGGTCGGCACGCAGCAACGCAGCACTCCGATCAATCAGTACGCGTGCGAGTTCATTCGTGACGGTGGACTTGGGAAAGTCGCCACGATCCTCGTGAAAAAGTACTCAGGCTCTCGGCCTGCGACCGGCCTCGACAGCCAACCCGTTCCCGACGGCATGGACTGGAATCGATTTTGTGACCAGGCACCGCTTGTTGATTATCACGAACAGCTTCATCGTCGGTGGCGCAATTTCGACGCCTTCACAGGAGGTCCGATCTGTGATCGTGGGTCGCACGCGCTGGACATGGTTCATTTGGCGATGGGTTGGGAGAACATCGCCCCCACTCGGATTGAACCCACCACAGAAGCGGAGAATGCCAGGGACCGTGGTGTGAGGTTGTATTACCCGGACGGCACCGTCATTCGACTGGAAAGCACCGACGGACCGGCCTTTGGCGGCATCTTTATTGGCGAGCAAGGCAAGATTGAAATCAATCGTGGGCGTTTTGCCTGCAACCCCAAGGACTTGCTTCAGCCTTTTACCGGCTCTCAAACTGAATCGCATGTCGGCAACTGGCTGGATTGCATTGAATCCCGCGAACAGCCCAATGCGCCGGTGGAAGTCGGCCATCTGATTACCAGCGTCGCGCACTTGATCAACATCTGTCGCACCACAGGCCGCACGATCAACTGGGACGCTACCAAAGAAAAAATCATTGGCGATGACGCTGCCAACGCATTGTTGACGAAACCGCGACGTCCCGAGTTTCCACTTCCCGCTGTTTAGCCAAAGGAACGCAAATGCTTTCTCACTTCTTTCGTCGTTTGAATCGTGCGAAAACGCGACGGTTTCGGTCAACGATCGCTCTCGCTGCGATCGCGTTCTTGATGTGCTGTGGCACCGCATTCGCCGATGATTGGGTTCCCCTGTTCGATGGCAGAAGCCTCGACGGCTGGAAACCGTCACGCGACAACACGCAGTTCGCGCTCACCGACGGTGTCATTACTGGCACAAGTTCCGGCCAGACCCATTTCCTGCACACCGCAGAAACATATGGTGATTTTGAGATCGAGATGGAAGTCAAACTTCACGACACCGATCTGAATTCAGGCGTCCAAATTCGGACTGCGTTGACTCGTAATAACGCGAAAGGCCAATCGAGAGAATCGATTCATGGACCTCAGGTCGATATCGGAAAATCTCCCGGCCGCAGCGGGCACATCTTTAACCAGGGCAATGGCGCCTGGATCACGCCCAAAGAAGACCTGGTCCGCAACGAGCTGATGGTCAATGACAAGTGGAACAAGCTGCGTGTGTTGGTCGTTGGGCCACGAATTCAAACTTGGATCAATGGCAAGCAAGTCGCGGATGTCACTGATAACGAAGCCTACACAAAGTATCCCTCCGGCGTGATTGCCTTGCAGGTACACGGCGTCAAAAAGTCACCCGAGAAACTACGCCATGTTTCGTTTCGATCCATTCGCATTCGCAAATTCGAATCTGTCAAATAACAACTGCACTCTCATGTCAACCTACAGCAACGACAATACGTGAGCATCATGAATATGAAATATCTTCTAGCGCTCCTGATACTCGCCGCGACTGCAGGTAGTCTCTGCGCAAATGACTCTCGCCCGAACGTCGTGCTGATCCTCAGCGATGATCAGGCATGGACCGACTACGGCTTCATGGGGCATCCACACATACAGACGCCACACCTAGATCAACTGGCTCGCCGGAGCATTGTCTTTGAACGCGGGTATGTGGCGGCTCCCCTGTGTCGGCCGTCGCTGGCGACGCTGGTCACGGGACTTTTTCCCTCGCAGCACGGAATCACCGGGAATGATGTCGATGGTTACAACAATCGCGCGGCTCTGGACGTTCCGCTGCGTGAGGCGTTTCACAAGCATACCAGCGTGATCCGAATGCTTACTGCCAGTGGCTATCTGACTCATCAGTCCGGCAAGTGGTGGGAAGGCTCGGCGCAGGACGGAGGATTCACTCACGGGATGACTCATGGCGACCCGAAGCGAGGCGGTCGACACGGCGATGTCGGCCTGACCATTGGACGCGAAGGCATGCAGCCCGTGACGGACTTCATCGATCTGGCCGTTGAGGAAGACAAGCCGTTCTTTGTTTGGTACGCACCATTTCTGCCACACACTCCCCACAACCCACCGAAGCGACTGCTTGAAAAGTACGCCGTTGAAGGGCGGGCCAAAGACGTCGCCCGCTACTACGCAATGTGCGAATGGTTCGATGAAACCTGTGGAGAGTTGTTGAACTACCTTGACCGGAAAGGCGTCACCGAGAACACGCTGGTGTTCTACGTTTGCGACAATGGCTGGGCCGCGCCGAGTACCAACGCGGACGATCCCCATCAGAAACTGTGGAAAGCCTACGCCCAGCGGTCGAAGAGTTCCCCGTATGAAAACGGTATCCGCACACCAATCATGGTCTCATGGCCGGGACACGTGAAGCCGGGCCGGGCCGAGGACTTCGCTCACTCGATCGATTTTTTTCCGACAATCGCCGCCGCCACTGGTATCAATGCTCCGGCCAACCTTCCGGGCCTTGATCTTCTCGACGCAGAGGCTCGAGGGCAGCGTGAACGAGTCTTCGGCGTCACGCACGCAACCCACAATATGACGCCTGGGAATCCCGACGGCACATTACAGTATCTCTGGTGCGTGGAAGACGAATGGAAACTGATCGTCCGTCAGCAAGGCAAAGACACGACCAAGTACAAAGCTCTTCACGTCTGGGATCAGGCTCCCGCGAGGCTCTATCACATCAAATCGGATCCCCACGAGAAGAACGACGTCGCCGCAAACCATCCGGAAAAAGTCGCTCGCTTGAAGAAGGAGATCGACGGTTGGATCAGTAGCCTTGCCACGCGAGAAATCAAACCAGAAACCACGAGGAGACCCAACAGATGAGAAACGGGATCGTCTTACTGTTGATGGCATCAATGCTGTCTGGCGGCGTTGCGATAGCGAACGACGTTACGAAGCCCAACGTTGTGCTGTTGTTCATCGATGACTGGGCGTGGAACGGGTCGCCGGTTGCAATGGATGACTCGATGCCAAATTCGCACATGCCGATCCTGCAGATGCCGAATATCGAACGATTGGCTCGCGAGGGAATGAAGTTCACCAGCGCGTATGCTTCGCCGCAGTGTTCTCCGTCGCGAGTTTGTGTTCAAACCGGCCAGTCCTCGCCACGCAATGGCTTCACTGTGTTCATGAACGATCACGGACAGGACTACTTCGACGAAAAGGGCTATCCCGACTTTCCGGTGATTCCCTGCGTGTCGGACATGACGATCGACGCGGACGCGGTGACGATCCCTGAAGCTTTAGAGCCGCTCGGTTATGTCAGCGCTCACATCGGCAAATGGCACATGCGAGGCGATCCCGGGAATGAAGGATATGTAGTGCATGATGGAGACACCAGCAACAAACCTGGAAACACGTTGCCGGCTGGCGCAAACCAACGACTGCCCGACGACCTGACCGATCCCAAGCTGATGTTCAGCGTCACCCAAAAGGCGATCGACTTCATGACCGAGCAGGCCACGGCCGACCAGCCTTTCTATTTGCAGATCTCACACTACGCGATGCACGAAGGCCGCGAGTGCCTGCCGGCGACGCGTGAGAAGTACGTCCGAAATCCACTCGTCCAGGCGTACTACCGGAAAATCGGGAAGACGGCCGAGACTGTCAAACGCAAAGAAGATCCGGCGATCTGGCTTGGGATGGGCGACGATCTCGACGGACGCATCGGAGCCGTGCTCGACCGAATCAGCGAGCTGGGAATCGAAGACAACACGTATGTTGTGCTGGTGTCGGACAACGGGTACCGGCACAAAGAGCTTCAGCTGACCGAGGGTCTCGCGCAGCCACACCATGCAGCCAAGTGGTGGGTCTGGCAGGGTGGTATTCGCGTTCCAATGATCGTTCGAGGTCCCGGCATCAAGTCAGGTTCTGTCTTCAATGGCAATGTCGTCAACTACGACTTCCTGCCAACATTTCTTGACTGGGCTGGCGGCGATCCGAACACACTGAACAACATTGACGGGGTCAGTCTCGCTTCCTACATGGCCGGCGAGCAGCCAACCAACGCGTTCCTCAATCGGAATCTCTATTTCCACTACCCGCACTATCGTTCGAGCATGCCGCATTCCGCCGTCGTCTCCGGTATGCATAAGCTACTGCATTTCTACGAGCGACCCGACCTTCCCATGCTTTTTGACCTGACGTCCGACCTAGGCGAAGTTCACAACATCGCATCCGCTCACCCGAAAGAACACCGGCGGCTCTACGACGACATGATGAACTACTTCGACCAAGTCGGCGCCCGTCTCCCAAAGCCAAATCCGAACTACGACGCCGCTGCCTACAGCAAGTCAAAGGAGCACGAAAAACGTATCCAATGGGGACCGTTCGCCGGCAGTCGTCAACTGGCCGAGGACGAGAGATAGGACGCGTTCAATCCATCAGATTCCGTACGGAATCGCGATAGGGACTGCCGTCGCCGGAAGCTCCCGCACAGATCCGTACGTGAAGTCTTCCCGCATACGGCTCCTGCTCCGAGCCGGGCGTGATGCCCAACATTGGGGCAAGGATAGCCTCGTCCAATACCGACAGAGTTCTGACTTCCGCAGATAGCGTTTCTTTTGACAAACCGTTTTAAAAGTGATGGACGAAGTCGCAGGCGGTACAATGGCCTTCCAGCCAAATCCTTTCGCGGATTGATCGAAAAGCCTTGTAGGCCCGCGTGCTCAATGGGACGCGATCAAGAATCTGACTCACACTCCAAGCTCTTGAGCCGACATGAAGCAATCAAAATCAATGAGTCACCAATTGGCCGGATCGTACGATGGCCTTCCAAGGTCGTCGAGAAAACACATTCGCGATGACACGACGGCCTTGGATGGCCATCGTACACATTCCCGCCGCCGCATCCTGAAGGCGGCCGGGGTCTCGATCGCCCTGCCGTTGCTTGAGTCTCTCAATGCGACCAATGCGGTTGCCGCACCGAAACGGTACGAACCAGCAAAGAGGATGATCTTTGTCAGCACGGGACTGGGGATGAATCCTCGCACGTTCTTTCCTGACGAGTACGGTGCTGATTTCGCTCCATCTCCGGTCTTGCCAGCCATGATGAAGCACCGGGATGAGTTCACGTTGTTCTCGCACATGGATCACCCGAATGTCTTCACCAAACACGCGGGCATCAGATCGCTGCTCAATGGCGTGCTGAACAAGAACGCCCGTCCAGGCCAGAACATTTCGATCGATCAGGTGGCTGCGAATCACGTTGGCTACACCACGCGGTTTCCATCGCTGCACATTTCGCTCGGTGGTGCCGAGAGTGCTTCGTATAGCTCGTCCGGAATTCTGCTGCGTCAGGAAACGTCGCCGGAAGCTCTGTTCAAGAAACTTTTCGTGGCTGATTCAGCGGCCGCCCGGAAGGCTCGCGCATTGGAACTGGAAGAACAAGGCAGCGTCCTTGATCTCGTCCGCACCCGGGCCCGCCGTTTGGAACGCAGCGTCAGTCAAATCGACCGGGCGAAGTTGGACGAATACCTGACCGCGATCCGGGAAGCAGAAGAACGCCTTCAGGGAAAGCGTCGTTGGCAGAACATCCAAAAGCCGGAGGTCTCGAAGAAGGAATACGATCCCGCGGCCCGAGGACACGGTGACTTGGACTACGGATTCCTCAGTCCGGTCATGTTCGATTTGTTGACGCTCGCCCTGCAGTCTGATTCCAGTCGCGTCATCACCGCGAACTTCTCGATGCACAACCGTCTGATTGAAATCGATGGCGTGACGAAGGGCTATCATACGCTGTCTCACCATGGAAACCGAGAGAGTCATCTCCGCGAGCTTCAGATCATCGAAACGTTTTACATGGAGCAGCTATCAAGGTTCATCGGAAGACTGAAGGGAATCAACACGAACGGCGGATCTCTCCTGGATGACACGATGGTGTTCTTCGGTAGCGGTATCAGCGACGCATCCCGACACTCCAACCGCAATCTCCCAATCATCCTGGCTGGCGGTGGGCTGAAGCATCAGGGCCACTTCGACGCCGAGCAGCGACACAACGGCAAACAAACTCCACTGAACAATCTTTTTACTACCATGCTTCAGCACTTCGGCATCGAGATCGAATCTTTCAATGGTGCAACCGGAAACCTAAACCACGTTCTCGCCTAACGTACGATGGCCTTCCGAGGCCGTCGTCCCACTTTCCCTCGACGGCCTTGGAAGGCCATCGTACATGTGACACATCGATGACGGACCACTTCAAACTGCCAGCGTCTCCTGGATTCCGCCGTCTTCATCCAGATCTGTCTGTCCGTATGTACCACCGCCATGTGCCGCATTGGCGGCAAGATGGTGCGACTTACGCAGTTACTTTCCGGCTTGCCGATTCGATTCCACAGGAACATGTGAGAGACCTGAAACTCTGGCGCGAAATCTGGGAACGTTCTCATCCGCAACCGCGCTCGGAAGCCTGGTTGGATGAAGGGCACCCTCGCGAACAATGGGTTCGCTGGATTCACTCGGAATGGGACGAAATGGGATGGGGATTCAAAGATGAGTAAATCCGATTCGTACGATGGCCTTCCAACGCCGTCGGAGTTTTGCTTGTGGTCCCGGATTCGACGGCCTTGGAAGGCGATCGTACTGTTGGTCATCTTGGTGTCCTCAGCACCAATCCACGCTAGCGAGCAGTACGCACCCATCCAACCGTTCCTCAATCGCTACTGCGTTGGTTGTCACGGCGAGACCAAGCAGAAGGGCGAAGTGCGTCTGGATGACTTTGCCCAAATCGATGGCGCTCTTTGGAACGATGTCCACGACCAAATCCATGACGCCAGCATGCCGCCTGAGGACGCACGTCAACCGACGGCGAAGGAACGCAGCGACATTGCGAAACTTGTTCTGCAGATCTCACGCGACGAATCCTTTTCCATCTCGACAGGGTTTCGACGTCTGAACCGCCGCGAATTTCGTAACACCGTCCGTGACCTGCTTGGCCTGAAACCCGGCATCTATGATCCGGCAGCCCGAGTCTTCAAAGACGAGATCGAGGGTGGCTTTGACACCAACGCGGACCAACTGGTCATCTCCAACGAACTGCTTTTGGAGTACCTCGAATCAGCCGAACACAGTCTGCGCATGGCTCTTTACCTGGAGGACCTCTCGCCTCCCGCGACCACGGTCGTCGAGTACAACGCTGGGAGTCTGCAGAGCGGCGATCGACGTTTTACTACGAACAAAAAGAACGCGACTGTCCTGCGAGGCTCCGGGCAGTACTCCACAAGCAATGGTCCACGCGAGGTCGCGATTGCGGGCAACTACCGGGTCACGATCACAGCTGCTGGAGTGGATCGCAACAACTATGGCAGGATGAAATTTCCGCCTGCAAGCGGTCCAATCCGGATGGGAATCGGCACGCGGTTGGACAGCGAGGGCCAAACGTCCGCTTCCAAGCTGGTGAAGTCTTTCGATCTGCAAGATGACAAGTTTAAGGAATACAGCGTTGTCATGTGGCTTGAGAAAGGAGCCTACCCGTGGGTTGGGTTTTTGAATGGTGCCGGCAAGCCCGCGTCCAGCGTCCGCCAGGCAATCCGGCAACGGAAAGTCGACCCCAAAGAGGTGAGCCCACAGAACTACCAAGGCCCGGGCGTGGAAGTGAGTCGGCTCGCGGTCGAAGGTCCGTTGGATCCGGAGTGGCCGCCTGCAACTTACCGGACCGTCTTCCAAACAGACGAGATGCCCGACTTTGAAAATGCCAAAGTCCGCGTGTCGCTGATCGAAAGATTCTTGACGCGTGCGTTCCGTCGCCCGGCGAACGAACAGGATGTGCGGGACTACGTCAAGTTTCTCAACGAAAAGTATGATGACCTTCCGAGGCCGTCGCGAACAAGCCGCAGGAACTCGTCGGCCTTGGAAGGCCAGCGTTCACGTTGGCAGGAGGCATTCATCAAGACATTTGCCGCGATCATGGCCTCGCACGATTTCCTCTACATCAAAGAAGAGATCGGCCCGCTTCCGCCGTACGAGCTGGCCAGCCGTCTGTCTTATTTCCTTTGGAGCACCATGCCCGACGAGGAATTGTTCCAGCTTGCGAGGTCGGGCACGATTCTCGACGCGGACGTCTACGCGGGGCAGGTCGAGCGAATGCTCCGCGATCCGAGAACGGAAGAATTTGTCCGCGGATTCGCCACCCAATGGCTCTCGCTTGATTCGCTCGGAACCATGCCGCCGGACATTAAAGACCGACGCTACTCGGCTTACCACCGAGGCAAATACGAAGCTGCCTTTCGCAACGAGACGCTGCACTTCTTCCGGCATGTCCTGTATGCAAACCAGCCTGTCGGCGACTTCCTCGATTCCGACTATGCGATCATCAATGAAACTCTAGCAAACGTCTACAACCTACCTCTCCCCCGTAAGATGGCCTTCCAAGGCCGTCGAAACATCACTGGCGAAGGCCCCGACGGCATTGGAAGGCCATCGTACGAACAACTTCTAACATCCACTGGATTCCGGCGAGTCTCACTCCCCAAAGGATCCATGCGCGGCGGTTTGCTGGGACAGGGCAGCATCCTCGCTCTGACGTCCAACGGTGTCGAAACTTTGCCCGTCACCCGTGGTCACTGGATCCTCGACGAGCTTCTGGGGACGCCACCGCCTCCTCCACCGGAAGAGGTTCCGGCTCTGGTTCCCGATCTGAACGGAGTGGACACACCACGCGACCAACTCGTTCGTCACCGGAAAGACCCAGCCTGCTTCGAATGCCACAAACAGATGGACCCGCTCGGCCTTGCTCTGGAAAGCTTCGATGTCATCGGCAGATACCGAACGACTTACGAGACCGGTCCCAAGATCGATCCATCCGGCGAGATGTTTGGTACCCGGTTCAAGGACGTGACAGAGCTACGTCAAATCCTCCGGTCCCAAGAAGATCAGTTCGCAAAGAGCCTAATCATCAAGCTGGCTGAATACGCCAAGGGGCGACGGCTGAACCGGCGCGATCTCGATCTTGTGGATCAGCTCGCAGCGAAATCGAAGAGGGATGACTATCGATTCCAATCATTGCTGCGGCACCTCCTGCTGAGCGACCTCATGCGTGACCGCTAAACCCGCGCTACCCCGACTTCTCTGTGATTCCTTGCGTCTCGGACATAACGAGTGATGCGCACGCGGTGACGATTCCCGAAGCCTTGAAGCCCCTTGGTTATGTCAGCGTTCACATCCCAAAGCTCCATCCGAATCACATCCTCGCTGTCTACAGCAAGTCGAAGGAGTACGCACAGCGGATCCAATAGGGACCGTTCTTCGTCAGCAGGCAAGTGAGAGAGGACGAGTGATGCGACGTGTCAAAGTTCTCGCTTGCCTACTGCAACCTTCCCCACATTCAACGTGTTTCGCGGAGCAGTGCGTCGGTCTCTTCGATGCGGAAGCGAGTGGTCACGACCGAGTGTTTTTCTGGGCCGGGGCGATACTTGATGTAGGTGGTCGCCACGATCGTTCCATCGGGCAACAACTCGACGCCAGGATAACCACAATCGCGAACGTTCTTCGCGTGACTGTGCAAGAGCTTGATACGATATTGCCCCGGCCGGTTCTTGCGAATGTCCTCATAGGTTCCCACCCAAGCCACGAAGTGCCCAAGCGTCGGGCTGCCAGGAGCCTGATCGCGAAACGCGAACACCCAGCGACCGTCCGGCAACGCCACGCCGATGTGCCGATCGCCCGACAATCCCCATGGCGTATCAACGGGTGTGCTCCAGGTCTGCCCCTCGTCGCGGGAGAACATCATCAAACTGCGACCGCGGTGCGTGTTCTCTCGCATCAGGCAACACAACTCTTCCCCGTCAGGTGAACGAAACACAAACGGCTCGCAGGGATTCTTCCCTTCCACCTCCGCGACAACTCGCGGCTCAGACCAAGTGAACCCGCCGTCCGCCGTGATGGTTTGCAACACCGTCAATGGCGCTCTGTCTTTGCCGTCCGGTCCTTTGTGATACAGCCCCAACGTTCGGCCATCTTTCAGTGTGACCACGCTACTGAACGTCATCACACACGGAAAACCAAGTGGCGGCATCTCCGTCCAAGTCTTCCCTTCATCTTCGCTCATGATGCTCGGCATCCCCGGACCACCACGCTGGTTGAGCGCCGCCGAGAACACCCACAATAGTGGCTTCCCCTCGGGATCCGCAATCCGATAGATACTCGGACAATTCTGATGCTTGGAGAAATTAGGCGGCAACTGATCATCCAGTCGCGACCACGTCAGTCCACCATCCTCGCTCTTGGCCATCGGGCCGGCGGAGCCACCGTGATTGACACACCAAACACAATAGATCGTGTCGCTCTCCGGCAACCGCAACGTCGTCGGGTGGCCTTGATAGACATCTTCCGTTCCCGCAGCGATGACGACCTGGCGTTCTGTTTGCTGCGACAAATCCACGACCGGTAGATCAGGACCATCACCGGATGCGACCGAAGTTGCCGAGATGATTCCAGCCATCCAAAGCAAAGGAAGGCAAGCCAAAACAGAGAACAGATTGCTTCGACCAGAGAGCGATCGATTCATGGTCATTTCCAGTGGGGATACGAGGTGGGACTTCGATTCAAAACCGAAAGTCTACTCGCTTCCCAAGTCGTTTTGGCAACGACCGCGTCACGGATGGCCGAGCAAGGTCAATCAAACCCGTTGCCAACTTCATAAAGCTCTTTGACTTGCTCGGCGGAGAAAGCTCCAGCAAAAATAGCCAGTTCATCGATCCGGCCTCGCAGTTCTCGGTTGTAGCGAACCGATTCGACGCGAAGGGATGACTCACCTGCACTTGCCTGTTCATCTGAATGCGCAGCAGCGGGATCCGCGACCGTTGTTCCGAAGGCACCGATGGTGCACGGACCAAAGGCAAGCGACGTCGTCTTTTCCCATTGCCTTTGCTGCGCGAGTTCACCATCGATGTAGTACGTGGCCTCTTTCTTTTGAGCGTCAATCGACGCCACCAAATGCGTCCATCGCCCCAGAGGAACTTTCTTTTGCGCCGAGTGAATCGTGTAGGCATGCGACACACCAACGCTCATCCCACCGTTCCTTTGGATGTTCCAATGGTGCTCACCGGATTGCCAGTCTCGCGTGTTGAAAAACGCCTGCAACGCTTGATCAAAACGATTGACCTGGATCCATCCCGAGATCGTGAGTGCATCAAAGGCCCCAGGGACATCCAATTCCACACGATCACCAGCACGTTCCAGCAACAAGGCTCCTTTGTTCGGCCAGCGGCCTGTCGCCCAGATGCAACCTTGGATTTGCCCATCAATGTCCAACCCGGATTGACTCCGATCGCGAAGCAACGTGGGAGCGTCCGCGTCCGGCTCAAAATCAAAGTACAAAAGCGTCGAAGGATCTTCGCGCCGCGCCGTGCTGTCGGCGAGCCAACGCTGGTATCCGATTTTGCTGCGAGTTGTGAACGCGACATCATCCGTCGACGAAAGATGCTTGGTGCCCACCGAGGTCAAGTGCACAGCGGTGTCCTCCTGGATCCGCCGCGAAGGCAAGTTGGCGGTGTGCACGTTGACCTCGCCGGCAAAAACGTGCAACTCCACGTCTTGTTCTTCGCTGACATAGACACCGAATTCGGTGCCCAGGTCTTCGACATCCGCCGTGGGTGTTTGAATCACAAAGCCATGGCCGGTCTCGGGAACGATCGCGCGTGCTCGCCCCGCGTCCATCTTCATCCGCAGTGAATCGACCACGGTGAACCGCGCCGGTGCCTCGATAGACACATCCACTCCGCTGTCAAAGCGAAGCGTGATGGAACCTTCGGTGAGTTCGTAATCACCCTTTTCAAAGGATTTGTTCTGAGGCGACAAACCTTCGTTGAACCGGTGGTTGTAACCCGTCACCAACCAAGCCACTTCGGACGAGTTCTGCGTGACTGGCTCGTCGTCAACGGACTGCGGTGTCGTTGTCGACTCCGGCTGCGATTGAGCCACGGTGGACTCGGACGACGCCTTCCAAACGCCAGAGGACAACACGCCAACCACAGCAATCAAACTGGCCGCAGCAGCGATCGTCAGCCATCGAGCATCGATAGGTTGACGAGATGCAGTGACAGGCAACCGCGGTTCGAGCCTCTCAGATTCGCTGGAGCTCGACACTCGAGAACTCGCTTCGCTTGGCAGGAACGGCCGCGAATTTTCGTCCTCGCCGATGTCTTCGTTCCAGTAGTGTCGCAACTGCGCATCAATCGCAGCGGCGCGGCGAAACCGATCTCGGTAGCTTCGCTCTGCTTCCAATGCCAACCGAAGTTCGGCTTGCTCGGTTTCGTTCAACTCCCCGAGAAAGTACTTCTCGATCAAGTCATGGATCTGTTGTTCGTTCATGAGAAGAGAGTTCAGAGAGGGAGATCGAAATCGGCCGAGGAAAGTCGCTGCACCACACAGTCGTGCAACTTCACGCGGAGACGTCCGATCCGCTTGTACAAACTATTCGCGGAATGCCCGCCCGCTTCTGCCAAAGCCAACACGCCACCTCGCGAGGTGTGAGGAGCCAGCAACAGCTTTTGGTGGTCTTCGCTGAACGACTGCAGACAATGCTGGATCGCGGATTGCTGTGCCTGCCGCATTTCCGCTTGTTCCTCTGCAGATTCATCCATCAATTTGGAGATCAACTCTTCGCTGAGCACCCAATTCTGGCGTGCATGCCGACGCCTCGCTTTCAAAATCTCGAAACGCAAGATGACTTTGGACCAAGGCAGAAACTCGTCGTCCGATTCCAGTTGATGAATCTTTCTCCACATCACCAAACTAGCTTCCTGCAGCACATCGTCGACGGCGTTCCAATCCGGCAGAAACGCGCGAGCGATGCTGGCGAGTTCTCGCTCGTGCTTGAGGAACAGTGATAGGAAGCGACCTTCGTCCATCATCGATTGGGTTCAACTGAGGGGAAGATTGGAGATCGATCGAGCCTACCCGCGGGCCTCCTGACTGCTGTCACGCCACCGACAAACTCCCGCCAACAAACGAACTTGCCGGTCGAAATCAGAAAAAAACGAATAAAAGGCAGGCAGGTTCCTGCGTCAGCGGGAGTATGCATGACAACCACCGATCACAATCGGTGTTTTTCTGGCGTGCACGCGTCTCGTTGCGAGGTTTTTTATGCTGAATTTCCGTTTCGATGCCTATCGATCATTCTATCTGGCCGGCATTGCGATCGCTGCTGTGGCGTCTTGCGACGTTCTGCCAGGCGAGTTGCAGGCGAAGGCCGATGAGATCGAGACGGTGGACTTCAGCAGTCAAGTCAGACCGATCCTTTCCGATCGCTGTTTTCACTGTCACGGCCCCGACGCGGACAATCAAGATTCCGAGTTCCGGCTCGATAGCCAAGAGAACTTGGTCGCCGACCTCGGAGGCTACGCTGGCGTCGTGCCCGGCGATTTGGAGGCCAGCGAACTGATCGCCCGCATTCGCAGCGAGGACGAGTCAGACATGATGCCGCCACCGGACAGCAACCGGTCGCTCAGCGAAGAAGAAAAACAAGTCCTCGAACAATGGGTCGCTCAAGGTGCCCCCTACGAAGGACACTGGGCGTTCGAACCACCAACCCGGCCGAAGGTTCCCACGGCAGCCGTGACCAAATCGGGATGGTCCAAGGACGTCATCGATCGCTGGTCGATGAACCCCATCGATGCCTTCATCGCTCAAAAGCTGCTCTCCAATAAACTCACACCCTCACCAGACGCGGACCCCGCCACCCGCCTCCGACGCGTTTCGCTGACTTTGACGGGGCAGCTACCCAGCCCTGATCTGCAAGACAGATACTTGGCCGATCCAAGTGAACAAGCCTTCGAAGAGGCAGTCAATGAATTGATGTCGACTTGGGACTATGCCGAACGTCAAGCATTGCTGTGGATGGACGCCGCTCGCTATGCCGACACCGACGGCTATCAAAACGACCCCGAACGCAGCAATTGGCCCTGGCGTGACTGGGTCATTCAAGCGTTCCACAACAACATGCCGTTCGATCAGTTCACGGTCGAACAGCTTGCCGGTGACATGCTCCCCAACGCGACGGACGAGCAACGACTCGCCACCGCGTTCAATCGGAACCACCGCCAAAACAGCGAAGGCGGCGCGCTGGCAGAAGAGTTCTTGGTCGAGAACGTGATCGATCGCGTGGAAACAACCGGAACCGTTTGGCTTGGTTTGACGCTTGGATGCACGCGTTGTCACGACCACAAATACGATCCCGTCACGCAACGCGAGTTCTACCAGTTCTACGGTTACTTCAACAACATCGGCGAGCGCGGAATCGGCAAAGGCGTGATCGCTAACCCCACGATGAAATTCGCTTCGCCGCTGGCAACAGCACCCCCACAAGAGCTCGCGGCGGTGCAGCGGGCCGAACAAGCGATCCAGGATGCCGAGTCCGGGATTCATCAACGGATGGACCAATGGGCGGCCGAAACCCAGCGACTGCTGCAAACATCCCTCGACGTGAAATGGCAGCACGTCACCCTCGACGAAATCCAACTGACCGGTGAAGGGAAACTGGAAAAAGAATCCGAACACACGGTTGTCTTCCAACCCACCGAAGGAAAAAACGCCAAGAACGTTGCCAATGAATTCGTGATCCCAGGCGATCTTTCCGGCACGAGCATGTTCAAGGTGACCGCTTTGCCGGACAAGCGTTTTGGTGCACCTCGCAAGTTGGCACCGAGCGTGAACGGCAACTTCGTGTTGACCGATTTTGAGATTCACGTCGGCGACAAAACCCAAACGGTGCAATCCGTTTCCGCTTCCTTTGAACAGGACAACTACCCCGCGTCGAACACAATCGATGAGGATCCCAAATCAGGTTGGGCTGTCTTTGGACCGAACGTCGAAGATCAGCCGGTTGACATCACGTTCCTGTTGCAAGAACCGATCCCAGCCGACGCCGAGCAACCAACCAAGCTCACGCTTCGATTCGACAGCTCGTTCGCGAATCACGTCATCGGCAAACTCCAAATCGAACGCTCCACGTCGGCGACGGATTTGCCCAAGCGGGTGACTGGACTGAATCAAAAGCTGAAGGACATCCTGCTGAAACCCGCCGAGGATCGGACGAAAGCGGATCGCAAACAATTGCTGGCCCACTACCGCAAAATTGACCCTCCGCTGAAGGCCGCCCAACAACAATTCTCCGCCGCCGACAACGCGTTGATGCAGAAAACGGGTCCCCGTGTTCCGGTGATGGTGATGAGAGAACGCGAGTCGGATCCGCAACCGGCCTACCTTCTGAATCGCGGCCAATACGATCAACCGGTGAAAGACGATCCGTTGCCGCGAGGCGTTCCCTCGGCCCTGCTGCCTTCCTCGGACGCACGCCAACCGCAGGATCGTTTGGAACTGGCACGCTGGATGGTCTCTCGTGAAAACCCGCTGACCGCTCGAGTCACCGTCAATCGGATTTGGCAAAGTCACTTTGGGGCCGGCATCGTCAAAACCGCCGAGGACTTTGGTCTGCAAAGCGAGATGCCCAGCCATCGCGAATTGCTCGATTGGTTGGCCGTGGAGTTCGTCGAATCCGGCTGGGATGTCCAAGCGATGCATCGTTTGATCGTGACCAGTGCGGCCTTCAATCAATTGTCCAAGCGGAGTCACGGGCTCAACGACCCCGACCCTGAAAATCGACTGATCAGCCGCGGGCCTCGCTATCGTGCCGATGGGTTCGTGATCCGTGACCTTGCTTTGCAAGTGGCGGGAATTGCCAACGACCAAGTCGGCGGGCCGTCCGTGAAGCCCTATCAACCGAGTGGGTTGTGGGAAAGCGTGGCTGCCAATGCCGGCACGCGATACAAGCCCGATCAAGGCGACAGCCTGTATCGCAAAAGCATGTACACGTACTGGAAACGAGCCGTCAATCCGCCGCGTCAAACCATCTTCGACGCCAGTGGTCGTGAGGTTTGCAACGTCCGCGTTCGACGCACCAACACGCCGCTTCAGGCTCTGGTGTTGATGAATGACCCGACGTTTGTGGAAGCCGCCCGCAACCTGGCTCAACGTGCCTTGCAACTCGATGCCACCGACGACGAACGCCTCTCGCAACTCGCTTTCTGGGCGATCGCCAAACGGCCTTCATCATCGACCTTGAAAGTGATGTCACGCAGCTTGTCCTACTTCCGAGATCACTACCGCGCTGATCCGGAAGCCGCCGAGAAGCTGCTGGCCGTTGGGGAATCGAAACCCGACAAACAACTGGATGCGACGGAGTTGGCGGCGATGACTGCCGTGGCTCACCTGATCTTGAACACCGACGAATTCATCACCGTTGAATAGAGAACATGCCATGAAACCCAATGACATCACTGACGAGCATCGCATGATGCTGACTCGCCGTCATTTCTTTGGCCGGTCGGCATCGGGAGTCGGCATGGCCGCACTGGCGTCCATGATGGGACGCTCGGCGACGGCGGAAACCAACGCGCCCGCACCAAGCAACGTTTCGCAACCGGACTTCTCTCAGCCCAACGGGGTGATGAAGGAATACCACACGCCGCCCAAGGCCAAACGAGTCATCTACTTGTTCCAAAGCGGTGCTCCGTCCCAGCAAGAATTGTTCGACTACAAACCCGCCTTGCAGCAACACGAAGGCAAGGAGCTGGCTGATTTCGTCGACATGAATCAGCGAGTGACGGGGATGACCGCGGGGCAAAAGTCGTTTCCGATGGCCGGTTCGCGGTACAAATTCGCCAAGCACGGGGAAGCGGGTTTGGAACTCGGCAGCGAGCTGATTCCAAAGATTTCAACGCTTGCCGACGACATGTGTTTGATTCGCTCGATGCACACCGAGGCGATCAACCACGACCCCGCGATGACCTTTTTCCAAAGCGGGAACCAATTGCCCGGCCGGCCCAGCGTGGGATCGTGGCTGCACTATGGCTTGGGCACGATCAACGAGAACCTGCCCACCTTCATTTCGATGGTGTCACGTGGCACGGGGCGTCCCAACTGCCAACCGCTCTACGATCGACTGTGGGGAAGTGGGTTCCTGCCGTCCACCTATGCCGGCGTCAAACTGATGAGCGTCGGGGATCCGGTGCTGTACCTGAGTAACCCAGACGGCTTTGACGCCAAGGCCCGGCGCCGCATGCTTGACGACCTGCAGCAACTCAACCAAGAGAAGCTGGATGAGTTCGGTGATCCCGAGATCCATTCGCGAATCCAGCAATACGAATTGGCGTACCGAATGCAAACCTCGGTGCCTGACCTGACCGATTTTTCGGACGAGCCCCAGCATGTTCTGGATGCTTACGGTCCCGATGTGACGAAACGTGGGACGTACGCCTACAACTGCTTGCTGGCGCGTCGTTTGGCAGAACGCGACGTGCGATTCATCCAGCTCTTCCACATGGGATGGGATCAACACTTCACGCTGCCGAAGCAATTGCCCGGCCAGTGTCGCGACGTCGATCAAGCGACAACGGCGTTGGTGAACGACTTGAAGCAACGCGGGCTCATGGAAGACACACTCGTCGTTTGGGGAGGCGAATTCGGGCGTACCTCATACTGCCAAGGCACATTGAACGCAGAGACCTACGGTCGCGATCACCATCCACGTTGCTTCTCGCTGTGGATGGCGGGAGCCGGCGTTAAACCTGGGATGTCTTACGGAGCGACCGACGAGGTTTGCTACAACATCACCGAGAACCCAGTTCATGTGCACGACCTACACGCCACGATGTTGCATTTGTTAGGCATCGACCACGAACGTCTCACCTACCGATTCCAAGGCCGCTACTTCCGCCTCACCGACGTCCACGGACACGTCATCCGAGACATCCTGACCTAGTCGCTCCCACCGGGTGACCCAACGCACGTCGGCCCCGCACGCGAGTCTCTCCGATTCTGACCGCTCGGGAAGCAAGGCCAAGCAGCAATCATCCGAAGATGGCGACGCTACCAATAGGCCCACAAAAAAGAATCACGACTGCGTTTCCTGTATCCTGGGTGCAAGTCATGCCGCTTTATATCACTGCGGCACAACTGCGTTCGCGCCAAAGGAAGAATCTTTTGCGAAGCATGCGAGGGTTCTTCCAAAAAACGCGAAGGATTCTCGCGTTGCCCGCGAATGCATTGGCAACGCCATCTTCCCCGGAGCCTTATCAGCATGCCAAAACCCTCCCCACTGGCTGTGATCATCTCCATGATCACACTTTCCATCTTCGCCCCGGTGGATTGCCTCGCACAGGACATTCCGCTTGTCTACGACGTTGAGCACACGGGTTCAGAATTCCCGAAGCCCGTGTTGCCCGAATTCGATCAGTTGCCAACGGTGCGCCCTCTTCCCGATCCATTTGCCTGGTCGGATGGAAGCGGACGTTCCACGGAATTCGCGGACTGGTCCAAGCGGCGAGCGGAGATCAAAGCGGAGATTGAAAAATACGGCGTTGGCGAAAAACCCGGGCGTCCCAAAGACATCACGGCAACCTTCAAAGACGGCACACTCACCGTGAAGGTGACCGAAAATGGCGAGACTCTAACGCTCAACGCGAAGGTTTCGTTGCCGCAAGGCGAAGGGCCATTCCCTGCGGTGATCGGCATTGGCTTTGGCGGAGGAACCGGGAGTCTCCCTCCCGACATCTTCGCGGCGCGGAAGGTCGCGACCATTGGGTTCAACTTCAATCAAGTGATGTCGCACCAGCAGAATCGCGGCAACGAACCGATCAACCGGCTCTACCCGGAACTCACACACATCGGCGCCTACGCGGCTTGGCCATGGGGAATCAGCCGTATCATCGACGGCCTCGAGTTGGTCGAAAAAGATCTGCTGATCAACCACAAACGACTGGCCGTGACGGGCTGTTCGTTCGCTGGAAAGATGGCACTGTTCGCCGGAGCATTCGACGAACGCATCGCCCTGACCATCGCTCAGGAATCGGGCGGCGGCGGCGCGGCTGCATGGCGAGTTTCCGAAACCCTTGGCAACGTGGAAACGCTTGGCAAAACGAGTCGAGCGTGGTTTCGGGAAGAGATGTTTCAATTCTCAGCCGCCGTCGACAAACTGCCGTACGACCATCACGAACTGATGGCGATGGTGGCTCCGCGAGCTCTGTTGGTTCTCGGTAATCCAGATTACGAATGGTTGGCCGATGAATCCGGATACGTTTCCTGCCGTGCTGCTCACGAAGTCTGGAAAACGTTCGGCATCGGCGATCGGTTTGGGTTCTCGATCGTCGCTGGACATCCGCACTGTCAGCTTCCTGACAGCCAACGACCCGAAGTTGAAGCGTTCGTCGACAAATTCCTGCTGGGCAAGCCCGACGCCAATACTGACGTCACCAAGCATCCCTTCGATTTGGTCGAGCACGAATTCTGGTACGACGGTTGGACGAAAGGAAAGTCGACGTTCCCAACCTTGGATGGCGAAAACATTGAGACCTTCACGTTCGAAGCCGAAGCGATGGAGCCCGGTTCGGACTGGCAAATCAAATCCGCCGAGGACGCTTCGGCTGGAGAGTACATCACGATCAAGTCCAGCCTTGAAAGCCCACAAGCCGCTCCCGCTGGCGACAGTGGGTCCCTCACGATCCCATTCACAACCACCAAAGACGCCAAGTACTACATCCACGCTCGGGTGAACTGTCCATCCGCGGACGACGATTCTTTCTGGATTCAGGTCGACGACGGTGATTTCGTTGCCGCCAACGGCTTGGGAACCAAAGGCTGGCAATGGGTCAAGCTCCACGCGTTCAAGCCAACCGCTGGCAAGCACACGCTGACCATCAAGTACCGCGAAAACGGAGCCTTGCTCGATCGCATCGGAATCACAACCTACCCGTTCGGCGCAGACGCCCTCGACGCCGCCAAAGCAGAGCCAAGCCTCAAGGATGCCGTCGGCGAGCGGTTCAAGATCGGTGTCGGTGTCGGACATCGCGTTGTTCAGAACGCAGAAGACGCAGCCCTGATTCGCAGGCACTTTCAAATCCTGACGCCTGAAAACTGCATGAAGCCTCAGGGCATTCATCCGCAGGAAGATGAATGGGTGTTCGAGCCCAGCGATGCGTTCGCCGACTTCGCCCGAAAACACAACCTGGAAATGGTTGGCCATTGCCTTGTTTGGGCCAAGGATGACCGAACCGACGAATGGATGATGAACGAAGGCGAAAAGCCAGTCTCGCGTGAGAAGTTGTTGCAGCGAATTCAAACGCACGTCAAGACCGTCGTCAGTCGCTACGCCGACGTGGCTACTCACTGGGATGTTGTCAACGAAGCCATCGGCGACAGCAACGATGATCTGCTCCGCGATTCGGTGTACTCGCGAACGACCGGGATGGACTTCATCGTCACTGCGTTCAAGACCGCCCGCGCACACGATCCCGACGCTCTGCTGATTTACAACGACTACAACGGACACAAACCCGGCAAGCGTGAGAAACTGATTGAACTGCTGACAAAACTGAAAGCCGCCGGAGCCCCTATCGACGCGTACGGCATGCAGGGGCATTTTGAACTGGGCGACAACTCACTGGCGGAACTCCGCACGACCTTCGATGAGCTTCGCAAGCTCGACATCCAGGTCGTGGTTTCCGAACTCGACATCGACGTGGTCAAGCGAGGCCGCTGGTGGGCGGACGGAAACAAGTATCGCGAGGAATTGAAAACGTTCGATCCCTACAAGGATGGCATGCCACCGGAAATCGAACAGCAGATGGTCCAGCAGTACGTCGAACTGTTCAAGCTGTTTCACGAGTACCGCGACACCATTGCGCGAGTCTCTTTTTGGAACCTGCACGATGGCCAAAGCTGGCTGAATTACTTCCCATGGGAGCGGGTCAATCACCCGCTGCTGTTTGACCGCCAGCGAAAACCCAAAGCGGCGTTCGATGCCGTTCACGAGTTGCTACAAAACTCATCCGTCAGCAAGGCCGCCATGCGTCACACGCCACTTCAACGCAATGACGCCAATTCGAAAGAGGCCCACAAGCAGCTTGTCGCGAAGACGAAACTCGGCAAGATCGACGTCTACTTTCAGGGCGATTCAATCACTCGACGCTGGGGCGCGACGGACTATCCGAAATTGTTGGCTCACTGGAAGAAGTCGTTTCATGGCTGGAACGCAGCCAACTTCGCCTGGGGCGGTGACAACACGCATCACATGCTTTGGCGAATGCAAAACGGCGAGCTTGATGGCGTTTCGCCCAAGGTCGTTTGCCTTCAAGCCGGAGCCAATAATCTTCCATGGAATGGTGCGGCCAATAAGTCTCACGTGACCGACGTTGTCGAGGGCATCGCGGCCATCATCGACGAGTTCCGATCGCGGTTTCCCGATGTGCCAATTGTGTTGACGGCCATGTTTCCAAGAGATCAAAACCCAGCGCTCGCTGACACGATCAACGCAATCAACGAGAAGCTGAAAGTGATCAGCCACGCGGACGAACGAATTCACTGGATCAATATCAACGCCGACCTGGTGGACTCCGATGGCAAGCTACTACCAGACGTTTCATCGGATGGCATCCACCTCGAAGCGGCTGGCTACGAGACCTGGGCAGAAGCGTTAACACCAATCCTCGAAGAAATCCTCGGCAAGCCAGCTGACGTAGATCAGGCTCCACCACCCACAGGCAACCCAGGCCTATGACCGCGAACTTCCGAGCCGGACGTGTCTCTCGGAACTAGTTCAGCGAACGGCAACTCTGCTCTGCAGTCTGCGTCTGTCGCAGAAAACTTCACTTGCGACACACCTCGCTCATTTTCAACCACCGAGAACACGGAGGTTCACAGAGTTCAATGCGCGCAACCCAACGTGTACCTCCGTGCCCTCTGTGGTAAACCCATCCGCGCATCTTGCCCTCTTAAAGGACTGCGCTAGCCCACGACTGACGGCCCCCTTGCGATATCTGCAACGTGTTATTGATCCACCGCGTCTCTCCCCCGAAAACCAACGAGTGAACGCAGCCTGGCGTGGATGCGTCGCCGGATGAGTAGCCATCATCACATTCGGCCCGGCGTTTGCTACTCAGCCTCGAGCAATACAAGTTCTTGAGTAGCGCAAGTCGCTGCTCAGGGAACCGCTCCCCCATTACACAAAGATTGACTGATGGCCCGTCCGACTGTGTCGCCGCCAATACGCTGGAGCAATCCAACACCGCACTTCAACTGATGCAACGAGTATTGAAAGTTGACATTCAGCCATCCAGCAAAGTCGTCCAAGAGATCATTCCCTGACGCAGGAAAGCGGCCTGGACGTACCGGATCGCCAGCTTGATCGATGTGATACCGATTGCGGTACGACGCGAGGAAACGATGTTTGGGGTCAGTGCATGAAGACCAGGATGCCACAATGAAAATCGAACCGGTGACCGCGTGGTCGCTTTTGACTGGGGTGATCTTCCTGCTTGCTGCGCTGGGTCGAGGACCGCTGCGACGTTGGCCGGTTTCGATGCCCGCGATCTTCCTGTTGATGGGTGCCGCGATCGGACCTTGGGGCCTGGGGTTGCTCGACTTCAAGTTGATCAAACACGTCAAAGTGGTGGAGTCAGTGACTGAAGTCGCCGTCCTGATCAGCTTGCTCACCGCAGGATTGCAACTCAAGCCACAGTGGCATCACTACCTGAGAGCGCCCATTCCACTGGCTTCCGTGACAATGATCGTCACGATCGCGGGAGTCGCCATCGTGGGAACGACGTTGCTGGATCTGCCCTTGGGAGCCGCCATTTTGCTGGGAGCGGTACTTGCGCCGACGGATCCAGTGCTTGCCAGTGACGTCCAGGTCAAAGACCATCAAGACACCGATCGTCTGCGATACGCACTCACTGGCGAAGCTGGACTCAACGATGGTGCCGCTTTCCCATTCATCATGCTCGGCCTGGGATTGCTCGGCCACCATCAGCTTGGCGAATATGGTTGGCGATGGATCACCGTCGATCTTTTGTGGGCGACCACAGCAGGACTCGGAATCGGTTGGGCGAGCGGCTACTCGGTCAGCCGCGTGGCGGTGTGGATCAAACGCCAAACAAACTCGCCCGCCGCCTGCGAAGAAGCGTTGACGCTGGGCTTGATCGGGCTGAGCTATGGTGCGGCACTGTTTCTACACGCCTATGGATTTCTGGCTGTCTTTGCCGCCGGCGTCGCGATGCGACGGTACGCGGACAGACAATCCGATGACGAGAAGCCTGACAAGCTGATGCACACGGTGACCGAAGTGAATGACCAGTTCGGGCACATCATCGAAGTCGCCGTTGTCGTGTTGGTGGGCGCCCTCGCGACCTCTTACTGGACGATGGCGAGCGACTGGTGGATCGCGATGCTCGTATTTTTCCTGTTCCGACCAATCGGTGTGCTGCTCGCACTGGCGTTCAAAGACATTCGCATCTCGCAAAAGATCCTGATCTCTCTGTTTGGCATTCGCGGAATCGGATCGCTTTACTACCTGAGCTACGCGATCAGCCACGGACTGGAGGCCCCCATTGCGAATCGACTTGCTGGAATCGTTCTCACCACCATCACGCTTTCCATCATGATTCACAGCAATGTTGCATCGCTGATGATGCGCAGGTACTCCGAAGAAAAGGATGCCAAAACAACGGCCGCCACCAGCTAGTTGTTTTGCGATGCACGGATCGATCGTCTTGGTTGATCCGACTGCGACTCACTTCCCGCTAATTCACCGGAGTTTGCGGCGGCTTCGATTGCCTCGTCCAATCACAGAAGGGAATAACGCCCAACTTGTTCCCACTGGTTCTTCAACGAGAACGACACGAAGCGTTCATTCCAAAGTTCCTCCTGGGGCTTTCGAACCTCAGAGATTCACAGAGTTCAATGCGAGCTGACCTCCGTGTTCTTCCGTGCCCTCTGCGGTAAACCCGTCCGCGCGTTCATCAAACGCCAAGAAAGAAGTCGTCCCAGACCACCGAGAAAAACCTTTGTTTGGGATGGGCTGGTTCAACGTGATCGTGTCAGGCGAATTCGAAACCGACAGAATCCAATTTTAAATCGCGCCCCTTTGAGCTGATATGCCGGCATTCATTCGCAACCGACCACCAACCCTCTGACCACGGCGAGTTTCAACAGTTCCTTCAGCTGCGTCGGATCCTTCGTTGAGACTTTGGCAACAAAGCCTCGCTTGTGAGCAAATCGAACATCCTCGTGCGATTCGATTTGCGAAAAATCCAGACGTTGACTGTCGTTGTAACGAGACAATCCGTATCCATCGCTTCGCCGATCAGGATAGACCATCGCCTGAATCTCATTCTCTTTGCCTTCGTTCTCGATGAAGGCATGAATTCCAAACGAAGGATCAGCTGAAATGGCTTCACATTGCTCCAGGAACAAGGCTTGAATCGGCTCGCCATCGGTTGCGATCGTCCAGTACTGGACGTGTTCCTTCAGGTAATCCAGTCGTTCACGCAAAGTCCGCAAGTAATTGACGATGTCCTCTCCCACCATGCACATGACTTGGTAGACAGGACTGTCTGGATGTAGTTCCTTGTGGCTAGCAAATCGATTCAGCAACGTCATATCGAGCGGGGAATTGAGCGAACCCAGTGTCGCACGCGGAATCTCCATTAACTTGGCTGTTTCGTTTGGGCCCAACGTGTCGAGCCATTCCGCTGGACGAAGCCAAGCACAAAAGGCCAGGGCGTCGTCGTAGAGCCCCATGTCCTGGAGCACCAGCGACAAGGCACACAGTGGCGGCGCATCACGAGGAAATTGATGATGGTCGAAATTCTTCAACTCCGGATCATGCATCCCACCAATATCAACGACGCAAACCGATGGATTGGCCAAGTCCTCCTCCGTTGGATCTCGTCGCTCAATCGGAGCCCCATGCAAATGCGCCAACAGGCTGCAGGCAAGGAACTCATCTTTGTGGGCTCCGCCCGCGTGGGTCACTATCAGCTGAATGGTCATGTAATCAGGCGAATCAGTTTTGGGAACGATTTCGAAATCAACAGAAACATACCCACGTTTCAGACGCATGGAACCTGAGCACTGAAAATCGCACCCGAACGCATCCGACGCAGCCGGCCACACGATTAGCCAACGTTAGATTCGATGGACGCAGCCAGAAACACCCGCGGGAGAACGCTCGTCCGCGGGCGATTCCATAGTGGCGTAACCTTCGAGCTTGTCGGTTGACAGACACGATACCTATCCCACAAGTAGTGATGCTAGGTAGTGGATGACGCCACGGATCCCCAGTTGCAGCCGGTTGCCTGCACCAACGGAGGCACCAAGTTCATGCGGCCGCAGCGCTGGTCAGTCCATTGCTGACCATTCACCCGGCACCGCCCGACCCAAGCACTGAGTAACCTTGCAACTCACTGGACGAGCAGGGTTCTAAAAAATGGGCGATACAGAATTCGAATCTGTGGCCTCTGCCGTGTGAAAGCAATGGCGACGGATCCGAAATGCCGCAAAACGCCGGGCGAAACGATGCGGAAACGGAGGCGATGCACCAATGGATGCACCAGATCGCGATAACGCATGAACAATCCCAGTGTGCAGTCCTGCTTTGCCTGGTCATTGAAACGCTCGGAGACGATGCCCTCGATCAAGTTGCCGATGCAATTCGCCAGCGGGCCGCATTGGCGACGGCGGACGGTCAACAACGCCAGTAGCAGTCAATCCGCAGTGAGTGCGTCTACATGCCTGGATTGCAGATACGTGTGAGTCCAGGTTTCGACCAGTGATTCGAAGAACCCAAACGCGAAGATACACCGCCTGTCGGAAAGGGTTCGGCCTGATGCCAAGCAGCTCGACTCTTTCGAGTCTCCGGCAAATCAGTTAACCACCTCGCCAGGCTGGTCAAAAGCGGCGACTCTGGATGAGCACTCAGGACGATTGCGGCAAGACCGCAGTCAGCAAAGCGTCTGGCTTGCTTGAGCAACCAGTTCCGGCAAAGCCGTCGACTTCAGCTATCACGCTCTTGAACGCGGGATCGAAGGGCACCACGACACACTCTGGAATGCGAAACGTTACCACGCGGCCGAAGCGTGAGATTGCTGGGGAAACCGGGGACTGGAAAGATTTACCACCTGAACACTGACTAACTGACCGAGAAAATCGTGTTCGCTTCGAAGCCAGGACCCGTGTACGTGAAAACACTCGTCCCTCTGAATCAAAAGCCAAGCATCGGAATCCGGATGACGATGCGCTAGCGGTTGAGGCGACGACGAAGCGAACGGGCGTGCAGTGATCTCAGATGCGAGCCAGACTAGCGACGAAGTGGTCGATGCGTGGCAGTCGCTCGTCAACGCACGCAGCCCCATGTTAGAGGCGTCAACGCGATCCAACACGACGCTGCACGACCTGGAAACGTGATGACAAAAGAACCAACACGAAAAATTCTTGCCCCAAGACCGTGCCCTCTGTTCCTCTGGGGACTTAGTGGTCCGCCGTTCGCAATTGTGCGGTGATGAAACGAATCCTTCTCAGAAGCTCTCAACTCGATCTGTCCCTGTTGAACTGGCATATGACGCTCTTGCTGAAGCAGGCGTTCTGGACAGTTTGAGGATCTCATCTTGTAGCGTCTTTTCAGGCGTCCCCCCGGCTGCAACGCTGCGGCGATTTCTCCGCCGCAATATCTGGATCACCGTTCTTGTCAAATTCAGAGGTACTCGCGGTAAATCACAGCCGCCAGCGATTGCATCGACTTTGAAACGAAACACACCGAAGTCAGGCCAGCAACGTCAATTGTTTAGCAATCTCAATGTTCGGCACTACGCTGGCGATGCGTTTAGAGGCGTTCGGCACGATGACGAGGTTCGGCGATCCGGCCCCCAAACCAGACTTGTTTTCCGGATAGTCCAGAGGCGGCTGTCGCCGATCTGGTCGATTCCGCTGCTGGAGAACTAGGCGGTGAGAACGTGACAGACATCGGCACGATCGAGGTCAGCGCGAAGCGGTCGAACAAATTGATCATCTATCAGCTAGTCGCTGAAAATTTCATGCGGTTTCCAACTCGATCTTTGCCTGCTCTGCGTTTTCGATCTCGCGGTGGTAAAGCTCGAGGTTGTACCGCAGCTTTTCTCGAAAGCGACGCAGCCGATCGGTGTCACGGGGTGTGATGGCGCGGCGGAAGTGGAAAACGACGTTCCGCAAATCATTGACGTCTGACAGGTCAATATCCACGAGTTCGCGAAGTGAGTCGAATACTGGCTCAAATCGCGGCCAGTTCTTTTCGGAACAGATGATCGCTTTGTACTGCGAGAACGTGAGGTCTCGCAGCGATTCGAGCGGTCGGCTTCTTGGTGCTTTCAGTAACTTCATCGCCTTGCCGACCGCGGCACTGGGACCGTTCTCGTCGATGAAGTCTTTCAGATTGGCGACAGCCTCCATCGCTGGCCGGTTGGCCGACTCGGTGATTGAATCCAACACCGATTGCAATTCGTCACGAGTGAAAACCACTTCGATGGTGTCACGCAGAGCGTGCTCGACCTCGTAGATCAGAACGAATGCTTCCGCGAAGTCATTCAAGCGACCGAATACGTCGGAGACGCAGAGAATGCCAAGCAAGTCATCCGGCGTTCCGACCAGAACGTAATCCAGGTCGGACCAGTCCGTTTCCGTGTCGATATAGACGTCGGGGCTGATGAATCGAGCTTGCTCCATCGCATCGCCGATGGGCAGGTCGGTCGGCTTGATTGCTGTCGCATGCAAATCGAGCGTCCGTTCGCCAAACGACTTCCAGCTAAACACTCCAACGATGTCACCCGTGCGATCGGTCACCGGTATCTGAGAGAACCGCTCGTCCATCATCCGCTCGACCGCTTCTCGCGCCGGCGTTTTGCCATCCAAGATGACCATCTGTTGATCGCTGGGCAGCAAGACACGAGCCGGACCGAATGGTCCGGGACGTTTTTTCGATTGGTTGGAGACGTTGTTTTCGTGGCTACCCATTGGAGCTCTATGTCTGGATTTGTCTGGATTCGTGCTGTTCAGGTCTGAATTTGTCTGAATTGAACTGTTTAAGCGTGTTTAAGCGTGTTTAAGCGTGTTTAAGCGTGTTTAAGCGTGTTTTGGCGTGTTTTGGCGTGTTTTGGCGTGTTTTGGCGTGTTTTGGCGTGAAAAAGCAAATTGCTTTTTCACATTTGAATGGCTCTAGGAAAGCTTCAACAGATCAGCCAGAGATGTCTGGATAAGTCCGAATTTGTCTGGATCAGGGCTTTGGTGCATTAGTTCTGATGTAGGTGGTAGATGGACCTTTGCCCTTCTTTTCCAACCAACCACCTGCCATCAGCTCAGATAGGTCTCGTTGAAGATGCCTCTGACTTGCTTCACCCCCTCTTTGGGAGTAGTAGTCTCTTGGCTTCAGTTCCTGACCCGTTTCCAAAGAGCCAAGTAATTCGAGTTGTCTCTGGTTGAGTGTCAGGGTGCTGAGAGGCTTGCCGTTGAAAAGAGTCAATGTCACTCCGGTGATGTCAGAGTTCCATTGTGGTTTTGGCAGCTTGCTGGAACGACAAACTTCCAAGATCCTCAAGGTTCCTGATCCGATACGTTCAACCAGCCCTCTAAGGAACAGAACCTGGCAGAGATCAGGGTTCCGAGGCATGGATGGGTGAGGCCGACTTAGTCGACTCGGTGTCCATCCCTCTGGAAGCCGTCCCGAATTCCAAATTTCAATTCGTTCAGGATAGACACTGATTGCCATCCCGCTATCAAAACCCGCATAGTCCCGGTGCGCGATTGCATTCATGATTCCTTCACGCAGAGCAACCATCGGATACTCGGAAGCTTTCTTTCGCTCCAGGCTCGAAGATGTCACTTCGCTGATCACCTTCACGTGGTCTTCCAAGAATTGCATCGCAGACTCAAGTAAGTCAAACGCATGTCCGTCCAATTGTCGATCATCGAGTATTCGACCGGTTTTGCCGCTCTCGAATACCGTCGCGCGAATGCGCGACTGAGGCAAATAGTGACCAACTTCGTTCGCAAATAAAATCGCTGACGCATTCGTGAGCACTCCACTTTGCATGAGCCCGAGAGAGCTCAAGAAAGATTCGTTATCTGAATCGACTTCAATTTGATAACGTCCGACTTCACGAATTTCTGACTTTGTCAGCTTAAGCTCCTTAGCATCGAGATCTTTGATCTCGATCCCAGGGCTTGGCTCTCGCTCCCAGCGCGACCTAGTTCGGTAGCGTGTTTCGATCATGCGATGGATGAAAGATGCATCCGCAGCGATCGTCCTCGAACCGTCTCGCCGGTAGATAGCACCGGAACAGACATAAGGGCGTTCTTCTCCCGGAGGTGCCTCAACAATGACAACTTCTTTATTGTCAATTGACTCGGTATGAACCGACCAAAGCGACTTCGGAGTCACTTTCTCTTGCAAAGCGATCCGAAGGTTCTGCGCAACGACGTCCCCGTCTTCGATGCCATCAATCTGTCCATCATCAGAAACGCCAATCCAAACTCGTCCTCCATCTGAATTCAGGAGTGCGCACACCGTGGAAGCAATCGCATCCACGTCCTTCGCGGAGAGCTCGAATTCAACCTCTGCTGATTCTTTCTTGGGCAGTTCGAGTCTGCCGGCCCAACGATCATTCACCATCTTCAGCCTCCTTGGTATTCAAAAACGACTGGATCCGATTGAGATCTCGCAACTGTTCGCTGATGTAGAAAAGTGCTTCTTCGGGACGACGATAGTCATGAACCCATATCCCAGGGCGATGTTCGACAGGCAGCCCTGAATCCAGGAGCACCGCCTCTTCGTACATATCCAAGACACCTTCGTGATCCATCACTGGGGTCTTAGCAAACTTGAAACTGCGTCTTGGTTTATTTTGCTTCGTAAAGCGATATTGCCGCAACAATTGTCGAGCGAAGTTCACTCGATAGTCGGAAACAAACCATCGGGGCTTCCGAAGCTCAACCGCTCGGCGTTGCTCAAGATGTGTGATCGAGAATCCGTCGCTATTCCTGCCACTGCCATAGAAGGGCGTGACGAGTCCGAGAAAAATATCGCAATTCTCGACGGCTTCTATGCAGTTCTCGAAATTGGATTTTCCTGGATTGACCGGAATAGTGCCTTTGTGTGACATCCACACCGAATAGCCAAATCCAATCAGGGAGCCATAGATCTGATCCAGAAGACTTTCGTTCTGGTAGACGCTGGAGGAAACCATCACGACGGGTTGGTCGGCGTCGTTCATTGACTCGGCTCCCTTTCCTTTTCGTCCACGAAGTTGGGGATGTTAACCAGTCGGGGCCGGGCGGTTTTGAGGGGTTTGCCGAAGAGCATGCCGGCTTTGCCGCCTAGCTTGAGCGGGGTGTGAGCTTTGGGACGCAGTGGCTTTGGTGGCGGGGTTGTGGTGGTGACGATGTACTGGATTGGTATGCCTTGGTCGCAGGCGAGTGTGCCGAAAACATCTTGGATGTTGGTGAGGTAGTGCTGGTATGCCAGTGGGCCGAGGTCGGCTTCTCGGGGGCTGTCGTGGATCAGCAATCCCGGATGCGTGGACATCCTTGCCGCGCCCAGAATCGCGAGTGCCAGATCGCCGAGCAAAATCGCCAGCATCTCGAACCCTTCGCCTGAACCGGTTTCGCCGTGAAGGATCTGGAAGGTTAGGTCGTCTTCGGACAGACGAATCGTGCCCTCGTATTCATCGGTGATGCAACGTTTGACTAAGACATCGAAGGCGGCTTCCAAGTCGCTCAACTGCTTTTGGTGCATTTTGGTGGCTTGCTTGCGTTCCGTCTTGGCCTGTTCCAAGTCGGACTCTGCGTCAGCCAGTTGATTGGTCACTTTGGAGAGCGACTTGTCGACCGAGGTGTCTTTCCGGGCCGATTCGATCCGCTCCAGTTCCTTCCACGCATTTTCGATGTCTTCCTGTTCACGTTCTTTGCGGCGACGCTTGCGCTCGGCGGTTTGCTTTTGCTCGACGATCTTCCGCATCTCGTCGGCAACTCGAGCCTCGGATTCTTGCAGACGTGTTGCGGTGGCTTCTAGATTTTCGGCCAAGTCGATTTGCGAATTCGGTTCGTCCGGGTCGATCACCGGCAGGCTGGTCCGTGCTTCTTCCAATTCGCGAGCGTAATCCTGGGCGTGAACACACTTGCCGATGCTTTCGTTGCCGTATTCGCAAAGTGTGAACTTCAACTCTTTCAGAGTTTGCAGGGTGCTGGTCCACTCGGCGGCCAGTCGATTGCGTTCTTCGATCGCTTCTTCGGCTGGCGAGCGGATAGTCTCGGCCGCACCTTCTTTCACTTGCCTGGCTTCCCGGCGCTCTTTCAAGGATGCCGCCGCGTAACCGACTTGGATCTCCAGTTCGGTGATCTGTTGATCCAGAGCGGCGATCTCGGCCACTAGCTTGTCGTGGACGTCACGGTACTTCGGTTCCAACGCAAACAGGCTGGTCGCATCCATCGAACGGCCTTCGGCTTCCTCGACGCCCGCCTTGGATAGCGTTTCGCGGTGGTGGTCTTCCCAATACTCCAGGTGTGTCTCGCCCTTTGTTTTACGCTGCTGAAGTTTGTTGATGCGTTTCTTCAGCGTCTGTTCTCGATCATCCAGTTCACGGTCTTTGTCGGTGTAGATGCCCAGCAACGCCAACACGCAGCGGATCGCGTCGGCTTTCGGTTGTGCGAACGCTGGCAGTTCCGCCGTGCTTCGTTTGCTACGCCACTGAAGCGGATCGACGTATCGTGCTTCTTGATCGCGGGAGCACATGGCCAACAGGTGTTTCCACCGGAACGACTTTTCGCCGGCGAGAAATTGCTTTTCATCCAGATCGCCGAGCGTTACCGCTGCAACGTGATTGCGGAACGATGCGTAAGGATCGGTGTCCGGCGATGGTGGCCGACGAACGAAAGATGAGAGCGATTTGGCTTGCCGAGCGAAGCTGCTGTGCCCGCCCGCGAAATGGCGGCGCACACACCACGTCTTCGAGCCGACCTCCACGATGGCATCGACGTAGCCGTTTGGAAAACCGTTCTGCACACCCGCGACCGTTCGGGGCTGACCGAACGATTCTTCACCGAGACAAAAGCGAATCAGCCGACAAAAGGTGGTCTTTCCCAGTCCGTGACCGGGTTGGAACGCGTTTGTGTCGGTTTCCTTTGTCTCACGACCCCAGACGATGTTCATGCCAGGTTTCAGCGACACGTTTTGAATCGGATCGTTGCCAGTGCCGTCGTGGATTACCAAGCGGCGAACCCAGACAGTTGGCAATTCACGCCAATGTTTCGGATCATTCAGTTTTGCGAACAGATTCATGGGAGCCTCCGTGAGTTCGGTCTTATCCTGTGGACTCGGTCAGCCAGGGTGTCTGAGCTTCACTGACGAAGCGTACGTCATCGTCGCCCAATGCTTCCGCCACCTCCGTATGAAGCGACTTGATCGCCAATGCAACTAACTGCATGTAAGCGCCGGGCAGCGTTCCAAAATGCTCGATCACCGCTTTGCTTTCCAGGCCAGCGGACACGATGGCCGGTTCGGTATCGGTAGCCTCGATCGCGTCATTCTTCTGCAGCGTGTTAAAGACCTTGGGCCATGGCGCGTCACCGGCATTGATTTGTCGAAACGCGGCCGGAAGTTCGCTGATTGCCGTCGCAAGCTCTGCTGCTTTGTCTTCGCCGGAAAGTAGTTTTCCGATGGCTTCGGGGTTGGTCGCCAAACCGAGATATTGTCGGATCACCTTCTCCTGCGACCCTGAGAACCGGACGGCGAGATCGGCGGCGAGGCCGACGGCAAGCTTTTGTGCATCGCTGGCGGGGAACTTGCCGCCGAGGGAAGCGGCGATACCGGGGACACGGGTTACCGGTGCTGGAGTAGCAGTCCGGGCCGGCGTCACCGGTACCGGGACAACGTCTGATTCGCGTGGTAGGTGGATGTGGGAGGGCCATTTGTTTTGGTCCCACTGGGCCATGGGGATGAAGTTGCCGGCTTCGTCGGTGGGTGGGCCGGGTGGTGGGTCGAGGCGGGTTTGGTAGGGAACGCCGGTGGCGATCGCGGTGGCCATCTCGTCGTAGATTTCGAGGATGGTGTCTTTGGTGATGTAGGTACCCGGCGTGACGACCTCGCCGGCTTCGTTCTTGACTTCCTTGCGAGCGATGTCCTTCCGCCTGACGATCGGAAACGTCTCCATGATGTACTCGACCGCGTGGCGTGGGGTCGGGAACATTTCACGAAGCGTTGGGTTATCGACTCCCCATTCTTCGGCGGAGCCAAGAAAAAGATGGAAGTATGCCGCGTCCAACTCGCAGCGTATCATATCCCTGCGTTGCCTACGCCAAACAAACGGCTCGCCGTCGTAACCAAGGTCGGCTGCCACCTCAGAGACATCATCAGCGACAAAAGTCAACTCAAGGGCCCTGTTCGAGATCCATAAGTGCAGTGGCGTCGAAAGCCAATCGCCGGTGGTTTTCAATCGCGTTGGATCTACAGCTGGCAACTGCCGGAAAATATAGAATTTGAGATTGCCGCCACTCGCTTTTTGACGAAGAACGTAATCGAGAACGAATGAGTTTAGCATCGCCAGGAAGCAAAGCTGCATCGTCGCAGGTTGTTCAAGGCTGACGAGAGGAAGGGAATGCCCGACTCCTGAATATGGAATTACAGAGGCCACTAAGCTCCGCGAGTCGGCAACCGAGCTAATCGCGTTGCGAAAGCCCACGAACCACCGCTGGCTTTCGTTCAATTCCGCCTCGAGTCGCGTCTTTGCCACCCAATATCTCGGCAGAATTTGGAACTGGCGATTTTGAAGGTCGTCTATTCGAGGTTTATTGGTTCCTGCATGAATTTTGAAACGATCGGCAACTTCGATTCCGTCGAACGTCGCTGAGCGATGGTTGTACTGGACTGCAAATTTCGATTCATACACCGGAACTAAAGTTTCGCGACCTTCGCCTTCGTGATAGAAGCGATTTCCATCCAGAATAAAGCCGTCATCCTCGGCAGTCTCGAGAGTTACAAACAATTCCGAGTCTGTCGACATGTTGAAAATCCCCTGCCGAATCGACATTTTCCAGGGGTTCGCCTTTTCACGAATCCTTTCAAGAATTTGGTGTTTCGCGTGTATGGAGGCAACAAGCAAAGCGTCCGTCGCACGAGTAAAGGTTGGGCAGTTCAAGGTATTTGGATTCAATGCCTTGATTTGATCAGGAGTCAACTCATAGATGCGATCCGCTGACAGTAGATCGCTTGGGGCAGTAAGTTCGGCGGCAAATTGGCAACGGCCAACGGCATTTTTCGAGAAGGTAACCAGCGAAAACTTGAAGTTTCCCTGTACCCCAACAAATAGAGGTTTTCGATTCTCGAAATCAAAAAAGGTCATCAATTCAAGGTTTTCGATAAGCGCGCGAGCAAATTCTTTAGTCGAGTCATCCGTCAAGATTCCTGTAGGGAGAAGTTGGGAAACCGTGCCGCCTACGCCAGATGCCGTTCTCGTCAACTCAGCAAACAAAGGATATGTATTTAGCTTTCCACGTGAGCAGAGTGGGTAGGCACCGCTGTTGTTGAAAAAGTGTTTGAGCGCTTCGAGCTTGCGACGCGCGACTTTGTATTTGGAGAACAGTTCTGGATCGTCATCTTTGAGACCGAGGATCAACCGGTCCCTGCTGGCCGCATTTTTGGCTTCCGCTATTCTTGGCATTCGTTGCTCGAACCATTCTTTGTCTTTGAACTCGATGGTCTCCCAAGGTGGATTTCCGATAAGAAGGTCAAACGATGAGACGACGTGTTGAGTTGGTTGTTTGCCTTTCCTTTGCTCAGTTACCAGTCGGGAGACCTCAGGGAACGCAAGGTGCCAGTGAAACAGTTGGAATCCCGTAGCCAGTAGCTTGACTTCCGCTTCCATCGCCTTTGGAATGCTGTGCGGGTTCTTCTCGACTTCCTTGAGGTAATATTGGGTGGGACACAGACGCCCGAGGTCGGTTTCGTCTTTCTTCCACAGAAATGCGGCGCACCAGAGATCGGCCAGGAGGCACGAGTATTTGTATTTGTCGCCTCGGACGGCATTAGCGTATTCGAGTTCTTTTTGGCGGATCGCTTCGACGGTGTCGTCGTCGCCAGCGGATAGGCGGGCGAAGGTTTCGGTCATATTGCCGAGCTTGATGCCGTCTTCGCGGTTCCAAAGCTCTTGTTGCGATGCTCCCTGCTTCGCGCCGCTGCGTTCTTTGTTGTTTCGGGCTTTAAGTTCTCGGCAGACTTGCGGGTCGTCTCCTTCGATCGGTTTGAAGGCATCGTTGGGGATGCCGTCAGCGAGCAGTTTGGGAGTCGTTCCGAGCAGGCTGTTGCCGCATTGGATGTGGTGGTCGAGGAACGAGAGCGGTTTGCCGGGTTCGATCGCTTCCATCCATAGGCTGACTTTGCACAGTTCGACCGCCATCGGGTTGATGTCGACGCCGTAAATGCAGCGGCCAATGATGTCGCGTAGGGCGTGCTGGTGGTCTTCGGGGCTGGGTTCGGATTCACCGGTGCGGACGCGGGCTAGCTGTCGGGCCAGCCGGTGCGCGGCGGCGATGAGGAAGTGGCCGCTGCCGCAAGCGGGGTCGCAGACGGTAAGGGCCAGGATCGCTTGCTCGGCGATTTGGGTGTAGTTGCCGGAGGTGATGACGTCGCGGCGGTCGGCGGGGATGCGGTCGATCCAGTCGGGCAGGTCGTCGGGAAGGGAACCGGGGACTAACGTCCGGCGGCCGATTGTTTTGGCATCCTTGAGTCGTTGTTCGACGACGGGTTCGAGTGCGGAGTCGAGGAGGCACTGCACGAGCGAATCCGGCGTGTAGTAGCTGCCAGTGGTTTTGCGTTCGTTGCCGGCCGCGGTGTTAAGCGAAAAGGTTTTGGCTTCGACGTGCATTTGGGGATGCAGTTCGAGCAGCGATTCGTAAACGCTGCCAAGTTCCTCGCTGCCGAGATTGCGGTAGTCGACGCTGCGGAGCACGCGGTCTTGTTCGACGTAGGCGAGTGCTCGGATGGCGGAGAGGAGGTAGGAGTTAGCCAGTAGGGAGTAGGGAGGTGGGGCATTGGAGCCTGACGCACTACTGGCTACTCCCGACTCCCCATTCCCTTCGATTGGACCTTGCAGGTCAGGTGTGCTGTCGGGCCGCCAAAGGAAAGATCCAAGGCCGATCAACGCAAGCTCTGGACGGCCTTCGTCGCGACCAAGTGCATCAAAAACAACAGAGATTCCGTGCCATAAATCAGAATGATTGCTGCCTCGAATCCGAAACGACATTTCTCGCAGTCGTCGAGTTGAATAGAACCGATCGTAAAGCTCTTCTGGCGACAATCCGTCCCTACTTCCTACCTCGCTATTCCCTAACTCCTCTCTGACTGGATGCAGTAGCTCGCGGTCTTCGGCGACGAACAGGAACAGCAGCCGGTAGACGATGCGGAGCAGTTGGCGGTAGTAATCGTCTTTGGTCAGTTCGCCCGACTGCAGTTTTTCGCGAAGCTGGTCGTTGCGGGGATGACTGATGAATCCCTGGCCGAGGGCTTCGATGGACTTTTCAACGCCGCCCCGAAGATCTTTCAGGATCCGCGTGCCTTGTTCGCGGGCGAGTTGGCTCCACTTTTCCAGCCAGCATTGCTCGGGCTGGTCGGCTTCGACGCGGGATTGATGGCACAGCAACCACAACAGCGCGAAGTCGGAATAGACTTCGCCCTCCATCATCGCTTCAAGATCAAACTCCACGAACGCTTGCCGCGATAGCGAGATGTTGTCACGAAGGATGCGGAGATGGGTTCCATTGCTGACGAACGCCCACAGGTGATCGTCGCTGCGGTTGAGGAACTCCTGCATCATCGAGTGCGGGCTGGCCGTCGCGGCTCCGCGAGCGCCCTTGGTCCGTCGATCGAGCCCGAGGTTGCATCCAATCAGGTGAATCGGCGTGTTGTTGTAGAACCGCTCAATCGGATACGTCTTTTCGTCAATGACCGGGGCTTTGTCGGTGGTCAACCGTCCGTAGTCGAGTTCTTTGAACAGCGGCAGTAACCAACGGTCGTTGGTGATCGCGGTACCGGTGTCGTCATCGTCGAGATTGGCACGAGCTTCTTGGAAGTTAGTCCAGTGGGCACGCAGCGCCGTCCACGATGCGGTGATGGCTTCCTTGACTTTGAAACCGGGCGGAAGGTGGTAGTCGTCCACCCGCGTGCCGTTGACTTTCAGTGAAGCGATACGCTGCAGAATGTCGGGCGGGAAAAGGGCTCCCTCGGTTCGGATCGTTTGGAATGCTGAGTTCGATTTGGCCATCGTGGCGGATTGCTTTTTGATACGTTTGGTTGGATGTTTGTTGCCCGTGATGCGGTCGTCGGCTACGGCAGCAGAATGAATGCGCCGAGCAGGTCGACGGGGTACATGGGTTCGACTCGCATTTGGCCGGTCATTCGGACGCTCTTGCGAATTCGTGTGTGGGCGTCGCGGAGGGTTTCGGCGCGTTCCATGGCGACGCGGTCGATGGCCGGTCGCAGACTTTCGAGAGTGCTGATGAAATGCGTGAGTTGCTGTTTGACTAAAGACGGTGGAAGGTTACCGCTGGGGGAGATGTCCAGCAGCGCCCGTGCTTCTTCGTCGGGTACCCACTGCGGATCGTCGGCCGATCCGGTGAACGCGACGATGCGGACTTCCTCTGCCAGCATCGGGTCGTCATCGCTGGCTCCTTTGCGTTTGACGTAAAGCTGGTATCGGAATCGGGTAACGATTACAGACGTTTTCTCGGTGACGCCGCTGGTCTTGGTCACGCCGCAACGTCGGGCGAGCGGTGGTTCGCCTTGGGCTTGGACGTCATCGAGGGCGGTTTCGAGAACGTACGAAGCCAAGCCTTCGACGATCGGATGCGTTCGGCTGAGGTAGATCGTGTCGTCTTCAACGGGCAGATCGAATCGGCCAACGAACGAGCGGTCGCGGGCGATGGCATGGCGCATGGCACGGGAAGTATCGTTGTCGACCGTGACTTCGATGCAATCGAGCGGCTTGTTGGCGACGGGGACGCCGGCCAAGTGCAGCGTGTCGCGGATGAAGCGATTGACCGTGGGTCCGGCTCCGATGGCTTCGCGGATTGCGGCAAGTTCCGATCGCACCTCTTCGGTTTTGATCGAAAGCTGTGCGAATCGGGCGCGTGATTTCTTCTCCCTATCGCGGGCGTCGTCCCACTGCGTGTGCAGCTTTTCTTTGATGGGGTCCATGCCGGGCAGAAACATCTGGGGCGTTGTGTCTTGTCCTCGGAGTTCCATGCCCTCGAACAGTGCTTTGACAACATCGTCGCTGCCGCCGGGTACGGCAATTGAGATATTCAGATCGCTTTTGATCTTTTTGTGTTTGCGAAGCAATACGTCCAATACGATGCCGTCGATTTGGTTGTCGACACCAAAGTAGGTCAGGACACGAACCTTGTCGCTGGCCTGACCAAACCGGTCGACACGGCCTTCGCGCTGTTCATGCCGGGTTGGGTTCCATGAAAGATCGTAGTGGATGACGGCGTCGAATCCGTGCTGTAAGTTGATGCCTTCGCTGAGGCAATCGGTGCAAACGAGGATTCGTTTCTCGAAGTCGACCAGATCCGCGATCCGGTCTTCACGTTCCTTGGGGGGAAGCGTCCCGGTGACAGCGGCAATCTCGACATCGACTTTGTCCACCTTCTTGATCTTTTCCCGTAAGCCGGCGGCGACGTAGTCGGCGGTGTCGATGAAGCGGCAGAAGACGATTGGTTGGTAGCCTTCTTTCAATAGTTTCTTGAGTAGTTTGACGAGTTTTGTGAACTTTGCGTCGTGTTCGTAGAACAGCTCTTCGGCGCTTAAAGCAAGGCGATTCAGACGCTGGCTGGTTTCGCTAGCGGAATCGTCGGACGGGTTGCTTCCGGGCGTGAAGTCAACGGCCAGACTGTCATCGGATTCGTCTTGATCGAGGACAGTGCGGCTGGCGGTTTCTTCCAGTTGCTTCTCGTCGTTTTCGTCGGCCGTGATCGCTCGGTTGCGCATCGTGGCGGCGGCAGCGGCGGGGCTGGACGCCATCGCCCGCAGCAACGCCAATGCGGACCACCAACGAACTCGACGATTGCGCTGGTTACCGGAATCGTCGCTGACCAATTCGCCGGCGAAACGAACGACTCGTTGGAACAGGGCTTTGTACTCGGGGGTTAGCTTGTAGCTGTCTTCGGCGTCTTCCCGATCGGGGAACGAGGTCGTCGTGCTCATTTCGCGATCCATCTCGATCACGTTGCCACGCAAACGTTGAACCAAGTGTTTGGCAAGCTCAACACGGAGGGCGGATTTACTTTCGGCTTCCAAGTCTCGCGGCAAGTCGCTGAACTTCTTGTCGACAAGTGAAAGGAGCGAACGGAAGGCGTCTTCGTTGCCGGAGTGCGGTGTGGCCGTGACCAGGATGAGGTGTCTCTCGGGATCGTCGGCGATGGCTTTGATCAGCTCAAAGCGTGCTTGGCGACTCTGGCCGGGCCTGCCGCCGCTGGTGCAGGTGTGGGCTTCGTCAACAATGACGAATTCGGGACATTCACGAACGAAGTCGTGACGGTGGCGAGTGGATTTGACGAAGTCGGTCGAGACGATCACGAAGGGATAATGCCGGAACAGAGATTCGCCCGCACGCAAACCACGTTCGAGTCGCTGGACCGTGCTGCTGAGTACGAGTTCGGCGTCGATGTGGAATTTTTCGCGGAGTTCCTTTTGCCATTGTTCGGCCAAGTGCGGCGGGCAAAGCACGGCCATGCGAGTGATTTCGCCCCGCTCGATCATCTCTTTGGCGATCAATGATGCTTCGACGGTTTTGCCGATTCCGACGTCATCGGCGATCAACATTCGGACGGGATCCAAACGCATGGCCATCAACAACGGCACGAGCTGGTAGGGCCGAGGTTCGACAGCGATTTTTCCAAAGCTACGGAACGGTCCGGCGGCGCTGCGTGTGGCGATCCGGGCGGCATCGCGAAGTAGCCGGCATGAATTGAAGTCGCCGGGTTGGTTTGGATCGGGGGGATCAAATTCGCCGGAACTGACATTCTCGATGGCGCGGCAGATACCGACGACTTCATCGTCGAGTCCACCAATCGGACGGACCATCAAAATGTCGTCCGTTGAATCGGGCAGGACGACCCAGTCCCGACCGCGGGCTTTGACAAGCGTTCCGGGGGTGAAGTGCGGTTGTGGTTCGGTTGTAGTCGACATGGTGTTTAGGTGGCTGTTGTCTCGAGGGGAACTCGGCGACCAAAGATATCGCTGTATTGGTCAAAAACCTCGTCCCAGTTCGCTTTGTGATGGAACCGAATGACGAGATAGCCGGCGTTCATCAGGTTGCCGTCGTGAGCTTGGTCTTCCTCACGCACCTGCGGTGAGTCATGGGGTGGACCGTCGATGAAGATGACCGTGTTGTCGTCTTGGTAGAAGAAATCGGGTTCGACGTAGAGGTTGGGAACCCGGTATTGGGCGTGCGATGGCAGTTTCATCTTGCAGTCGTGAACGTACTTCAGCCACTTGCGTTCCAATCCAGACTCGGTCAGCCGCATGAGTTCGTCGAGGTGATCGACCCTTGAACGGGAACTGCCCGAGATTGCCGTGGTTGATTTTGACAAGTCCAACAACAACGATTGAATCAGTTTGCGGTCGATGTGCGGGTGATCCGGTTGATTGCCATACTCCAGCAGACAGTCGTAGCACGCAGCCTCGCAATCAATCTTCTGCCCTGACTCAGATTCGACCTCTTCGCCAGTTACTGGGTCGAAGTGACAAATCTCCAATGACACTTTTGCGACCTGCGCCATCGCATCGGAATCCTCGGCAAGCTGACGCAGCACGCCCGCACCACCCTCGGCGGCCTCATAGAAGAATAGTCGGCGTCGGTCATCGAGGCTCGGCAACGGTTCTGCGGCTAGCTCGTTGGGTTCAAGCTGGAAAACTTTTTGGATGCCTTGCTTGATTGCTGATTGCAGCGTTGCCATCGTGGCGACGTCGTGATTGGTATTGAATTCAATCGTGAGAGCGTTCCGCCGATCTTCAACGTAGGGCACGACTTTGACGATTCGCCTCGACATCGGATCTTCTTGGTCCATGCCAGCTGCCGCTGCATCGGCCGCTGCTTTGTTTGTAGCCCAGTAGCCTCGCTCGACATCGAGATGGAACCCTCGGTCGGCGTCGTTCTTCCGTTGTCGCCAACCCATGTTCACTCGCCAGATCGTGGCAGTTTCACCGTAGACAACGGTAGCGAGTTCTCGGTCGCCAACGCTCACTTCTGCTTTTCGGCAGTCCGGTTCACCGTTGACCTCGCCGAAGCGAAAAGAATTGCGAATCTCGTAGCCGATACGTTGCCGTTCCTCTTCATCCGATGAAATTCGGCGAAGAGGTTTCGCAGTGACGTTTTGCAGCCGAACTAGTTCACGGATCTCGTCTTGTGCAACAAGCGGATCGCTGCAGCTTTGGCAAACATCGGGATTAAAGTCATCGCGGAGTAAATGCCCATAGCCGCATGAAGAGCATACTTTCAACGTGTATTGAGTCAGTTCCTCGGTGGCTTCGTCGAAGGCAAGGTTCACTTTGTTGACACAATAGTGAACGCCCTCGTGATAGATGATGGCCCGAGGGCCGAATTCGGATATCGCCAGAAAACGTGGCCGCGACAGATATTCGTCTCGGCCGCGACGCCCACGCCGCGCGGGAATGAAGGCGGACAACGGCAACCGTGGGAAGTTGTAACCAGGCAAAAATCCTTCGCTGGCGAAATAGCGATAGCTGTAGAAATCGCCTTCGGCTGCGTTCTTGGCGTCGGTCAACAGTGACAACTGCGATTCCGCTTGCGCCCGCAGATTCTTCGCACGGTTGCGATCGCTTTCTTGTCGCGTGTGATCGCCGATCACTTTGTTCATCTCGCGGCGATGCTGAACGGCGGCGCGATAGAGACTTCGCCAGCGATTACAGGCTTCATCGAAACTTTGCGGGATTCGGCGAAGCACATCGTCGAGCCAGTCCTCGCGATACCAGGATGCTTGCGTCAGCTCTGGGCCAACGCTTTGGAGCAGGCGTCGAGCGTGTGTCAAAGCTCGTCCGCGAACGCCCGCGTCGTTCAATTTTTCTTGAACGTTGTCATTGAGTGGAAGAGCCAGGTTGTCTTCGGTGACGACAAGGACTTCGGCAAGCGTCTGTTTGAGGTTGAGGTTGGCTTCGGCCAGCCAAACGGCATGGACGTGGGCACGAAGCAAGTCGGGATTCAATAGGTCCAGACGCGGCGCGGTGACCGCGCCGGACACCATGCGTGTCGGGTTCTTGAAGTAGTACTGATCGTGAGGGCTGTAGCCGGAACAATACGTGTAGACGAGTGCGGGTTGTCCACCGCGACCGGCCCGACCACTGCGCTGAGCATAGTTGGCCGGCGTCGGTGGGACGTTGCGCATGTTGACGACATTGAGCTGAGCGATGTCGACGCCCAATTCCATCGTCGGCGAACAGAACAGCACGTCGAGTTCACCGCTGCGAAATCGCTGCTCGCGTTGCTCGCGATCTTCGGCATGGACTTGTGCCGTGTGTTCGCGTCCTTCGAGTCCCGCGCCGAGTTCCGCAAAGACGCGATAGAATTCGATGAAGTACTCGTTGGCGCTTCGGTCCGCCTCGGTGGCTCGGGTGACGCGAAGTTCATCGAGCATTTCTCGTGATCCGTCACCGCATTGCCAGATCATCACGGATGCCGGGATCTGGTATCCGGGGACGAGGCTGCCGTCACGCGGCGACCGAACTTCTTCCACCAAGCCGAAGGGTTTTAGACAGCGAAAAAGATCCAGGATGATGTCACCGACGTCATCCGTTTTCAAAGCGGCTCCCAGGTCGGGTAACACCCCCGGACGTTTGAGGAACATCCCAAAATTGCTCTGCGGCGAGACGAAGATGTCTTCGGCACGCTCTCGGTCCATCCGCGAACGCGGCCAAGCGATGCCAGCCTTGACCATCTCGCGAGCCTCTTCGACAACCCAGTGTCCGCTCAAACGCTGGCGGCTTTGCTCGCTGATCCGATCTTGATATTCCGGCGAAAGTGAATCGTGCTTGATCGTCAGTGAACGTCGCAAGTAATCCAGCAACACTCGAACGATGCGTTTGCGTTGTTCGGGCGATGCCGCAATGAGTGCTCCGTGTGCGTTCTTCTCCGTCCAGTAGGCTTGATCCGATGCAAGCTCATCGAGACTGAGGTAGTCAAAGATCAGCAAGCCGCATTTTTCGAGGTTGGGACTGGTGACTCGCCAGCCTTGTTCGAGATCGCGATACAAGAAGTAAGTCAAGACGCTCTTGAGCGCTCGCCGTGTCTCTTCGAGTGCGGCACCGCGTAACTCGGTATCGTTGGCGTAAAGGTGCAGCGGCAAGTCCATTGCTCGCACGACATGGTCGACTAATTCGTCGTAGCGAACGCCGCTGCCACCCAAACGGCTCATCGCTCGAAACAATGCACTGCGAATCAGACCGACTTCGACAAAATCGTTGAAGTGGCCGGATTGAAGCGATGCGTCTTGGCGGTTGTCGGTGAAACTAAGTAGCTTTCGAGCTTCCGGTTGAAGCGTGTGATCGAATCGCAGTTTCAAAATGGTGGACAGAGCAAGGACTGTCGTTGCGGTGCTTCGGCCATCGACGCCGAGCGTTGCTAGTTTTCCAAGGTCGCTTCGTTGCCGCGCGTTGTAGGCGACGCCGCATTTTGGATTTAGACAAAACTGGAAGGGGGCTTTGATGAAGGCAACTGGGATTCCCTCTCGGTCGTGTCCACCACCCGTGTCCAATGTCATTACTTCGGGGACGTGCTTCCCTCGCTTGATTCGGTCGGGCTTGTTGGGACGATGTTCGATCCAATCCTCGGGGACGCGAGCGAGAACGTCTTGCTCGTCGCCTGTCCACGGTTCGTCCGTCGACAGGTAGAGGTAGCCCGCTTCAAGCCCAGCATTTGATCCCGAACCGAAGTCTTCTCTGGGGGTGATGTGGCCGTCGTGATGATTCTCTGGGCGATGAACACGATAGTAAGGTTGGCCGCATGAGCGGCAAAACACGAGTGGAAGCAAGATTCGTGTTCGGTCGCCGGGGACATAGCGTTGACCACGCAGCGTGATCTCTCGTTTGTCTTCCGCTTCCAAACTGGCCCAAGCGGTATCGCCGCGGGTAATGAATTGATGGAGACGGAACGCAAAGACCGGAAATCCATTTTCGGGTTGTCTGCAACGACTGCCGCCGTACAGATAACGCTCAATGGCCTGCTCGGATTGCTCGATGGTTGTTTCGGTCAGTCCAGCCAAAACTGCGGCGGCTCCGTCTTTGCCACGCAAGGCTTGTGGTTGGCGACGAACAAGTCGGTCGGTCCCTTCTTCCCGCCGGATACCAAATGTGGTCTCGATCCAAGAGGCCAAAGGATCGGCTTTGAAGTCGTCGTACTCGGGCGGTGGGTCGCCGGCGTCTGCGACAACGCTCGCGAGCTGCGAACAGACCGCTTCATCATCGAAGTCAAGTTCGTCAGTCGCTCGACGGAGCTTCTCGCCAATTACGTTTTCTGGGGCAACTTCTTCGCCGAAGATTTTGGACGCAACCGTTGCGACGACCGCGGCTTGGTCTTCGCTTGTGCCGGACGATTCCATCGTTGCCGATGTTCCGACGCAGTGCAGGTTTTCGCTCTTGAACGCTTCGCGGCAACGCCGGATCAGCATGGAGACATCCGCACCTTGCCGGCCCCGGTAGGTGTGCAACTCGTCGAACACGAGGAATCGCAGGCTGCTCGATTTTGCGACCAGCTTTTGCTCTTCGATCCGCGTCAGGATCAGCTCGAGCATGACGTAGTTGGTGAGCAAGATGTCAGGCGGATTGTCTGTAATCCGCTTCCGTTCTTCTTCGCTTTCCTGGCCCGTGTATCGTGCGTAGGTAACCGGCGAACCGTCGCTGCCGAATCCGCGCTTGAGAAACTTGTCGAGTTCCTCTCGCTGGCTGTTGGCCAGTGCGTTCATCGGATAGACGACTATCGCCTGAATGCCACGCCCGGAACCGTGCATCAGCACGTGGTTCACGGCGGGGATGATGTAGGCAAGGCTCTTTCCCGAACCGGTGCCAGTCGTCAGGACGTAGGGCTGATCGTTCGCCGCGACGCGAATGGCCTTGGATTGGTGCGTGTGAAGTCGCAGCGGATTGCCGAAATCACCATCATCTTTCTTAATGCGAAAGATTTGACCGCAGGTTTCGTGGAGCACACCTTCTTGGATCAGTTGCTCGATGGACTCGCCAGGCTCGAACGATGGGTTCAGTTGCAGCAGCGGTTCAGGCCAAAGCAACCCTTCGTCGATCTCATGACGCACCGCATCGTCAATTCGCTGGTCGCCAATACGGATAAAGCTTCGTGTATAGGCTGAGTAATCCTTGATGACGTCCCGGTGTAGTTCAAATACGTCCATTTTGTTGTGTAGCTTTTCAATTCAACCAGTTGAAGTTACATCGGTGCGCAGAGGATTCTTCATCACGCGCTAGCAATACCGGATTTGGCGTCACGCAATCTGCGAAGGGATTGCACGCACTTTGGTTAAGCAACGGCGTCTCCTTCGAATCTCACCACCAGCAATGGACTTCCGAGTATGAACTTTCTCATCGCAAAGCGTTTTCAACCGCCTCGCTGGCTGGACGCCACAGGCCTACCGATCAACTGTCGACAAGCCAATCGAAAAAAGAACGTGACACAAAAGTCGGTCGAACGAATCGCTTCAGTTGGTTCACTCGATCAGCTGCTTGTTGATGTCGTCTGCTAGGGTGTCTGAACGCGTCACTCGATGATGGTCCAAAAGCTTGCTCCAGAACACGGCGCTTCAAAATGATCTGTTCCTCAGTTGAGACAGGGTAAAACGCTGGGGGGCTTGGCACAATCGGGTAGAGGTGTGATCAGAGCGTTCCGTCGGCCGATGTTCGACGCTGTTTTCGCAGGACGTAAGGCGTGGACACGAGCGATATGTTGGACGTGTTCAATGGTAAAATGGAGAATGAAGTGAACGGACGATCGATACGTATTTTCCTCGTTGATGGTGATGCTTCCGGGCTGCTCACCGCTGAGGTAATGAACTGGAGCGGGAAGATGTTGGTGGCTCCGCGTACCAAGTTGGCGGAGCTTGCGAAGCGGGAGGAAATCTCCCGGACAGGTATCTACATTTTGACTGGAGCCGATCCAGAAAACCCGGCTGGCGAGGTGGCCTACATTGGTGAAGGCGACAACGTGTACAAGCGGTTAGCCGCTCACGACAAAGACGAAAAGAAGGAATTCTGGACTCGGTGTGTCGCCGTGATTAGCAAGGACCTGAATCTCACCAAGGCACATGTCAGGTACCTGGAAAGCCGCCTGATCTCGATCGGTTGCGAATCTGGTCGGGCGAAAATTCAAAACGGGACGGCACCTCCACTTCCGCCGATGCCTGAGGCGGATGTGGCCGACATGGAAGGGTTTCTGGAGCACGTGGAACTCGTGCTGCCGGTTTTGGGGTTCAGTTTCCTCAAATCACGGCCTGCTGCGGCGTCTGTATCGTCGGACGTCTCGAACCGATCGCCGATTTTCGAATACTACTGTGGCGAAGCCTCGGCAAAAGCACAGGAGATCGATGGTGAGTTTGTAATCTTTAAAGATTCGACGGCGCTGACCAAGCTGAAAAAGGGAGACAGTTACCGTCAATTGCGTTCCCAGTTGATCGACACCAAAAAGCTTGTGTTGAATGCTGAAAGAGATCTCCTCGTGTTCGCTGAGGATGTCACTTTCAGTAGTCCTAGTGCTGCCGCTGCGACGGTCAACGCAGGGAGCATGAATGGAAGAACAGCTTGGCGAGTACAGGGTACCCGCCAGACCTATGCTGACTGGCATCAGGCCCAGCTTCCTGCTTCAACAGAGGAAATGGATGACTGATTTGTTATCCGGCTGCTTCGTGTGCTTTCCCGCGTAGCCTGCCTCGACCCGCATCAACACTCACTGGTTTCAACATCCATGCCCAGCATTTTTTCCACTTATTCGACCGGTGAGAATCGGGTCACAGCTTCTTGCTTGGCCGTTCTTCGTTCGCTTTCGATTGACCGGATGGAGCGGTTGATCGGGGCTCTGTTGGAACGATCGGAGTTCCAGTTGATTCGCTTTGAAAACCAACCCTCTAAGGGTGGTGCAGGCGTGCCCGATGCGATCATCCAGAGCAGTTTGCGTTTGCTGATCGAGACCAAGACTCAGCGGAACACGGTTCGAAAGGACCAGGTCATTCGTCACCTGGCTCGTTTGGATGAAGCCAGCGAAACTAACCTAACTCTGCTGATGCTGACGCCGGATGATGTGCGTCCGAAAACGCTGGATGCGATCAACGATGATCGTGTCGCTTGGGCATCATTCACGATGCTCGATCAAGCGATCGAGGAACTCCTGGAAGATCCCAAAGAGGTTGTTTCGGAACGCGAGGCGTTTCTGCTGCGTGAATTGCAGGCGATGTTGGAAGCGGAGGGATTGACGGCCAGCCTGAATGACACCGTGGTCGTGGCGGCTCGGAATGCTTGGCCGGAATACCAGGAGTTGCATGCCTACGTCTGTCAGCCCAACCGGTCGTTTCAGATCGTGCATCGGATGGGGTTCTATTCTCAGGGCGTGATCTATCCGTTGCTCCCGCGGATCACGGCTTTGTTCGATGATGTGGTGATGGAGAAGAACTCACAGGCAGGAGCCTTGGGGCAATTGGTCGACCGTTTGGTGGACGAAGGGTATCGGCCCGAAGGGGAACGATTCAAGGTCATGATGCTGTCGGCTCCGGATTCTCCCGATACGATCACCTTGGAGCAGCCCATTAAGAACGACAAACGCTCAAAGTCAGCCAAGCCGACGGCGTTCACGATGGGGCAACGCTATGTGCCCAGCGAACGATTGCTAGTAGCGATGTTGACGTCGGATTTGGATGAGGCTGAATAGGCGTGCGGCCTTACGGTCGCGGCGGATTATGATTTTGCCCTCTCAACCCAACCCTCTCCCCACAATACGCGAGGAAGAGGAGGCAAGCGTTGAAACCGGACGCTGACGCGTGGCGGCTGACGCGGCTGGTTGTTAAGTGTCGTGGCTCGATTCTATTCGTGTCTTGTCGGATACAAACGAGCGTACGGCGTAGGTGGCGAGCAAAAGACCTCTTCAAACGGGGGCATGTCTTTTGTGATGTGACAGAGTTTGCGGAAGCCACGCCACGGAGTTTCCACGTGTCAGTAGCGATCAAAATCAGGTGAAACCATCGAATCATGCACAAACGGGCCCCAAAAAAGCGTGACATTTTCGCCTGCGGTGGAAAGATTTACCACTTCCCCGCGGAGCTTCGATTGGGCCGGATAACTTTCAATGCGTTATCTCGAATGCGGATGTACGTTGGAGTCCACGCTGAGCAGCTTGAGTCAGCTCTCTCGGTCGAATGCTTCTTTCACCGTCGAGTGATCTTGGTCGGCGTCGATGCTCGGCGGCGCCAGCAGTTTCACCACATCCCGGATAGTTTCTAGGGTGCTTTTAGCAAAATTGCTGATCACTCGTGCGCATCGTCGATCGAGAACGATGTTGGTCTTGCAAGGTCGCATCGACTCAACGGGGTAAAAGGGACAACCGGCTTCTTTCAATTTCAAAGTCCACACCAACTGCGCTGGCTCACTGATTTTTCGCTCACGGTAAACGCGTCGTCGGCAGCTTCCACTTTGCTCACTGCCTGTCTTTGCGATCCAAGGTGCACACTGAGCAAGGTCCGATTTGCGAGCCTGTCCTCACGTTTGCATGAGAAATCATTTGAGACGCCGAGTGGTAACGGAACTATTTCAGGAAATCCGCTGCAAGATGGGTCGTTTACAAAAAACACCAGCTTGTAGAACGAATCGCGACTTGTACCCTGAAATTGAAAATCGCTTTCCTACGGCGAGCGGGTAGCTCGCTTCGCCAGCACGCCATTATCGCACCGTCGCGCGACGATTCCGTAGCCGACCTTACTTTACGAGACAGAGCAGATGACCGACAAACAGTGGGACGAGTGTTTGCGGATCCGTGTGATCGCCCGAGCCGAGTGCGAGCTAGAAGCCGATCTCGCAGACAGTCTTGCTCACACTCCGTTGCAGAATGTCGAGAACCTGACTGACGAGCAATGTGTATTGCTCTACGCGATCTATCTAACACGCCTAAGACAGAGCGGCAGTTTTGGTGCTCCTCGCCAGAGCGTTGATCCGACGGAGTATTTCTATGCCCACGAAGATGCTGACCAAGCAAAGTATCTGACCAAACAGAGACAGAACGCATTGGGGATGCTCTCGCAATACACCGAGACGGGGGAGCCAAAGTCGTTTTGGGAACGCAAGCTAGCCGCGGTCAATAAGGAGCTCGATCAACTGAATCAAGCCGAGACAATGAGTGTTCATGGAATCGCAATGTGGAAGCATCTCTTGGCGACTGAGATCGAAACATCGGACGAAACTTATCAGCGTGCCAGGAAAATTGTTGCCGATAACGGCAACGATAAAACGGAATCGCCAGTCAGCAAATCGGAAGGCAACCGACCGCCCCAAGGGTGTGGGACGGACAAGCCTCAACCGCACCAGCGGCTCACAATCGAGGAGTTAGAGCAATCTACACCGCCCCTCGATACAAAAAGTGTCGATTGGGTAGCAGCTCGAGCAGAAAACACTGAAAAGCTCGGCTACCCACCAAAAACGCTTTCTACATACAGGTTGCCAAGCAAGGGGGGACGCAAGCTATCTGCGTATTTCGGCGTTGACAAAGACGGTCGGCGATGGCGTCGCGACCCAAACAAAACGGAGACTTCAACGGTTTATTACTTTGCCTCGGACCTCAAAAAGCATCGAAAAAAGTGTTGATTCCATACTTCCATAGTTCGCGTTGAATCGCGTGATCCCCGAGTTTCTGAGCTGACAGCACCGCACTGAGCGGGACTGCGATGTACTCAAATCTTGGAAGATCATGACTCCAAATGAACAACTCCCGACTTCGGTTGGTGATGGTCACGACCGGGCAATGTTGTCCGCAGCCGAAATTGCGGAACAACTTGGTTGCTCCGAACGCCACATTCGCCGACTTGCCGACTCCGGGCAAATGCCGCGGCCTATCAAGCTTGGATCGCTTAGCCGATTTCGCCGAACCGTGATCGAGCAATGGATTGAAGATGGTTGCCCGCGAATCCGTCAGGTTTCGAAGGGAGGTGGGCAATGAGCCATCAGAAAACCGTGGCTGCCGGCGAACGCGCCCGCGCCAAGAAACGACGAGCTCTCAACCGGTCTCTGTCACCGTTTGAATTGAAACAAGCCGCCTATGGACTGTGGATCGCTATCTTCGTCTCCGCTGGTCTCCCGGCCGAGTATCTCGATGGGAAAGGACACCCGTGCGTCATGTGCGGTGGATGCGACCGCTTCGCTGCGTGGAATGACGTGGCAGAGCGTGGCGCCGTGCATTGTCGCAATTGCTTCACCAAGGGAGCCATTCCCAAACCAGGCGATGGAATCGCTACTCTGCAATGGCTGTTGAAATGCGATTTCCGTTCGGCTTGCCAGTGGCTCGCGAATTGGCTGGGACTAAGCAGTTCGCATGTGAGCTTCCGGCCGCCGCCGCTCCAACGAACGGTGCCGCTGAAGAAACCAGCAACGGAAATCGCTGACCTGAAATCTGTTTCCGAGCGATGCCATCAGGCGATGGAGCCGCCATGGTGGTTGCGACTCGAGACCAGCTTGGGGCTGCCCGCATCAGCACTGGTGAGTTTGCGAGTTGGTTGGTCGGCCGATGACAAGGCGACAACCTGGCCCATGATGGATCACGACGGGAACGTGGTTGGCATTCGCCTTCGCTGCATGAAGACTGGACGCAAATGGAGCGTTAAGGGTGGAACCTCCGGTGTGTTTCTTCCGGTTGGTCTGCCCAAAGAAACGAAACGCCTTTTCATCGCGGAAGGACCGACCGACACGGCCGCCATGCTGTCCATCGGATTCAATTGCATCGGCCGTCCGTCGTGCAATGGCGCGGTCCGTACCACGGCCAAGCTGGTCGAGCAAATGCGTCCGAACGAGTGTGTGATCGTCGCCGACAATGACAGCCACCGCGCTGGCGAGCGTGGTGCCAAGTCGCTGGCGACGGCATTGATTGTCGTGTGTCCCCGAGTGCGTATCATCTTTCCGCCAACTGGCTTGAACGATGCTCGCGACTGGGTTGCCAGCGGAGCCACCGCGAATGACGTTTTGTCTCTGGTCCAATCCGTTGGCGTTCAGTCGCTGTCGCTTGCTCAGGGAGGCGACCAATGAATGATCAAAACCTGAAACTGACCGTCGAGAGTATCGCTTCGGATCGTCGCCACACGATCGTGGTTTCTCTTGGAGATAAAGAGATCTACCGAGATGATCCTTACATTGACCGCGCTGACGAACGTCACCGCTTCACTGAAGGATTGGCTGCAAAGTTTCCAGCGATTGCGTGCGGTGCTGCCGTCTCGCCAGACGATATCAACGCCAAGTTGATGGAATTGGCAGCGGGCAACGCGAGTGCGGGCAAAGCGACGAACGTGAATATCGATTCGAAAGCCGAACCATTCCCAATCGATTTGATGCCGCCGGTGGTGCGCCGATACATGGTCGAGGGAGCGAAATCTCGGGCCACTGACCTGAGAAACGTTGCCTTGCCGATTATCGTGACTCTAGCAGCTTGCATCGGAACGACTCGCCGAATTTCACCTAAGAAGGGATGGACCGCTCCTTCGATCATCTGGGGTGCCGTCGTCGCCCGATCTGGCAGTGTCAAATCCGTTGGATATGACCTGTCGTGCGAATTGCTGGAAAAGTCTGAAGCCGAGAGTATCCAAGCACACTCGGAATCCCTGGAAAAGTTTTACCAGGACGAATTGCAACATCGCAAAGCGTTGAGTCAGTGGAACAAGTTGAAAGACGGAAGTGATCCACCAGTCGCGCCGGTTCCTTCGCCGGCAGCACGTCTCGTGGTGGATGACCAAACCTTGGAGAGCGTCGCCGTTCTGCTGGCGGAGAACCCGCGTGGGTTGTACTTGTTGACTGACGAATTGCGTGGATTCTTCGACGGGATGGGACTTTACTCTTCTAGCGGTGGACGAGATGAGGCTCGCTGGTTGACGTTTTTTGATGGTCGGCCATTCAGCGTTGACCGAAAGACAAATCGCGAGCGAATCTATGTTCCTATGGCAGGCGTTTCCATCTCCGGTACCATCCAACCAGGTACCCTTGCCAAAGTGGTTAGCGAGGGTCAGGTCGAGAGCGGATTGCTCGCTCGCATGCTGTTGGTCATGCCTGAACCACAGGCCAAGAAGTGGACCGACGACGAAATGTCCGAAATCACGCGTCTGGCGATGCAACGGTTGATCGATGAACTGAGAACGCTTGAACACGAAACCGTTGATGGGCATCCTCGAGCGGTCGTGTTGACGCTGACCGACGAAGCCAAGGCCCGCTTTATCCGATTCGTCAACGCACATGGTGTCGAAACGATCCAGCACAACGATGCGTTGGCTGCAGCTTGGTCGAAGCTTGAAGGCTACGCCCTGCGTTTTGCTCTGGTGGATCACTTGGCTCGCTGGGCTTCGGGCGATCCAAACTGCGACGCCAATGGCCCGGTTGGCATCCAGAGCATTGAGGCCGGGATCGAGCTGTCGCGATGGTTCGCCAACGAAGCCGAGCGAGTTTACAGTCGCATCGGAGTTAAGAAGGGCACAGACGGGATCAAGCCCGATCGTCACCTTGACCGACTCGCTGAATGGCTTGCTTCCCATGGAGGATCTGCAACCGAACGCGAGATCAGTCGTGGACCACAGCGGTATCGCAGCAAAACGAATCAGGAGCGTCTCAACGAAGACTGTGCTGCGTTGGTCGCCACTGGACGAGCTACCTGGGAAGCAGGCCGTAAGACGCGTCGATTGGTGCTGATTGATGCTGGCGACAGTGGCGACGGTGACATCTCTGGTCAGAGCGTTACTGATTCGACTGAAGTGTCGCCGGACGAGCCTGAAGATGTCGCTATTGAACCGGCGACACATATTGCCCCGATCTGCGACACTATTGACGAAAGTGTTGAGAAACCAGCACAACTGTCACCGTCGCCGGTGTCGCCGCCTGATGATCAAGTCGAACGAGTGAAGGTGCGGATTTGACTGCCGATCTTCTGCTCGTCAACTTGGCAGCTCGAGGAGTTTCAGTCACGGCGGACGGCGGTTCAATCGAGCTGGATGCTGAAGCAGGAGTCCTTACCGACGACGACCTGCGTGCTTTGAAAGATCAAAAGCGAGGCGTCTTGCGTCTGCTTCGGCTGGCTGAGGGCTCGCCCGTCGACGAATCAGCATCGCGCCTTCTGGCAATGGACCAACTCGCCCCGTCTGATTTGCCTATTTGTGCAACATGCGGACGACTGAGTGATACTGAAACGATGGACAGTGCTTGGCACTGTTCGCGTTGTGACACATCGGCAAAATACCGCCACGAAGAAACCCAACGATGGTTGCGAAATGCCGAAACAATTCGCAACTATCATCAACACAGCAACGGCTAGGGGTAAGCTCCCGAAAACCGGTCTTCATCAGCCGGCCCGCCGTTGCTATTTCCATCCTCTGATGAATCGTGGAGATGAACACGAAAATGGCTAGCGTTTACAAAAAGACGAGTGTTCGGCCGATGCCGCCGAACGCGACGATCGTCACCCGCAAAGGAAAGCAGATCGCACTGTGGACCAATCGCAACGGCAACAAACGATCGGCAGAGGTTACTGCTGGCAAAGATGGCTCACCACGCATCAAGACCGAATCATCGACCTACACGGCCAAGTACCGCGACGGGGAAGGTATCATTCGAGAAGTTGCGACCGGTTGCCGTGACAAGCAAGCCGCACAAAAGAAGCTTAATGACTTGCTTTCAGAAGCAGACAAAGTGCGGGTTGGTTCACTGACCACGACTGATCTTGAAATCGGCGACCACAACAAGACGCCGCTTGCCAATCATGTCGCCGAGTACATCGCCGACTTGAAAACGCGTGGCGTCAATGCAGACCGGATCAAGACGAGCGAAACGCGATTGAACGCGGCATGCAACGGTTGTGGACTCCGCTGGTTGCGTGATCTGAAGGCGGAACCGTTGCGGAAGTGGCTTTGGTCACAAGAGGGTATGTCGGCTGCAACCTACAATTGGCACGTCACGTTGTGGACCGCGTTTGGCAATTGGCTGACCGGTATTCGCCTGGATGGCAAACGCCCATCACAGACCGGTGAGCGTCGCTTGCAATCAAATCCGTTTGACGGGTTTGGCAAACGGGACGAGAAGGCCGACCGGAAGCGGATCGCTCGGGCGCTGACGTTGGAGGAGATGCAGCGATTACTCAACAACACCCAGCGTCGGCCGCTGGAAGACGCGTTGACGGTGCGACGTGGGCCGAACAAGGGCAAGTTGGTCGCGAAGGTTTCGGAGGCTCGACGAGCGAAGCTGGGACGCCTCGGGGTCGAAAGGGCATTGATCTACAAGACACTGATTTTGACCGGACTGCGTACAAATGAACTACGGACGCTGCGGGTTGGTGACTTATCGTTCGGCGAAGTTCCGTTTCTGGTTCTGCGATCTTGCAACGAAAAGAACCGCAAGGGTTCGACGGTGCCATTGAAAAGCGACCTCGCTGCCGACCTGAAGGGATGGTGCGACGGACTATCGGCAAACGACCCCGTGTTCAATGTCCCCACCGGGATGCTTCGAATCCTGAACCGGGATCTCGAGGCCGCTGGTATCGAAAAGGTTGATTCACAAGACGGTCGAATCCACCTGCATGCCATGCGTCATTCGACAGGGACTCATCTTTCAGCCGCAGGGGTTTCCCCTCGCACGGCGCAAGCCGTGATGCGTCACAGTGACATTGCCTTGACGATGAACACCTACACCGATGAACGGATCTTGGAGACGTCGGCAGCGGTGGAACAGTTGCCAACGTTACGAGTTGGCGCCGATGCACCAATGGATGCACCAACTCCAGTCCGGATGGGACAAGATTGTCCATCCCTGACCGATTCCAATGCAAAGCCAGCAGACGGTCAGGACACGAAAAAACCCAGCAATCCTTTAGAAATGCTGGGTTTTTGGGAATGGGCGATACAGAATTCGAATCTGTGGCCTCTGCCGTGTGAAAAAAATTCGACGCCCTTAGCTAAATCACTGTTCACGCGAGAAAACACTCACTTTCGGGACAGTTTTGATCATATCAGGTGCAAAGCAAATTGCAATCAACGGCGTTGATTGCGGTACTATTCAGGGTATTTTACCGTTAAACGGTAGTCGTACCGCAAACGATCCGCGCCTGACCGGCGTCCGAGCAGCCAGATCAGCATCGATCTCAGTGGCCTCCGATTGGAGCCCAGCACCGCGGTCGGCCCCTCCTCCAAACGATGCACGGCGGAGCGAGATCGAACGGAGAACCAACAGCCACAACCGAGGCGTCAATCAAGGCACTCGCCTACTCCGTCTCACCCAAGTCCGACGCGGCCTTCGCACCAGCAGTCTTTCGCTGGGCATGTAGTGTTGCCCCATCATGACCGCCATCTCTTGTCCGACTTCAAACGCAGTGAGGATCATGAAGCGGCGGTTTGCTGTCTCCGATCTGTCGCATGCTGCGATCCTCCATGTTTGCTGTGTCCGCGGAGAGTTTGAGTGATGTGACGGTGATTGCGCTTGCAGTGAGATTGCGGGCAGCCCAGATCACATCGTGCCGATTGGTCGATTTGCGAACACCGCATAGGCTCAGCAAACCGCACAATTGGACCCCCGCTCTGCAAATGGGATCGAGATAGTCCGATGCAAAGATACCCCATGCAGGTATCTTGCCGATCTGAAAGGCAAGCCGACATGCCGCTGCTCAGATCAAAGGAGTCACTTCAGTGCGATCATTTTTGTTCAAGTCCGGACTATCAGTCATTGCGACTGCCGGAATGTTTTGTACCGCCGCCAGTGCTCAGATGCCTTCAATGGACAGCCCGGCTTCGGCGATCGGTCGCACGTTCATGCCTCCACCGCCAATGCCATCGGCACCCTATGGACTGGAGCAACTCGATCCCAGCGGGCCGTTGTTTCCAGGTGCTCACATCGACGGCAGTGACTTCGGTGGCACACCGGCTCCCGTCTACGTCGACGGAGAAATGATCGCCGAACAGTTCCCGATGGAAACCGAAGTCCAAGGGTATCGGCTAGAAGATTTTTTGACACTGGCGGCTCAGAACAATCCCACGATCCGTCAAGCTCGACTGCAGATCTCAGCACAGACCGCCAAGGCATTGCAGGCTGGTTTGTATCCCAACCCAACGCTGAACTACATCGGCGAACAGATCGGAGTTGATGTCGAAGGCGACAAGGATTCCCCCGGCGAGTTCCAGGGAATGACGGTAACACAACGTTTCGTCACCGCCGGCAAGTTGAAGCTGAGTCGTGAGAAATACATGCGTCGTGCTCACGTCTCCGAACACCTCGCGATGGCTCAACAGTTCCGCGTGTGCAATGACGTTCGTATCCACTTCTATCGCGCATTGGCCGCTCGCGAAATCGTTGAGCTGCGAAAGGAACTGCTCAAGACAGCCGAAGACAGTGCTGTCACCGCTCGCGAACTTTACAACCAAGGCCAAGCAACACGACCACAAGTCCGCAAGTCGAGCATTGCACTGCAGCGGGCGAGGCTGGATGTGCTGTCCGCAGAGAATCACTACCGAGAATCGTTTCGACGGTTGGTTGCGATCGTGGGTGTCGACTTGACCGACGGTGTCGTATCTGGCGACCTGATGCCACAAGGTGAACCGCTTTCTTATCAAGAAGCGATGTCATTGGTGCTGACGGAAAGCCCAGAACTTGCTGCGGCCCGGGCGAAGTTGGCGGCGGACCGCGTCACGCTAAGCCGCGAACAAGTTGAGTGGGTTCCCGATATCGTTGCCGAGGGCGGAGCGGGATACAACTTCGAGGCGAAAGAAACAACCGCTGCCGCGGGCGTGTCGATCGAGCTGCCCGTGTTCGATCGCAACCAAGGCACGATTCGGCAAGCCCAGTTGGATTATCGCCGTCAACAGGAAGAGATTCGCCGCACGGAGTTGATGCTCGGGCAACAGATGGCCAATGTCTACCAACAATATCTGACGGCATTGCAAATCGCGACCGAATACGATCGCGTCATCATCCCCGAGGCAAGATTGGCATATCAAGAGTTGCTCGAAAGCTACAAAGCAAACCGCGTTGATTGGCCGACCGTGTTGGACGCACAGATGGACTACTTCGACTCGCGTCTCACTCGTGTGCAGCATCTTGAGCAAGTCCGCACCAACGAAGTACTCGTCCGAGGCTACCTACTGCACGGCGGATTGATGGCGGCACCTGGTCCAACTCCGCCGGGGCACATCGACGCGGTTGCGAAGCCGAGGTGAGAGTTGAAAGTCCATCGTGAAAGGTTGAAAGTTCAGTTTCCGAGGCTTCGTTTGAGACCGCTGAGCATTTTGGAGATTTCTTTGGCTTGTGCGTAGAGCTTGTTAGCTTCGTCTTTGGCGATGAAACCTTGTCTCTGGGCAATGTGCAATTGAGAGACGATTTCCATCAACGACCCGAACGCGAGTTGTATGAATCTTGCAAAATCCTTTCTCGATTCACGACTGCTGCCCTCTGCAATGTTGGATGACACAGACACCGCCGCCCTGCGCATTTGATTCGCCAACCCAAACCTTTCGTAATCTGGAAAGTCTTTCGTCAACCGATAGACCACATCGGCCAAATCGACCGACTTCGACCAAACATCCAACTTCTCAAAACCAAACATTTTGACTTGTCCCGCAACGAAAAAATAAACCACGACCAGCCCTTCAACCTTCGACTACAAAGCTCTACTTTCGACCTTCAACCCTCAACTTTCAACTACCGCCATGACTAGTCCAGAAGATCGCCGAAAGTTTCTCAAGGTAGGATCCATCGCCGCGGCCACCGGTTTCGTTGGCAACTTATTCGGCCGAAATGCGACAGCCCAACAGGCCGCTCCCAACTCCCCTTCTCCTTCACTCCCAGACTCCGAATACGACGGATTCTCGCGGTTCAAACCCAGTCGCGGACTTGATCCGGATTCGAATTACTACATCGGCAAGCTGGTTCCGGGATTTCGCAAGGCTTCCGATGGCCCCGCACCGTTTGAGGCTCCAGACGTTCCGAAGCTGCCGTACAAGATGGACGGCGGGGTGAAGGTGTTTGAACTCGTACCGATGGCGGTTGAACAAGAGTTTCATCCCGGCGTGAAGATGAACGTTTACGGCTACAACGGCAGCATGCCCGGCCCGACGATCGAAGTCACTCAAGGCGATCGTGTGCGCATCATCGTGACCAACGAGTTGCCCGAAGATACCTTCATGCATTGGCACGGTTTCGAGCTTCCCGTTCAGTATGACGGTGCCGCCACACTGACTCAGAATCCCATCAAGCCGGGCAAGACGAAAGTCTTTGAGTTTGACATCCATGAAGAGGGCACGTTCTTCTATCACTCGCACGTAGCGATGCAAGAAGCGTTTGGTCAGGTCGGTTGGTTCATTGTCCATCCCAAGAAAGTCTTCGGCCCGCCCGTCGATCGCGACTTTGGATTGCTGTTTCAGAACTTTCACATTCCACCGACGCATACGATTAGCGATTCGTGGGCGATGGATTGGAACTGGCACACGATCAACGGTAAGAGTGGCCCCTACACGACACCGCTGGTCTGCAAACATGGCGAACGTGTTCGTGTGCGACTGTTGAATTTCTCCCCGATGCAACACCACCCAGTCCACTTGCACGGACACACCTTTTGGGTGACCGGTCACGAAGGGGCTCGCATTCCCAAGAGTGCTTGGGTTCCCCGCAACAACGAATTGGTCGGTGTCGCCCAGGCCTCATGCTTCGAGCTTATCGCCAACAATCCCGGCGACTGGATTTTTCATTGCCACATGGTCCACCACATGATGAACCACATGGTCAAACAAGTCGGACCGCGAATTCGCGATGACGCATCGGTTGATCAGTACCTCGCGAATCTCAGCAGCCGGCCCCAAGTCGACGCTTCACGCTCGGCCAAGTTCGACGTTCCAGGCTATCCGCAAAAAATGCAGGGCATGGAAATGTCCGATGATTTCATGAAGGCCATCTGGAGTCGCAAAGAAGTTCGGGGGATGCGAGCGAACTACCCGATGAGTGTGAAAGGATTGATGACGGTCCTGCGTGTTCTGCCCGATGATCTCTACGACTTGGTGATGAGCAGCGACCAAGACGTTGAAAAGGGAGCCGTGTTTGCTGAGATTGTTCGGCGATTCGGGGATCCGTCGAAGTATGAAGCCGCGCCGAAGATGATGATGTGAAGCAGACTGACGTTGATGGCGATCGCCCGCTAAAATTGGCGAACTATCGCGGCAAGCCCAACCGAAGTCTCCACGAATGCTCTCCGAAGACGAGAAAAAGAAGCTCGCCCACCGACTCCGCCGGATCGCCGGTCAGGTAGCGGCGGTCGAGCGAATGATCGACGAAGACGCTTATTGCGTCGACACCCTGATGCAAATCTCGGCGGCGACCGGTGCGCTCGACAAGGTCGGCCGCTTGGTCCTCGAGAACCATCTGAAGACTTGCGTTCGAAATGTGATGACCACCGGCGACGCGACCGAAGTGGATGCGAAACTGGAGGAGCTGATGACTGTCTTTCAAAAGTACAGTCGATAGGCTCTCTGCTTATCCCTCAAGTTCCGCGATCAACTGTTTCATCTCGGCGATTTCTTTTCTCTGTGCTTCGATGATTTCGTCAGCCAGTTTGCGAACACGCGGGTCTGAGATGTTCGCCCGCTCACTGGTCAGGATTGCGATGGAGTGATGCGGGATCATTGCCTTCATCCAAGATACGTCGTCCACCGTTTGCTGACTGCGAACGAGGAACAACGACGTCGCGAAAACGATCGCGCTGCCAACAAAAATGCCGATGTTCGCCTTCTTGTTTTTGTACATCCCAAACATGAACGCGAGCATGACAATTGCCATCGTCGCTCCCATCAAGATCGCCATGTAAAAACGTGTTTCGCTCCAGAAGACGTGATCCAGCGAGTAGGTGTTCAGGTACATGAGTCCGAGCATCACGACGGAGGAGGTCGCAATCATGGCAGCAAAGGTTCGGTATTTCATTGTTTTGTCGAAGCAGGGGAAAGAAGGCAGGGGTGGCGTGCCGCTTCAACGCTGCCAAAGACAACGCATCGGTCAGGACACCACCCCCGCGTGGATTGAGACTGGGAATGAGTTGGGAGTTGCTTTGCTCCCAGACTCTTTCACTTCACTCAGCGAATCGCAGGAGCATCGACTCCTTGTGACTTCAGAACAGCCAGATACTTCTGTGGCTCAGCGGCGATCTTTTTCGCGCAACCGGGACAACAGATGTAGATTGCTTTGCCAGCGGCGTTGACTTTGTAGGGGCCGCCCATAGCGTCGAGTGGTTCGTCCATGACGGGGCATTTCTTCTGTGCCGCAATGAACCGCTTATCGGCATCGGACACTTTGAACACGCCGGGGCGGACTTGTTCGGTGTTCGTCGCGACAACGCTGGCGGGAGACGCAGTCTTGTAGACCATCGCCAGATACTTTTCAGGTTCGGATTGAACCATCTTGATGCAGCCTTTGCAGCATAGGAACAACGGTTTTCCACCGACCAAGAGTTTGATCGGTTGGCCCATTCCGCCGAGCGGTTCGTCCATCACGGGGCAGACAGCTTGCTTGGTGATGAGTGCCGCATCTGATTCGGTGAACTTGACGACTTCGACTTTCGGCCTGGCTTGGATGAACTTTTCAGGATTGGCTTTCAATGCGTCAACGCATCCAGCACAGCAAACGAACAATCGTTGCCCAGCCACTTCCACGGCGACGGGATTGCCCATGCTGCCGAGTGGCTTCCCGCTGACGACGCAGACTTTTTGTCGTGCGATCGCGACCGCATCCAGTTCGGATTGCGCCGGCGAAAGAACCGTCACATCTTGGTAAGCGAGGGTGTCGGGGGCCGCACCGACAAGTTGAACGTCGACCGTTAGTTGCCGACCAACGACGCGGGACAGATCAACATCAGCTTTGAGTGCGTTGTCCTCGCTGGGGAACAAGTCATAACGATAACGTTTGGCGTTGCCTTCAACAGAGAGACGAGCCACACCGCGACTCTGTTGAACAGAAACGGGTTGCCCGCCCAAATCATAGAGGTAGACCTTTAAGCCGGCAGTGGTGACAAGCGTTTCTGCTTGTAGGTTGCCGACCGCTTTGAGGGTCCCTTTGTGCGGACCGGTGGTCGACGCCTGACGTTGCGAGTGTTGGTGGTTGCCCGCATCCGGTACCGCTTGCTGGGCAAACAGCGTCGTCGGAAGACTTGCCAACGCTAGCAGTACCACCAGTGCTGGATGGGCCGACGATGAATGGGTAGTTGCATTCATTCTTGCTCTCCTGAAGCAGAAAGATTTGGCACACGTCCGTCGTGTGCCAGGAATACGAATTTGATTCAATGGATTACGCTGCATGAGAGATCTCCTCCCGCGGCGTGTCTTCGATGCCCGCCCAGTGGTGATCTGCTAGACCGAAATTCATCTTGAACTCTTTGAAGCCGCAGTAGACGACGGGCACCACAAACAGAGTGACGATTTCGACCGCCATGCCACCGAACACGGGCAGAGCCATCGCTCGGGCGACGTCGGCACCTCGGCCCGTCGCCATCAGAACGGGAACGAGTGCGACCAGCGTGGTTGCAGTGGTCATCAAGCACGGCCGAATTCGCCTGACACCCGCGTCAATCGTTGCGACTCGAATGTCAGCGACTGTGTTCAGTCGTCGTCGCGTGAAGACTTGATCGAGATAGGTGGCGATCACGACGCCGTCGTCAACTGCGATGCCGAAGAGGGCGATAAACCCAACCCAAATCGCGGTGTTCATTTCGGCTCCGTAGATCGCCAGAAGAATCATGCCGCCGCCAAAAGCGACCGGGATTCCAGCGAACACGGCCAGCGTGATCGGAACGTGACGAAATTGCAGGTAGATGACCAACAGGTTGATAACGATGACCAGCGGCACCAACCACATCAGCCGATTGTTGGCTTCGATTTGATTGCGGAAACTTCCGACGGCTTCGAGTGAGTAGCCGGGCGGGAGCGAAAGGCGATTGGCGTTTCCCTCGGGCAACGCCTGAGCTTCGAGCAATGTTTGTTCAATAGCAGCGACGGATTCCAAGTCGCCGGTCGCTCCGTTAGAGGAAAAAGAAACATGAGCGATCAAACGAGCGTTCTCGCTGTTGATCGCACCCGGTCCCCACGTCGTTTCTAGCTTGGCCAATTCACCCAGTGGAACCACGGATCCACTATGCGTAACCACTGGCAAACGATCGAGTTGTTCGACTCGCTCACGCAGATCGCGGTTGTAACGCAAGCGGACGGGATAACGCTCTCGCCCTTCGACCGTATTGATCAGGTTCATCCCGCCAAGTGCAGTCTCGATGACTTGGTTCACCATCTGAGCCGACATGCCGTACCGCGATGCGGCTTCACGATCGACGGTGAATTCGATGTACGGCTTCCCAAGAACGATGTCAGGATTGACCGTTCCTGAGTTGACGTAGGGCGATTGCTTGAGATGTTCGGACACCTGCATCGCTGCATCGGCGAGTGTTTGCAGGTCGTCGCCGTAGATACGAATCGCCATCGGGGCTTTGATGCCGCTTTGCAACATCACGACGCGGCCCTCGATGGGTTGAAGTGGCGAAGCGGGCGTCACTCCCGGCAGCGTGGCAACGCGGTTGATTTCATCCCAGACATCACGAGCCGTCACACCGGGCCGCCATTGTTCGCGGGGTCGAAGCATGACGTAGGTTTCGACCATCGCGGCGGGGGCAGGATCGAGGGCCGAATCAATCCGGCCGATCTTGCCCAGAACATCCTTGACCTCTGGGATTTGGCCGATCAACACGTCCTGCGTTTGCAGCATCTGCATCGACTGACTGAAGCTGGCCGCCGGGTAGAGCGTTGGCATGTAGAACCAACTGCCCTCGTCCAGTGCAATCCAGTCGTCGGTCTGAAGCCCGGTGAAGGTGTGCTTGAGGTCGACGTAGCCGGGCAATTCGTTGGGGCGGACGCCGAGTTTCTGGACGACTCGCTCAAACGGAGCGACGACAAATGGAAGTCCGAACCATCCGCCAAGTCCCATCAGGACGATGAACGATGGCAATAGCAAAAAGGCGAATTTGTGCCGCAGGAACAGCGAGAGCGTTGGTCGATAGACCCAAACGATCGACCGACTGACGATGTTTTCATCCGTTGGTCGGACGCGTTCACGAGTCAACATCCAACCCGCTACCGCGCCGAGCATTGCTGCCGTCGCTGTGACTGCCGATAGCGGCAAATCAAACTCATCGACGACGTGATGCCCCCAGACAAAAAAGGCGGTCAGGCCGAACAATGCGGCACCCGCAATCGCCGCTATCACCCCGGTTTGCTTTCGATAGTTCGCACTGCGAAGCAGCAATTGGCATAGCGTAGGAACGATCGTCACAGCCGCAATCAACGCCGCTGATATGGCAAACGTCTTGGTCATCGCCAGTGGTGCGAACAGCTTGTAGTCGCGCCCCGTTAGGAAAAACACGGGCAGGAAGCTGACGATGGTTGTCGTGACAGCGGTAAGCACGGCGGGCGCAACTTCCACCGCCGCATCGTAGATGACGTCAGAACGTTCGCGATCTGTGTCTGCCTCGGCTTCCCATTCCGCCAAGTGTTGATAGATGTTTTCGCTGACGATGATTGCCATGTCGACCATCGTCCCAATCGCGATTGCGATTCCCGCCAGAGACATGATGTTCGCCCCGACGCCAAACACGTTCATCGCGATGAACGACAGCAAGACGGCAATCGGAAGCGTTACCGCGACGATGAAGCTGCTGCGGATGTGCAACAGGAACAGCAAAATGACGACCGCCGTAATCAGGATTTCATCCCGCAGTGCGGTGGAAAGCGTCGCCACCGTTTCGTCGATCAGGCCGGTGCGATCGTAGATGCCCTTGATGGTGACGCCTTCGAGCGACGGTTCGATTTGAGTGATCTTTTCTTTCACTCGTTCGATGACCGCTCGCGGATTCTCGCCGTATCGCATCACGACGACGCCACCGACTGCCTCGGCTCCGTTGTAATCGAGTGCCCCGCGACGAAAGTCTGGCCCGAGTTGCACGGCAGCAATGTCGCGAACTCTGACTGGTACGCCTTCTCGCTGCATAATGACGGCTTGCTCGATGTCTCGGATGGCCTTTTCGGTGTCACCGTCGCTGCCGAGAAACCCCTTGCCGCGAACGATGAATTCCATACCGCCGGTTTCGACGGTCTTGGCTCCGACATCGAGATTGCTTCCACGTATGGCCGTCACGACTTGGTCGAGCGGGATGCCATGAAAACGAAGTTTGTCTGGGTCGACTTCAATTTGATATTGGCGAACGTAACCTCCGATGGAAGCGACTTCGCTGACACCCTCGACGGCCTGCAAGTCGTACTTGATAACGAAATCCTGCAGACTCCGTAGGTCAGCCAGACTCATGCCATCCTTATGCGGCACCAAGACGTAGTAGAAGACTTGTCCAAGCCCGGTCGCGTCGGGACCAAGCTGAGGCACAACTCCATCTGGTAGCTGGGCGGCAGCGGTGCCGAGTTGTTCGGACACTCGGCTGCGTGCCCAGTAGAAGTCCACGCTGTCTTTGAACGTGACTTGGACGAAGCTGTATCCGAACATGCTTTTGCCGCGGACCGATTCGGCTCCCGGCACCGCCAACAGCGAAACGCTTAGGGGGTAGGTGACTTGATCTTCGATGTCTTTCGGCGAACGCCCCGGCCAAGGCGTCAGTACGATGACTTGGTTTTCGCCAATGTTTGGAATCGCGTCAATCGGAACACGGTTGTAGCTGATCCAACCAAAAACCGTGACGCCGATCGTCAGCAAAACGACCAACCAAGGTTCTTTAACGCAAAAGCGAATGATGCGAGACAACATGGCTAACGCCTCTCGCCTTTCGCCTGCGGCTCAACTGCCATGTCGGCAACCGTTTCTCCACAGGAAAGCATTTCGCTGCCCCAATACGGATTGACCAGCTCGCCTTCAGGTTGCATCCAATCGCCACCACCACCCGGAACCATTGGGCAGTACATGTGAACCAACTTCGTTGCCGTCTGCTTGCCGCGAGCGATGGTCGCCGCACGGAGAAGCGAATGGCTGATCGGCCGGAAGGATTTCCGGACCTGCTCCAACGAACCTTGCATTCGTGCAAGGGATCGCTTGGCACTTTGCAAATGACTTTGAGCCTCATCGGGAACGTCCGCCAATCTCGTCAGCATTCCCAGCGATTCATCGAGCTTGTTCATCTCCAGCGACGGAGGACTTTGGTCGGCGGCCAAAGCTTTCTGGATTGCAAAGTAGGCGGCATAAGCTCGGTCAAATTGCTCGGCACTCTCGCCGGTCAATACGACCGGTTCGTTGTCGGGCAGTTCCAGAGGTCCAGGCGGATAGCTGGCCGCTTTGCTTGGGTCCATCAGCGAAGGATTCCCGGCGAGTTGCATCTGCGAATCAATCAGGAAGTTGCCATTCGTTGCAACCGTTTCGCCCGACGACATGCCTTCCAAGATGACCGCCCGATCGTCCGTCATCGGTCCCACCGTCACTCGGCGAATTTCAAAACGACCAGGATCCGTTTCGACATACACGACGCTGTTCTCACCCGTCATCAACACGGCATCGCGGGGAACCGTGACAACTTGCTGTTTCGGTAATGGCTCGCTGGCGTAACCGAGTTTTGACGTGGGAATCAAATCCATGCCACAGATAGGGCAATCGCCCGGTTGTTCACGGATGACCTGCGGGTGCATCGGACTGATGTACTTTCCTGCGAGCGCCGGATCGTAGATTCGATCTTGGCGAATGGCTGGAACGTAGACGCGTGCGGTCGCGTAGTCGCCCGGTTTTAACTTCGCATCCGGGTTCAGCATTTCGACCCGAATTTGAACGGTGCGGGTCTTGGAATTCACGGTCGGGTCGATGAAGGCAACCCGCCCGGTGAAGACTTCGCCGGGCAACGATGAGACTTCCGCTTCAACCTGTTGTCCGAAACGAATGCGAGCGGCATCGTCCGGAAATAGATCGAGCATCAACCACACGGTCGACAGATCGGCGATGCGATAAATCTTGTCGCCCGTCTTGATGTAGTCACCTTCAACGGCGTGCTTCTCGATCACGGTGCCCTTGATCGGCGAGCGCACACGAATCCGGCTTTCAGCTTTCCCGCGTGAACGAAGCTCGGCGACTTGGTCCTCGGTAAAACCAAGCTCGATCAGCTTTTGTTTCGAGAGTTCACCCATGTTGGATGAACCACCCAATCGTTTCAGTTCGCTTCCTTGCACAGCGGTCAGGTATTCAACTTGGGCCGAATACAAATCGGGACTGTAGATCAACGCGAGGTCATCGTTCTCTTCAACCGGCACACCGACATAGTTGGCGTAGAGCTTTTCGATGCGACCACCGACGTAGGCGGAGATCGTTGCCAACTTGCTCTCGTCATAGTCGACGGATCCGATGGTGCGAATGGTTTGCGAGACGGGACCAAGTTCGGCGGTTGCGGTTTGAATTCCAATCAAGCGACGAGCGGCCGGTTCGATCGTCACTGACATTCCATCACCGCCACCACCGCCGGTTGCTTTGACCAACTCCATTGCGCAAACCGGACAACGTCCCGGTTCACTCGATGGCGGAGTACACATCATCGGACAGATATAGCGGTCATCCCCGGCATTGGTGTTCGCGACAGAGGGCTTCGCCGAGTCAGCAACCGGCACCAACTTCATCGCACAAATCGGGCAATTTCCCGGCTCGTTCTGCCGAATCTGCGGATGCATTGGACACGTATAAATCGTTTCTCCATTGTTGGAACCGGCATCGTCGCTTGTCGCGGCCATATCGCCGTTGCGAATCCAGCCCTGCCTCTGGGCCAAGCCAACAAGTGCAATGCCCAACACGAACACAGCCAACAAGACACCGGCATGCGTAGCCGTCCGGCCTAGCCATTTTAGGCCGGACAGGCGGTCGCGAAGTCGCACCTTGGACGCAACATCAACGTCCGCCTTCGGCGATGTTTCGTCGCTGCCGACTCGTTTGGACGCACCGGTTGCGGATGCTTCCGTCAGTGGCGTTTCAGTATGCTTGGATTTGTTTTCACTCATGGATCACTCCACCTAGCGAAGCAGCCGACGACAGCATTCGAGAAGCGATGCTGCCGTCGATTTTGCCCGCGGGCTGCGTGAGAACCCTGCCTATTCGGAGGCGTGTTCTGAGTGATCTTGCCCTTCGGCATCGTGGTCGTGCCCGGCGTGAGCGTCGACTTTGGCGAACTTCTCCGCCTTCTCTTCGTCGCTCAACGCAGCCCACTTTTCCGGGCAGCCTTCGCAGCAGAATCCGATCGTTTTGCCGTTGTATTCGGCCGTCAGTTCTTCAGTTGGCTCGCCGCCCATGATGGGGCATTCGGAATTGGCAAAGCTCATCGGCGTCGCCTCAACTGGTGCCGTCACCGACGGTGCCGTTGTGGTCTGGTCCGTTTCAGCACAACCGGTAATGGTTGCAGTAAGAAGCAGCATCAGAGCTGCAGGAATGGCATGATGGCGCATGGAAGTTCTCTCTGTAGGACGACGGAAACAGTTCCGTCAGAAGGTATGGTGGATCGTTGATGATTCGTTTTGGTGAGCGCGCACGCTCCCCAACGATCTTCGCTAGATCCGCCAAACACAGAGAAAACGCTGAGAGAAATCAGCCCGACTTCCGAAAGAAGCGTCGATGACTTGAGGCCGATCGAACGCCAGGGGCGTTTCGTCCAGAACGACAAAGTCAAGCATCGAAAGACGATTCACGAGCTCGCGAACGATTTGCTCGCGGTGATCCGTTCGGTCCATCGGTGGCGTGGATACACCGCAAGTGCATTGCGACACCGCCGGATGAGCCCCCGCTGGCACCAGAGCTTCGATGCTCTTTTCGGGTTGCTGCTCTTGCTCCTCGGTGGGCTTTGTTTCATGCGTGCAGCAACAGCAGCGATCGCTCGCTGATTGCACCTTACAGCAACCACAACCCGGACACTTCTGCGTTTGCTCGCAAACCTTGTCCGCACAGTCGCCAGACATCGCCAGCGCAGCCATCGGTTGAATCGTCGTGCTGACGATCAGGCAAGCTGTAACGGCAATGTGGATTGTTGCGAGATTCATTCGGAACGACCGGAGGAAACATACCCTAATAAGGTATCTGCATTATCGCTGGGTGCCGAAAAGAGTGCAAGAGGAAACATCGTTACCAACGGAATCTTGGGTGCAACACGAATGGGCCAGCGTCGGACAACAGCAGCGGAATTGATTCGGCGCAGGAACCGAAAGTTGCTGGTCGTCCTGTTGCTCACACTGCCTGGGTGCCGAACGGCACGCGAATCCATTGTTTCCAAACCTGCCCTGCCGACGCCGAACTCATATGCTTCGATCGAGTCCCGCGATAAAGGCGACGTCGTTCAGGAAACTTCGGGGCATGGTCAGGGCGTCGAGAAAACCACCGGTGCAACGCTGGTGGGATTCCGAACCCATCAGGATGATTCCGAATTGGATGATCAGGACGCAGTCGTGTCATCTGAGCAAAGCAACAATGATGACATCGAGTTTCTAAACGGCGACGAGCAGTCGGACGTTGCGACTGAAAACACCTTCGCAGGTTTTTTGGATGGCGTCGCAGTCGAATCAACCGAGCCGGGAACTCCCGTGACGCTCGACGAACTGATCGCCACGGCCGTTGCATCTCATCCGTCAATCGCCGCTGCTCGACAAAAGGTCGCCGCCGCATCGCATCGCATTCCGCAAGCCACCTCGCTCGAAGATCCCATCGTGGGCAACACGTTCTGGCCCATTCATGACCAAGCCCTTCAAACGGCGGGCGGACGCATCGGTCATCAGTTCTCACTCAGCCAAAAGGTTCCCTGGCCGGAGAAGCTAGATGCTCGTGGGCAGGTCGCATACCGCGAAGTCCAAGTTGCTCGCGCAGAAGTCGCACGACGGGAAGTCGAAATCACTGAAGCCGTTTGCTTGGCCTACTACGAACTTTGGCTCGCCGCCGAATTGGTGCGGATCGTCGATGACAACACCGAGCTCGTCGAAGACCTCATCGCGGTATCCGAAGCCCGCTACCGAACAGGTGGCAGTCAACAGGATGTGCTTCGTGCGGAACTCGAAGGCGATCGTCTGTCCGAACAACTGATTGCTCTGCGCCGGCAACGCGAACAAGCCCGAGCCGATCTTGGTGCCCTCGTTCGGATGCCAATGAACTACATGCCTGTGGCGGCCGATGAACTCGAGGTCGATGAAGTAGCACCGCAAATCGAACAACTTGTCGCCCAAGCGGAGCAATGCAATCCAACTCTGCAAGGACTCGCCGCCGAAATCGCTCGCGACCGAGCCAAAGAGTCCCTCGCATGTTTGCAGCAGTACCCCGACTTTCAACTTGGTCTTGGATACTCGGTTGTCAGCGACGATCACAACGTCCTCAGCCCCGTTGCGAATGGCCACGACAACATCAACTTCTCGATCGGCGTGACGCTTCCGATTTGGCGGGACAAGATCAACGCGGGCATCAGTGAAGCAGCCCATAACCGCAGCAGCGCGACACTACGCCGAGAAGCTGAACGCGACCGTCTGCGTGGAACGCTCCGCCGCCAAGTCGCCGCCGCCTACGCCGCGATCGAACAACTTGAACTGTTGCGTACACGACTGATTCCACGGACCGAACAAACACTCACGATCAGCACGGCCGACTATCAGAACGAGAAAGCCGACTTCACCGACCTCGTCGCCACCTACCGCGAATTGCTCGCCCTGCAAGTCCAAGTGGCCCGCACCAAAGCCACCCTTGCCAGCACCCTCGCTCAAATCGAACGAACCGTCGGCTGCCCATACTGAACGACCAACCAGAGCGTCTGAGCCAGTTCAATACAAACTCTGCCCATGCTCGCAATAGAAGCAACCACGTCAGCATTCAAATAGCAGACTCCACCTCTGGCTAAGTCATCCGCGTGTCCAATCGGCAAACGAAGACTCAGCGATTGGTTCTGCGAAAGTGCTGGGAGACGACATAGCCACCCACCAGAACCGCGAAGGCAGAAACGACAAGAATAGGCTTTCTCATGATCGAACCGGTGGAGTATCAAAACGTCGGGAATCGGAAGCTTCCTCTCAAGAGCCCACGTCTTGCTACGTGCAGCGCACTTTTGGTCATTCGGTGCCATCAGAAAGCTTTCCCTACATCGTTTGCGGGATGAACGCGGCGACTGTCATGAAGAAGCTTCGACCAAGAGTCGCGTGATCAGTGAACGGATCACCTCCTCGTTCAAATCCTCCAGATTGAAGACATCAAATGGCTGAGCGTGTCCGCCCCTGAACATCTCTACTGCCATTTGGTTTCCATTCGGTTGAAACACGATGCCAACCCGCTGCTTCAGGCTGCTTGACCGCGTCGACCACAAAGTGAGACCGATACCGAGTCCGGTCATCTTGCGATGCCACTCAATTGACGCGTTCGCTTGCCCGGCTTCTTCAATCTCGTTTCGACATCGCGATAGCACATTGTGGATCAAACCATGAATGGCGACGTTGGTGTCTGACATGCGATCAATTGATTCATCATCTTGCACGCGTTTTCTTTTGGCTTCCGGTAATGGCTCGAAGGGCTCTGTACATGGCGGTCAATCTATCTCGCTGATGAAACGGGACACCTGTTCCCAGAGAAACGGTTCGTCGACTTCCTCGGCATCGAAATAGTTCAGAACAGGCGGCTTGTGAGAAAAGCATGATTCGATGCCAATCAGGTCAACGTCAGGGAAAAACCAAATGCTAGACGGCTTGTCCGATGTTGTTGGCCTCGTGCTTCGAAAGATCAGTCCAAACCCACGAACGTTCCGCTTGACGAGCGATTCCAATGAAGCATTCCACACACCAGCTGCTTTGATTTCCGATAGACACTTCGCCAGTACATCCGAAACAAGGGTGCAAGCAGATTGCCTTTCGGTCTTTAAACTGCGGACGTGGACACCGTTGCGATCTCTCACGCTGTTAATTCTGGGCTGCTGCGAATAATTCTGGGCTGCTGCGAACTATCGATTGGATGCTTCCTCTGGGTAAGCAACTGCCGCGCCAACCGACGAGCCCCTTAACAGATCATCTGAACACGCTCGTATCCGATCTCAATTGAACTTCGACACCGCCGTCACTCCCAACTTCCCTTCATTTTTCGGTGAGACGCAAATGACAGGTCGGTATGGCGTCGAGTTGCGCAAACGACGAAACAATGCATATGCAGACGGAGCCCGACGGAGTCGGGGCAAGACTCCGCCGGGCAAACTTGGCGACACGGGGCACGTAGCCGCCAAGCGTTCGATGTAGGCGACATTAAGTCCGCTTGTGACGAGTGTAGGCACCCATCAAGGCAAGAAGTGAAATCAATCGCCATCAGTGCCAGGTTGGCATCACCACGAAGGTAAGACTCGTGGCACTCACCGGGAAATGCGAGCGGTAGTTTAGTTCCCGAGCAAATGGCGTCGACGTGATTTATGAAGCGTGCTAGCGATTCCTCGACGGATTGTCGGTTTGACTCCGCCGCGACCGTGCATGTTGATTTCACTCTGGTCTGCCAGCCGCAGACGCTAGCTAGTCGAATGCAATCTCATTCGGGCATGCCACAAACGATTCTCGGCGTCTGCTGGCGGGACGGCGTCTACGAGCACTGCATCACTCCGATTCGTGCACCCGAGTTCAACCGAGGTACACCGTCCAAATCTCACCGTTTGGCTTCAACCGCCCAGACTGGTCAATCCAGTCGAACAGCTCTTCCATCGCAGATTGAGCGTCTCCGTCCAAGATAAGGCGGTCTCGGTACTGCACCAGTAGCCATTCGATCGCCTCAGGGACCACAGCGGGAGCGTAGACTTTCAAGCCATGAAGGATGTTCATGAACGGATTCCCGACGTCGCCCTCAAAGCCAGTCCATCGACAGGTCAAGCGATCATCAATGGAGCAAGTGGCCTTCCTCTTCTCGAACGCCACGACGAAGCAAGAGCGATTGAACACGACAGTGAATCGGCACTCCCTGTCCCACCTGGGTGAATAGACTTGGTGTACGGTTTCTATCATTCAATTTTCCGCCTTGTTTGCCCAATCGCTCATCAGTTGAAGTCCGTTCGATCCGCCCCCCCGCGAGAGCAGCAGATATGAAGGTATCGTGCAGGGAGCAATTGGTTCAAGCAAATTTTCCCCGTCAGCGACAAAAGATGAATCAAGCCGACATGTTTCGCGAGTACCTGAGGATTGCTGACGCTCTCCCACTGTCAGTGCCGTTTCACATTCTGGAGCTACCCTTGGGAATCTTGATCGCCGATGGTCGCGACCAAGCATCCGCCACGACCATGCAATCCGTCGCATCCAGGTTTGGGCGGGTAATCAAAACCGAATCAATCCCTTCGAAATGGAGCGAGAGAAGTCAGGTCATTGGCTGTCTGCTCGATCCCACGCGAGAGATTTCTGCGACAGTGGACATGCTTCGGGCGGCATACACTCAGGCAATCACGAACCACCAACCGTTGTGATGTCTTGTTTGGCAGGTGTCACAGTTTGGTCTTGTTCAATTAAATACAGCTGTTTTCCAAGGCAATCCAATGTGAATGCGGCGCCGTGATTGCTTGTCCAATCACCGCAACCACGCTCCGCTCGATCAGCTCTCAATCGCAAGCGGTTCCGGTCTGTGCCTTTTGCAGATCGCTTTCGGAACGGAGCAAGGTAACGTCGAGCGATCGACGCTTTTCGTCCGGTAAACCAGATGACACGTTGCCGCGATGCCACGAGTAAGATGGCAGCGAGACTCTGCTAAAAGGTGCAGCCGTCTAGGAATTGCCTGTCATCGTCTGATCAGCCGTTGCAGTTTTGGGGTAACCATTGTTCAGGAACTGCTATCTCTGAGACACACCCACGCTTTTGTCGAGTTTTGGCTGCTTTTTAGAGGTGCAGATGACAACGTCCCCGAGCCTGGACGAGATAATCCAACGTGTCATCGCTGGTGACCTTGATGGATTCACGGAAATAATCCGTGTTTGCCAGCGACCGGTTCGTGCTTGGATTGTTTCGCGATGCCCGCCCGGTGGTGATGCAGATGATGTTGCGCAGCAGACCTTCGTGGCGGCTTTCAAGCGGATTGACGAGTACGAGGTCGGCACCGATTTCCGGGCGTGGCTGTTCACGATTGCTCGCTATCAGTTGATGGCTGAATGCACTCGGCTTAAGCGGTCGGCTGATTACCACAGCCGGTATGTACCGCATGCATTGAGTCAGGAACTGGAACGGCGAACGTTGGGCGTTGCTGAAGAGCCGACACGGCTGGCTCACCTGCGTGAATGCTTGAAACAGCTCGAAGGCAATGCACGAGACGTTCTCGATTGGCGTTACGCCAAGGAACTGCCTCTGGCCGAGATTGCCGAGCGGTCCAGTCGGAGTGTCGGGGCAATCAAGAAGCACTTGTTCGTTCTCCGGCAAAAACTGCACGACTGCATTGAAAAGAAGCTCACCGAGGAGACAGCCTAATGTCTCATGATTTTGAAGAATTGTGGACGCGATACCTCGAAGGCGAATTGGACGAGGCTGGCTTTGCCTCTTTGCAGAATTTGCTGGCATCTGATTCAGACCTTCTCGTGCGTGCCGGCGACTTGTACGAGGAACACCGGTTGCTTGGATTCGCCCTGCAACCATTTGACGATGAGCAGTTCGTCCGAGACGCGGTTTCGATCGTTGAGAATGACGGACAGCAATTCATCGGGAACGTTATTTCGGAACTGTCACGTGAGCCAGAGGCGTTCGCCAGAGGTGCCGAGAGCAGGGCAACGCAAAGCGACCCCGCGGCCAATGCTGTCCGCCCATTTCAAAAACGAAATTGGCAGCAGTCTTTTCTTGCAGTCGCCGTAGCGGCCTCCATTCTGTTTGGTACGCTGGCTTGGTTTCTTGCCGATCGTACCAACGAGCCAGGCGGTCGCGGCTCCATCGCAGAGTCAACCAATGGCGTTCCCGTGCCAGTGCGATACATCGCGACTGTACTACTTGAGGACAATTGCAACTGGGGCTCAAGCAACTCTCCTGCCGAGGGCCAACGTCTTTCTTCGCGAACGCTCGATTTGAAATCGGGCCTAGCTGTCATTCGGTTTGACGGGGGCGCAGAACTGGTCATGAGCGGTGAAGCGTCGCTGCGGTTGCGTTCGGCCGGCAGTGCCGAATTGTTGTTTGGCGATGTCGTGGTCAGAGCGGAACAGGGTGCGGAAGGGTTTGTGCTTACAACTCCAACGAGCGAAGTGATCGATCTTGGAACAGAGTTCGCGGTCAAAGTAAATCGCGTTGGCGACACGGAAGTGCACGTACTTGATGGCGAAGTCAGCTATCGGCCAATTGATGCTGCAAACGAATTGGCCAAGATACTGCAGGCCGGCGAAGGTATCGCCATCGACCGATCCGGTTTCCCGCGTGCGGTTCCAATGGACTCACCTAGGTTCCAAGAGTTTATCCGTCGTGTGAATCCTCGGTCGCGATCCGATTTGCTAACTGCTTACGAAGGATTCAATTATTCGCCTGGCATTTTGCCGTTGGAGCAAAGCACGGTAGGGATCGGCTGGAAAGGTCCCTGGCGCAAGCGAATGCCTTCGGAGCGGATTCAACCGGACACAGACAGTTCGCCGGATCACTTTGAAATTGTCCACGGCCAAATGAATGTCTCTTGGCCCGTGCCCGGCGGTCGGCTCGGTGCATTGAAGTTGTCTGGCGGCGGCGTTTACTACGTGCGTCCTCTGAAGAAGGCAATTGAGCTTGATCGCGAGGGTGTGACGTTCTTGAGTTTGATGCTGCGTGAGACAAAGCGACCATCGAATCAGCGCGACCACAAAGAGCGATTGCGTCTGACCTTGCGCAGTTCAGACGACTACTACGGCGAAGTCATCAGTTTTGGACATGGACCAAGGTACCGTCCCACGGTTCAAACGGGTGCTGGCGTGTGGCAATCCAGTCCACAGACGCTGCCAGCTGAGCAAACAACACTGTGGATCGGAAAGATTGTCTCGCACAAAGAAGGCGACGATGAAGTCTATTTTCGAGTCTACGGCGAGGAAGATGTTTTGGAGTATGCCGAGCCATCAACTTGGCACGTTGTGACGCGGGAGGTGGACTTGAAAGCTCACTTGGACCTCGTCTTGCTCAGCAGCGAGGGAACGACAGATCGCATTGTCGATGAATTGCGGATCGGCCCGACATGGCGAAGCGTTGCCCCAATTCTTGAGAAACAGCAATGACGCGATTATCAGTGCGAGCCGTTCTCCCCCTATCGTTCGGATTGTTCCTTCCTTGGGCGATGACAATCGCCTCCATGGCGGCAGAATCACCGGTAGGACACACGTTTCTGCAGGAACACTGCATCCACTGTCATGACGACGGGAATCCGGAAGGCGGCTTGAATCTTGAGGCGTTGACTTTGGAGCCGAGCGATACCGTGAACCTCGCGAGGTGGGCGAAGGTTTTCGATCGAATTGCTGCCGGTGAAATGCCTCCGGAGGATGAAGCACGGCCTGAAACGGAAGCGGTTGCGGAATTCACTCGAATCACCAGCGATGCTTTGCTCACCGCTTGGAAGGATCGGTACGCGAAGCACGGCCGTGTCGGCGGCCGACGGTTGAATCCAGTCGAGTATGAAAACACGATGCGAGATCTGTTGGCGGCCCCGTGGTTGGAATTGAAAGAAATGCTGCCACCCGATCCCGAGTCGCACGGATTTGACAACGTCGCTGCGGCTCAGGAGATCTCTTATGTGCAGTTGGCTCGATATCTCGAGGCTGCCGAGGTTGCGATCGACGGTGCGATGCGTCTACGTCCACCTCCCAAACCAACGAAGGTGCGCACTTGGTTTAGTGAAGAAGGTCGGTATCTCGGCAAAGACTGGAAGGACCGCTACGGGAATGTCGACAATCGCCCGGAATGGAATTGGTTCTGGCAACAACCCAACAACGCTCAGTCACCACGCCGCATTCGCAATTCCTCCCAGCGTGTCCCCGGTTGGTATCGATTCCGCATCCGATGCCGGGCGACGTTGTGGGACCACGGAAACTTGCTGCCACCCGAGAAAGGGCAGGTTGCCTGGGTCAACACGGCTGCCAACCGCGTTCTCGCGAAATTCGATGTGCCGGAAGGTGAAGACGGCGGCATCGTTGAATTCACTGCTTGGCAACGTGAGGGCGACTTGTTGGAGTTCCACTATGCCACCGCAGATGACCGTATGGTGTCACACAGGACGAAGAACAAAAAAGATCCCGAGGTGGCCAGGAAAGCTCACGAAGACTTCATGAAGACGTATCGCGGTCACGGGATCGCAGTGGATTGGTTTGAGATCGAAGGGCCCTTCGCGGATGAATCATGCAGCGGCAAGCCTGCCAGCCAGCCGTGGCCATCGGAAAGCTATCGACAGCTAATTGGCGATCTGCCAATGCGTCCGTGGACCGAGGCGACCGGTTTACATCCACCCCAACCATTGAACCTACCGGATTTGACAGCCAACAAACGCGGGCTGCGTGAAACGTTCCAGTTGCCACCGGACATGATGATGGTGGTCTCTGAGCAGCCAAAGGAAGATGCCGAAAGATTGCTGCGGAATTTCATGAAGCGAGCCTATCGCCGCGTTCCCGAGGAATCTGAAGTTCAACGTTGTCTCGCTTTCGCCGTTGAAGCAATCGACGACAAAGCCTGCTTTCAGGATGCGATGCGATTGGCTTACAAGGCAGTGCTTTGTTCGCCTGACTTTCTTTATCTACAGGAGCAGCCTGGCAAACTGGATGGCCGTGCTCTCGCATCTCGTTTGTCTTATATGTTGTGGCGCAGCAAGCCAGACAGCAAGTTGATCAGTTCGGCGGATTCCGGTGAATTGTTGACCGACGCTGGACTGCAGAAGCAGTTCGATCGGATGCTCGCCGATCCCAAGTCCAAGCGGTTCATCAGCGACTTCACAGGCCAGTGGCTCGACCTTCGCAAAGTCCACGACACCTCTCCGGATCGCTATCTGTTCCCAGAGTACTTTTCGGACAATCTTGTCGTTGATTCGGCGGTCGCGGAAACCGAAGCAACCTTTGCCACAATGCTCGACGAGAACCTGCCCGCAAAAACGATTGTTGATGCGGACTTCGTCATGATCAATGAACGGCTTGCCGAGCTCTACGGCATCGATGGGTTGAAAGGAAACGCCATTCGTCGTGTGAAGTTGCCAGCAAACTCGCCTTACGGCGGACTGCTGACTCAATGCAGTGTGATGAAGGTCACTGCGAATGGCTTGACGACTTCACCGGTGCTGCGAGGCGTGTGGGTGATGGACCGAATCTTGGGAACGCCGCCTTCGCCGCCACCGCCTGGCGCTGGCTCCATTGAGCCAGACACTCGCGGAGCAACCACGGTGCGAGAGTTGTTGGCCATGCATAGCCAATCGGAAACTTGCGCGACTTGCCACAAGTCGATCGACCCGCCTGGATTCGCACTCGAGAGCTTCGACGTGATGGGCAAGTGGCGAGATTACTATCGCAGCTTGGGTAAAGGCAAAAAGCTTGATCTGGTCGTCGCCCTTCGCAATGTCAAATACCGACAAGGCTTGCCGGTTGATTCATCGGGCGTCACGGAAGACGGTCACGAGTTTGACGACATCCACGAATTCCGAAAGATCCTTGTCGCTCAGGACGAACAACTTGCACGCAATTTGACGGAGCGGTTTCTAACGTTCGCGACCGGTGCGAGCGTTTCGTTCGCGGATCGTGATGTGGTGGAATCGATCCTTGAAGAAACCTCGCGAGATCGATACCCGATTCGCACTCTGCTCCAACGAGTCATCCTCAGCAAAACATTTCGATCGAAATAGGGAACCCGCCATGACCAAGAGCTCTCAATCCACCATCAGTCGCCGCACCATGCTGCGTGGCCTCGGCGTTGGGCTGGCCTTGCCGATGCTCGATGCAATGACTCCGGCTGTTGCGGCTGCGGAAGCATCCACCCAACCACAGCGACTCATCGCGATCCAAACCAACCAGGGTATTCTTCCCAAGTACTTCTTCCCTGAGGGCGAAGGGCACGACTACAAAGCTTCGCCGTACCTGCAGGTGCTCGACAACTTTCGGGAGCGAATGACTGTCTTCTCCGGCGTATCCCACCCCGAAGTTGACGGTGGCCATGAAGCCGAGCAGTGTTTCTTAACTGCAGCACCTCATCCGGGCATGGGTGGGTTTCGCAATTCGATCTCGGTAGACCAATTCGCTGCTGAGCGAATTGGACACCTGACGAGGTTCCCGTCGCTCGCGCTCTCGGTTGGCACGAAGCGAAGCCTCTCGTACACCCAGTCCGGTGTTCAGATTCCCGGCGAAAATTCTCCTTCGCGACTGTTCCGCAAATTGTTTGTACAAGGATCGAAGCAGGAAGTCGAAGCACAGGTTGCCAAGCTTCGTCACGGACGCAGTATTCTTGATTCAGTTGGTGAACGAGCACGCCAGCTGGGGAGTCGAGTAGGTGGATCCGATCGAGCGAAACTCGACCAGTTTTACACGGGCGTTCGCGATCTCGAAAAACGATTGCACAAGAGCGAGCAATGGGAGCAACAACCCAAAACAAAAGTCGAGATGGCCCCGCCGCGAGACTTCGATGATCCCGGTGCATTGATCGAGAGGACTCGCGTGATGTACGACCTTGCTCGTATCGCGATGGAGACCGATTCAACGCGTCTGATTTCGATATTCGTTTACCAAAACGATGCCAAACCAAATATCCCTGGCGTCGACACCGGTACACATCCACTGACTCATCACGGCAATCAGCCTGAGAAGCTTGAGCAACTCCGACGTATCGAAGAGGCTCAGTTCAGGGAACTCTCATCACTATTAAGCAGCTTGGACGAGCGTTCCGTCAGCGGCGGGTCATTGCTCGACACGACCTCGGTTATCTACGGAACCGCTTTGGGCAACGGCAACTCCCACGCGAACAACAACTTGCCCGTCTTGATCGCTGGAGGAGGCTTTCGACACGCTCAACATCTTTCGCTGGGAGGCAACAGCGATTACCCACTACCCAACTTATTCGTCAGCGTCCTACAGCGTCTCGGACTAGAGGCCGACAAGTTCGCGACGAGTACAGGCACGATGCGAGGTTTGGAAATCATTTGATGAGCTACGCACACCTTTTCCGTTTATTGAACTTCGGGCTTCTTGTTCTAGCCTGCTCGACTTCGACTCTCGCTGCGGATCGGCCCAACATTCTGTTTATCGCCGTGGACGACCTGCGCCCAGAACTTGGCTGCTACGGGAACAAGGCGATCACACCGAACATCGATCGCCTGGCTGCCGACGGGATGCGGTTTGATCGCGCTTACTGCAACCAAGCAGTTTGTGGTGCGTCGCGTATCTCCCTGATGACGGGTTTGTATCCCGAAACCACAGGCTTGCGGAGCTATCACGTCAAAGACTGGCGTAAAAAGCTGTCCGGTGTGACGACGCTGAACCAACATCTCAGACGCCATGGCTACCTGACGATCGGACTTGGAAAGGTCTATCACGAACGAGTCGGACACGCCGCCGTTGATGGCGACAACTGGGACCGCTGGTTTGATCTCGCCCACGAGACTCATTGGGTCGCGTCAGACAACATCCGAACGCACTATCGCAATGACAAAGAGCACCGGAAAACAGGAAAGGGCCCCAAGCGAGGCCCGGTGACCGAGTCGGTCGACGTCGCGGACAATGCATATATCGACGGACAGCGTGCGGACCTCGCAGCTGAATTGATAAACCAACTCGGCGGTCGTTCGACAACCGAGGCAGCGGACGAAGCAACGAATCCTAGCGAAAGGAAATCCGCAGCCTCATCCACCAAGAACGCATCGATCGGTCCGAAGATGCTGGCTAAGAACAAGCCTTTCTTTTTGGCAGTTGGCTTTACCAAGCCGCACCTTCCGTTCAACGCTCCAAAGAAATACTGGGATCTGTATCAGCGAGAGAGCTTTTCCATGCCGCCCAATGCGGGAATTCCCACCGGATACCCGATTGGGGCCGCCAAACTGGATCCAGGCGAAATCAAAGCCTATGGCGACATCCCAACGGACGAGGCCCCAACTCAATGGAACAGTGAACTGAATCAGCGACTGCTACACGGCTATCACGCCTGTGTTTCCTACACCGACTCGCACATTGGCCGCCTTTTGGATGCGTTGGACGAGAACGGTCTTGCAGAGAACACGGTTGTCATCCTTTGGGGTGACCACGGCTGGAAGCTCGGTGATCATTCGTCGTGGTGCAAGCACACCAATTTTGAAGTCGACACACGTGTGCCACTAATCATTCGTCACCCCGGAATGAAACGGGACGGAGGAACGAGAACGTCCTCACTGGTTGAACTGATTGATCTTTATCCCACTCTTTGCGACGTCGCAAATGTCCCTCCTCCTTCGCATCTCCAAGGACGATCAATCCTGCCGATACTTCGCAATCCATCGGCCGAAATTCGTGACAGTGCCTATTCGTCTTATCCAGCCCGCGTTGGCGAGGCCAACACGATTGGTCACTCGATCCGCACAAAGACCCATCGGTACACGCAGTGGTGGGACAAGAACGACGCGAAGTCGGTCGTTGCGTCGGTCGCGACTGATCTATCCGCTGATCCCGGCGAAACCACATCGCTCGCGGATGACAATCCATTGCTGTCGAAACTCGCAACTCAACTTCGATCGCGGGTGATCTCTGCTCGCAAGCCTCCGAAACGCGAAGCCCCGGCTGACAATCACAAAACGGAAGTCGGTGAGTTCTCGATCCCAGATGTGAGTCCGCTAAACAGCATGCAACTCGCCAAATTGCGGAAGCTTGTGAAGACAGACGCCGAAGCTGCCGCATTGGCGGAATCGATTCAAAAGGACGCCGCTGCCTTGATTGGAGTCGCGCCGCGACCGATCGCGGTGATTCAGTACGAGGGGCTGGTCAACACCGATCCGAATCGGATCAAGACAGTCGAGCACTTGAATCAGATGACCGAGATCGCAGTGTTAATGCGACATTGGCAGGCTACCGGCGACCGCGGTACAGCGGAGACACTGCGGAACTTAATCTTTGGTTGGGCCTCCACCTACAAGCCCACTGGCAACGATGTCAACGAAAACAAATTTCATCCGCTGCTGGTAGCGTACTTGGCACTGCGAGATTCTTTCGATGACGACCAGCGACGTCACATTGACGCTTGGGTTCAACAGATCGGCGAACTACACGAACCGGTCGTCGCGAACTCCGAACATGTGACGAATCGGTATTCCAAGAGTGTCCGGCTGCTGGCGATGGCGGGGTTGATTCTTCAAAGAGACGACTGGGCGAAAGCGGCCAACGAAGGCGTCAAGCGATTTGTCCGCAAAAGTCTTTACCCCGACGGGAGTAGTCGCGACCTGAAACATCGAGACAGTTTGACCTATCACGGAAGCTCACTGAAGCCGCCGATGGAATTGGCAATGCTCGCTGGGGAAGACGGGTTGGCGTTGTACTCGTGGAGTTCGAAAAAAGGTGGATCGCTCAAGAAGTCGGTGGATTTCTTGGTGCCGTATGCAATGGGCGAAAAGACTCACGCGGAATGGGTCAATACAAAAGTCGATCTCGATCGCCGCCGTGCCGCTGCCGGAATTGAAAAGTATCGCGCCGGCCGATTATTTGATCCCGAAGATGCGTTGGGAGTGATGGAGTACGGCAGTTACTTTGATCCCGACCTATTGCACGTCGTTCGACATTTGACGCAGGATGACGCGAAGCGTTTCCCGACTTGGCGAACGCTTATCAATGCAGCCGCTCATACAGACACGAAACAATGACCAAACAACACCCGATACACGAACGTTTGCAGGAATGTGCGGGCTGACGTTGCTGACGCGTTGCCGGTTGATGCCGCGTGATACGGAAGACCGTTGGCTCCGGAGTCCAAGCGGAAGCCGTGACAGACAGCATCACATCAAGAATGGAAGGCGAATCTCAAGCGGTCGCCGCGGACGAGCCAAAACCGAGGTGCGGCAACCCTGATTAAATCAGAGCGATTGGGTAACCATTCCGTTGCAACTGCTATGTGACGGAGAAGCAATAAAACAAGATGCTATGGGCTCAGGAATGCACAACACAGGAGATCCGGACTTGCGTCTACAACTAGCGTTTACGCTCGCATGCGTTCTCCTCACCGCACAAGCTCGCGCCGACGTTCCCGAACAGATCGCGAAATTTGTCGAGAACAATTGCTTGGATTGTCACTCGGGCGACGATTCGGAGCGGGGCTTCGACCTAGACGGGCTTTCGTTTGATCTCGCCGACACGTCCGCCCATGACAAGTGGGTGCGTGCCTTGGATCGCGTACAAAATGGTGAAATGCCTCCACCGGATTATGGCACGGTTGAGCAGTCAGAAGTCGATGCCTTCGAGAAAGCACTTCGCCCCCGCCTAATTTCGGCAGAGACAGATCGAATTGCAAACGAAGGACGCTCAACGATACGTCGTCTTAGCCGCGCCGAGCATATCAACGCTCTACGTGATTTGCTTAGAATGCCGCTGCTGGAAGCGGGGGACAAGCTGCCGCCTGATTCGTTGTCCGACGGATTCGGCAAGTCATCGTCGACTTTGCCATTCTCGCATGTGCAAGTCGATCGCTATCTGGAGGTCGCTGATGATGCACTGCGATCGGCAATGGCACCGCAGTTTGAAAAACCGCAAGCAAAAAAGACCAGCGTCTGGCTGAAGGATCTTCGCGGGCAAACGATCGTCCTCGACAAAGGCAAGCCAAGGGAACAGGAAACGCTGCGACTGATCCGCGAAGCCAGGCCGCTGTATCTCGAATTCAAGCACGGCAGCGGAATTCCCCTGATCGGGAACGAGCGAGACAGCACGTTTGAAAGCCATCCCGGAAATTTCTCGACCAAGAAACACGGCTTCGTACTGGACGAAAAGCCGTACATTGATGCGATTGGTATTGTGTCCAATGCACCGATGAAGATCGGTCGAGCTTCCGCAGCGGGTCGATACACGATTCGGATTGATGCGTTTGCGTTTCAGGCCGAAGATGGATCGGTCGAGCCCACCGAACGCACGGAAGTGATCGCTGTCTACGGTGAATCTGAACTGTTGGGCACGTTCGATGTGACGGCCAATGCTGGACTGCAAGAAGTCGATGTCGAATTGAAGGCCGATGAAGAAATCAGTGTCGCGATGGCAACGTTGCCATTGTGGCGTATCGAGATTGGCGACAAGACGGCCCGATACCTTTCGGTCAATGTGCCAGCGGTTGCAATCAAAGGATTCGAGGTCGAAGGCCCCTTTATTGATGTCTGGCCGCCAGAGAGCCATCGGCGATTGTTTGGGAATCTGCCGTTGAAGCCAGACGACACGACCTCCGTCGGCTATCAGGTTGACGCGGAAGATCCAACTCGTGATGCCCAACGACTCCTCTCGTCATTCATGAACGAAGCTTATCGCCGAGAGGTTTCACAACGCGATTTCTCGATTCCGATGGCAATGTTCGAGCGTCGGCTGCTAGCCGGGGCGTCGTTTCAAGACGCGATGATTTCGGCGTACAGTTCCGTCTTGTGTTCTCCAAGCTTTATTCTCGTTGAACTGCAAACCGGTGAGTTGCCGCCGAACGAATTGGCCAATCGCTTGTCGCTCTTTCTTTGGAACGCACCCGCGGACAAGCCACTGCGTGATTCGTTGACAGTCAGCGTTGCCAGCGACCGGAGCTCCTATTCCAAACTCGTCGACAAAATGCTCGGCGATCCTCGCACCGATCGGTTCATCGAGCACTTCCTAGACCACTGGCTGAACTTACGCGAAATCGGAGTCACCGAGCCGGACGAAAATCTGTATAGCGGATACTCGACATGGACACTGGATTCCATGTTGATGGAGACTCGTTCGTTCTTTCATGAACTGCTCCGTAAAGACCTACCCATTCGGAACGTTGTCGATTCTGACTTTTTGATGGCCAACGGCGAGTTGGCAGAACTCTACGGCATTGAAGGTCCAGTCGGTGCGAACGTGGAGCGGGTGAACCTTGAAGATGATTCAATCCGAGGTGGATTGTTGACTCAGGCCAGTGTGCTGAAGGTAAGCGCTAACGGGACGACCACTTCACCGGTGGTTCGCGGCGTCTATGTGATGGATCGTCTGCTTGGTGATCCGCCTCCACCGCCACCTGAAGCCGTTGCGGCGGTCGAACCCGACATCAGCGGCGTGACCACAATTCGCGAGCAATTGGCTCGACACCGAGCCGATCCCGCATGTGCTTCTTGTCACCGAAAGATAGACCCTCCAGGATTTGCGTTGGAATCGTTCGATGTGATGGGGCGTTTTCGCGAGCGATACCATTCGTTGGAAAAGGGCGAATCGGTTGCGGGTCTCAATCGCCGTGCAAAGCCCATCAAATACAAATTGTCGCTGCCGGTGGATCCCTCCGGCGCAATGGAAGACGGACGTCCGTTTGCCGGCATCGAGCAGTTTCGACAGTACATCTTGCAAGACGAACGAGCCATCGCCCGAAACCTGTTAGAGAGGTTGATCATCTATTCAACCGGACATCCGGTTGGCATCAGTGACCAACAGCACGTCGAAGCCATTTTGGATGCAACGGCCGAAAGCGGCTACGGACTTCGGTCGATGATCCACGGTCTCGTCCAAAGTCCGATGTTTCGGAATAAATAGAAATCCAACTAAGCTGGTACCAATGAAGAACATCTATTTTCCCAGACGCAAGTCGCTCAGCCGCCGCACGTTCCTGAGAACCGCAGGCGCAAGCCTAGCGTTGCCATACCTCGATGCCATGCGTCCCGCATTCTCGGCGGAATCAGAAGCTCCACAGCCGAAGCGGATGGTGGGAATCAATGTTGACCTTGGGTTCATGCCCGAGCGTTTTTTCCCGAAGCAGTCAGGTCGCGACTACGAACTGTCGCCCTACCTGCAACCCCTCAGCGATTTGCGAGATGACTTCACCGTCTTTTCGGGGCTGCACCATCCCGGTACGGGCGGACTGCACGCGGCGGATGTTTGCTTTCTGACAGGAGCGACACATCCAACACGTCCCGGTTTTAAAAACACGCTCTCACTGGATCAACGGATCGCTCAGGAAGTTGGGCACCTCACTCGATTTCCGTCACTTTCCTTGCGAGTCGGCCCCGGTTCCAAATCATTGTCGTTCACAGCCGATGGCGTTCCGCTGCCGGCGATCGAACGGCCGAGCGACGTGTACCGGCTACTGTTCATGAATGGTTCGGCGGAGCAAGTTCAGAACCAGATGCAGCGGTTGCGAGACGGTCGCAGTTTGATGGATCAGTTCGGTGACGAGATTCAGTCGCTTCAGAGCAGGGTTGGCAACGCGGACAGCCAACGATTGCAACAATACTTCGACTCGCTTCGTGAACTCGAAAAGCGACTCGAGATCCAGGAAGCGTGGTCACAGCGATCGAAGCCAAAAGTGGACGCGCCGATGCCTCAAGACAACACGTCGCCGGGCGGTCTGATTCCAAAGACTCAAATGCTTTTCGATATGGCTCGGCTCGCTTTGGAAACCGACTCGACGCGTGCGATCACCGTGCTGATCAATGAGGACTTCAATCCCACGGTCGATCTGCCTGGTGTGAACGCACCGCACCACGCATTGACGCACCAATCCTCGCAGCAGGATTCCGCGGACGAATTGGCACGGATTGAAACGGCTCAGATGAATTGCCTCGCAAAGTTGTTGCGAGAGCTTCGGGACGTCAAGGAAAACGGAGTCTCACTGTTGGATCAGACGATGGTTTTACAGGGAAGCAACATTGGCAATGCGGCCCGGCATGATGGCCTGAATTTGCCGGTATTGCTCGCAGGCGGCGGATTCAAACACGGATCGCACCTGAGCTTTGACAAAAAGAACAACGAGCCGCTGGCGAACGTTTTCGTCAGCATGCTGCAGAACATGGGGATCGAAGATGAATCGTTTTCCAGCAGCGCAGGGACAATGAGAGGACTGGAAACATGATGACGCGATGGCCTGGACTCTCACAATTTGATTTGACTGACAACGTGTCGATCGTCACCGGCGGATCGAAGGGGCTCGGCGAGGCGATGGCTGCTGGCTTGGCTTCAGCCGGGTCGCACATCTTGCTGGTCAGCCGCAACGAAGCCGAGGCTCAATCAGCAGCAAGCAAGATTGCCGAAGAGTATCCCATCAAGGCGATTGGCATCGCGGCGGATGTGACGTCGGAAGACGAAGTCAAACAAATGGTCGACCGTGCTCAGTCCGAATTCGGTCGCATCGATACTCTGATCAATAGTGCGGGCATCAACATCCGTGGAGCAATTGAAGATTTGTCGCTGGAAGAATTTCGACAAGTGCAACAGGTAAATGTTGATGCGATGTGGTTGTGTGCAAAACATGTTATCCCCGCAATGAAGCAGCGAAACTACGGTCGGATCATCAACATGGCCAGCACACTGGGACTGGTTGGGCTTGCGAACCGAACACCGTATGCAACCAGCAAGGGTGCCGTCGTGAATCTAACGCGAGCACTTGGGCTGGAACTCGCTCTGGACAAAATCACTGTCAACGCGATCTGCCCCGGACCATTCCTGACGCCGATGAATGTGCCAATCGCGGAAACGGAAGAGGCCAAGAGATTCATCGTCGGAGCGACGGCGTTGGAACGCTGGGGTGACCTGAAGGAGATCCAGGGAGCTGCGATCTTTCTCGCCAGTCCCGCATCAAGTTACATGACCGGTAGCATGCTGACCGTCGACGGCGGATGGACGGCAAGATGAACAGGAACATGAGCCAGCGTCGGTAGCCATGGGCAACAACATTGGAGACGGAACATGAACAAGCCAGCTCTCATCGATCGCCGTGCTGCAATTCGCCAGATGAGTGCGATCACTGCGTTTGTCGCTTCCGCAACAGTGCAATCAGGATTTGCGGACGAACCGGTCAAGCGTTCTGGTTTGGGGATCGTGATGTACGACTGCAACTTGCGTCGCAAGTGGATGAAGAAACAAGATCCATCGGTCAACTTGTTTGATCCCCTGACTTTTGTTCAGCACTGCCGCTCACTTGGCGCGGGAGGTGCGCAAGTGGCACTCGGTTCGCTGTCTCGACGTGACTGCGACAACCTCCGCCAATTCGCCGACGAACACGACCTGTACATCGAGACCATCGTTAAGCCGCCGAGAGATCGTGACGACTTGTCTCGTTTTGATGCTGAGATGAAGGCAGCGCGTGACGCAGGGGCGAAAGCGGCTCGCACGGTCATCATCCCTGGTCGACGCTACGAGTACTTCAATTCCTACGCTGATTTCAAGGCGGCCGCCAAGTTGGGACACGCTATGGTTGAGCGTGCTTTGCCCGTCGTCGAGAAGTACGAAGTGCCCTTGGCGATTGAGAATCACAAGGATGAAAGAATCGACGATCGTGTTGCATTACTCGAGCGAATCAATAGCCCGATGGTCGGGGCATGCGTTGACACGGGGAATAGTTTTTCGCTGCTAGACGATGTTTATGGCTCCATCGAGGGATTGGCTCCGTTTGCATGTTCGGTCCATTTCAAAGACCAATCACTCAGCGAGTATGACGACGGCTTCCTGCTCGGCGACATCCCGCTGGGTCAAGGCAGCTTTGATCTGAAACGCATCGTCGAAATCATCCGAACGGCCAAGCCAAATTTGCAATTTAGTCTTGAGGTGATCACTCGCGATGCGTTGAAGGTGCCGTGTTTGACTAAGGAATACTGGCGAAGCGTTGCCGAACCGACAGGAGCTGATCTCGCCAGGACGCTGCAGTTCGTTCGGCGAAACTCTGCCAAAGCGATCTCCGTGACGTCGCTACCGCTCATTGACCAGGTCAAGCTAGAAGACATCAACATCGCATCGAGTCTGAACTACGCTCAGCGAGAGCTTGGTCTATGAGATTCTCAAGACGAAAGATGATCGCGGGTGGAGTCGCTGTCGGTGCCGGTTTGACTGCGAGAGACTGGACGTCATTGTCACGTGGTGAGAGTCCCTCGAATCGCATCCGCGTCGGTGTGATAGGCACGGGGGTTCGCGGCAAGTATTTGATCGGCAATCTACCCGCGTCCGCACAAGTCACCGCAATCTGTGACTGTGCGACTTCACGCATGGCTGAAACGCTCGATCCAAACGAAGAGTTTGCTGAAGTGTTGGCCGACTTTCGTGACCGCCAGGCGCCGCGTTGCAACACCTACCAAGACTACCGGCGGTTGTTGGACACAGAAAAGCTCGACGCGGTCATCATCGCCACGCCCGATCACCACCACGTCCAGGCCGCGATGCTGGCTCTGCAAGCTGGACTGGATGTTTATCTTGAAAAACCAATCTCGGTAACGATTCGCGAGGGTCGATTGCTTGCGGAAATGGTCAAGGCGACCGGCCGAGTTCTGCAAGTCGGCAGCCAGCAACGGACGATGGAAGTCAATCGTTTTGCCTGTGAGTTCATCCGAGACGGTGGACTCGGCAAGGTCACACGCGTCGACTGCCCCAACTATCCCGGTCCGATCTCACGTTCTGACTATCCCGCCGAAGCAATTCCTGGCGGTCTCAATTGGGACCTGTTCGTCGGCCCAACGCCCATGCGTCCTCACAATCGAAAGCTTTGGGTCAAAGACGAATTCGAAGTCAATGAACTACTTTGGAGAGGTTGGGACCTGTTCCGTGACTACTCCGGCCACCTCATGACCAACTGGGGAGCACACAACATCGACATGGTTCAGTACGCCCTGGGCATGGACAAATCGGGTCCAGTGAAAGTCATGCCGCTCGATGAGAACACTGCCCGAAACCGAAAGCTTGACATCACCGAATCCGCACTCGAACAAGACTGGAAAAAGAAGTGGCGTCGAAAAACGCCACGCCCGAACGAGTCGTTTTCTGATGCGATTCGCTTTCGTCCCATCACAATGGAATACGCCAATGGCACGGTGTTGAACTTCCTGCCGGGCATTGGCACCGCGAGGTTCTACGGTGAGCGAGGCACCATGGCGATTAGTCGTAACAAATTCGTCACCGAACCAATTGATTTGGTGAAAGATGCTTCGAGCATTTCAGATGCCGCAAGATGGGACGGAGTCGGTCACGTGGCGCGTCCACACTTGCAGAACTGGCTGGACTGCATCCGATCTCGAGAGACACCCAACGCATCCGTCGAAATTGGTCAACGCAGCGTCACTGTGTGTCATCTGGCGAACCTCGCCCGCGAACTAAACCGACCGCTGAGCTGGAATCCTGCCAAGGAACGATTTGAAAACGATGACGAAGCCAACGCTTCTCTGAATCGGCCACGGCGCAAAACATTCGAGCTACCGACATGATCCCCTGTATCCAGGAGATTTCTTCGGACTCGCTCCTGATTTGCGGTGGCCGGTTTTTACCCCCAAATCAATGGCCGGTTTTGCTCGCGAACCGACACGGATCGTTCCTGCCAAATTCTCAACGAGGCCACAACGTATGTCGGTAGTTTTTCGCGTGTTCCTGTTCGCAGCCACATGCCTTTGGACGTGCGAGGCATTTGCCGAATCAATTGACAACACGGAAGCACTCGTTGCGGCGGTGCGAGATGGCGAAGAAGGCCAGACCATTGAAATCGCGGAGGGCACTTACGAACTATCTGAGCCATTGGAACCCAAACCCGGGATGACCATTCGTGGTGCGGGGATGGACAAGACCATCATCACCCATGTCCCGACTTGGAAACCGCCGACGAATACATTGCCAGATCCGGAAATGAAAACCGAAGGCATGGACACTCGGGCCTACCTGATGCGACTTCAAAATGACGCTGCGGGAATCACCATCGAAGGGCTGACGCTCCGCGGACCGGGGATGCACGGTGCAATCTTCGGTCGGGGAAACCGCGATTTGCATCTCCACCATCTGCGTATCGAAGACACCTTGTGGTCGGGCATCCGAACTTTCTCGATGCAACGGGCGAAGATCCACGACTGCGAGTTCATCGACGCGGGCGGCCGTTGGAGACGCGGCCAACCGGGCGTCAAGGGCGGCATCACTGGCGGAGCGATCTTTGCCATCTGGATGAAGGACAGCGAGATTTCACACAACCGTTTCCTCCGCACTCAAACCACCAAACAGGATGAGTTCTACGGGATCAAATGCCGCCAAGCAAAGCGATGTCGAATTCACCACAATACGATCGAAGTCAACTTCTCGATGGAGTTCCCGTTCGAGAACGACGAGGACGTGGAGATTGATCACAACCTTTGCCATGGGACGGTCTCCATCCCAAAACACGCAGGTGGGCCGGTGCCAGAAAGCGGCAGCACGTTTCACATCCACCACAACTATTTCCGAAACAGTTACTCAATCGAATTCGTTCGCAACGGAGTCGAGATTGACCACAACTTGTTCGACTTCGACCCAACCAAAGACCATGGCAATCTGATATCCGGATTCGGTAAAGCCGCCGCACCAGGCCCCGCTGTTTTCCACAACAATCTGGTCAACAATCCGGGGCGTGGTGTCATCTGGATCAACGAGCCGTACAGCAATCTCGTCATCCGCAACAATCACGTGATCACACGCACCACAGCGACCCCGCGCACCGAGGGCTTGTTTGGTTTCCATTCGGACTGCGATTTCAAAACGATCGAGATTCGCAACAATCGGATCGAATGCATCGGTCAAACACGTTCGCTGCTGCGAAGAGACGAGAGCGATGACATGACCATCGAGAACAACCTGCTCATCAACGTTTCGGACTCAGATCAATTCCAGAACGCCACAACCGATCGCAATGTGGGTCTGGAACAACCGCTGAAGTTCGAGGTTGGCGTCCACGGAGAATTGACAGTGAACGGTTGGTCAACTTCCAGGACTCCGTCGATCCAGTGATGCTGTTCAGTTCGATTCTTGATGTGGTGCCAACCTTCGGTGGTCACAGATCGATTCTCGACCGATTGCGGCCGAGTTTTTTGGCTTCATAAAGCAATTGGTCCGCCCGAGACATCCAGCTCTTTGCATCGTCGTCCGGCCGACGTTTCGCAATGCCAATCGAGAGCCTCAAAAAACCAATCGTCTCTCCGGTACTCTGGCTAACGAGCCGTTTTTTCGAAAAGAAGGCCCGTAGATCCTCTTCGAATTCTTCCACGGCACTCTTGGCCATGTTGGCCAATACCACAGCAAACTCATCACCGCCAAGCCGTGCCACCGGGATCTCTGGTCTCAAATCTGCGAGCGACTTCGCGACAAACTGGATGACATCATCCCCGGTGTCGTGTCCAAAGGTGTCGTTGATGGCTTTGAATTCGTCCAAATCAATGATGGCGAGGTAGACATTGCAATCTTCAGCGGGGGTCATTCGCAAAGACTTGTCAATCAATGAATCGAAGCAACGGCGATTTCCGATTCCCGTCAAATGATCGACCAAGAGAGCTTTATTCATCTCACTCAAATCATTCTCAAGTGCGTTGACTTGGGACTGCGATTCGGCAAGCTTCTGCGACATTTCCTCAAATTTCGAATGAATCTCGGCCGTCTCTCGAGCGAGTGACTTCACGCAGCGAACAATCTGATCTTGGCCAATCGATTCGCTTGACAAGATCTTGCCCGCCATCCCAACGGAGTTCCCGAACTGCGATCCTACGGTCTGCTGCTCATTGAGAAGGTCCTTGGCATTACGGAGTTCCTCGACGAGTGACCTACTGACCTTGGAAGCAATTGTTTCCTGCTCCAAGCAGTGCTGTTTGTGGATGGTCAGCAGCATGTCCGTATCAACAGACTGCGTTTCATTGACAACGTAGTCGAGACGTTCAGTTAAGTTTTCGTTAAAGCCTTCGATGTATCGGTACCACACCTCAAAGACTTCGGGAGTCGGTGGGGTGTTAAACTGGCCCACTCGTTGAAGTGCAGCCTTTGCAATCGCGAAGGGATCGGCAGCGGACATGGCTCTCAGGAAGTTCAAGGTGAAATCGATCGCTTCCACGCGAGCGAACGAGACCAGAGTCAATGAGACGACAGTCGATATAGTGAAGACAATACACAGTTTCTGGAACCCGCTGCAGCACCTAGCAAGACGCTCATGTCGCACCCGCCAGAATGAGGTAAGCAAGACACCACCTGAAGCAATCGCCGGCCTCGATGTTCTCTGGCGAAACGTTCTCTGCGAACGATCTGCTTTAAACACTCGCGAGCCCGACGTTCCCATCTGCCATAACTCGCGGCGACTCTGCAGATGAGGTTAGGTATGGACGAAGCTCGGACGCGAGGTCAGAGAGAGCCATCTCTGGATATTGCCTACGCGCCCTCGGTAACGCCAGTCCCGACTTAAACGCCGACATCCATGAAGACTTCGTCGAAATCCTTCTCTACGTTAGGGTGCTCTTTTTTCCGAGGGCGTTTGGCATCATTCGGTACAATCAGACCCGGAAGCTGTCGCCAGCGTCTGGTTCAGCTTCTCAAACAATGCGTTCGTCATTCCAATGCCGTTGGAAGCACCGTCGGTGCTTTTCGCAACGCATTCGAAATTATCCGGGAAGTCTCAGCGCAGGTCGTCGGGGTCAAAGCTAGACCTTCCCAAAGAACTCCGAGGTCAGTGGTCGCCGCAGTCTATAACGACCGAGTTCAGTTCACACATCTGTTTCCCCGCGTCATGCTCCGCATACAGGATGACGCACCTGTGTCTTGCAATTCCCTTGGTGAGAAAAACATGATTTCATCTTCGAAACGGCCTGGCTTCTTACTTCATTTGCTCGCTTTAGTACTTCTCGCCTTCGCACCAAGTGAGCTGCAAGCACAAAATGACAATTGGCCGGATCGGAGTCGGCTGCCCATCGAGTTGTCGCCGTTCGAGGGCGAACTCGGGAATACATACAAACAAAGCCAGCCAGATTGGCCGCAACCTGTCAAAGCTCCGGAGGATGCGCCAAATGTCATTGTCATTCTCCTGGATGACGTTGGTTTCGGTCAGACCTCAACATTCGGCGGTCTGATTCCAACTCCCAATCTCGACAAGCTGGCTTCGGAAGGTCTGAAGTTCAACAGATTCCACACGACGGCAATCTGCGGACCGTCGCGTGCTGCCTTGCTGACCGGACGAAACCACCATGAGTGCGGCAACGGTTTTTTGATGGAATGGGCGACTGGATACCCCAACTATTCCACGATGCTTCCCAAGACAACGGCCACCATTGGCGAAGTTCTGAAAGGCAACGGCTACAACACGTGGTGGTACGGGAAGAATCACAACACCCCGGACTGGGAAACCACGGTAGCCGGTCCGTTTGATCGCTGGCCGACGGGAATGGGTTTTGAATACTTCTACGGGTTCAACGCTGGCGAAACGCACCAGTACTACCCCGTCATCTTTGAAAACACCACGCCCGTGGAGCCTGACAAAACTCCGGAAGAAGGCTACCACTTCATGTCCGACATGACGGACAAGGCGATCGCCAGAATGAAGTTCTCTAAGTCGGTCGCGCCTGAGAAGCCTTTCTTCATCCCGCATTATTCACCAAGAGCGTGAGCGCGTGTTGATTCAC
>TARA_R110002073_G_scaffold7_2_pt1 | contig 178143 bp, 144 predicted proteins | sample TARA_R110002073 | Tara Oceans TARA_R110002073 (sample SAMEA4397174) | marine metagenome | biome: Polar Biome; feature: [DCM] deep chlorophyll maximum layer (ENVO:01000326); material: water (ENVO:00002006), including particulate matter (ENVO:01000060) such as... | depth 40 m
TTTTTTACGGTTTAGGTTATAACATCTTTATTAATAATAGCAACACCGATAATTTACTAGGTTTATTCACTATATTTAATGCTCTTATTCATTTTATTACTGCCTTTGTTATTTACAAACAAAAACTTGCCGACAAAAACTTATTTCACTTATTGGTTGGTTTGGTACTTACCTTCATCACCATAACTATTCCTGTTCAATTAGATGGTAATTGGGTTTCTTTATTGTGGGCGGGTGAAGCTGCTGTTTTATTTTTAATTGGTACTCAAAACAATATAAAAACGTATCGTAACCTGTCATTTCCTGTAATGTTACTTGCTTTTTTCAGTATTTTACAAGATTGGGAAAGTTATTATTATCTATTTTCACATAACCAAATAACCGCATTTGTAAATATCCATTTTCTTACTTCATTGTTATTTTCTTTTGCCTTTGGTATCATCACCTACTTTTCATATAAAAGCATTAAAAACAATTCTGAAAACAACAATGTTTTTGGTCAAATAATAAAAGTATCAGCCATTTTTATATTTCTCTTTTCATTGTATTTTACGCTTAGAATAGAAATTAGTAATTATTGGCAACAACTGTATAGTGGTTCAGAGATAATTCAACAAGTTGAAGGGAATGATTACGATATAACCATTAATAACTATGATTTATTAAGGTTTAAATCGTTGTTTGTAATTATTTTTTCTATGTTATTTTTCTCTCTCTTAACTATTTTTAATATTAAGAAGACTAAAAACCCGATTTTAGGAGGTACCAATTTAATCATCAACCTTTTTACTATACTAATCTTCCTCACTCAAGGACTTTATATTCTAAGTATATTAAGAACTTCTTACCTAGATCAACCTATGGAGTATTATGAGGCAGGTGCTTTTAACCTTTGGGTGAGATACATTGCTTATTTGTTTTTAGCACTTATTCTTTATGTAACCTATAAAGAAATAAAACAAGCTTACATCAAAATTAAGCTCTCTATTCCTTTCGAACTGATATTACACACTTGCATTTTATGGGTTGCTAGTAGCGAACTAATTCATTGGATGGATTATTTCAACTCTTCACAATCGTATAAACTTGGCATAAGTATTTTGTGGGGTATTTATTCTTTATTACTTATTATTTTAGGGTTAGTGAAAAAGAAAAAATATTTAAGAATAAGTGCGATATGTTTGTTTTCAATTACGTTAATTAAGTTATTCCTTTATGATATCTCTCATTTAAATACCATAGCAAAAACAATAGTGTTTGTTTCTTTAGGTGTACTTCTATTAATCATTTCATTCTTATATAACAAATACAAAACATTAATTTCTGATGAAGCCAAAAGTTAGTTTAACCTTTCTGATATTTCTTTTGTGTTCTTCTGGTTTATATGCTCAGATTGAAAATCATAATTATAAAAGGAAGTTATCTCCACCATCTAATTTATGGCATGAGGTAGTATTGCCTGAGGCTATTTTTAAAAATATTAATACCAACTTTTCCGACTTACGAATTATTGGGTTTAACTCATCAAACGATACAATAGAAGTTCCCTATATTATAACAAATTCATCAAAAGAAATCGTTTATAAAGAAATTCCATTTCAATTAATAAATGTCTCTAAAAACATTAATGACTATTTCTGGACTTTTGAAACTCCAATTGATAACATCATTAATGAAATAAACTTGAGTTTTAAAAATAAAAATTTTGATTGGAATGTTCAACTAGAGGGTAGCCAAAACCAAAATGATTGGTTTACAATCCTAGATAAATATAGAATTTTATCTATCCATAATAATCAAATTGTTTTTAATTATACCAAAATTAAATTTCCTAAATCGAACTATAAATACTACAGGGTTAAAATAAAAAGTGATAACATTCCTGATTTAAATAAAGCTACTTTGTCATTACAGATTGTAGAAAAAGAATTAATGCACAACTGTTCTGTAAAAAGAATGAAACAAGTTAATTCCAAAAACACCACAGAGATTGATGTAGAACTAACTAATGTATACCCCATAAACAAAATAAACATAGTTATAGCAGATTCTTTAGACTTCTACCGACCAATTATTATCAAACAATTAAAAGATAGTGTAAAAACGGAAAAAGGTTGGATTTATAATTATTCAACTTTATCAAATAACATTATAAATTCGATAGAAACTAGTGAGTTTCATTTTAACCCAACTTTTGCAAACAAATTTAAAATTATCATTTACAATAATGATAATAGTCCCTTAACAATAGATACCGTTATTGCTAAAGGATTTATTTACAAATTAAATGCTCGATTTAATGATTTGTCTAGCGAATATTTTTTATACTATGGTAATAAATCTTCGACTACTCCATCTTATGACATAATTAATTTTAAAGATAAAATCCCTACAGGTATAACTCAACTAAAATTATCTGAAGAAGAGAAAATTATTCATGAAAAAGAACAAGAAGCACAACCTTTATTCTCTAACAATGGTTGGTTATGGTCCATAATAATAATTTTAATACTATTTCTTTCTTGGGCATCTTTGAAAATGTTAAAATCTAAGTAAAACTATGAAAACCATACTCATCTCTATTGCAAGCTTATTAGTTATTAGTACAGCAGCTTTTAGTCAAGAAGTATTAACATTAGACTCTACTACCGTAAAACAAAAACACCAATTAAGTGAATTAGATTGGCTGACCGAGTTGTGGTCAGGCGAAGGTTTAGGCGGAACCTGTGATGAAATTTGGATGCCTCAGATGGATAATACCATGCAAGGAATTTTTCGTTATTCAAAAGATGGAAAGGTTGTTTTTACAGAATACATGGTTATTGAGCAGCTGGATAGCAACATATCATTAAAATTAAAACACTTCAGTAAGGATTTAACCCCTTGGGAAGAGAAAGATAAGTGGATAACTTTTGAATTGATAAAAATTGAAGGAACAACCGCTTATTTTAATGGACTCACTTATAGCAGAAAAGAAAGTGAGTTAACTATAAAGCTTAACTTACACAGCGGGGATAAAAAATGGGTGGAAGCGTTTACATTTAAGAAAACCGAACTTTAAACCATTAATGATCGTGTTCTCTACCTTTAATTTTATTGCTTTTGTAAGAATTGTCTAATTCTTCTGCTTCTTCAATAAATTTTTGAGAAGGTTTTTTCTCTAACAATTCATCTAAGTTCGGTTGACCGGCATTTACCCAAGCAGTATACCAATAACTACCTACTTTTATTATAGAGGCCGTTAAACGTCTTTCTACCATTCCATTTAGCATTTCGTGGTACTTATCCGAATATTCTTCGGAATATACTTTCATTAAAGCTGCTCCCCTATTTTCTACACTGTATTTTCTATCCTGAGGAAACTCATCGTTCAATTGTTTTTCAAAACCTAACACAGAATCTTTAGCAGCAAAACTAAATTTTACTACTCCCCATACATCTTCCAATACATCATCAACATACTTCGCTCTACCCACAAAATAATCATAATCTTCATGCTTTAACTCAGGCAAACGAGATTCCCAAAAGCCGTGTATGCCTTTCTGATTGGTTAATTGTCCGTTGTAATTTTTAGTAGTATGCAACGGCACATGCGAATCGCCAATATAATGTCCTAAATCTGCTGAAACCTTAATAATTCTATCATAATCTTTTGCTTCAAAAGCTTTGGTAAGCTGTAATACCATAAAATTAACATGCCAAGGTACAATTCCATATGCTTGTAAAGTATCTTCAGTGAATTTATCTACCGCATCAAACCATTTTTTTGGCATTACTTCAAAAGGATCTTGCCCCTCTTCAGCATAATGGTCAATGTCTATGTAATGTCTAGGCGCTTCGCCTTCAACGGCATAACGTCTTTTGTCAGGGTCGACAGCATGTTCAGTAATGTATTCTATGTTTTTTTTGTAGAACTTAATCATTTCGGGTGGCAAGGTAAAAACTGCCATTCGGTTAATTTTTTTATGTCCGAAAAATCCCCAAGAATAAATAGATGGTTGATAAATGTAGTACGCTCCAATTAAGAAAAGCACTACAAGAAATAAATATTTGTAGAAAAATTTCATCTGTTCATTTTTATTGTTTTAGATTGGTCAGATGGAACTCTCTAAACAATTTTTTCCTTATAAGAGAATTTTACTCACAATCGTTTCATCCCAATTTTTGTTAAGCTAACTGACTAACAGAAGCTGCTTCCTCATTGTTTTCTAAAACCAACGTATCTCCCTTAAGTACAGGAACTAATTTAGATTTATTTAAAGTTAAACAATAAACAATATCTTCTTCCAAATTTAAATTACTCAATCGTTTTCTGTGAGAAGATTCTCCTAAAAACTCAAACAATTTACCCTTGGCGTTTTTATATAAGTTAAGTGCTCCTATGGCTCCATCTCCTAAATCGGTATAACGTAAGTTTTTACTTATTTTTTCTACTACTGCTCCCGCAAAAAGAGAGTCTTCTAAATTAAACCTATCTTTCCAGCCCGCACATAAAAGCAGTACATCCTTATCTTGCTTTTCAACATAATCGCAAACAGCATCTAAGTTTGTAAAAGCACCTATAATTACTTTATGAGCATTTTTAGCTGCATGTATAGCTTTTGTTCCATTGGTCGTAGTAAGTACTATAGTTTGGTCTTTAAATTTCTTGTCAGAGAAGGTTAACGGAGAATTTCCAAAATCAAAACCTTCCATAACTTGAGCATTTCTTTCTGCTCCCACTAAAAAACCTTTTTCTTTGTAGGCGATAGCTTGTTCAACAGATTCTACCGGTATAAGTCCTTTAACCCCATTTTCGAAAGCAGCACAAATGGCAGAGGTAGCTCTTAATATATCTATTACTACTACCACGCAATTGTTATTATCAAAATAGCTTGGAAATAATGCCGGAGAAAAGCACACTTCTACGTTATTAATATTTCCGGAGGATATTTCTCCCATGTGTTGATTAAAAGTTAATGGTTATTAGTAAATTGTTAATAGTGAGAAATATTTATCCTTTATAAAATGGCATTTTCACTACTTTAGCTTTTACTTTTTTATCTCTTATTAAAATATAAATATCTGAATCTACTTTAGCAAAAGAAGTTGCTACATAGCCCATGCCTATTGCTTTGTTTAATGATGGGGATTGTGTTCCTGAAGTTACTTCACCTATTACATTTCCTTCTGCATCTACAATTTGGTAATGCTGACGAGGAATTCCTCTTTCTACTAACTCAAAGCCAACTAATTTACGCGCTACGCCTTCTTCTTTTTGTTTTTTAAGATAATCCACATTTACAAAATCTTTGGTAAACTTGGTTATCCATCCCAACCCTGCTTCTATTGGTGATGTAGTATCGTTAATATCGTTTCCGTAAAGGCAAAAACCCATTTCCAATCTTAAGGTATCTCTACAAGCTAATCCGGCCATTTTCATATCTACCGCTTTTCCTGCTTCCTGAATAGCATCCCAAATTTTTTCTGCATCTTTATTGTGGAAATAAACCTCAAAACCTCCTGCTCCGGTATATCCTGTTGAAGAAATGATTACATTTTCTACCCCTGCAAAAGTTCCTTCTTGCACGGTGTAGTAAGTCATATCTAAACTCATATTGGTTAAAGGTTGCAACATTTTTTGTGCATTAGGCCCTTGTACTGCCAACAAAGAAATTCTATCTGAAATGTTTTCTATGCTTACATTGTTAGAATTATGCCTCACTACCCACTCCCAATCTTTATCGATGTTAGCACCGTTAACCACCAACATGTATTTGTCTTTTGCCAACATGTTCACCAATAAATCATCTACTATACCACCATCATAATTGGGGAAGCAAGAATACTGTACTTTACCTGGAGTTAATACCGCAGCATCGTTTGAAGTAATACGTTGAATTAAATCCAACGCACCTTCTCCACTCACCATAAACTCGCCCATGTGCGATACATCAAAAACACCAACATTATTTCTAACATTTAAATGCTCATCTATTAAACCTGTATATTGCAAAGGCATGGTAAACCCTGCAAAAGGAACCATTTTAGCTCCCATGGCAATGTGTTTGTCTTTTAAAATAATATCTTTTAATGCTGTCGCTTCCATAAATTGTATGTTTTAAAATAATTAAGGAACAAATGTATAAATAATTACGCTAAAATTCTTAAAAAAGTAATTGATAGAATGGTTAATTTATTAACTATGAAATTAGGAATATAAAATCAAAAATAGATTCCCGATAATTTTCTGCGTGCCTTGAAAATTTCGAGAATGACGATAAGAAGTTATCTAGAGCTTATTTTTTTGCTTTACAACCTATCTATACGTCATTCCCGCGTAGGCGGGAATCTAAAACTACAAATTGAATTAATATTCTAAAAACTATATAAATTCCGCTTGAATTACTACATTTGGGATAAAGATACAGTGCGGATAAACGTAATGGTACGTTTATCCGGTTGTTGTGTGTCATTAGAATAAAATGAAATTAATACCAGTAATAGAAATCGGATATGCAAATCAGGGGATTGAAACTCCTGAAAAGGGACCTTATTGGGAATATCCAAATGAATGGGATGATTTCAATAATAAGTCATATAAAAAAGCAGGATTTAAAGACTCTTTTAAGCCATTTGATCCTGGAGCATCACTTTACGAAATTGAAGTAATTAGTGACGACAACTTGAAAAAAATAGTTGTTGATCATACTGAGGAGCTGCGAAAAGGAGAGTATGAAAGAGAACAAGCAAGTCCATTGTTTGGTGGATATGTTCTTGAAATTAATAGCGAAAGACTTTTCTACCCTCAATGTTGTGGAGATTTAGGTGACATCCAGTTTTGGAGAAATATATCAAATGGAAAAGAGTCTTTTTACGAAGGACATCCTGCTCCGCTAGTGAAATTTGAAAAGGATGAAATTGTGTTTGACTTAAATGTTCAGGAGTTCGATGAAGAGTTTACTCCAATTCCTGAAAGAAGAATTTTTCGATTTAATAAAGAGGAATTAAAAAGAGCAATTAAAGAAGCGGAATTGACCTTGGAGAAATTTGCAGACCGAATTCAAGCAATTAACCAATCTGAAAACTTAAACTTGGAAAGGATTGAAGATTTGCTGGTTTGGGAAAATATTAATTATCAATAAAACGAACACACAACAATGGCCAAAAAATCATAGCTGCCCTGCGGGACAGCAACGCTTTTTAGCCGGGTCGTTACTTCATAAGTATACTACAAAAAATTAAAAAGATTGCTTCAGCTCCAACACACATCACTTAACCTATCTTCGCAATTACGGTAAAAGATGGGCTTTTTTTGTTAGAAAAGTCCTCTTGAGGGGATTATACAGAGGACTTACTTATCCAACTCCTCATAAACAGAGTTTTTACTTTTAAACTCAGGTACTAATGCTTTCATTTGGGCTACAATTTGAAAGTTGTTTTGAGCATTAAAACTGCTTATCAGTTGGTTAATTTTAGTATCTACTTCTTTGAAATCATATTTTTTAACCTTCGCTATCATAATTTGATTATGATGCGTAGCAATGGTATTTTCTTCGTTTGCCAATAACTCTTCATACAGTTTCTCTCCCGGACGAAGTCCTGTGTAGATAATTTTAATGTCTTTATCTAAGGTTAACCCTGATAGTTTTATCATTTTTTTGGCTAAATCGAGTATTTTAACCGATTCGCCCATATCAAAAATATAGATCTCCCCTCCTTCTCCCGATGTTCCTGCTTCTAACACTAGCTGACAAGCTTCAGGGATAGTCATAAAAAAGCGAGTAATATCCGGATGTGTAATGGTGATTGGTCCTCCACTTTCAATTTGCTTTCTGAACCTTGGAATTACTGAACCGTTGGAGCCTAATACATTTCCAAAACGAGTGGTAATAAACTTAGTATTTGCAGTAGTACTAAGCGATTGAATGTATATTTCCGCTATTCTCTTACTCGCTCCCATTACATTGGTTGGATTTACTGCTTTATCTGTAGAAACCATCACAAATCGCTCTATATTGTACTGTACGGCTAAATCTGCAATTACTTTTGTGCCCAACACATTGGTAAAAATAGATTCCGAAGGATTGTTTTCCATCATGGGAACATGTTTGTAAGCCGCAGCATGAAAAACATAGCTAGGTTGGAAAGTCTTAAAAAGGTTTTCCATACGTTCTTTATTCCTGATATCTCCAATAACAATTTCATAAGGAACATGGCTAGGATCATCGCCCAATTCTAGTTCCATATCGTATAGTGGCGATTCCGCTTGGTCGAGCAAAATTATTTTCTTCGGACTAAATTGAACAATTTGTCTTACCATTTCGCTACCGATACTCCCTGCTGCTCCGGTAACCAATATCACTTTATCAGATAATTGTTGTTTAATGTTGTCTTCACTCAGTTTAATCGGTTCTCTTTCCAACAATTCTTCAATCTGAATTTTTTTAATCTGCTTAAAACTCAACTGTCCGTTTATCCAATTAGATACAGGCGGTACGTTCAATACTTTGGTATCGTATTTCAAGCAAGTATCTATCAGCATTTTTTTTCTCGCACTAGAAAGCTGCTGAACCGATATAATTAAATGAGCAACATCTTCTTTACTCAACAAATCATCTAACTTATTTAATCCTAAGATTTTTACACCCTCTAAAATCTTTCCTTCTTTTTTAGCATCTTCATCAATAAATGCCAGTACTTTATATTTTAACCCTGCATCTTTATCAAGCGTTCTTTTAGTAATAATACCTGATTCTCCTGCCCCGAAAATAATCACGTTGCTTTTTTCTCGGTAGGGATTCATTATTTCTGTGTAAATAGATTTAAACAACACCCTTAGCGTTATCATTAAAAACAGGGTTGCCATATAATCTATAATGATAATAGAAAATGGTATAGGAAAGGTTTTATTGATGCCATAATAAAAAATAAGATTTACCACAACAAAAGCTAAACTGCCAATTGTTAGCGTTATAAATATGCGTTGAGAATCTTTAGAACTCGTGTGTTTTACAATCCCTTTATAGGTTCCTGTAATTAAAAAGCTTAATAGTCTCACGCCAATAATTACACTAAAAACAAAAGGAAATCCTTTTATTTCTACTTCCGGAATATTGAAGTTGAAACGAACTAAATAAGCGATTATGATGGCAAAAAAGCAAATTACCAAATCAATGATAAGCACGATCCATCGTGGAAAATTATTTTGAAATATGTATTTAATCCAACTCATTAATTTAAAACTGAAAATTATAAAAATTCTACTACTGAAATCGGGTTAACTTAATATTAATATTCACAATTACTAATTAATAATTTTAGCAATGGTTTTGAATATAATCTTGATATCAGTCACAACACTTTTTTCTTCAATGTATTTTAAGTTAAGCTTCAGCTTAATAGGCATAACTTCTTCAATATATGTTTTTTCTGGATTTTCTGAAATTCCTAGCACTTCATTTTCATTAATGAATTCAATACTTGCAAAATCGGTTATCCCAGGTTTTACAGAAAGTACTTTTTGTTGCTCTTGGTTGTATAAATCAACATATTTTCTAACCTCAGGGCGAGGACCAACCAAACTCATATCACCAATAAAAACATTTATTAACTGCGGCAATTCGTCAATTTTATATTTTCTGATGAAATAACCGGGTTTGGTAATTCTACTATCATTTCCACCAACAGTAAGTAAACCTTTTTTATCAGAATCAACAGCCATAGATCTAAATTTAAATAATTTAAAATCTTTTCCACCTTTCCCTACTCTGGTTTGTTTGTAAAACACTCCACCTTTAGAGTCTAAGGTAATTATTAAAGCAATTACCAAAAACAAAGGAAATAGAACAATTAATCCAATAAATGAAAAAAATATGTCCATTAACCTCTTCATTACCCAACAATTTGGTTTACAGCATTAACAACTGCTTTTATAACCGTTTGAATCTGCTCGTCTGTTAAATCATAAAATACAGGTAAAGAGATTTCTCTAGAGAAATTATCCAATGTTGTAGGGTAATTTTTAATATTATATCCTAAATTGACATAAAAACTCATAGCAGGCACAGGGATAAAGTGAACATTTACAGATACATCTTGATTAAAAATTTCTTGAATAATAGCATCTCGCTGCTGTTCAGTAATGTTTTTTACCTTTAATGGAAAAAGATGGTAAGAAGTTTCTATTGATAAGTTTTCATTACCTATAACAGGCAACTCAGCCCAATCATAGGCTTTTAAAGCCTTAAAGTATTGGTTAAAAATATACTTTCTTTTCGGCAAAGTTTCGCTATCGTATCTTGCCAACTCTACCTGACCAATAGCTGCCATAATATCTGTCATGTTGCATTTATAACCGGCTTCAACAATATCGTATTTCCAGTTACCTTTTTGTGTTTTTGCTAATGCATCTTTATTTTGTCCGTGCAAGGTTTTTACACATAAAGTTTGATAAATCTCATCATTATTAAAAGGCTCAGGTAAATTAAGTGCTACTGCTCCACCTTCGCCAGTAGTTAGGTTTTTTACAGCATGAAAAGAAAATACAGAGACATCAGTTAAAGCTCCTGTTTTTTTACCTTTGTAAGTTGCTCCAAAAGAATGAGCTGCATCGGAAAGAACTAAAATTCTTCCTAATTTTTTTTGTTCATTTGTAGTGGCAACAAATGTATTTTTGTATTTGCTTACTAAAGCATTAATTGTATCAAAATCGCAAGGTAATCCACCAAAATCTACCGGCATAATTACTTTTGTTTTTGAGGTGATAGCTTTTTCAATTGCTGCAACATTAATATTGAAATCATGAGGATTTACATCTACAAAAACAGGCTTAGCTCCACAATGCATTACCACATTAGCCGTAGCCGAATAAGTATAAGCAGGTAAAATCACTTCATCGCCTTCTTTTACACCAAACCAACGCAAAATAATTTCCAAGCCTGCGGTAGCACTGTTTAAACAAAGTGAATTTTTATTACCACAATAAGCTGTAATTTCTTTTTCAAAAGCTTTAGTTCTCGGCCCTGTAGTAATCCAACCCGATTGAAGTACCTTAGTTACTTCGTCTATTACTTGCTGATTAATGTGTGGTGGTGAAAATGGAATCATATTATTTATTGATTATTGTTCGTCTTTAATTTCTAATTTATTAATTCTTGTATAATATTTTCACAAGCTTTTCCTTTCCCATATAAATCTATGGTAAAATCTGCTTTTTGCCCCAACATTTGTTCTATTCCTGCTATAATTTTTTTTGTATCACTTCCAACAAGCACATTTACCTTATTTTCAACCAACTCTACCCACTCTGTCTGCTCTCTCACGGTAACACAGTTTTTCTTAAAGAAAAAGGCTTCTTTTTGCAATCCACCACTGTCCGTCATTACTAAGGCACATTTCTTTAATAACTCAATCATATCAAAATACCCAACAGGATCTATGGTGTCGAATTCCATTTTCAGTCCTAAATCAGCAATTTTGCCTTTCGTTCTCGGATGAAGTGGTAATACCACAGGAACTGTTTTATTAATGGTGTTTAACGCATCTATTATTCCTGTTAAATTCACTTTATTGTCCGTATTTTCTGCTCTGTGAAGCGTACATAAAATAAATTTATCGTGCGTTATTGTATTGGCGATGGTAGCTTTTTCAGCAGAAGTAAGAGAATAATACTCGGCTGCATCTTGCATTACATCACCACTTTTAATGATTTTTGTATCAATATTTTCATATCCTTCTTTTTGCAAATTATCTACCGCTGTTTGTGTCGGACAAAATAAATAATCAGAAATTCTATCGGTTAAAATTCTATTGACTTCTTCTGGCATATCCATATTAAAACTTCTTAGACCTGCTTCAACATGAGCTACTTTTATATGTAATTTTTTAGCAGCCAACGCTCCAGCTATTGTAGAATTTGTGTCTCCATAAACCAACAGTAAATCAGGTTTCTCTTCTAATAATATCTTTTCAATCTGTTCTAACATTCTACCCGTCATAGCTCCGTGTCCAACACTATTAATATTTAAGTTGTACTTTGGTTTAGGAATTTCCATTTCTCTAAAAAATACTTCACTCATGTTATCGTCAAAATGCTGACCTGTATGCACGATTATTTCTTCAATTTCTGGATGTTTCTCTATTGCTCTGCTTAAAGCAGCTGCCTTTACAAATTGAGGCCTAGCTCCTACTATCGTTATAATTTTCATCTGTTTATTTTATTTTGCACAAATGTAGTATAAAGCATGGTATTAAAAAATGCAAAAAACACTACTCCTGCTAATGTTTCTAACATCGCTTCTGTTAAAAAGTTAATAATAATTAATCCTAAAAAAACAATGTAAATGATATGCGTGTTTTTTATAGCGTAATAAAGCGGATAAAAAATCATTAGCAATAAAACCAACAGACCTAAAATTCCCGTGGCTAATGCTATTTGCAAAAACTGATTGTGAGCATTTAGTTCTTTTTCTGCGGCATAATCTAATCCTGAATTCATATAATACTCCACCAACACATCTTTTACATCTCCTGTACCTACACCAAATGGATGTTGAACCAAAATTTTTACACTCGTTTTCCAAATTTCTGTTCTTATAGAAGAAGTGGAATTTAATTCTTCACTTTCGCTAAAAACTGTAGTGAACAACTCGTTAAACCTATTATTTACTTCTGGGAAAGCTTTATATCCCGCAAATAACAGCGTAGAAATTAATACCAATGCAACAGTTCCTTTAAGGTATAATTTGTTCTTAATTATTAAATACCCTATAAAAGCAAAATGAATAAGTAAAATTGAAATAATTCCTGTTTTAGAGACTAAAAAGAAAATAATTAAGGAAAACAATGCCAGCAAAAACAAGTCTTTTTTAGGAAAACTGATTTTATTGCCTTGCTTAATATTTTTGATGTAGATGAGTGCTGATGAAAAACATAAAAAAATAGCCATGTAACTGGAATGACCATACAAGGCTAATTCTCCGTAAAAAAATGAATTGATATCTGAATACAAATAATACTGAATTGCAGCCGAAATTAAGCTTAAGATACTAGCCACAAAACAACCATCTATAAAAGAGTTTAGGATATTATCCGCTACTTTTTTCATTTCAATTTTTGAAACAAAAAACACTAAAGGAAAAAGCAACAGAGAAAGTTTTACTTCTAAATCGAACAAGCCGTATTTAAGGTTAATAGAATAAATTAGCCCCACAACATAAGTTACATAAAGCAAGGTTAATGCTAATATTCCTTTCTTTTCTTTGAATTTAAAACTTCCGTTTAGTAAACTTGAAACGAATAATAAAATGATAATGGGCGGAATTAATTTACGCTCTAAAGGAATTATAAATGCCAGTAGTAAAAACAAATAATAATTAGCCTTATATTTGACGGTATCAAAATTCACTGTTAATGTTTAGCAATTTAAAAGCAACAAAGATAATTGTTTTAATAGGTTTATTATTAGTTATAATTTTTAAAATTAATTTTTCTGATTTACTATTAAACGAATGTTACACCAACCAACCATCTTACCATTCAGGAGATGAAGTTACGCTTTACTATTCTTCACAGCGAGTTTTTCCTTTCAACATCAATATTCCTATAATTGATATTAACAACAAAGAGGTCTTTTCTATTAATATTCCATTTGGACAAGAAACAACTAATGAAAATGAAGTACTTACCGAGGGTTTTCAATATACTACTAACCGAACATTTATTATTCCAGAAAATATAAAATCGGGCATTTATTTTATTAACGGCAAACACCCACTAATTGTAAAACAACCATCCACAAACAAAATAACTGTTGTGTATCCTTTTATGAATAACCTTATTTACCAACCTTACCAACACCAAGCTGTCTTTGATGTTAAAGCAGCAACCACCAGTTTTTTAAGAACTGTTTATGAAGATAACTACACCAAAGGATTAAAAAAATTGTTTACTGAAATAGATGCCAATTACATTACCGATATTGATTTGGAAGACAACACCAATTTTAAGAATCAACAACTCCTCATTATTTATGGGAAAGCAACTTATTTCACTTCAAAAATGAAGCAAAACATAGATGATTTTGTTGAAAATGGAGGTAACTTATTAATCATTTCGTCTTATTATCAAAACAATATTTGTTGGTACAACTCAATCACCTCAAAAGTCACTCTAATTCATCCTGAAAGTAACGTCATACAAAGTTGGCAAGGTTATCTCGCTAAAAATAATGATAGTACAACTACACTTACACCTCTTACCTATGCTTATGGTGGTTTTACCGATAAATCGGGCAATTTAATCATTAACCATGCTAATCATCCTATATTAAAAGGAGTAGCTAAAATAAATGTAGAAACTTATTTAAATATTTCCTTACCTACCAATTGGGAAAATGGAAAACCAATAATTGATACTTCAAAAATGAAAGTTGTTGATGCAAAAATTATAGCTTATAACAAAGCTAAATACTACGATAACAAAGGTGTTAAAGGCATTTTTATTTTTCAGCCAACTAAAACAAGTGGGGAAATTATAAGTTTGGTAAGTGAAGATTGGTGCTTGAAGAAAAATTATGGAGAAAACAAAGAAATTCAGTTAATCACCAAAAATGCAATTGATTACTTAAGTAAATAGTTTTTATTTTTCTATAACAGCTACTACATGTGATCTTAAGAAAGGAAAAAGTCCATTTAAGATTCCATAAAGGTTTCCTACTCTTCTTCCTATTGGTGGTGCTAAAGTTACTTTTTTGATAGTTATTTTTGATGCCTTAGCAAAAAGTTGTCTTATTTCTTGTTTACTAACTCCTTTTACATCTTTATTGTTAGGGTTATCATAAACAAAGTCATACCACAAAATAATTCCGTTAGGTTTTACCAATTCCAACATTTTATTGGCAATTTGTTGCTTTAATGCTTTATCTAATATAGAGGTAAAAACGGTAGATTGAAAAACAACATCAAATTGCTCTGAAGAAGGAATATCAAGTGCATTACCTGAATAAGCCTTAATGTCAGGATAGTTTTGTTTAAGCACTACAACCCTATCTTCTAAAAGTTCATTAATCGTAATGTTTTCTTTAGGAATTCCCAAACTCATAAAACCATTCAAATTTAATCCCTCACCTGCTCCTATCTCTAATAATTTTATATCTTCTATTTTAGCAAATTTATTGGTTAAAACAGACGCATATAGAAGCTCTCTTTCTTTAACAATGTTTTTGCTATAAGTATTTCCCTGAGCATATTTAGATTTAATCTCAGCAGTCTGTCTAGATTTGTACCTTTCTTTTATTTTATCAATTTCATCCATATTTAGTTATTTAGGCTCACTAGTTCATTAGTAAATTCTTTTGCAATTTTGTTTCTGTTGAAAAATTCTTGCACATAATTTCTTCCATTTTCACCAAATAAAATCAATTCATTTCTATTGTTGTTTAATTGATTTATCTTATTCACCAATTCTTCCTCATTTTCAGGCTCAAAATAAAGGCCTGCTTTTCCTTGATTAATAAAAAGTTCTCTTGCTTCACCATCAACCCCTAGAAGTAAGGTTTTTTTCATGGCTAAATTCTCAAATATTTTAGAGGGAATAGCTCCTAAAAATAAATCTAATTTTTTTAATGGAACAAGAGCTACGTCAACAGCTTTAACAATTTTAGGCATTGCAGATTTTGGCACTAAATCTAAAAAAAATACATTTTCTAAATTCAAATTACTTTTCAGCCCCATCAGACGTTCTTTCTCAGGCCCACTACCTAACAATAGGTATTTTATTTCAGCATTGTTTCTGGTTTTCTCAGCTGCTTTTAAAATAATGTCTAACCCTTGTGCATAGCCAATTATTCCAGCATACAGTAGTAGCAAATCATTTTCTGAAAATCCATTTTCTTTTCTCCATTCAGAGTTTATCTTTTCTGGATTAAACAATGACAAATCAACTCCATTGGGTAACCAATACACTTTTTTATTAGGAAATCTACCGCTTATATTTTTAACAATCCCTTGAGTTTGCCCGGTTATTAATACCGATTTTTTATATAGAAATTCTTCCAAAATAGTAGCTAATTTCAAGAAGAACTTATTGGTAACCAATCCTAATTTTTCAGCACTTTCTGGCCATAAATCGGATACATTAAAAATTAGTTTAGCATTTTTGTTTTTGCAAAGTAAATAAGCCGAGATCCCCAAAAACAAAGGTGGCGACTCACAAAAAATATAATCGTACTCTTTTTCTAGTTTTTTCTTTCCTACCCAATAGGAAAACCAAACAAATGAAAAATAGTTTTGTAATCTTTTAACTATTGATTTAGACTTAGAGACATAAATAGATGAACGATGTACTTTTAAACCATCTATTTCTTCATAAGCATATTTTTTTCCTACATACGCTTTATGTATTTCCATAGCAGGGTAATTAGGCATTGCCGTAAGTACTGTAATGTCTATACCTTCTTTTTGTAACAACACTGCCAACTCAAATAATCTGTTTTGTGGTGCTCCTACTTCTGGTGGAAAATATTGTGTGAGTATAAGTAGTTTCATTTATCCTTACTTACTGATTTATAATAACTAATCATTAGTTTTGTATTGTTGTCCAAACTGAAAAATTTATTGGTTCTTTCCCTTCCTGCTTTTCCCATTTGCTCTCTTAATGGTTTATCTAACACCAATTTTTCTAAAGCTTGTGTAATTTCTTCTATAGATTTTGGAGGGATAAGCATTCCCGTTACACCATCACCTACAACCTCTGTTAAACCACCCACTTTAGTTGCTATTACTGGTTTTTCGCAAGCAGAGGCTTCTAAAACAGAAACCCCAAAACTTTCAAACAAAGAAACATTAACAAAAATATCAATCTTATTGTGATAAAGAATGGTCTCTTCATGTTTTACCCTTCCAACAAAATCAACATCACTCTCAATACCTAAATTTACTACTAACTTTTTTAACATTGCTGATTGACTTCCATCTCCAACCAACATTAATTTTAATGGTATTTCCGGATATTTATCTTTCAACAATTTAAAAGCATTAATTAGATACTTTATCCCATAAATTTCTTCCAAACTTTTTATTGTACCTATAATTAACTGGTTAGAATTGTTATTAAGCTCTTCTAACTTCTTAAAAAGAGTAGTATCAATTCCAAAAGGAATAACGTTAATCGTCTTTTCTGTATAGTGTTGAGCTTCAGTAGCCATAAAGTTGCTTGTAGAAAACAAGACATCTGCTTTTTGAAGTATTTTACTAAAAACCAGCTTGTTTACTACCGATTTTTTTGGAAATTCAAAAACATCTGTCCCCCAAAAAGAGACAAATAAGGGATGAAAACTTGTTAAAACACCTAATAGTCCATAGCTTGATGCATAATGAGCATGTAAAACATCTGGTTTAAATTTTTTAATACATTTTTTTAAAAATGGTAATTGTTTTAAATATAAAATTTTAGAACCTAACTTTTCTGAATGATTAAATGAATTGTTAATACAAAAAACCGCAATGTTATTTTCTGAAAACCAATTATAAATAGGAGCTCTAAAAGAAAAAACGCCCACTTCTATTCCTTGTTTAGCAAGTGCTATAGCCCACTTTTGAGTGTGAGCAGAGTTTATATCAGAGGCTAATAATATTTTCATCTGTTTTTATTATGTGATAAAGTGCAACAAGAGCTCCAATAAATAAATATAGCGGTAAAAAAGCGATCATACTGCTAGATGCAACACCCGAAATAAGTAACCCTATGCTCGAGAGGAAAAAAGCAGAAATATAATATCTTTTTTCTTCGCTTATATTATTGTTTTTATGGTGTTTAAATAGAAATTTTAATAAAATCCAACACCAAAAAACGAACACTAAAAAATATATAATTCCTCCTTCTATTAATAGTTCAAACCAAAAATTATGAATGTTGGTTAGTTTATCAAACCCAACCCCTCCTTTTTTTTGTAATAAATACTGACTATTTCCTCCACCAACCCCAAACAAAGGATCTTCTTTAATCATCTCAATTCCTTCTTGTATAAGCATTACTCTATATCCTTGTGAATTACTATCTAAATGATCAAAATCATCTACAATTTTATCAGGAGAAGTTGGTAAAGGCATCCAAGGTAATACTAATCCTTGCATCTCATTTACTTTTAAAAATTCACCTTGTAATAAAGTAAATCCATTTGTTGATATAAAAATTACTAAAAAAAATAAGTAAAGAATATTCTTGTAGTACTTTTTAAACAGTATAAAAGAAGATACAATAATGATTACTATAACTCCCAAAAATGCCAACTTAGAACCAGCTGCTAAAATTAACAAAACGGTTGTTGTTAATCCAATTAAAGAAACATAAATGTTCTTACACAACAAAAAGAATGGTAATCCTAATAAAACAAATGTACTATAATCATTAGGGTTCCAATGAAAGCCTGTTGGCATAGAGTTAACATACTCAGGATATTTTGTTTTACTTAATATCTCAAAAATTTCATTTTCTCTTGCAAATAAATGGTTGTATTTTGATATTCTAGATATAGGCCATCTTAAAATTTGTAGACTTTCTAAAACACCAATAACTAATGCTATTATATAAATTACACTCAATCCTTTAAATAAATATCTAAATCTTGAAAAGTCTCTCACATTTTCTACAACAATTAGACATAATAAGAATCCTTGTGTTATAAAAATTAAATGCCTTATAGCAAAATATTTACTTTCAGCAAAAGGAAGTAACAGTAGGAACCATACTATTGAGAATACAAAAAAATAATTCATCTTATTTTTCTTGTCTAACACATAACTAAATTTCTCCTTTAAATGGTTTATTTTTAATATCCCAATATAAAAAACATTTAACACTAAAAATATATGAAAAAGATAAACATTTCCATAACTAATACCAGCCCCTATAGCTGCTGATATGACCAAACAGATAAATAACCATTGTTTAGCTGTTAGCTCAAAAAAAAGTGAATTCAATATTTTTTGCATATAAAAATTCTTTTAATATAATTCTACCTTAACCTTTAAGGCTATTAATTGCTCTAAATGCTTGTATTAATGTTAATAAACCCAATAAGTTAATGCAAAAAACAAAAGCATATAAATAATCATTAAATGATCTATTTAAATAATAACAAGCCGTTATCAATGATAAATAAATTATTAAAACCACAGTAAGGTTAAAAGAATTAATTGCTTTAACTTTTATTGCATCTAAAAAACTTCTTAATACAATATATAAAGCATATCCAAAACTTCCTCGTAAAACAATAATGGATATTTCTTCTATTGATGGTCTGTAATTACTTCCTAATAAAATTGTTAAAATATAATCCGATAAAAAATAATAAATGAGATATCCAACTATTGTTAATGATATACTCATAAATATAAATCTATAAAATCTTTGTTTTATCAAATGTAATTTTTTATCTCTTGAAAATTCAGCAATTTCTGGTAATAATACAACGCTTAGTGGGCCAAAAGCTGTACCTACTAAATTGATTAAAGTCATTGAATACGCTACATCTCCGCTTAATAACAAATCTTGCTGAAAATTTAACACGAAATAAGATGGTAAAGTGATTAATGCTAAAAGTGAAAAATCTCCCAAAACCCTTGGAAGTCCATATCTCAACATAGTTTTAGTATCTGCTATTAGTTTATTTACTTTAAGTTTAGGATGATATTTTTTAACTGTGATAACTATAAAAATGATACAACTAATTAACAATAAAAAACTATTTATATACAGTAATTCTTTAACCTGGTTAGTGTATAACAAAATAGTTACAGGTAAAATTCCTATGTGAATTAATTGAACAAAATTAGATAAGTAAATATTTCTTTTACCCCTTAAAAATCCATAGATTATAGCATGTATTCCATATCCAAACAATAATAAAACTAAGGGAAAAATATAGCTACTATAATTAACACTGCCAAAAAATATTTTAGCAAAATAAGCCGCATTAAAACCGATAACCGAAAGCATAACAAACCCTGAAATAACTAAAAGCAATAATCCGGTAGGAAAAATAGAGTTTCTATTAGAATAAATGCTGATGTACCTTGGAACAGCAACTCCCAACCCTACCATTAAAAGAGGTTGTAAAAAAGAAATACTCCTTCTGGATAGAGTATACTCACTAAAACCATACTCCGTCATATACTCACTTGCTATACGATAAACTAAAAAACTAAGAAGTACAATTAAAAACTCTATAAAGAAAGTAACTATATAATCTATATTTCTTTTAAAAAAATGCATTAATAATATATGTAGTAATAAATTATCTCATCTAATAGTGATAGCATGATATTTACAAGTCACAAATATAACTTTGTTTAGTTAAATCGCTACCATTTCATAAAATTAGTTAAGTATTGTACTCATTTTCTTAAAAAGAACAACCAATTAAAATCATTAGCTTAATTTTGCTATATGATTTACCTAACTAGAAGAGAAAGATTTAATGCTGCTCATCGCCTATTTATTGAGGAATGGGATGACACCAAAAATTTTGAAGTCTTTGGAAAGTGCTCCAATCCTAATTGGCATGGACATAATTACGAGCTTTTTGTTACTGTTAAAGGCAACCTTAATCCAGAAACTGGATTTGTAGTTAATTTAAAGGTATTAAGTAAAATAATTCGTGAGCATATTATTAGTAAAGTAGATCATAAAAACCTAAACTTAGATGTTCCATTTATGCAAGGGAAAATAACTTCTACAGAAAATGTTGCAATTGCTTTTTGGGAAGTGTTGGCACCTTTTATAAATGAATTAAATTGCGAATTGCACTGCATTAAAGTTGCTGAAACAGAAAACAATTATATTGAATATTACGGAAAATAAAACTCATGGCGAAATACAACGATAACATGACTAGCCAAAACAATATGGATGGTTACGAAAAAATTGAACAGTACAACGAAACAAAAATCAACTTACTATCAGCAAGTTATTCTGACATTATTACTAACCTTGGTGAAGATATTAATCGTGAAGGATTACAAAAAACTCCAGAGAGAGTAGCTAAAGCTATGCAATACCTTACTCATGGTTATGATTTAAATCCTACAGAAATTCTTCAATCAGCAATGTTTCAAGAAGACCATGGACATATGGTAATTGTTAAAGACATTGAGCTTTACTCATTATGCGAACATCACATGTTGCCTTTCTTTGGAAAAGCTCATGTTGCTTATATTCCTAACGGACATATTGTTGGATTAAGTAAAATCCCTCGTGTGGTAGATGCTTTTGCCAGAAGATTACAAGTGCAAGAACGATTGACTGATGATATTAAAAACTGTATTGAAGAAGCACTTAAACCACTTGGCGTTGCGGTAGTTATTGAAGCCCAGCACATGTGTATGCAAATGAGAGGTATCCAAAAACAAAATTCACTAACTACTACTTCTTCTTTTACTGGTGCTTTTGAAAAAGATAGTACCCGTAAAGAGTTTATTAGCTTAATCTCTAACAAACTGTCATAATGACTTATTTTTACAAGTGGTAAATAAATTGATAATAAAAAACAGATAAAATTTAAATAATATAATATGGAAAACAAGAATTTCATTAAAAGTCCGATAGAGCAAACTGCTCCATTTAGCGGGACTATGGTTAAAACCTTTATGTCTAATGTATTTAGTTATATGGCTTCTGCCTTAGCTATTACAGGTATTATTTCCTATTGGTTTGGAACAGATTTAGAATTGGTAGGCATGTTATTCAGCCCAACTGCTGAAGGAGGCCTTAGTATGAATATGCTTGGCTACATTGTAATGTTTGCCCCTTTAGGTTTTGTATTGTTGATGTCTTTTGGTTTTCAAAAGCTTTCTTCAATGGCAATGGTTATCTTATTTATAATTTACTCTGCCATTATGGGTGTTAGTTTAAGTACTATCTTTTTAGTTTATACCGCCAGTTCTATTTTTATGACTTTTTTCATAACTGCCGGAACTTTTGGTGTAATGGCCCTACTGGGTTACACTACAAAAACTGATTTAACTAAATTTGGTTCTATTTTAATGATGGGGTTAATAGGTATTATCATTGCTAGTGTGGTAAATATGTTTATGGGTAGTGAAACCATGGACTACATCATTAGTATATTAGGTGTTTTAATCTTTACCGGACTTACTGCTTATGATGTTCAGAAATTAAAAAGAATTGGAACTGGTGTAGAATATGGCACTGACGAAACGAATAAATTAGCCATTATGGGAGCTTTAAACCTTTACTTAGATTTTGTAAACCTGTTCCTATTCTTACTAAGATTTTTAGGAGACAGAAAATAAAAAAACATGTACAACAAAAAAGCCTAACAGTTCTCTGTTAGGCTTTTTTGTTAATTCAACTTTATAAACTTTAACCTTTTAAACTAATTATTTAAACATTAAACCTAAAGTGCATAATATCTCCATCTTGCACAATGTATTCCTTCCCTTCAACCGCCATTTTACCAGCTTCTTTTACGGCTGCTTCAGAGCCAAGAGAAATAAAATCATTATATTTAATTACTTCTGCCCTAATAAAACCTTTCTCAAAATCGGTATGAATAACACCTGCTGCCTGTGGAGCAGTCATTCCATGCTTAATCGTCCAAGCTCTAACTTCTTTTACACCTGCAGTAAAATAAGTTTCTAAATTCAATAATTTATAAGCCATTTTAATCAACTTGCTTACACCTGCATCACTTAACCCTAAATCTTGCAAAAACTCCTGACGTTCATCAAAAGTTTCTAACTCAGCAATATCAGCTTCTATTTGAGCACCAATTACCAATACTTCTGCATTTTCGTCTTTTACTGCTGCTTTTACTTTTTCTACATATTCATTTCCTGTAGCTACAGAACCTTCATCAACATTACAAACATATAGAACCGGCTTATTGGTAAGCAAATGTAAATCCTTTACAAAAACAGCTTCTTCTTTGGTTACTTCAACTGTTCTAGCAGATTTTCCCTGATTTAACGCATCAGCATATCTCTGTAATACTTCATTTTCTTTAACGGCTGATTTATCACCCGTTTGTACTTTTCTTTTTACACCATCTAATTTTTTCTGAACAGTTTCTAAATCTTTTAGTTGTAATTCAGTATCAATAATTTCTTTATCTCTAACCGGATCTACAGAACCATCTACATGCACCACATTGCCATCATCAAAACATCTCAACACATGAATAATAGCATCCGTTTCTCTAATATTTGCTAAGAATTTATTACCTAAACCCTCCCCTTTGCTAGCTCCTTTAACCAATCCGGCAATATCAACAATTTCTATAGTAGTTGGTTGCACTTTCTCAGGCTTCACCAATTTTTCTAATTCATTTAGCCTTTCATCTGGAACAGTAATTACCCCAACATTTGGTTCAATAGTACAAAAAGGAAAATTTGCCGATTGAGCCTTAGCATTTGATAAACAATTAAACAAGGTTGATTTTCCTACATTTGGTAATCCAACTATTCCACATTTTAACGCCATATTCTTCTTATAAAATTTTTGAGCTGCAAATGTAACAGATTAATCTATTTTATTGAATGAATTTAAATATCTTTAATGAAAAATTCACCTAATAGCTATTTATATCCAATAAGCATTGTACCTTTGCAATACACAAAAACAATTAAAATTATGAGTGATTTTTCATACGAAATAAAAGCAGGCAAAGGTATTAGCAACATTACTTTTGGAAGCAAAAGAGACCAATTGAAACAAATTTTAGGAGAACCTACAGAAAAAGAATTATACAACGCTACTGAAGATGAAGATTACCAAACAGAAGATTGGCATTATGATGAATTAGAAACTTCTTTTTCTTTTGATGAAGAAGATGGCTGGCGTTTAACCACTGTTGCTACAAGTTCTCCTGAAGCTACAATTAAAGGAAAAAAATTAATCGGGTTATCTGTTGATGAAACTTTAGCTGAAACAGAAAATATGGATTTAGGCGAAAACTATTTAGAAGATTTCTCTGAAGAGGGCGAAAATCAAAAATTAATTAGTTTTTTAAATGCAGGTATTAATCTATGGTTTGAAGATGATGTGCTTTCTGAAATTCAATGGAGCGTTTTGTGGTCTGATGAGGATACACCTGAATGGCCATAAACCTAAAAAGTTTCAAAAGAATAACAAAAAAGCTGTCATTTCTACATCAAGAAATTGCCAGTTTTTTTTATCTTATTTCTCGAAACTACAAATTCATTTTTCTTCCCTGACGAAACGTAGTGGAGATCAGGGATCCATTTCTATATTAGACTCCTTATCTTCGCTACGCTTCGTAAGGAGAGATATTTGGGTTAGTAAAAACTCTACTACTTTATACTTTCAACTTGCTTATAACTTACCATGTTGGCAAACAATCGGAAAGCACCACTCACTCCGGCAGGTAACTCTCTAAAAAATGAAACACCTGTATAAATAAAGCTTCCTTTTCCATAATGAGCTACTAAAACACTTCCTTTTTTACTCGTTTCCCCTTTATCATTCATCATTAAAATTGGCTGAAATTCTTCTTCCCACTCATCGGCAAAATATAAGCCTCTTTCTTGCACCCATCCTTCAAAATCATCTTCGGTAAGCTTATTAGGATAATTCAATATAGAATGTTTACCATCTACAAAAGTAACATCAGCATCTTCCTCAGTTACTCTATCTTTACTGATGTTAAAGTTATATGGACCAATTTTATTGGTTACTAATCCTTTATTTACGTTGTACTGAACAATATAATTTCCTCCATTTTTAATATAATCCATAATTGTCGTGTAAACATTACTCATATATTTATTTGTGTTATAAGCTCTGATACCACAAATAATAGCATCATACTGAGATAGATTTCCATTTTTCAATTTATCTTCATCCAACAATACTACCTGATAACCTAATTGTTCCAAAGCATTTGGCACTTCATCTCCCGCTCCCATAATGTAACCAATTTTTTGTCCATTGGTTTTTACATCTAGACGAACCATTTTGGCTCTTGCTTCTTTTAAAACAGTTTGTATTTTAATATGGTCATATTCAATAAAAATAGCCTCTTTTGCCGGCACATTATTTATTAATACTTTCATTTCTACTTCAGATGCTGTTGCAGAAGGAGTAACCATAAAAACTAATTGCTGCTCTTGATTTTTTTCAACAATAGAAAAATCAGCTAATTCGGGACTAGCTTTCCAGCCTTTTGGTAAAGCTAAGTTTACATTTCCATTGCTATTCTTTTCATGCGACTTTACCGTTACCACTACTTTTTTAGGTGTATTAGCAGAAAAAACATACACATTTTCAGCAACAGCAGCAGTAATTTTAGGCAACACTATAAATGGTCTGTAAATTTCCCCCTTTACCCTGTCTGTCCATTTATACTGCAAAGGTTGAGTTGTGTAAAAAAATATTCCTTCTACCTCTAACATAATGGCAGCATAAAGTTTATTTAAGTTTTGAGGAAGTCCAGTCATATCTTGCTGAGCAACTTCAAAAATTCCTTCATAAGGTTTGTTCAGCCAGTAAGGGTTGGTGTTTGTTTCATTTTCACAAACAAAGGGTAGATTAATGTTTTGCATTTCATTTTTAGGCAGCTCTAAGTTAATAGTACTGTCTTTTTCCATAATACCAATATTGGTAAGTTTCACCTTTAAATTACTTCGGTTAACGATATTTATTACACCATTAACCAAAGTTCCTGGTGTTGCACTAAAATCATCGGCAATAAATTCAGCATGTAGTCCCATGCAAGAGCTTATCAATTTAGAAACTTCTGCCAACTTAACATATTTCCAAGAACTATAAGGCAGGGCATTAATTTTTGTAAACACTTTCAGTAAAATAGGAACGATTTTTTCAGGATGTTCAGCATCAAAATTGGTATTTGCCCCTTGAATTAACGCACTAATTTCTTTCCCTCCTTCTATTCTATTCCACGAAAAATCTATCCCATCAAAAACATCATCTTCAAATTTTTCACCTTTTTGCAACACCAAATACTCATCTTGCACTCCTCTTACTTTTGCTGCGCCAAATCCTTGACTCTTATGCATGGTTCTGCTTTCTGCAGCTATTTCGCTGTAAGCTTTACCCAATAAAGGATTATAAGTTCCTACATCAACCGTAATGTAATCTGGATTGTCTTTAGCTTTTTCCGGCAAGTCTTTATCCCACCAAGTGCTGGCATTTAAAAACAACCGTTTGGGCTGCCAAACATCTACATACATCAGTTGCTCAGGAAATGCAGTTGAGTCTGCTGCCAAATCAAAAGCTTCTTCAGCCAATATTGCCGAAGCAGTATGGTGACCATGACCTGCATAAGCGGTTTTTGGAAAACGAGTAATAATTACATCTGGTCTAAATTTTCTGATGATATATACTACATCTGCCAACACTTTTTGCTTGTCCCACTTAGCAAAAGTTTCTTCAGGAGTTTTAGAATACCCAAAGTCAACAGCTCGGGTAAAAAACTGTTCGCCACCATCAATTTTTCTAGCTTCCAATAATTCTTGTGTACGTACAACACCCATTAAACCACCTTGCTCAGTACCAATTAAATTTTGCCCACCATCACCTCTAGTTAGAGAAAGGTAACCTGTACGCATCAATTTTTCATTTGCCATGTAAGCAATTAATCGAGTATTTTCATCATCAGGATGAGCAGCTAAGTAAAGTACACTACCTAAAGTATTAAGTTTATTTAATGCTAACTTTATTTCTCCTGCTGTTAATGGATCTTGAGCCTTTGCTTTTGGTATGAATCCTAAAAAAGTAATGACCAAACAAAAAATGATAATGAAATGTTGCATGTATTTATTTTTTTGAAAGTCCCAAAATTAAGGAATTTTGTATAGAGCGATTTTCAATCGGTTTATTGCTTTGTTAATAAAACAAAATAATAGGCTTCATAAAGATTCATAGTAGTTCTCTGTAAAAAAATCTATCTTTGTAACATGTTAGAAAAACCGTTTACCATGGTAGCCAAAACTTCTTTCGGTTTAGAAGATGTTGCTGCTGAAGAATTAGCTCAATTAGGAGCTCAACAAATTGAGAAAGGAATTAGAAGTGTCTCCTTTAAAGGAGACAAGGCTCTATTGTATAATGCCAATTTATGGCTCAGAACAGTCAATAAATTATTAGTTCCGATACATCAATTTCCTATTAAAGATAGTGATGATTTGTATAACCAAATCAAAAAAATGGAATGGGAAAACATTTTTGATGTAGATCAAACTTTTTTTATTGATGCAGTAGTTTCTTCTACCCTATTTAATCACTCACAATTCCCTGCATTAAAAGCTAAAGATGCTATTGCAGATAGATTTAGAGAAAAATTTAACCGAAGACCAAATGTTGAAAAATTTAACCCCAACATTAAAATTAACCTTTACATCAATCAAAAAAATAATTGTGTAGTAAGTTTAGACAGCTCTGGTGATACTCTCTTTAAAAGAGGTTACAGAGAAAGTCGTAGCGAAGCACCAATTAAGGAAGATTTAGCCGCAGGCATGATTTTATTGAGTGGATGGGACAAAAAAGCTCCTCTACTTGATTTGTTTTGTGGCTCAGGAACTATTCTTATAGAGGCTGCCATGATAGCTTTTAACATTGCTCCCAACCTTAAAAGAGAAGAATTTGGATTTTTTAATTGGAAAGATTTCGATAATCAACTTTTTAATAAATTAAAAGACGAAGCTATTACCAATAGAAAATTCTCCAACACTAGAATTATTGGTGTGGACAATTCAGGAAGAGTGTTAGGTATGTGCAGAGCTAACCTCAAAAGTATTGATCTATTAGACAAAGTAAGCTTAAAATTATCTGATTTTCAAGACTACACACCAACTACAGAAGCTGGTATAATCATTTCTAACCCACCTTACGGAGAAAGAATTGGCGATGGAATTGAAGCACTTTACACCGATTTTGGTGATACACTTAAACAAAAATTTAGTGGCTGGTCGGCATGGATAATAAGCTCCAATATGGAAGCCCTTAAAAATGTTGGACTAAGACCATCTAAAAAATTAAAATTATTTAATGGAAGTTTGGAATGTAAATTTGTTCAATATGAAATGTATCAAGGGACAAAAAAGACACACAAAACAGAAAATGCTGTAAATGATTAGAAAGGATTACATTCAACGATATTTTGATGAAATGGCTAAAATGTTAGCTAAAATCCTCTTTTTAAAACAAAACAACGAACCCGAAAAAATTCAAGAAATCCTTAATGACTTTGCTAATGATTTTCTAAAAATTAATTTAAAAAACATTTTAGAAACCCCTGAAGACAAATTAATTGACACACTTAAAGCGGAACATGATTTCGATTTAACCAAGTTTAAACTGCTCGAAGAGTTACTATTTCAAAAATTCTTATTAACACCCAATGATGTTTCCTTAAGAAATAGTACTTTAGAAGTCATAAATTATATCATAAAAAACGATAACGATTTTTCTGTAGAACGTCATCAACGTTCTCAAGAGCTAATTAAACTGTCTAATTAAAAAGATAAAAAATGCAAAAAATAGGTGTTTTTACCTCCGGTGGTGATTCTCCGGGAATGAATGCTGCGGTTAGGGCCGTAGTAAGAACTTGTGCTTATCACAACATTCAGGCTTATGGTATTTATGAAGGCTATAAAGGATTGATTGAAGGAAATATTGAACCTTTTGGTGCCAGAGATGTTAAAAACATTATACAGCGAGGAGGAACGATTCTAAAAAGTGCCAGATGTAAAAAATTTCATGAATATGAATGGAGAAAAAAAGCTTTTGAAAACATTCAAAAACATGATTTAGATGGCATTGTAGCCATTGGTGGTGACGGTACTTTTACAGGAGCAGCTATTTTTAATAGTGAGTTTAACATCCCATTTGTAGGTATTCCCGGAACTATAGATAATGATTTATATGGAACAGACTACACCATTGGTTATGACACAGCACTCAATACAGTAGTTGAAGCAGTAGATAAAATTAGAGATACTGCCAACTCTCATAATCGTTTATTTATTATTGAAGTGATGGGCAGAGATGCCGGATTTATTGCTTTACGAAGCGGAATTGGCGTTGGTGCTGAAGCAATTCTAGTTCCTGAAACTCCCTCTTACATTAATGAACTGTTTAAAAAATTAGATAGCGACAGACATGGTAGAAAATCGAGCATGATAGTAATTGTTGCCGAAGGTGATGAAACCGGAGGAGCCAACGAAGTAGCCAAACATGTAAAAGAACATCATCCTAAATTTGATACTCGCGTAACTATTTTAGGTCATATACAACGTGGTGGTAGTCCATCGGCTATGGATAGAGTACTTGCCAGCCAAATGGGAAATGCTGCTGTTAATGCTCTGTTAGATGGCAAAACAAACCTTATGATAGGAGTTGTAAACAATAAAATTGCCTACACTCCTTTTGAAAAAGCCATCAAACACCATCAAAAAATTAATACCGATTTACTTTCTTTAGCAGAAATATTATCTTGCTAGAAATTAAACAGATGAAAAACTTAGTTTTATATAACTCTTCTGCCGGATCCGGAAAAACTTATACTTTAGTAAAAGAATTTTTGCTTCGTGTATTGGCTGAAAATACCGAATTTCCTGCTTATTACAAACATATCCTTGCTATAACTTTTACCAATAAAGCTGCCGCAGAAATGAAAGAAAGAGTGATTAAGGCACTCGAAGATTTTGCATCAGACCAACCATTAGAAGGTACTTCCAATTTTTTAATGAGCGATTTATTGCTTAGTGAAGCTGAGGGAGGACTTGGAATAACAAAAGAGAAACTAATAAAAAAAAGCGAAGTTGTTTTACGGCATATTCTTCATCATTACAATGACTTAGCGATTAGTACCATTGATAAATTTACCCATAAAATCATTAGAACTTTTGCTCACGATTTGCACTTGCCCATCAATTTTGAAATTGAGCTGCAAGAAAGTGAAGTATTGACAAAAGCGGTTGACTTACTAATTGCCCAAGTTGGAAAAGATGATAAAATAACCAAATTAATGGTTGATTTTTCTGTGTACAAAGCTAATGAAGAAGCCGGCTGGAATATTGAAAAAGACTTAATAAGTTTTGCTCAAACACTTTTACAGGAAAACGGCAGCTATTTTGCCAATCAACTTAACGAATTATCAGTTGATGATTTTTACCTCATAAAAAAAGAGTTGGAAACCATTATTACATCTTTTGAAGATGAAACTGAAAAAATAGCTAACGAAGCCTTATCCTTAATAAAATCTAAAGGCTTAGCCGATAATGATTTTAGTTCAAGTTATATCCCTAAATACTTCATCAAACACACCAACAAAAACTATGATCCACCAACAAATTCTATTGTTAAAATGTTTAGTGGCGAACAAAATTGGTATGCAAAAAAAACTCCCGAAAACATAAAACAAACCATTGATGGAATAACTAACGAACTTACTTCTTACTACCATAAATTAGAAAATTTAAAAGTAGAAAAATACAGCGATTACCTCATTACCACATCTATCCATAAAAATATTTTTGTACTGGCAGTTATTAATGAAATTGAAAAATCTATTGAAAACATTAAACAAGAAAACAATGTACTTAGTTTCTCCGATTTCAATAAAAAAATTGCTCATGTAATTGCCAACGAATCTATTCCTTTTATTTATGAACGTTTGGGTGAAAAATATTACCATTATCTTATTGACGAATTTCAAGATACTTCTGTAATTCAGTGGTTCAATCTCATTCCGTTGGTAGATAATTCTTTAGCTAACAACAGATTTAACATGGTGGTTGGAGATGCCAAACAATCTATTTACAGATGGAGAGGTGGCGAAGTAGAGCAAATTATTCAATTCCCTAAAATTGTAGAAAAAACAGGCATTATAAATAAAGAACTGCATAGTATTAATGCTTCTTTTGATAGAAACATCAACAGAAAAAATCTTAACAATAATTTTCGTTCTACTGCCGAAATTGTTGATTTTAACAACCAGTTTTTTCAGTTTGTAGCCCAACAAATGCCGGAAGAATATCAAAACCTTTATAAAGACCTTAACCAAGGTTTTAATCCCGAAAATACAGGTGGAGGAATAGAAATAAGCTTTTTTGAAACCGATGATAAAGAAGAATTGATAGAGTTAAATGCACAGCAAACCTTACAGATAATTCATCAGCTAACAAAAGAAGGTTACCAACTAAACGATATTGCCATTCTTACACGAGCCAATAGTGAAGCGGCAGAAATAGCTTCATTTTTACTAGATAATAATATTGATGTTATTTCTTCAGAAAGCTTGTTGCTAAACAACTCTAAAGAGGTTAACTTTTTGGTTACTTTTTTAAAATACTTAATCTATCCTAACGAAAAAAGTATTCAATTGGCGTTGCTTTCTCTAATGCCGGATTCGTTAGCCAACGATGCGGCAATTTTTGAACTCTTTATTTCTTCATCATCAAAAAAAGAAGATGTATTGGCAACTTTCTTAAAAATGAACGATTTAGAGTTAGATAAAAACATCATCAACCAGTTTTCGCTCTATGAGTTAACCGAATTTTTAATTAACCATTTTTCTTTGTCTGATGAAACCAACATTTACATTCAGTTTTTCTTAGATAAAGTGTATGAATTTACCGTAAAAAAAGGCAATTCTATCAACAGTTTTGTTGAATGGTGGAATGATAAAAGTGAAAAGTTTTCCATCATCATCCCTGAAGGAATTGAAGCGGTAAACATTATGACAATTCATAAATCTAAAGGATTGGAATTTCCAATTGTAATTTATCCTTTTGCCAATAATGCAGCAAGGGGCAATAATAGAATGTTTTGGATAGAGAAAACACCGGTAGAAAAATTGCCTGTTGCCCTACTTCCAATGAATAAAGATATTTTAAACACCGAATACGCTTATATTTATCAAAATGAAGAAAATAAAGCTATATTAGACCTTGTAAATGTACTCTATGTAGCATTTACTCGACCAAAAGACAGGTTGTATATTTTATCTAACTATGTTCCAAAAAAGAGTGAAAAAGTTGCCGCCAACCAGTTTCTTTATAACTATTGTACTAACTTCACTCCTATTAAAACAGCAGTACCCACGTACCGTTTCGGATTATTTAACAAGAAAGATACTACCGAAAAACAAGCTGAACAAAGCAATAGCGATAAGTTTGGTAAGATCATCCACAACAATTGGAGAGAAAAAATAAAAATAAGCTTTCAAGCTCCAAAAGTCTGGGAAGTTGAAAATCCGGAACAGATTGGCGAACATGGATCTTCCATTCATGCTATTTTAGCTGATATTAAAACAGTCGCTGATATTGAAAAAACAACTAACAGGTATGTGAGTAAAGGTATTATATCCATTGAAGAATCTAAAGAGTTATTGGTTCAACTACAAAATTTATTCAGTAATCCTGCTATACATTTTTTGTTTGATGATGTAGATGAAGTAAAAAATGAAACTTCTATTTTATTACCTTCCGGTGAAGTTTTCCAGCCCGACAGAGTGGTTATAAAACAACAGACTGCTTATGTAATCGACTACAAAACAGGCGAAAGAAACAATAAACATAAAAAACAAATAACCAACTATATTGATGTCATCAGTAAAATTCCGGCTTATGCCAACTTTACTTTTAAAGGTTATATTTTGTATTTAAAAACGAATGAAGTTGTTGAAATTTAGTAGCAATACCTTAGCTAATTTTAAAATAAAAATTATAGTTTTGATGTATAACTAAAAAACAAACAATTAAATATGGAAGAAACTACAAACAACAATGCTGTTCCTACACAAGACCCGGGGAAAACAGTGGCAATTGTTAGCTACATTACACTAATTGGACTAATCATCGCTTTTGTAATGCACAGTGAACAAAGAAATAAATCTGAATTAGGTGCATTCCACCTTAGACAAGCATTAGGAATTTATCTTACTAGCTTTTCTATGATGATTGCAAGTTTTATATTGGTTTTCATCCCATTTATTGGATGGATGATAGCCATTTTAATTAACTTGTGCTATATCGGAATTTTTATATTCTGGATATTAGGACTTATTGGAGCTGTTAATGGCGAAAGAAAAGCCGTACCTCTTTTAGGAGCTTTTTATCAAAATATTTTAAAGGATATCAAGTAAGAGTATTATAACTTATTGCTACAAAAAGAGCATTAACTAATATTAGTTAATGCTCTTTTTTATGTAATTTATTATAAAAATTTTCGACAAATTAGTAAGTATTGTGGAAATAAAAACAAAACTTTGTAAAAAAGAAATTATTAGCCAAATGGAAAAATTTAGAGGAACAGGGGTTGCCATTATTACTCCTTTCAATCAAGACAAAAGCATAGATTATAATGCATTAGAAAGATTAGTAGAATACCTCATTACAAACGGAGTAGATTACTTAGTAGTTCAAGGTACAACTGGAGAATCGGTAACCTTAACTAACGAAGAAAAAAAGCAAGTATTGGCTTTTGTGATTAAAGTAAACAACAACAGATTACCCATAGTACTTGGTTTAGGTGGTAATAACACACAAGCTATTCTAGATGCTCTTTCAACTACCGACTTTACCGGTGTTGATGCACTACTTTCAGTTAGTCCGTATTACAACAAACCTACCCAAGAAGGAATCTACCAACATTACAAAGCGATAGCTGAAAAGTCTCCTTTACCCATAATTTTATATAATGTTCCGGGAAGAACAAGCTCTAACATAGCTGCTGCGACAACTTTACGACTTGCCAATGATTTTAAAAACATCATAGCTGTAAAAGAAGCTTCCGGAAATTTAGAACAATGTATGGAGATTATTCAACAAAAACCTGAAGGATTTTTAGTGATTTCCGGAGATGATGCTCTTACCCTACCTTTTATTGCTAGCGGTGGAGATGGTGTTATATCTGTAATTGCCAATGCTTTTCCTAAAGGATTTTCTGATATGGTAAATGAAGCGTTAAACGGCAATATAGAAAATGCCAGAAAATTGCATTACCAACATTTTGAAATTATCAACTATTTATTTTGTGATGGAAACCCTGCCGGAATTAAAGCTACGCTAAAAGTTTTAGGAATTACAGGTGATACAGTTCGTTTACCATTGGTTAATGTTACAGCTGCTACTTTTGAAAAAATAAAAATCTTAACCAACAAAATTATATAACTAATTTTGAAAAAGTTAAAAACCATCATATCAACTCTTACTTTAATATTAATTTTTACAATATTTAGCTGTAATATGGAAGCAAAAAATAACAATAAACCTACAGAAAATACTAATGATACTACCACAACAGATACCATAACACTTGGTGCCGGATGTTTTTGGTGTGTCGAAGCTATTTTCGATCAATTAAAAGGAGTTGAAAAAGTAATTTCAGGGTATACTGGCGGAACTGTAAAAAATCCTTCTTACAAAGAAGTATGCACTGGAAATACGGGGCATGCAGAAGTTTGCCAGGTGATATACAATCCTAACATTATTGCCACAGAAGAATTGTTGGAAGTTTTTTGGCAAACCCACGACCCTACAACCCTAAACAAACAAGGAGGTGATGTTGGTACTCAGTACCGTTCTGCTATTTTTTATCACAACGATGCTCAAAAACAAATTGCTGAAGCATACAAGCAACAACTTGACAGTTCCGATACCTTTAGCACCCCTATCATTACCGAGATTACAGCTTTCACCAATTTTTATCCTGCCGAAGATTATCATCAAGATTATTTTGAGTTAAATGGCGAACAACCATACTGCTCTGCTATTATCAAGCCTAAGGTAAAAAAGTTTAAAAAGAAATTTAAAGATAAATTAAAACCTTAGAATTTTTCTAAATTCAGATTTAAATTTAAATTTGTGGAATGGATAATTTACTAATTGAAGGAACAATTAATACTCCCAAGATAGATTTTAATGCAACAACCAACTTGTTAAAAATTTGGGGACGCTCTATTCCTGAACATCCTATTAACTTCTACAAACCTATAGAAAATTGGCTAGATACTTACATAACTACATCTCCGGAAGAAATTACATTAGAAATTTACCTCGATTACTTAAACACACATTCAACCGAGTGTATGTATATCTTACTTAAAAAATTAGCCAACTATCAGTCAACACTATCAAAAAACGTAAAAGTAGTGTGGCTTTATGATGAAGATGATGAAGACATGGAATCTATGGGTGAAGATATTAGTGATATTGTTAAGCTTCCTATAGAGTTAAAAACGCTCTAAATACATCAACAAAATACAGTAATCTATAGCATAATTGCTATTACAACAAAAAAATATAAACACATGAAATACAATCCTCTTAATCAGCAAACATTTATAAACAACAGAAAAAGAGTAACAGAGATGATGCAACCTGCATCTATGGCTGTTTTCAATTCAAACGATATTATGCCAACCAATGCTGATGGGACCATGCCCTTTCGTCAGAATAACGATTTACTTTATGTTTCCGGAATTGATCAAGAGGAATCGATAGTTATATTATTTCCGGAAGCTAATAATCCGGCACATAGAGAAATACTATTTGTTAAAGAAACCAGTGAAATAATTGCCATTTGGGAGGGTGCTAAATTTACTAAAGAAGAAGCTACGGCTCTTTCAGGCATTAAAACTGTTTTTTGGACCAGCCAATTTGAACAAGTTTTCCATCAATTAACTACAGAGGCAACAACCATTTATCTTAATCAAAATGAACATCTAAGAGCTGTAAATACTGTTGAGACAAGAGATGATAGGTTTAGAAAACTTTGTCAAACCAAATACCCACTACATCAATACGAAAGGCTAGCTCCTATCATGAGAACAGTTAGAGCTATCAAATCCACTACTGAAATTGAAATGATTCAACACGCTTGTAATATTACTGAAAAAGGTTTTAGAAGAGTATTAAACTTTGTTAAACCTGGCGTAACAGAATATGAAATCCAAGCAGAATACATGCACGAATTTTTAAGAAACCGTTCTAGAGGGTTTGCTTATGAACCTATAATTGCCTCAGGGTATAATGCTTGTGTATTACATTACGTAGAAAATAAAGCTACCTGTAAAGAAGGAGAAGTTATTTTAATGGATGTTGGTGCTGAATACGGTAACTTTGCTTCTGATATGACCAGATGTATTCCTGTAAGCGGGAAATTTAGCAACAGACAAAAAGATGTTTATAATTCTGTACTTAAAGTGATGAAAGCTGCTACAGCCATGTTAGTTCCGGGAACTAAAATTGATGACTACCACAAAGAAGTAGGCAAAATAATGGAAAATGAACTAATTTATTTAGGATTACTTGATAAACATGATATTGCCAAACAAGATCCTAATAATCCGGCTTACAAAAAATACTTCATGCACGGAACTTCTCATCATCTAGGATTAGACGTACACGATGTAGAAAACAGAAACAGACCGTTAGAAGCAGGAATGGTACTAACGGTAGAGCCTGGAATTTACATAAGAGAAGAAGCTTTAGGCATCCGTTTAGAAAATGATGTGGTGGTAACCAATGACGGACAACCTTTCGATTTAATGAAAAATATTCCTTTAGAAGCTGAAGAAATTGAAGATTTGATGAACTAAAAGCCCTACATCCCTTCTAAATAGTCTCTTAAATACTCGTAGGTTTCTGTTAAATCGCCATTTTCGCAAATGGTAGCATTTTTAATAATGTTTAGTTTATCATCAATTAAGTGAGGTAAAACATTATCTATAAATTCTCTGCCAAAATCAGCAGATGCATCTTTGGGTAATTCACAAGGAAGATTGTCAACTGACATAACAGTAATGGCATCAACATTATCAAACATTACTTCTTTTTCTTGTTGAGGATCATAACCATAAAGCGGTTCTTTTATGGTTGATGGTCTTAATGTACAAGCAACAGGTCCGTCAATATCGCAACTGATATCACCAACCACTTTTATATTAAAGTCAGGAGATTTTGCATCTTGACGAGAAAAAATAAACGGAGCTTCTTCATCCCAAAAATGACCTGAAATGTACATGTCGGCAACTTTAGCAAATCGAAAAAAATCACCTTCAAATTCAGTAGGATTATCAAAAAAATCTTGAGAATCAAACGATTTTCCGTCTTTTCGTTTATTATAATCATGAACATTAAGCTGTGTATATATCGGCTCATTAAATGACTGATTTAGAAACTCGCCTGGAGTCACTTTTTTAATGCCGATAACATCTAATATTTCAACAATTCCTCCTGCTACTCTACCTCCACCCGTTATCACAATTTTATAATTATTAGGAAGTTTCACTTTTTTAAGTTCTGCTTCCATTTCTTTTCTATCATCACACAAATAAGCTCTTTGTAAGTCAAAAGTTTTTTCTCTTTTACCGTAAGCAAAAAAGCTATTATAACAACCAACAACTCCGGCATATCTTCCAAAACCTATTAATCTTCTTCCTTCAATATCTGTAATGGCTTCATAATCTACCATTTTAATATTTTTGTTTATCATTTCTAATAACAAAGCTCTGTTGTATGGTTGTTTTTTTATGGTATGGGAAAAATAAAAATAGGTTTTATTGGCAATTAAATTTTTTATAGGCACTTCTTTTACCCCCATCAAGACATCACAATCATCAATATTTTCAACAACTTCAATACCTGCATTAGTATATTCCTCGTCCTTAAACCTTCTTACATCACTTTTTTGAACAACCAATTCCACAGCAGGAAATTTAGATTTCACTTCAGCACATTGCTCAGGAGACATAGGAACTCTTTCATCGCTAGGAATTTTCCCTTCTTTTATAATGCCAATTTTCATAGTTATAAATTTAAAAACTTTAATAATTCGCAAATATAAGCTAAAACGCTTCTTTTAGCAATTGTTAACTTATGATATGAGTAAAAAAGTTTAACTTTGTATAAGTTCTTTGGAATATTACTAAATGGGGTCGTTTTTGGCTTTGACAGCAAGATGAATGACTAGGTAAGCATGTCGAGCATTGTGAGTTGGCTCGTAAATATCGGCTCTCAAATCGCTAACTGGCGAAGATAACTATGCAATGGCTGCGTAATCACGACTAAGTCGGATAACCTTCATCCTCGCTGAAGTACAGTAGGCAGGACCATTACTTCTCAAAAATATTGTCTGTTTATTTTTGGTTAAGGAGTATCAATTTTTCAGACTAGCCTTTGTGATGTTTCTAAGCATAGGTTAAACAACAGAAACTTAAGATTAAAATTGGTTGTCTTTTACCTGTTTTATTCCTAACAATTAATAAAAGAATACACATGTAGAAAGCTTACGATTTCCTTGTTTGGACGAGGGTTCGAATCCCTCCGACTCCACAAAAAAAACCGATAATAAAAATGTTATCGGTTTTTTTTATATCTTTATTTTTTTATTATTCCGCTAATAATGAAAATCTTATTATGGCAAAAATTATCTTTCTTTTAATATTAACAACGCTGAGTTTAATTTCTTCAGCACAAATTATTATTTCTAATAATGATATGCCAAGTGTTAACGATATTTATCATATTAGTATTACTTCTAACTTACAAGGAAATAACCCTGCTCTTACTGGTACTAATTTCTTATGGGATTATTCTCAACTTCAAGCAACCATTCAACGCTCTGATACTTTCGTAACTGTATCTTCAACACCATTTGCTTACCAATATTATTTTAACAATCTTCTTTTATACCCCAATCATAAAGCCAATTATGCAATAAAAGGAAATGATATAAATTTTCAAGTAGTAAACATTACTGATATTTACGATTTTTACAAAAACGCTTCTTCTCAATATGCTAATGTTGGTTTTGGTTCCAATATAAATGGAGTACCATCATCTACACGAAGAATTCCTGTTGATATTCAATATGTTTTTCCGCTCAATTATAACAACAACAATACTTCTTATTCTGAGTTTTTAGTTTCCATACCAACGGTAGGCGATTATGGTCAATTTCAAGAGCGTGTTGATACAGTTGATGGATGGGGAACTGTTATTACTCCTTATGGAACTTTCAATTGCTTAAGAGTAAAATCTATTTTAAATATTACTGACACACTTTATACATCTCAATTTGGAACAGGATTTAGTTTTCCAAGGCCACAACAAATTGAATACAAATGGTTAGTTGCAAGCTCAGGTGTCCCTGTATTAAAGGTAACAACTACTCCAGGAGGGTCTCAAATAGAATATCAGGATAATTTAATGGTTGGTATTAATGATAATGTTATGCCTATCTATCAATTAAAAGTATTCCCTAATCCTGCAAAAGAATCAATTGTTATAGATTTTCAATCTCTAAAGAAAGAACAAGTCTCTATCAGTTTAAAAAATATCAATGGTAAAATGATTAAAGAGATTTATAGTGGGACTATTGAGAAAGGCAACAATCATATTTTATTATCTCTTTCTGAGTATAGTAATGGTTATTATTTTTTAGATCTGAATTTTACTAATTCTACAATAACCGAAAAGTTGGTTATCTCCAGATAAAACAATTCCATAAAAAAGCCAGCTAAATTTAGCTGGTTTTTATTTTTAAATTACTACGGTTACTTTACCAATGTATTCGTGCCACTTTCCAAAAATATCTTTCGCTCTAATTTTATAGACATATACATCTTGCTTAATTTCTCCATTTTTATACCTTCCATCCCACTGTGAATCTAGCTGATTACCTTCAAATATTAATTCACCCCATCTATCAAAAATTAAAGTTTCTATCTCATCTATGCCATATCCTTTAGCAAAGAAATAATCATTTTTATTATCACTATCAGGCGTAAATGCATTAGGTATCCATAGTGCAAAAGCAGGCTCTATTCTTACTTTCTTTTGTGTGGTATCCTTACAACCAAAAGTGTTTTCGATAAATAAAGTAACATAATAATCACCCGAATCTGTGTAATGATGCACAGGATGTTGATTAGTAAATGTAGTTCCCTTATCTCCTACATCCCAAAGCCATTGATTAGCTACAACAGATAAATCTGTAAAAGTAATTTCACTATCATAAATATTAGCTTCTTCAGGAGAATAGGCAAAATCTGCCAAAGGTTTTGGAAAAACAGTAAGCATTTGACTCATAGAGTCAGTAATTGTACAACCTTTATCTGAAGTAACAGAAAGAATAACATTATAATAAGCTGTATTAGTATGGGATGGGTTATTAAACACTACTCCACTTGGGCTTTGAGCTGAAGATGTATTTCCGTTACCAAAGTCCCAATGCCAACCTGAAATATTTCCTAGGGTATCAATAGAAGAATTATCTGTAAAGTTTATGGTTAAAGGAGAACATCCTTGAGTAATATCTGCTATAAAATCAACATGAGGTATTGGATTAACAGTAATCTCTAATGTTTGGCTATTAGCACATCCATTATTACTAACAACAGTAAGCGTTGCATAAAATTTTCCTTCAGAATTATACTGATAAATAGGGTTTTGTTGTGCACTTGTTCCTGAGTTATCACCAAAATCCCAATTCCATGAAACAATATTGTTTTGTGTGAAATTATTTGATACTGTTGTTAAATCGGTAAATTGAGTAGGCGTATTAAAACAAACCTCTGTTGGTGAGAAATTCACCACCGGAATTGGCCACACTTCAACAAAGTGCTTTATAGTATCTTTACACCCATTGTTAGATGTTACTACTAATGTGGCAGAATAAATTCCTTCTGCATTATAATTATGTTGAGGACTTTGTTGTATTGAGGTATTTCCATCTCCAAAATACCATTGCCAATTTGAAACATTTCCACTTGCTATAGTTGTACCATCTACAAAAGGTATAGTAGTTCCATAACACTGATTACTAAAAGTAAATTCTGCTTCAGGCATAGGATGAATAGTTACCGTTTTTAATACGGTATCGACACAACCTTGTGCTGAATATACTATTAATAAAGGATTATAAACTCCTGCACTTTGATATAGGTTTTGAGTTGTTTGGTTAGTATCATCAATTACTCCATCATTTTCATAATCCCATGCCCAACTAACTATTGAAGAATTGTTTACTGTTGAAATATCATTTAATTGAACTACATCAGCTAAACAAGCATTATTTACCGTAAAGTTTGCAACAGGATTATCATAAACATCAATAGAACTGGTGTAGGTATTTATACAACCACTATCCGATATAACGGTTAAGTTTACATTATATGTACCAGGTAAGTTATAGGTATATGATGGGTTTGCATTTGTTGATGTTCCTGAATTATCACCAAAATCCCATTGCCAATTTACAATTCCTCCTGTAGCAATGGAAGATGAATCAATAAAATTAGTTATTTGATTAAAACAAACTGCATCAGCAACAAAATTAGCCACAGGAATTGGATCAACTACTACAGGAATGATGATTGAGTCTTTACAACCTAAAGATGTTGCTATATGCAACTGAGTATTATAAGTCCCTGCTGTTGGAAATCCGTTTGAGGAATTCTGATTAGTATTATCAATTACCCCATCATTAGTAAAATCCCATGCCCAACTTACTATTGTTCCACCATTAGATTGGGACAAATCTGTAAATGAAGTTTGCGTTCCTTCACAAACATTAGTATAAGAAAAATTAGCTGCAGGAGTTGCATCAACTGTTATATAAAAATTATTAGATGGTCCGGGACAACCATTAGCTGTTGGTGTAACAGTAAGTGTAGAAGTAACTGAAGCTGTGCCTGTATTATTTGCTGTAAATGGTGGAATACCGCCATTACCATTTACTTGTAATCCTATATTAGGATTAGAGTTTGTCCAATTATAAGTAGTATTGTTTACCGTTCCCGAAAAGTTAGTTTGAGGAACAACCGCTCCATGACACACAATAATATTTGGTGGTAAAATCACTTGTGGTGTTGGATGCACTTCAACATAAATATCGGCATTTGCACTTGTACACCCATTAACCGTAACGTTTACACTATAAAAACCTGTATCTAATATATTAGCATTAGCAATTGTTGGATTTTGTTGAGTACTTGTAAACCCATTAACTCCCGTCCAACTATACGTTCCGCTAGTCACATTTGAGGCAAACAATTGTATGTTTGTTCCTTCACATACTGGAGCATTGGTAGTTGCTATTGGTGCAAATGGTATTTGATTAATCACAACATTAGTATAAAAGGTGTCACTATAACAACCGTTTACTATTGCTACTACACCATAAGCTCCAGTAGCATTTAAAGGAACTGTTGGAATTGATGGGTACTGACTTGAAGAGGTAAAACCATTTGGTCCGAACCAAACATAAGTTGCTCCGGGAACAGTATCAACTCCCAAACTTAAGGAATCGCCCACGCAAAGTGGTCCATTATTGGTAGGATTTAAAGGTGGAAATGGAGGTGGGTTGATTACGTAGGCTGTATCTGAAGCAGCAGGACAACCTGATAAGGTATCTGTAACACTAACAAAATAAGTTCCCGCACTTGTAACCGTAATTGATGGGGTTGTAGCTCCTGTGTTCCACATATAGTTTATTGGCGGATGAGCATTGGTAACACTTGCTGTTAATACTGCACTTCCTGTTCCCGGGCATATAACCACATTTTGTGGTGTAACATTTACTACCAATTCAGGTAAAGTATAAACCCTAACCGTATCACAAATAAACATTCCTGTACTACATGTTGTTAAGTTTCCACATACTTGATAATCTATATAAGGAGGTGCTGTTGGTACGGGAGTTACTGCTGTCGTATCGCATTGCGAAGTACATGATAAATAATTATTAAAATCTCCATAATTTCCCGGAAAAACAGAATTCCATGTAACGGTTGACTCAACTAAACCTTTAACACTTAAATCTTTACTACATCCCTCTCTAACAGTAATATCATCTGAAGCTCCATAGGTTTTAGTTGTAGTTACTACATAAGTAGCATTATCATTTCCTGATTTGCAATAAGTTACACAAAAATTAACCACACCTGTATCAATACAAAGAGGTGTACCCAAAGATGTTGGAGTACCACACCCTACTTGGTAAAAAGCTCCACCTGGAGGTGCGGGATTAAAAACATCAAAATTTACTTGATTAGCTCCCGGACTAACAGTAATGTTAAAACTAATACATCTGGCAGGTCCTGATGCAGAACAACAGTAGCCATTTCTAGTAGATTGGATAGCATAACTTGTATCTGGATTTGCTGAAAGATTAATAGTAAATGTTGGAACTGTATTGTCACAACCACATGATTGGGTTTGTGCTTGTAGGTTGTTATCGGCAAAGAGTAGTAAAAAAACACCGAAAAACAAAAGGGAGTAGATAGTTTTCATGGCGTAGAAGTTTAGAGGTTTACTTCTTTAACGACAAAATAATTCAAAATGTTCCTTTTGTTAATAAGTGAAAACCCTTACACAGTCTACATTTTAGCGTTAATCAACTAAAAAACAACCCTTTGTCATACAAAAAACATACTTATTAACAAATTTTTTTTGATAAATTTTAATATTTTAACTGATTTTATTGTAAATGAATGAAAATTTAACAACCAATCACTAAAACAGCTAATTTATTTAGGAGCAATTTTTAATAAATACAAGGCTAATAATCCATACAAAACATTAGGCGTCCATACAGCCACCAATACAGATGCTCCAGAAGTAAGTGCAAACGAAGTAAATATTTGCATAAATAAAATATAAGAAGCACTTATCAATAAGCCTAGGCCAATATGTAAACCTATTCCTCCTCTAACCTTTCTACTTGACATAGAAACGCCTATAACTGTTAAAATAAATGTCGCAAAAGGATACGCAAACCGTGTTTGTCGTTCTACCAAATAACGAGTAATTTTCTCAGAACCTTTAAATACAGCTTCATCTATAAAGTCATTTAATTCTTGATATCCCATTGTTTGTACAAAACTTTTTCTTCTTTTAAATTCTTCAGGTTTTAGGTTAAGTGTTGTATCTTTATAAACACCCATATTTACCACTTCATCTAATCCATTAATATGTCTTTCATAATAATTACCAATGTGCCATTTATGAGTGATAGTATCCCAGATTACGTTATCTGCAATTAATTTATAAGTCAATTCTCCTTTTTCATTAAAATTTTCAATAGAAAAATCTATTCCCATGTCAATATCCGCATTGTAACTCGACATATAGATAAACGTTTCTTTACCTATTTGCATATGAATATCTCTATCTACATTTCTAAATTTATTTTTTCTATAAATTTCTTCAAATGCAATTCTTTCTTTGTTTGCTTCGGGGATAACAAAATTGTTAAGATAAAAAGAGATGATAGTAAGTATAGCTGCCGATATTAAATAAGGCTTTAACAATCTTCTAAAACTTACCCCACCTGCAAGTATGGCAACAATTTCAGAATTACTAGCCATTTTAGATGTGAAAAAAATTACCGTAATAAATATAAAAATAGGGCTTAACTGATTAATTAAAAATGGGACAAAATTGAGGTAATAATCTAAGAATATTGCCGAAACAGACGCCTTTCGTTCAATAAAAGTTTGTAAGTTTTCCGATAAATCAAATATAATGATAATCGGTATGATAAGAAGTATGGTAAAAGCAAACGTTCCTAAAAACTTTTTAATAATATATGCGTCAATAATCTTCATTTAAACTATAACCTAGTTGCCAATTGTTTTACCATTTTATTTTTCCATGTTGTAAAATCTCCTAACAAAATATGTTCCCTTGCTTCATTAACTAACCAAAGGTAAAAACTTAAATTGTGCAAAGTAGCAATTTGTGCTCCTAATATTTCTTTAGAAATAATTAAATGACGAAGGTACGCTTTTGAATAAAAAGTATCTACATAACTTGTTCCATCAGCATCTATTGGCGAAAAATCTGCTTCCCATTTTTTATTTTTAATGTTGATAAAACCATTTTGCGTAAATAACATTCCATTACGAGCATTTCTTGTAGGCATCACACAATCAAACATATCTATTCCTAGGGCAATATTCTCCAATAAATTTATTGGTGTACCCACCCCCATTAAGTAACGAGGTTTGTCTTCTGGAAGAATATTTGTTACAATTTCACACATTTCATACATTTCATCATCGGGCTCTCCTACCGAAAGACCGCCAATAGCATTTCCCTCTCTTTCAAAAGAAGCAATTTTTTCGGCAGATTGTTTTCTTAAATCTTTGTAAACACTCCCTTGAACTATTGGAAAAAGTGTTTGATCGTAGCCATACAAACCTTCTGTTTCATCAAACCTTTCGCAACAACGTTTAAGCCAACGATGCGTCATGTGCATAGAGTTTTTGGCATATTTATAATCACACGGATAAGGTGTACATTCATCAAAAGCCATAATAATATCCGCTCCAATAGTTCGTTGTATGTCCATTACATTTTCCGGAGTGAATAAATGCTTTGAACCATCTATATGAGAGGAAAATGTTGCTCCTTCTTCTTTTATTTTTCTTCTTCCTGATAACGAATATACTTGATATCCGCCACTATCTGTAAGTATTGGTTTTTCCCAATTCATAAATTTATGTAACCCTCCTGCCTTTCCAATAACATCTAACTTTGGTCTTAAATATAAATGATAGGTGTTTCCTAAAATTATTTGTGCATTAGTATCATTATTTAATTCATGTTGATGAACCCCTTTTACAGTTGCTGCCGTTCCTACAGGCATAAAAATGGGGGTTTTAATAATTCCGTGGTCGGTAGTAATCTCTCCTGCTCTCGCTTTTGATTGCGGATCTTTCTTTTCTAATTTAAATTTCATTTATAGCTGCTTATTAACTTTTTCATGAGAAATACACCTTCAAAACTTATTAACGATGCATGTCTAAAAACTTCGCCAAAGATAATTATTTAGTACGGACATAGCTCTTTATTTTTGACATTGAATTATATTTATAATGCAAGACTTGTTAAAAGACATTTTTTCCTTTTTCCCTCCCCACTCTATTTGGGATTGGTTGGTTATTTTGTTTATACTCCTATTTCTTGTTCAAATATTTTATTACCTGTATTTTTTTACAAAAATTGCTTTTTACAAACAGCCTTTACTAAAAAAGCATTCTACACCTGTTTCTGTAATTGTTTGTGCTAAAAACGAAAGAGAAAATTTGTTAGCATTTCTACCTCTTATTTTATCTCAAGATTATCCCGATTTTGAAGTTATTGTTGTTAATGATAACTCAGTTGATGATACGCAAGATGTATTAAAAGCATTTTCTTTACAATATAACAACCTTAAAATAGTTACGGTTCCTGATAACGATCGTTTTTATGGTAATAAAAAATTTGCTTTAACCTTAGGAATAAAAGCAGCAAAAAATAAAATAGTATTACTTACCGATGCCGATTGTAAACCCACTTCAAACCAATGGATAAGTTTAATGACTGCTTACGAAAATCCTCAAAAGAAAATAATTTTAGGAGTTGGCAATTATGAGCAACAGCCTGGTTTTCTAAACAAATTAATACGATTCGAAACCTTTTATACGGCAATTCAATATACTTCTTATGCTTTGCGTAAGCTTCCATATATGGGTGTTGGAAGAAATTTAAGCTATCACACCGATGTATTTTTTAACAATAAAGGATTTGCTTCTCACCATCATATTGTTTCGGGTGATGATGATTTATTTGTAAATGAAGTAGCTAACCACAATAACACGCAAGTTGTTTTGAACGCTGCAGCCCATACTATTTCTAAACCAAAAACTACTTTTAATAAATGGATACGCCAAAAACAACGGCATTTTTTAAGTGGTACATATTATAAATTAAAACACCAATTGCTGTTAGGAACTTTTATGTTTTCCAATTTAATTTTTATAGGCCTATTTTTTTTATTAGTCTTTAAAATTCCCTATATTCATCTAATAGTTGGTCTATTTTTATTGAAATATATCATTCAAATGCTTATCTTTAGGTTTTCTACTAAACAATTGGGAAATAAAGACCTTGTAATTTATACACCACTATTTGAACTATTTTTCATGTTTTTTAATCCAATTTTAGTAATTTCAAATTTTATAAAAAAGAGAACCCAATGGAATTAGGTAAAAATTTATCTCCCAAAGCTCAAATAGATTACGAATTGGTTGTGAAAGCAAGAGACCATCAGGATGAAAAAGCTTATGCCGTACTATTAGCAAAATACAAGGATTCTATTTTTTATATGATGCTTAAAATGGTTAAAAACCAAGATGATGCTGATGATTTAACCATTGAAGCTTTTGGTAAGGCATTTAACCGCTTACATCAATATACTCCCGATTATGCATTTAGCACTTGGCTTTTTAAAATTGCTACCAACAATTGTATCGATTTTATACGTAAAAAAAAGATGATTACCTTTTCAATAGACAAAGGTTTTGAAGATGGTGAAGGTAATAGTTCTACTTTCGATATTAAGGAAAACAACTTAAACCCGGAAGAAAAATTTATGCGTAAGCAAAAGATTAGAATTATGCGTGAAATGGTAGATCATTTGAAGCCACGCTACAAACAATTAATTGTTTTACGTTATTTTAGAGAGTTGTCTTATGACGAAATAGCTGAAACCACTGAACTTCCTTTAGGAACAGTAAAAGCTCAATTATTCAGAGCCAGAGAAATGCTTTACAATTTACTGCTTAACAAAAAAGATAGGTTTTGAAGAAAACAAATAATAAATATTAATTATTCGTTAAAATAATTATACACTACTTTTGCTCTTTTTTTGCTAATAACTTGCTCTAACTCTTGCAAAGAAGCCTTTTTTATATTGGCTACTGATTTAAATTTCCACAATAATTGTTGAGTGGTTTTATAACCAATACTTTCTATTTCACTCAGTTCTGATTTGATGGCTGCTTTAGAGCGTTTATTACGGTGGTGGGTTATTCCAAAGCGATGAGCTTCATCTCTTAAATACTGTATTAATTTTAAGGATTCTGAAGTTTTGTTTAAATACAAAGGAACCGAATCATTAGGAAAATAAATTTCTTCCAATCGTTTGGCAATACCTATAATAGTAATTTTTCCTCTTAAGTCCAATTGGTCTAAACTTTTCAAAGCTGCTCCCAGTTGACCTTTACCTCCATCTATCACAATTAGTTGGGGTAACGACTCCTTGTTTTCAATTAAACTTTTATACCTTCTGTAAACCACCTCCGTCATAGAGGCAAAATCATCTGGACCTTCCACTGTTTTTATGTTGAAATGTCGGTAATCTTTTTTGCTGGGCTTGGCATCTTTAAAAACCACACAAGCTGCCACAGGGTTTGTTCCTTGTATATTAGAGTTGTCAAAACACTCAATATGTACAGGCTTTTCTTTCATCCTTAAATCCTTTTGCAACTTTTCTAAAATTCTATCTGCATGTTTGGTAGGATTTACATTAGCTTGTTGTTTTTTTCGCTCTAACCTGTAATATTTAGCATTGCGTTCAGAAAGATCTAATAGTTGTTTTTTATCACCTCTTTGAGGAACTAAAAACTTCATGTTTTCATCTTGCAACTCCGGTTTAAAAGGTACAATTACTTCTTTAGATTCACTGTTGAATCTGCTTCTCAACTCAGCTATACTTATTTGCAACAATTCATCATCTGTTTCTTCTAATTTCTTTTTCAACTCAATGGTATGTCCCTGAATAATAGCTCCATTAATCACTTTTAAGTAATTTACATAAGCATATTTCTCATCGGAAATGATAGAGAAAACATCTACATCATTAATGGTCGGACTAACCACAACAGATTTACTTTGGTAATTTTCCAGTAGCTGAATTTTTTCTTTTATCAGCTGAGCTTTCTCAAAAAACAGTTCATCAGCATATTGCTTCATGAGTTGTTTTAAGTACTTAATTACACCATGTATGTTTCCTTTAATAATGGCTTTTATATTCTGAATAGCTTCTGTATAATCCTCTTCTGTTTGATTTCCCACACAAGGACCTTTACAATTACCAATATGGTATTCTAAACACACTTTAAACTTATCATTATCAATATTTTCTTGCAACAAATTATAATTACATGTTCTTAATGGATATAATTTTCGGATAAGCTCCAAAATAGTATTCATCATTCTTACAGAAGCATAAGGCCCAAAATATTCAGAACCATCTTTTACTATATTTCTTGTAGAAAAAACCCTTGAAAAACGTTCATTCTTAATACAAATCCATGGATAGGTTTTATCATCCTTAAGCATTACATTATACTTAGGTTGATATTTCTTAATGAGGTTATTTTCCAACAACAAAGCCTCAATTTCTGTTTCAACAATTATAGTTTTGATATCTGCAATTTGCCTAACCAATACAGCTGTTTTACCATTCTCATGTATTTTATTGAAATAAGAGCTAACTCTATTCTTTAAATTCTTGGCTTTACCAACATATATAATCTTTCCATTTTTATCTAAAAACTGATAAACCCCTGGTTTTTTAGAAATTGTTGATGTAAATTGTTTCATAATAATAACATGGTAAAATTAATAAAATATACCCCTTAATTTATACTATAAAACTATTCATCCAGATTAAAAATAGAACACTCTAGGTTAAGTATTATTATTTTTGTTGATTAAGTGTTTTTACTTAATTTTATCCTACCAAACTCATTCTTATGAAAACCATACTAATTATAGTAACACTATTTTTTTCTTTAAATATCTATTCACAAGGCGCTGGATATGCTTTAAATTTTGATGGTATAAATGATAATGTTCAAGGGCATGCTGCAGACTTAACAGCTATAACAAATAACTTTACTATTGAATTTTGGTTTAACGCTTCAGCAACTATAGCCTTAAGGGCTGAACAAAATGGTGTAAATCATATTTCCGGAACAACCGGTAATGGTCAGCGATATGCTGTTTATCCACAGCACGGAGGAGGAGGTAATGGATCTTGGGGTAATGCAGGAGCTGGTGTTTCTATTGGTTCAAACGCTATCCAAGTTTATGAACATAAGGCTTCATATATGCCTTGTTTGCTAAGTTATAGTGGCTCTCTCATTCAAGCAGGATGGAATCATGTTGCTATTGTTTATATTAACAAAAGACCTCGTCTTTATTTAAATGGTATTAATGTAAAAGATGGGTTAACTTCTAATCAAAATAATGTTTTTCCTTCCGGATTGTTAGGCGGATCTCCTTATGGTTGGTATTCGGGTGATCTTGATGAATTTAGAGTTTGGAGTACCTCACGAACACAAGGAGAAATTAGAACTAATATGTGTAGAAAATTAATTGGAAATGAAACTGGATTAGTAAGATATTACCGATTAGATGATGGAACTGGAGGAACAACAATAGATGCTACAGGAAATGTAAATGGATCTTTAATAAGTATGACTCCTGCTACTGACTGGATAGCTTCTGGTGCTGCATTAGGCAATACTAGTTCTAATAGTTATAATACTACTACAGGATTACCTTTTGCCACATCTATCAACCTTATTAACCCTGGTGGGCAAGATGAATTAACTATATCTAATATTACAGGAACACCTTCTGGAATTCATGTCTATGGAGAAAATAATACCCCAAATGTTACTTGTGGTGCTCTTGGTGTGGGTGCTAATGATAGGTATTTCGGTGTCTTTATTATAGATGGTAGCACAACAGCTGGAATACCAACTTATAATATAACATACAATTATGCTAATAACCCATATGTTCACGCCATTAACGAACCTAATTTAGATTTTGCGAACAGAGCAACAAATGCAGTAATAACTTGTAATGCATGGAATAATTTATCTGCTACACTTAATATGGTTACAGACGTTCTTGTTAAAAACAATCTTTCAGGAAGAAATGAATTCATTCTTACTTCAGAAACAACTCCTTTACCTATTGATTTAGTTTATTTTAATGCTTTAACAACTGAAAATACTGTTCAACTAGTATGGGTTACTGCTTCTGAAATTAACAACGACTATTTTACTATTGAAAGAAGTGTTGATACTCAACATTGGGAAGATATTATAACCATTAACGGAGCAGGTAATAGTAATCAAATAATTGAATACACTGAAATTGATTTAAACCCCTTAAATGGTATATCTTATTACCGATTAAAACAGACTGATTTTGACGGAAAATATAAATATTTCAACACTGTACCCATAAACTTTGAAAAAAATAATCTGACAGGTTTTAATATCTACCCAAACCCTATTTCTTATGGTGAAATATTAAACATAGTAGTTTATGATTTCAAACCGAGTTCAGAAATTATTGTAATAATTACAGATTTATTAGGTAAAGAATTTTATTCTAAATCAAACATCCAAATTAAAAATAATAAACTAATAACTATTCCTATTAATCTATCTATACCTAAAGGAATTTATTTTATTGTAGCTACTTCCGAAAATAAAATTCATAGCAAAAAATTGATTATTAAGTAATCTTTAAATTCCTATTTTCAATATTAAGAAGAAGTTTAAGCTAAATGCTATAAACAAACTAAGTATTTTTATTTTTGTTAATTAAGTAATTTTACTTAGCTTTGGAGGAGTGAAATTTTAGCTAAATGAAACTTAATCACTTAATAATAGTACTTTTTTTTATTCAAACTCAAGTGATTGCTGCTTGTGTAAGTGTTGGTTCGGGAGATTGGGATGACCCCAATACATGGGTTTGTAATGGTGTTCCCGGAGTACCGGGTTGTGGTGATACTATTACCATTACTGCAGGACATACTGTTACTATTAGAAATCAACAAAATTACTCTGAACCGGGTTGTGGAACGCCAATGTTTGTAGTTGTAAATGGTACCTTAGATTTCCCAGTAAATGGTCCTAAATTACAACTTCCTTGTAATTCAGGTTTTATTATTAATAGTGGTGGTTCCTTAAGTGCATCAGCTCCGGCAGGTGGAGGAAGTGCTAATTTTCTTGAAATATGTGGTACTGTTTATTGGAGAAAAGCTGATGGAACACAAACAGGCCCCATAAGTTACGGAGCTCCTCTTCCTATTAATTTAGTTTATTTTGATGCCTTAGTTATTAAAAAAACTGTTTTACTAACATGGGTTACTGCTTCTGAAATTAATAATGATTATTTTACTATTGAAAGAAGTGTTGATACTAAAATATGGGAAACAGTACTAATAATAAATGGTGCTGGAAACAGCAGTCAAATTATAGAATATACAGAAACCGATTTTAATCCTATATCAGGGGTATCTTACTATCGTATAAAACAAACAGACTTTGATGGTAGGTTTGAGTATTTTAATATTGTTCCTGTGAAATATAACACTTCCATTGAAGAAGATGAAATAAATATTTTTCCTAATCCAGCAAACCAAGGTGGAAATATTTCTATCAATCATAATTTTAATTCAACTGATAAAGTTTTAGTTGTACTAAGAGATTTACAAGGAAAAGAATTTTACTCAAAAGTTCACATAAAAATCAACAAAGATGAATTAATAGGTGTTCCTATTGATTATGAAATACCTAAAGGGATTTATTTTATTGTAGCTACTTCCGAAAATAAAATTCACAGCAAAAAATTGATTATTAAGTAATCTTTAAATTCCTATTTCAATATAAGAAGAATTTTGTGTTAAACACTTTATTTTAACTAAGTATTTTTACTTAATTCAACTCATTTTCAGCTGATTATAAAAGTTAATATTGATGTGGTTTTAGTTAATTTTTAGTTAAATATTTTTATTTTTTCATAATAAAATATAATCAATATTCTTACTATCAACAATTTATTAAAAACCTAAAAACTCATTTGACATTTATTGCTATTTCACTAAGTAATTCGCACAAATCTCACTAAGTATTTATGGTAACTTTGTCACATTATTTACAACAAACTAAAAATTATACTTAACAAACTACCATGCGCATTATTTTATTCTCTCTACTAATCCTAAGTTCTTTAAATTCATTTTCAACAAAAATTACCAGTATTTCTTCTGGCGATTGGTCTCAAGGTTCTACTTGGGATTTAAACAGAACTCCATCATGTGAAGACACCATTGTTATTGGTGCTACACATAAAGTAGATATTTCTTCTGACATTAATTTACAACATTGTAACAACAAAATTTCTATCCTAATTGAAGGAATTTTATATTTTTCTAAAAATGGTTCTAAACTTAGGTTGCCAGAAAATGCATATGTTAATATTACTTCAACAGGTTTATTAGATTCTTACACATACAATGGAGCAACAAATTTTATTCGTTTTGGAAATAATAGTGTGTGGGAAAGTAAAGATGGCCCTCAAACTGGAGTATCTTTTGGAACTGCCCCACTACCTATTAAACTAATTGCTTTTAATGCTACACCTTATGGTAATTCGGTTATTTTAAATTGGCAAACTGCTACTGAAATTAACAATGATTATTTTACTGTTGAAAGAAGTGCTGATGCTGATAATTGGGAAGAAGTTTTATATGTTGCTGGTGCCGGAAACAGTAATAAAATGGAAATATATACTTCCACTGACTTAAATCCTTTAAATGGAACTACTTATTACAGATTAAAACAAACTGACTTTGACGGGAAATTTGAATACTTTAATATTGTTGCTGTAAATTTAGAAAAAGAATTGAACACTAAAATTATTGTTTACCCAAATCCAGCTATGGAAAATACCAGCGTTTCAGTTGAACATAATTTTAGTAAAAACAATTCTACTATCACAATAAGTGTGAAAAATATTGAAGGAAAAAAAATGACTTCTTTTGTTAGTGATAATACTAAAACTGCTATTGAAGGATTGCCAAAAGGCTTATATTTTGTAACCGTTAGTACAGCAAGTACTCAGCAGACTGAAAAGCTAATCATTCAATAATTTTACCTCAAATATACTTCTGTTGCTCCGGTGCTGTATTCTCTGTAATCAGCATCAGAAAATTGAAGTTCGTAGGTATTACTCAACATATTTCTTAATTCTGTTTTCAATACTCCTGTTCCTTTTCCATGGATAAATACAATGCGTGGAATATTTTCTGATTGAGCTGCTTCAACACATTTTTTGGCATGATTAATTTGTGTGTATAATTTTTGCCAATCTTCTAATCTTGTAGGAAACTCAACTAACTCTTCTAAATGCAAATCAATTTCTAAGGTGTTTTCGTATTTATACTTGTTGAGCTTTTTATACTTGTCTAATAGTTTAGATTTCGACTTAAATTTTTCTTTTCTTAAATCTGTTTGATTAATGTATTCAGTATTATCTACAGTATAAACAATATCTTCATTATCATCAATAACAATAACTTCATTTATTGAAACTCGCATCGTAAATCCGTGATTGTCCTCTATTTCTAATTCTTTTTCGGAAACAACTTTAGTGATAATCCCCGTAGCATCATCATTTATAAATTTAACTTTATTTCCTATTTTGGCTTGCATAACTCTATTGTCTACCCCCTCTTACCTTCTCCTTAAAAAGAAATACACAAAAAACTGTTGCAGCTAACAAAAAGAAAGCTCCTACTTGATGCACTACTCCTAACCAAAGTGGCACAGCATAGATAAGTGTAAACACTCCCAATAAAAACTGAATGAACACTATTAACAATAATAGTTTCAATCCGTTTTGCTGAGCGATATTAACTTGGTGCTTCGCGGCTTTTACCCATAAAAAGACAATAATTCCAACTACAATTAATGCTAAGTACCTGTGTATAAATTGAACTCCTGCCAATCCTTCAGTAAAATTTTTCCATAATGGTTTAATAGCGAAAACAGCATCATTTATCCATTGATCGCCCATTTTTGGCCAAGTATTCATTATAAACCCTGCATTTAACCCTGCCACGAAAGCTCCATAAACTATTTGTACTATCAACAAAATCAGTAACAAATTAAGCCACTTTTTAATATCCAAAAATTTAGTCGAAAAATCTATTTTAGGCTCAAGTAAGCCTAGAGCTACCCAAAAAGTATATGCAAAAGTAAGAAATGCAGTAATTAAATGGAGTGCTAGCCTAAAATGACTAACATCCGGGTCTTTAACTAAACCGCTTTTAACCATCCACCAACCTATAAAACCTTGTAAAGCACCCATTCCTAGTAATATAGTGGTTTGAATAATTAACTTTTTAGAAAGCTTCTTTTTAAAAAGAAAATAAATATAAGGAACAATAAAAACTACTCCTATCAGCCTTCCTAGCAGCCTATGCAACCATTCCCAAAAGAAGATAGCTTTAAACTCTTCTAACGTAAAGTGATAATTTACAATTTGATATTCGGGAAACAATTTATAGGCTTCAAATTTTTCATGCCATTGTTCTTTGTTTAGTGGTGGGATGGCATCCATCATCAAATGCCAATCTACCATAGATAATCCAGAGCCGGTTAATCTGGTAATTCCTCCAACGATTACCATTACAAAAACTAACAAACAACCTAACAGTAACCAATAAAATATGGGTTTATCTTTTTGCTGAAGCGTAAAAAAACTACTATAATTAAACAATTTGAACTATTTTAACAATCATAAATAATAATTGTCAAAATTAGTTCTTTTAAAAAAATTTAAAGCGAAAAAATAAGATTTAATATACCCTTACTAATTCTAAATTATGGTAGTGAATTAAAAACGAAGATTGGTTTTCAAAACCGCTTTCTATTCCTGTTTTTCTGAAATTAAAATTCATCGAAATTCCATTATGGTTATAAGAGTTATTAATAACAGGGTTAATAATAGTACCATAATTCATTAAACAAGTTCCAAAATAATAAGCCATATCAAAACCCAGTAAACTAACGGTAGATGGATAAAACTCTCTTTCCGCAACAAACTTATTAATAACATTTGCGGTAATAGAATCATCATAATTTATATAACTATGAACAGGCAAGTAAACATTTAGTAAATCAAATGAAGTTAATTCTATGTTTTCGTAAGTTAACCACTCTTCTAACCCAATAAGTGTTACTGTGTAGTTTTCATACTCTCTTCTATTTAAGGTAGATGTTAAATAACTAAACAAATCGGTAATATAAGCCTGTTTTGAACTAGGCACAAAAATCACATTATTTTTTGTAGGAGATAATTTGACAACTAAATCAGCAAAATTTCTATCCATTTTCAATTTATTAATAGGAGTAAACGCCAATGTATCATCCACGTTTAATAACATTTTATTTTTATACGCCTTAATTAATGATTCTATTAATGATTTTTCCGAAGAATTAGCATGTTCTAAAGCAATAATGTTAGCAGTTTTAAAACTATCTACCAAAAGTGTAGAAATACATTCAACAACATTTGCTTGCGATGGAATTGCTTTAAAAGCCATTTCGTTACCCAAAAGCAGCTTATTGGGTTGTTTTACAGGGCTAACAACTGGAATATGATTGCGTTTCCCATATTGAGCAATGACTTCGTAATTAGACTGGTACAAAGGACCAATTATCAAATCTAGCGGTTTACCTTCAATTTGTTTCAGTAATTTTAAAATACGCAGAGAATCATCTCCATTGGTATCATAAACAAGTACTTCAAATGATTTACCAACAGTAGAAATAGAATCTAAGGCAAATAAAAATCCATTGTAAAACTCAATAGCAAACCTAGATTTCGGATAAACATTTTTATCTTGTAGTGCACCTATGTTTTCTGTAATTTCTTTATTTTGTTCTACATAGAAAGGAAGCATTAAAGCAATGGTAAAATGATTTTTTTCAGTTGAATCAAAAGCTTGTTGAAGGATTTCTTGCAAAGTAGCACTCAGAGTATCTTTATGTAGTTGAAAGTGTCCTGTTCTATTTTGTTTTATAGGAATAAATATTTTTTCATCTACTTTTAATCCTTCAGCTAGTCCATTATTAATAACTTTAATAGAATCTATACTCACCTCATATAATTTACTAAGCGAATATAATGTTTCACCTTTTTTAACCTGATGCACTTTCCAACCGGAAGGCTTAATCAGCGTATTCGTATCTTTTTTATTATTTACTTGCTTAATCTGTTTTACAGGAATATTAATGAACTGATCTTCTTCAATTTTTTCACTCATATCAGGATTAACAGCTATAATTTCTTTTACACTAACATTATAAATTTTTGCAATAGAATAAAGCGTTTGTTTTGCCAATACTTTATGTTGAATAAGATTGCCATTAGGATGACTTGGCTCTTCTTGATACTTACTTACAGGAATAAATATTTTTTCGCCTATACTTAAACCATCATTAACACCCGGGTTTTCTGATTTAATAATATCAATAGGAACTTCGTATTTTTTGTGAATAGCATAAAGCGATTCTCCTTTACTCACCACATGAATATAGTATTCTTTTCCTTTAATTTTATGAATTGCTAAAGAATCTGTTTGTTGTGCAACTATTGTAGTTGTTAGCAATAAAAGTATTCCGAGTGATATAATGATGTATTTTTTCAATAGTTTAATAGATTATACGCTAACAGTTGTATTACGAAGTAAATTCACATTTACAAATTTAAACATTCTTGTATTAAAAGTTATTCCCACTCAATTGTAGCAGGAGGTTTAGAACTAATGTCATAAACCACCCTGTTTACTCCTTTTACTTTATTAATAATATCGTTTGAAACTTTCGCTAAAAACTCATAAGGTAAATGACACCAATCAGCTGTCATACCATCTGTAGATTCTACAGCACGTAAAGCAACTGCTTTTTCATAAGTTCTCTCATCACCCATTACACCTACAGACTGTACAGGAAGCAAGATTGCTCCGGCTTGCCAAACATCATTATATAAATTCGCTTTTTTCAAACTTTCTATAAAAATAAAATCTACCTCTTGCAATAGTTGTACCTTTTCTGGAGTAATATCTCCTAAAATACGAATTGCCAATCCAGGTCCCGGAAAAGGATGTCTGCCCAATAAATTATCATTTAATCCTAAAGACTTCCCTACTCTTCTCACTTCATCTTTAAATAATAAACGCAAAGGTTCTACAATTTTCAACTTCATATAATCTGGCAAGCCGCCAACATTATGGTGTGATTTAATAGTCTGCGAGGCTCCACCATTTACCGATACAGATTCGATAACATCAGGATAAATGGTACCTTGAGCCAACCAACTTACATCAGTAATAGCATGAGCCTCTTCATCAAAAACATCGATAAACACTTTACCTATAGCTTTTCTTTTTAATTCAGGGTCAGAAATATTTGCCAAAGCACTATAGAATTTTTGCTTAGCATCCACTCCTTTCACATTTAGTCCTAAATGTTTATATTGCTCTAATACACTATTAAATTCATTTTTACGAAGTAATCCGTTATCAACAAAAATACAATATAAATTTTTACCTATAGCCTGATGCAACAATACTGCTGCAACTGTAGAATCTACTCCTCCTGACAAACCAAGCACCACTTTATCGTTTCCAATCTTATTTTTTAAGTCTTCTACTGTTGTATCTACAAATACATCTGGTGTCCAGTCTTGCGAAAAACCGCTAATAGTTACCAAAAAATTTTTTAAAATTTTTGCTCCTTCAGTTGTATGATAAACCTCAGGATGAAACTGAATAGCGAAAGTATCCTCACCATCAAACTCAAAACCTGCATTTTCTACATCTGAAGTGCTTGCTATAATGGTAGTATTTGGGGGTAATAACTTTATTGTATCTCCATGGCTCATCCATACTTGCGAATTTGAACTAACTCCATGAGTTAACTTACTTTCGTTACTTGTAAAATCTAATTTTGCTCTACCATATTCTCTGGTATCAGAAGGCAACACTTCTCCTCCATTACTTTGAGCTAAATATTGAGCACCAAAACAAACTCCCAACAAAGGTTTTTTCTTTCTAATATTTGATAAATCTAGTTTAGGAGCATTTTCGTCTCTCACCGAAAACGGACTTCCAGATAATATAACCGCCTTATATTCATCCACATTAGGTAAATTGTTAAAGGGATATATTTCACAATACACATTTAATTCCCTCACTCTACGTGCAATTAGCTGCGTATATTGAGATCCAAAATCTATAATCAATAATTTTTCCATAAGTGGTGCAAAGATAATTGATGAAATTGGTTGAACAATTATTTTTTTTAGATTTTAGACAAATAGTTTAACCCATTTCATCAAAAACTAACCATCCACATCTTGTTTACTATAAAATGTTTTCTTCTTTAGCATTTAACTTTTGACAACTTAAATCACAAACTGAATTTTCAAGTGCTTTTTAGTAACACCTCTTCCTGCACTCCCTATAAATAATACTCTCAGCTTATATGAATATTGGAATACTTATTTTCATTTTGAATAACTGTTTTTTTATTTAGACCAAAAACATTGAATATACCAAAATATTTATGCTTTTTTCTTTACAACCTTAATTCTATGTTTTACCAACAACAACAAGTTATCAAAATGTATTAACAACTATTGAATTAAAATCATTTTTAATCGACTTTTGTATTTCAGAATTTTAATAAAAAAAAACATGCAGCAATATTTAACTTTATTAGATCATATTTTAAAAAATGGTGTACAAAAAGGTGATAGAACAGGAACCGGAACGTTAAGTTGTTTTGGATACCAAATGCGATTTGATTTAAATGAAGGGTTTCCATGTTTAACCACTAAGAAGTTACATTTAAAATCTATTATTCACGAATTATTATGGTTTATTAAAGGAGATACCAATATTACTTACCTAAAAGATAATGGTGTAAATATTTGGAACGGATGGGCGAATAAAAATGGTGATTTAGGTCCTGTTTATGGTTACCAATGGAGAAATTGGAATGGCGAAGGAATTGATCAACTTTCTGATTTAATCGAGCAAATTAAAGTAAATCCCAATAGTAGAAGATTAATGATTTCGGCATGGAACCCTAGTGTTTTACCTAACACATCTGTATCTTTTGCAGAGAATGTAGCTAATGGAAAAGCAGCCCTTCCACCCTGTCATGCTTTTTTTCAGTTTTATGTTGCCAATGGAAAATTATCGTGTCAGCTTTACCAAAGAAGTGCTGATACTTTTTTAGGTGTACCTTTTAATATTGCTTCTTATGCTTTATTTACTATGATGATTGCTCAGGTTTGTAATTTAGAACCTGGTGAGTTTGTACATACTTTTGGTGATGTTCATTTATACAACAACCATATTGAACAAGCTCAACTTCAGCTAAAAAGAACTCCAAAAAAATTACCTATTATGAAAATCAATCCTAATATTAAAAATATTTTTGATTTTACCTATGAAGATTTTGAGTTAGTAAATTATGACCCACATCCACATATTAAAGCTGAAGTTTCTTTATAAATTTAAAGTACTACTTACCATAAAAGTAGTGAGTTTTAATTATTTTTGGAAAATAACAGCTTGCTGCTGTCTAAATTTATGACTATACCTATCATCATATCTATCTGTGCTTTAATTATTATAGCCTACTTATTTGATCTTAGTGCTCCAAAAACAAAAATTCCTTCTGTAATCTTATTACTTACCTTAGGCTGGGCAGCTAAGCAATTGCTTCATTTTTTAGATATTTCTATTCCTGATTTAACTTCATTACTCCCTATTTTTGGAACAATTGGTCTAATTCTAATTGTTTTAGAAGGTTCTTTAGAATTGGAGTTTAAAAAATCTAATTATCCACTAATAAAAAAATCTGTTTTTGCTTCACTTATTCAAACAGTTGGATTAAGTTTTATTTTGGCTTATGCTTTTTATTATTTCGGAAATTATTCTTATAAAGACAGTTTAATAAATGCTATTCCGCTTTCTATTATAAGTAGTGCCATCGCTATTCCTAGTGTAAAAAACATTACTAAATCAAGTAAAGAATTTATTATTTATGAAAGTAGTTTGTCTGATATTTTTGGAGTAATATTTTTCGATTTTATAGCCCTAAATGAAAATATAAATGGAGCAGCTTTTGGGAATTTTGCCTTACAAATTCTTTTAATAATTGTTATTTCATTTGTTGCCACACTTGGTTTGGCTTTTCTTTTAAGCAAAATAAAAAATCATACTAAGTTTGTCCCTATTATTATAATTATTATAACGATATATGCTATATCTAAAATGTTTCATCTTCCGGCACTAATATTTATTTTACTATTTGGAATATTTTTAGGAAATCTAGACAGATTAAATAATATTAAATGGATAAAAAAAGCTAAACCTGACAAGCTAAATGTCGAAGTAATGAAATTTAAGGAAATAGTTATGGAAGGAACTTTCCTTATTAGAACCATATTTTTTATGCTTTTCGGCTATTTAATGAATACTGCAGAAATAATTAACCAAGAATCTTTAATATGGTCAGGAGCTATTGTAGGTGCTATTTTTATTTTCAGATTCATTCAACTTAAATTTTCTAGGTTACCGCTACGTCCATTATTATTAATAGCTCCAAGAGGACTTATCACTATTTTGTTATTTTTGGTTATTACTCCATCACAAACTATTGAATTAGTAAATAGATCCCTTATTATACAAGTAATTATTTTAACTGCTTTTATGATGATGTTAGGTTTAATCACAAACAAGAACGAAAAAAAACAAAAACAACCACTTCCGCAAGAAAATGAATAAGCATCTAACACTAATTATCTTATTCTTTACTGGTCTAATATGGTCGAGTATACAACCATTCGATTATTTTACCTGGGGATTAGAGGTTTTTCCAGCAGTTTTAGGACTAATTATTTTAACTTTTACTTTTAAACAATTTCAATTTACCTTCCTAACCTATTGTTTTATCTTAATTCATAGCTATATTTTATTTGTTGGTGGGCATTACACTTATGCAGAAGTTCCTTTTTTTGATTGGATTAAAGAAACTTTTGATTTGTCTCGCAACAATTACGATAAAGTTGGGCATTTTGCTCAAGGCTTTATTCCTGCTATGATAGTACGAGAACTATTTATGAGAAAAAACATTATACCTAACAAAAAATGGTTAAACTTTGTGGTGGTATGTATTTGTTTAAGCTTTAGTGCTGTTTACGAATTTTTAGAATGGTGGGTAGCTCTTTTTTCTGGCGAAAATGCTGACGCTTTTTTAGGTACACAAGGTTATATTTGGGATACTCAATCGGATATGTTTTACGCTACTATTGGAGCTATTACTATGTTGTTTCTTTTAGCTAAAGTTCAAGATAAAAACATTTCTAAATTGAACAAATAAAATCCTTTTTTCTTGTCGGCATTATGCTTAATTTTGAGTAATTAATACAATTAAAAACACTTATATTATGAATACAATGACTGAAAACAGGCTATCTTCAATAGCGGCAATGGAATTAGAAAACGAATATGGAGCTCACAACTACCATCCTTTACCTGTTGTGTTAGCCAAAGGGGAAGGTGTTTTTGTTTGGGATGTGGAAGGAAAAAAGTATTACGATTTTTTATCAGCATATTCTGCTGTTAACCAAGGACATTGTCATCCAAAAATTATTAACGCACTTACAGAACAAGCAAAAGAACTTACATTAACTTCTAGAGCTTTTTATAATGATACTTTAGGTGTTTATGAAAAATATGTAACTGAATTTTTTGGTTTCGACAAAGTGTTACCAATGAATACTGGTGCTGAAGCTGTAGAAACAGCTATTAAACTATGTAGAAAATGGGGCTACGAAAAGAAAGGCATAGCTGAAAACAAAGCAAAAATAATTGTTTGTGGTAATAACTTCCACGGGAGAACTACTACTATTATATCATTTTCTAATGATGAAGATGCAAGAAAAAACTTTGGTCCTTATACAGAAGGATTTGTAAGTATTGAATACAATAACATTGAAGCTTTAATTAAAGTATTAAGAGAAGAAAAAGATGTTGCAGGTTTCTTAGTAGAACCTATTCAAGGTGAAGCCGGAGTATATGTTCCTACTGATGGTTACTTAAAACAAGCTAAAGAAGTTTGTGAAGCAAATAATGTACTTTTTATTGCTGATGAAGTACAAACAGGTATTGCAAGAACAGGTAAAATTTTAGCATGCGATTATGAAAACGTTAAACCGGATATCTTAATTCTAGGAAAAGCACTTTCAGGTGGTGTTTATCCTGTTTCAGCAGTATTGGCTAATAACGATATTATGGAAGTTATTAAACCTGGTCAGCATGGTTCAACTTTTGGAGGTAATCCATTAGCTGCAAAAGTTGCTATAGCTGCTTTGGAAGTGATTAAAAATGAAAACTTGGCAGAAAATGCTTACCGTTTAGGAGAACTTTTTAGAACAGAAATGAATAAAGTTATTGAGCAAACAGACTTGGTAAGTGCCATTAGAGGAAAAGGCTTATTAAATGCCATTTTGATTAATGATACCGAAGATAGCTCAACTGCTTGGGATATTTGTATAAAACTTAGAGATAATGGTTTATTAGCTAAACCTACTCATGGAAATATTATTCGTTTTGCTCCACCTTTAGTAATGGACGAAGAACAATTATTAGATTGTGTAAATATTATCAAAAAAACATTAATGGAGTTCAAGAAGTAAATTTATTACAGTATAATACTACATAAAAAAGCACTTTATAAGATTACAGGTGCTTTTTTTGTTATTTATTACCAATAACTTTAAGCTTTTTTTACAAATTCAGATTTTAATGCCATAGAACCAAAACCATCAATTTTACAATCAATATTATGGTCACCTTCAACTAATCGAATACTTTTTACTTTTGTTCCAGCTTTTACAGGTTTAGGGGCTCCTTTAACCGGTAAGTCTTTTATAACAATTACAGCATCACCATCTTTTAAAATGTTATCGTTACTATCTTTTACTATCAATTCATTTTCTGCAACCATTTCTTCCGGACTCCATTCAAAACCGCATTCCGGACAAGCAAACAAATTATTTTCAGTTGGGTATCCATAAGGCGACTTGCACTTTGGACAAGGTGTGATTTCTTCTTGCATTATTATATTTTGTTTTTTGTAAAAATAGGAATTTTATAAACTAAAACTTATCAGTGATAATAGATATTCCTTTTTACTATCATCATTTCTATAAATCCTTTAAACAATTTTTTTTTTAATCTAAATTCTATTTTAGATTAAAAAAAAAATTGTTTAAGCAGTTTAATATTTATACCTTTGATAGATTATGAACTTAAAATATAACACGTTATGAGAAAAATTTTTACTGTTTTAATTTTATCCTTATTTACATCTTCACTTTCATTTGGTCAGACATACTCTGCAACAGATAGTGTTATTGTAACTTCCACAAACACGTCTATAACTGGCTGGGGAAGAGGTTTTGAATTCATACCTAATGTTGATATTTATGTATCTCACATAGGAAAAAGGTCTTTGGATCCTCAAGGAACATTTGTCTGGAAAATTTGGGAAACAACTACTCAAAATTTAGTTTATACCCAAACAAGCATGATTACTTCATCAGGAAGCTATGTTTATGAAGCTACAGATTCTATTGTAAAGCTATCAGCAGGAAAAAATTACATACTAACATTATACTCAGATCAAAGCGGTTATTATTACGGTAGTAGTTCTCAAGTTAACTCAAATTTAACCTATGTTCAGATGGTGTATTGCAATAGCTGTTTCGCTACTATGCCTTTCCCAACACTTACACTATCAAATATGCATTACGGAACTCCTGATTTTTTATTCTCTAAATGTGCCCCTATAGATACATCAGTATCTATAAGTGGAAATACGCTAACTGCAAACAACTCTTCAGCTACATGGTATCAGTGGATAGACTGTGATAACAATAATGCTGCAATTACTGGCGAAACAGGACAAAGTTTTACTCCATCAACTAATGGAAATTATGCCGTTGTTGTTACAGAAAATAATTGTTCTGATACTTCTGCATGCTTTAACATGACTCCTGTTGGAATATCAACAAATACTGCAAACAACGAGTTGGTTCTATACCCTAACCCAACAAAAGGACAACTAACTATTGAAATTGAAAAAAACAATGTTGTTGCTTACAGTATTTCATCTATTGATGGAAAAACCATTATGGAAGGAAATGTTAGCAAAAAAGCTACTAAACTTAAAATTGATTTAAGCAACGAAAGTGAAGGTATTTATTTATTGAAAATAATTAAAGAAAACAGTTTTGAAGTTTATAAAATACATAAACAATAAAAAACAGCTGTAAAATTTTAATTCCAACCGCTATTGATGTTCAATAGCGGTTTTTTTTTATCCCAAAAGTGTACAAAGCCATTCTCTTTTACTATTTCTTAAAAAAAATTCACATAATGCTGTAACAAAATAATACACCTAATTGTCATAGTTAAAAAAATAAAAAACTATAAAATGAAAAAAGTATTATTTATTACAGCTGCGGCTTTATTAGCTCTAAACATTTATGCCAACAACCACCCATCTGTTCAAAAGAAATTCGAAAAAGAATTAAAATTTGAAGCCAATCAATTTTTAATTGAGAAAAACCAAACAGAGTTTGTTAAAATTAGCTTTAAAATTGATGAAGCCGGTAAGGTGAAAATTTTAGAAGCCAACTATTCTAACGAAAAGTTAATGAAAGAAACCTATAAACAATTAAGTATTCTTCGTTTTGAAAATCAACAAAATAACGATGATGTTTATTATTACAACTTTACATTTAAGAAACTGTAATTTAATTAATTTTGTCCTTGTATTTGTAAGCAAATAGTTGTTTACAATCAGCTTAGTAAGTGATTAGTTTAAGAATCTGTATGATTTTAATGCTCACTTACTAAGCTGATTTTTTTATTAACCATGATTTTAAGATTAACCCATTCATATAAAAATTCTTTTAAAGGACTATCCGTTCAAGTATGGTGGTTATCGTTAATTACACTAATTAACCGAGCCGGAACCATGGTTATTCCTTTTATGTCGTTATACCTTACTGAGCATTTAAAATTCACTTTAAACCATGTTGGTTGGGTGATGACTGCCTTTGGCTTGGGCTCTGTTTGTGGAGCTTGGTTAGGAGGAAAACTCACTAATAAATTTGGGTTTTACAAAGTAATGCTTTGGAGTTTAGTTGTTTCAAGTTTTATGTTTGTTGGTTTGCAATACATCACCACTTTTTGGGGAATTTGTATTGCCGTTTTTTTCTTGCTTTTAGTAGCTGATTTGTTCCGTCCGGCATTGTTTGTGGCGGTTGCAGCTTATGCCAAACCTGAAAATAGAACCAGAGCCGTAACCTTAATAAGATTAGCCATTAACTTAGGTTTCTCCGTAGGTCCGGCTGTAGGAGGTTTTATCATTTATACCATCAGTTATTCAGGTTTATTTTGGATAGATGGTATCAGCTGCTTAGCAGCAGGAATTTTGTTTTTTTATGTGTTGAATGAAAAACGTGCAGGAAATAATATTAAAGAAGTGGAAGAAGGCATTAAAGGTTCTCCTTACAAAGACAAAGCTTACTTGATATTTTTAGCCGCTTTATTGCTTATTGGTTTTGCTTTCTTACAGTATTTCTCTACTATTCCACTTTATTATCATGATGTCCATCACCTAACAGAAAAAGAGATTGGATGGTTAATGTCTCTCAATGGCATACTTATTTTTGCTATAGAAATGCCTTTGGTGAGTTTCTTTGATAAAGAACGTTTCTCCAAGTACAGCATTTTAATATATAGCACACTCCTATTTGCTTTAAGCTTTTTAATTTTAAACTTATTAGGTTGGGTAGGTGTTTTAGCAATAGGGATGATTTTTATGTCGTTTGCAGAAATGCTCAATTTTCCGTTTTTAAATTCTTTTGCAATGGATAGAGCTGCAAAACACAACAATCAAGGCGAGTATATGGCATTGTTTACCATGGCATTTTCTGTGTCACATATTTTTGCTCACAATTCCGGAATGCAGTTTATAAGTTTCTTTGGCTATGAAATTACTTGGTACATCATGGTTGCCTTGCTGCTACTTGCTGTATTGTTTCTAGTATGGTTAAAGCATATTATTAAAAAAGAGAATTATTGATTTGTAACCTGCAATCCTTTTTCTTCCTCGTCATTCCTGCGTAGGCAGAAATCTTTATCATTTTAAACAAAAGAGATTCCTGATAATTTTTTTTCGTGCCTCAAAAATTTCAGGAATGACGTTGTAGGTTGGTTTAGTGCTTTTAGTTTATGATGCTCTTTCTCTCTGCGTCATTCCTGTGGAGTGCAACGGAAACAGAAATCTTTTGTGAATAAAAATTATAATAAAGTAGAAAAAAGTTATTTTTGATTATGGTCGCTAAAGGAGGTTATGTATATATCGTTTCAAACAAATCAAGAACTGTTTTGTATATTGGAGTTACCTCCGATTTATACGGTAGAATTTTTCAACATAAAGAGCTAAAAGGTTCTGTTTTTACATCCAAATATAAGTGTGTTGATTTAGTGTATTATGAATTTTATGAAACAATCGATATTGCTATTCAAAGGGAAAAACAACTTAAAAAATGGAAACGTGAATGGAAAAATAAATTAATACAAGAGTTTAATCCTGATTTAAAAGATTTGTTTAATGATGTTGAAGATTTTAGATAGCATTTCTTATCCTCATTTCTCTTCATTTACGTCATTCCTGTGGAGTGCAACGGAAACAGGAATCTTCATCATTACGAACGAAAGAGATTCCTGATAATTTTTTCGTACCTCAAAAATTTCAGGAATGACGTTATAGATTGGTTTGGTGCTTTTAGTTTATAATACTATTTCTCTGTGCATCATTCCTTTGCCTCTTACCGTCATTCCTGCACAGGCAGTAATCTTTGTTACCATAACTAGCTTAATAAAAACTACGTTTAGTTATCTCTTTTTTGGTTTACCGTAGGAGTAGTTTGACTTTCTTCTTCAGGTTCTTTTTTCCACGATTCACAAACTACTTCTAAGTCACAGAGGTTACCATCACGACTAAGGTCATAGGCAGCTATTTTAGCTTGTTCTTCCAACCTGGTGTTTTCACTACCGCACCCCTCAAAAGATGTTATTACTTCTTGGTTATACTTATTAATTACTTCGCATCTTTTACACTGGTTTGGCAATACTGCTCCATTAAACATAGAAGCACAAGAGCTTAACATTAAGCCACAAATAACAATAATGATAGTACGGTATTTCATTTATTTATATTTTTGTTGTTATAATATGAAGCGTAATAAATACCTACGCTTAGTTGGGGAAAATTTGCTATTTTTTATTTATACCTTCAAAAATTTCAGCGAGGGTTGTTAAGTTTTCTTTAAGCTGACTAGCCCTTTCAACATAAGTATGAACATCAGAATCTATTATATCTTTCCTTTCTAAAATCGTTTCATCAATTAAATCAGTTAAAAGTGCGTATATATTATGGGTTAAGTAATTCCTTTGTATTTTTGCGATAATTAAGTGGTCAATTATGTTGTGGTCAATTAACTTTTTTGTTTTTAAAAGGTTAATTAAATTGCCTAAGGTTGCCTCATTGTGATTAATTTTAATTTGTTTGTCTTTTAAATAAATAATCATTTGAGATTCTAATTTACTTGAAGCTAATATCATTTTTCCCAAAACAGAAGTAAATTCATCTGATTGATGAAGCAAATTATAAAACTCAAGCCCATTTATACTCCTCCCTTTATATTTCATGTGCTTTTATAAAAATTGTTTAATCTTTTTTTATTGGAGTCCCAATAAAATTATAACTAAATTTATTAGCTCCTCTATGATTTTTATCACTAAATTTAAGGTTAAATTTATAACCTGTATTAATAGCTCTTAATACTTTTAAGCATACATTAGGAAAAGTATCATTGATGGAATTGATTTTTTCACCTTTAGAATTCACTAACCAAATGCTTTTTTTTTAAATCATCTAAATTTACATCTTCTAAAGGTAGATGACCAATAGAGTGGAATTCATCTTCATTTATTTCAACTTTACAAAAAAAAGTAAAAGTAAATTTACTTTTTGGGTTATATTTTTTCTTTAATTCATTAGATTTTTTTTCTATACTTTGTCTTCTTTTATCTTCTTCGGAAATATACTCATCAAACAATATAACTTTAATAGTACTATATTTAGAATATACTTTCTCAACAGAAGCCTCAATAACACCATCTTTTTTAAATGATTATATATATCCTTGTGATTAATCTCACTCCACTGTCCAATCATACTGTTTATTATCAAAGTTATTCTATATGGTTCTCTAGGATAAAACTTAACTTTTTCACTTACTGATGTATTCTCTAAACATTCATTTTTTAAGTAATAACAATTAATATAAAAAGGTTCTCTAAATTTGGTGCTCTTCTTAAAAAGAAATTTGAATATACTCATTTTTTAATCATAATTACTTCTATGAAACATACATATTAACCCAACTACTCCAAGTTCTCTCTTGGGAGGGGGAAACTTATTTTTTTTCAAATGTAAATGATAAAAACAATTGTTGCAAATAAATTGTACATTGCTAACAAAACACACCTCGTTGTTGTAATCTTGCTGCTTATGGCAGCTTCGAACAACATCTGCTCCTCTCAAGAGGAGAAAGGTCAAATTAAACAGATTGCTTTATCTCCAACACACATTCCTACGCTAGGCTTCGCAATGACGGTAAAGATTAGGGGTAGTAGAATACTATTAACAAATAACTTTCAACCAATAACTAAAGCAGTCTTTGTGTGTTGGAAAATAGATCCCGATTTATATCGGGATAAGCGATTCGCACAATTTCTGTAAAAAAACAGAAATTGGCTCTCTGCTTACATATTCCTTCTATACTGCCCACCAACCATAAACAAGCTATCGGTAATTTGTCCTAGGCTGCAATATTTGGTGGCTTCCATTAGTACTTCAAAAATATTTTGGTTTTTAATGGCTGCTTCTTGTAAGTTGGCTAATTGTTCCGCTACCACATTTGCATTGCCTTTGTGTAGCTCATTTAACATGCCTATCTGGTATTGTTTTTCTGTTTCGGTAGCTCGTATTACTTCTTTAGGTAAAACCGTTGGAGAACCTTTAGAACTTAAAAAAGTATTTACACCAATAATCGGGAATTCACCATTGTGCTTCAAGGTTTCGTAATACAAACTTTCTTCTTGTATTTTTCCTCTTTGGTACATGGTTTCCATGGCTCCCAACACACCACCACGCTCAGTAATTCTGTCAAATTCAGTTAAAACAGCTTCTTCTACTAAATCGGTTAGTTCTTCAATAATAAAAGAACCTTGTAGCGGGTTTTCGTTTTTCGCTAAACCTAACTCTCTGTTAATAATCAACTGAATTGCCATGGCTCTACGCACACTTTCTTCTGTTGGTGTAGTTATCGCTTCATCGTAAGCATTGGTATGTAGCGAATTACAATTGTCATAAATAGCATACAAGGCTTGTAAGGTAGTTCTAATGTCATTAAAATCTATTTCCTGAGCATGTAAGCTTCTACCACTGGTTTGAATGTGGTATTTCAACATTTGAGCTCTTGGATTAGCAGCATATTTTTTAGCTAAGGCTTTTGCCCAAATTCTACGTGCTACTCTTCCAATTACTGCATATTCAGGGTCAATTCCGTTACTAAAAAAGAAAGATAAATTAGGACCAAAAGCATTGATGTCCATTCCTCTGCTTAGGTAATATTCCACATAAGTGAAGCCATTCGCCAACGTCAATGCTAATTGTGTAATTGGGTTAGCTCCTGCTTCAGCAATATGGTACCCCGAAATAGAAACAGAATAGAAGTTTCTTACGCCTTCTTTAATAAAATATTCTTGTACATCACCCATTAAACGTAAGGCAAATTCAGTAGAGAAAATACAGGTATTTTGAGCCTGATCTTCTTTTAAAATATCCGCTTGTACTGTTCCTCTTACTTTGGTTAAGGTTTCTGCTTTTATTTTGTTATATACATCCGCAGGAAGTACTTGGTCGCCTGTTACGCCCAACAACATCAGTCCCAATCCATCATTTCCTTCCGGTAAATCACCTTGGTAAGCGGGACGTTTGGTGCCTTTTTCCTTGTAAATGGCTACAATCTTCGCTTCAATTTCTTTTTCTAAGCCATTTTCTTTGATGTATTTTTCACAGTTTTGATCGATAGCAGCATTCATAAAAAAGCCCAATAACATAGGTGCAGGACCATTAATCGTCATACTTACCGATGTTAACGGATGCGACAAATCAAAACCTGAATATAGTTTTTTAGCATCATCTAAACAACAAATAGAAACTCCCGAGTTACCAATTTTTCCATAAATATCCGGACGAATAGCAGGGTCATTACCATAAAGTGTTACCGAATCGAAAGCAGTTGATAAACGCTTGGCAGGCATTCCTAAACTTACATAGTGAAAACGTCTATTGGTTCTTTCCGGTCCACCCTCTCCTGCAAACATCCTTGTTGGGTCTTCTCCTTCACGTTTAAACGGAAATAATCCTGAGGTGTAAGGAAATTCTCCTGGAACATTTTCTTGTAAACTCCAACGCAACACATCTCCCCAACCTTTGTATTTTGGTAAGGCAACTTTAGGTATTTGCGTATGCGATAAGCTTTCTGTATGTGTTAAGATGGATAATTCTTTATCCCTAACCTTGAATTTATAAAAAGGAGCTTTGTATTTAGCTACTTTATCGTTCCATTCTTCAATAATAATCCAGTTTTTAGGATCAAAATTGAGTTTTAATGAATCAAATTCTGCTTGTAAAACCTTGACAATACTTTCATCTTTTCCTTTAAGAATTTCTATGGTATTGTGGATGGCATACAATTTATCGGCAATAGCTACTTGTTCGTCCACCCAGTTATCGTAATATCTATTGTTTTCTGCAATTTCAGACAAATAACGATTTCTACTCGGAGGAATAACAAAAATTTTCTCCGACATTTCTTTTGTAATTTCAAAAGTAGAAGTCAAATCAGTGTTGGTTTTCTCCACCAACTTATCCATCACCACTTTATACAACTGATTCATACCCGGATCGTTAAATTGAGAAGCAATGGTTCCATAAACAGGAATATCGTCATCTGAAGCTTCAAACAACATGTGATTACGTTTGTATTGTTTTTTCACATCTCTCAATGCATCTAACGCACCACGTTTGTCAAATTTATTAAGGGCAACCACTTCAGCAAAATCAAGCATGTCAATTTTTTCTAATTGCGTGGCAGCACCAAATTCAGGTGTCATTACGTATAGTGAAACATCCGAATGATCCATAATTTCAGTATCAGATTGACCAATACCTGATGTTTCTAAAATAATTAAATCGTATTGTGCAGCTTTTAATACTTGAATGGCTTCTGCAACATGCTTGCTCAATGCTAAATTACTCTGACGAGTAGCTAATGAACGCATATAAACTCTTTCGTTTTTAATGGCATTCATTCTAATTCTATCGCCAAGCAATGCTCCTCCGGTTTTTCTTTTTGAGGGATCTACAGAAACTATCGCTATGGTTTTGTCTTCAAAATCAATTAAAAACCTCCTTACCAACTCATCTACCAAAGAAGATTTTCCTGCTCCTCCTGTTCCGGTTATTCCTAAAACAGGTGCACTTCCTATTGAAACAGAAGAGAATGCTTTCTCAAAATCTTCATGTCTGTTTTCAGCTAAAGAAATTAATCGAGCAATAGTTGGAACATCCTTCTTAACTAAAGCATCTGCTAAACTTGCAGTTTTTGGTAAATCCGGTGTGAGGGTATCACACTTTTCGATCATATCATTAATCATTCCTTGTAAGCCCATAGCTCTACCATGGTCGGGATGATAAATTCTGCAAATTCCGTAAGCTTCTAATTCTTCAATTTCTGAAGGAAGAATGGTACCTCCTCCTCCTCCAAATATTTTAATGTGTTCGCAACCTTTTTCTTTTAATAAATCATACATGTATTTAAAATACTCCACATGTCCGCCTTGGTAAGAAGTCATAGCAATAGCATTCGCATCTTCTTCAATGGCACAATTTACTACTTCATCTACACTTCTATCATGTCCTAAATGAATTACTTCAACACCTGTAGCTTGAATAATTCTACGCATAATGTTAATAGCTGCATCATGTCCGTCAAACAAACTAGCAGCGGTAACAATTCTAATTTTATTTTTCGGTGTGTATTTTTCTATTATTTCCATAATTTATTGCTTTACGAACTAAGTGTTGCGAAATTAGTAAAAATCTATTGTTTTTGATGCTTGAAATCACCTACTAATTACTTACTTTTTTTAATGAAATTGCATCTTTTGTCAATCCGAAAAATGAAGCTAACCAATAAGTAGAATGAAAACCAATATCATCAGTATGAAAATCGTGCTTACCTCCTTGATGAATAGAATCTCCTTCGGTAATTAAAAGTTTATGTTTTACCTTTTTAGATTTTAACAAAATAATTTTTAGTTCATCATCAGTATTGTAAAAATACTGTGCATACAACACATCAACTCCCTTATAATTGGTAAACAATTCATTATTAGCAGTATCAAGTTGATGCTTTTCTACCCATTGATTTAATATTTTATCAGAATTCTTTTCCGGAACAATAATATCATCTTCACCCTGAACAATAGCAACAACAGGTTGTTGTTCTGGTGGTAAAGTATTCTTATCAAACAAATTGGAAGGTGCTGCTAACATTGCTCCCGATTTAAAAATAGTAGGATAAGCATTTAGCAGCGCATTCGTCATTGCTCCTCCGGCTGACATTCCAACAATAAATACTTGATTACTATCGATATGATAATGATTAAAAGTATAGTCTATCATCTCTTTAATAGACGCCACTTCTCCTTTATCTTTTTTAGATTCAAAACCTAAGAAAAAATTAAAACATTTCCCCGCATTGTTTATCATTCGCTGTTCTGGATAAACAACTATAAAATGTAAACTATCTGCTAATTTATTCCATCCTGTTTCACTAGCAATTTGCTCTGCAGATTGCGTACAACCGTGCAACACTAAAACCAACGGAGTTTTTGTTGATTCAGGCAAATTCTCAGGCACATAATTGTACATTTTTAAATTTCCTTTATTTTCGCCAAAATATTTAACTTGAACTATTTGAACCTGTGCATTTGAACAAGAAGATAAAGCTGTAAACAAAAAGAGAAGCTGTAAATAAACACAGCTTCTCTTTTTTATTTTACTATTACAAAACATCATTTTATTGTTCTGCATTTTGTTTTTGAGGTCTTTCTAAAAGTACTTTTCTTGATAGTTTTAGTTTACCTGTTTTTTGATCAACCTCTATCAGTTTAACTTCTATTTCTTGTCCTTCTTTCAACACATCTTCTACTTTTTCTACTCTATCCCAATTGATTTCAGAAATATGAAGTAATCCGTCTTTTCCAGGAATAATTTCCACAAAAGCACCAAAGTTAGTAATAGATTTTACTTTACCTTTATATACTTCACCAACTTCAGGAACGGCAGTAATTGCTTTAATTCTTGCTAAAGCAGCTTTCATTGCTTCACCATCATTAGTCATAATATCCACAATGCCTTTGTTATCTTTTTCTTCAATGGTAATAGTTGCTCCTGTAGAAGCTTGTATTTCCTGAATAATTTTTCCACCTGGTCCAATTACTGCTCCAATCATTTCTTTAGGAATACTGATTTGAGTGATTCTTGGTGTGTGTGGTTTGTAATCTGCATTAGGAGCTGACATCGTTTTAGCAATTTCTCCTAAAATATGTAATCTTCCTTCTCTGGCTTGAGCTAATGCTTCTTCTAACACTTGGTAAGATAATCCATCTACTTTAATATCCATCTGACAAGCAGTAATACCTTCTGTTGTTCCTGTTACTTTAAAATCCATATCTCCAAGATGATCTTCATCTCCTAAAATATCAGATAATACAGCGTATTTATCTCCCTTAGAAATTAATCCCATTGCAATACCGGAAACAGGTCTTTTAATTTGTACACCCGCATCCATTAATGCTAATGTTCCTGCACAAACAGTTGCCATAGATGAAGAACCGTTAGATTCCAAAATTTCAGAAACAATTCTTATAGTATAAGGGTTTTCTGAACCTGTTGGCAACATTGGTTTTAAAGCTCTCATCGCTAAATTTCCATGTCCAATTTCTCTTCTACTTGTTCCTCTATTTGGATAAGCTTCTCCTGTACAAAATGCAGGGAAGTTATAATGTAAAAGAAATTTAGAAGTATCTCTATAAGTAGCAGCATCAATCAATTGCTCATCCATTTTATTACCTAAGGTAACTGTAGTTAAAGATTGAGTTTCTCCTCTTGTAAAGATAGCCGAACCATGTGCTCCAGGTAAATAATCTACTTCACTCCAAATAGGACGAATTTCATTTAATTTTCTTCCATCTAAACGAGTTCTTTCTGCTAAAACACAATCTCTTATTGCTTCTTTTTCAATATCGTGAAAGTATTTTTTTAATAAAAATGTTTGTTCTAATTCTTCTTCAGATAATAAAGCTTTTGCTTCTTCTCTAATTGCTTTGAATTTTTCTCCTCTTAATTTTTTATCAGCATTACCTTCTTTAGCTACAGCATAACATTTATCATAAATAGCTGTTCTAATTTTATCTTCTAAATCAGCTAAAGGAGCTGGCTCATGAGTATAATCTCTTTTTACTTTTGATTTTTCTACCTCAGCAGCTAAATCTAATTGTAATTGACATTGTTTTTTAATTTCAACATGAGCTATTTTAATTGCCTCAAGCATTTCTGCTTCAGATATTTCTAACATTTCACCTTCCACCATGTTAATGTTGTCTAATGTTCCAGCAATCATCATATCAATATCCGATCTTTCCAAATCTTCTCTTGTAGGGTTGATTACAAAATTTCCATCTATTCTTGCAATACGCACTTCTGATGTTGGTCCGTTAAATGGAATATCAGAAACAGCAAGAGCTGCAGAAGCTGCTAAACATGCTAAAGCATCTGGCAAAGTATCATCTCCATGAGAGATAAGGTGAACTACTATTGACGTGTTTGCATGGTAATCATCTGCAAATAAGGGACGTATAGCTCTGTCAATTAAACGACAAACCAATACTTCGCTATCTGATGGACGTGCTTCTCTTTTTAAGAAACCTCCAGGAAATCTTCCGGCAGAGGCGTATTTTTCTTTATATTCTACTGTAAGTGGCAAAAAATCTGTTCCTTCTGCTGCTTCTTTATCTGAAACAACAGTTGCTAATAACATGGTGTTACCCATTTTTAAAACTACAGATCCATGAGCTTGTTTAGCTAATCTACCTGTTTCTATTTCGATGGACCTTCCATCGCCTAATGTGTAGGATTTTTTAATTCCAATTTTTGACATAATTTATTTATTATTTATTTAATTTATAAAAACACACCTTGTGTTTTCTTTTTGGTTACTTTTTTTTTAACAAAAAGGGGGATACAATCTATTTGCCTCCCCCTTTTATAAATTTTAATACGAATTTGAAAAACTCATTTTCAATTATCTTCTTATTGAAAGTTTTTTAATCAACTCTCTATACTTTACAACATCCTTGTTTTTGTAATAATCTAATAGTTTTCTTCTTTTACCAACTAAATCTAACAAAGCTTTTTGAGTTCTAAAGTCTTTTTTGTTTTTCTTTAAATGCTCTGTTAAATGACTAATTCTATAGGTAAACAAAGCTATTTGCCCTTCTGTTGATCCTGTGTTTTTAGCGTCTCCGCTAAATTCTTTAAAAATTTCTTGTTTTTTTTCTGATGCTAAATACATGCTAAAATTGTTTTTAATGTTTATTATGTATGTTTTAAATTTAAGGCTGCAAATGTAAGTATTTATTTATTACCAAATCATTTAACCTTAATTTTTTCTTTTACATTTTCTTTTATAGGTATTTCTATACTTATTTGACAACCATTATTTGGTGATGATTCTAATGTAAAATCTCCTTGAAAAAGCATGGATCTTCGCTTCATATTAGCTAAGCCTATACCTTTCATTTTTTTCTCTGAATCAAATCCAATACCATCATCTTTTATATTCATCACCAAAGTATTGTCATCATCTACAAGAATTTCTAAATCTATTGTTGAGGCTTTAGCGTATTGAATAATATTTTTGAGTTGTTCTTGTAAAATTCTATACAAATTCAATTGCAACTCTCTATTCAATCCCAACTCTTTTATTCTATTATCAAATAAAAAATTGACTTTATATTTATCTTCCGGATTAAAGGTTTTAATAAGTGTTAAACAAGCTTCTTCAAGATTTATATTTTCGTAGAAAGCAGGTGCTAACCTATGAGATATACTTCTAATTTCTTTATTTGCCATGTCTATATATCCCTGAGATTGAATCAACCAATCAGCAGCTTCTCCATTAATTTCATCTTTTATCATTCCTAAACTAATTTTGGTAGCTGCTAAAATCTGGCAAACATTTTCATGCAATTCACTTCCTATATCAAACCTTTCTTCTTCTTGTGTATTGATAATTGCTTTGGTTAACTTATCTTCAAACTGTTTTTTCTCGGTAATATCATTTATCATTATAGAAAAGTATTTTTTATCTTCTTCTAATTGAATTTCATTTACAATTATTTCTACATCTATAATTTTATTCTTTTTAGTTTTCTGCTTAAACTCTTTAGCATCAGAAAATTGAGGTTTAGATTTTTCTGATTTTAAATAATTATTAAACTTTTTGTATTCGTTTTCATTCACAAATAATTTGCAAAAAACCAAGTCAAGCAATTCACTTTCAGAATAACCATATTGTTTTATAGCTTTATCATTAGCTTGAACGATTTTGAAAGTATCTTTTTCGCAAATAAATATTGGAAAAGGAGTAAATTGAAACAAGTCGCTATAGCGTTTTTCGGAAGTTTTAATTTTTGCTAAGCTTTTCATTCGTTCGATTCCGTATATTATACTTTTATGGATATTTATTGCAGTTAATTCGTCTTTAAGAATATAATCTGCTATACCTAATGAAAGCGATTTTACAGCAAACTTCTCATCTGAATAACCTGTAAGAACAATTACTGGAATATCTTTGGAGCGTACAAGAATTTCTTCTATTAAATTTTCGCCACTTTTATCAGGCAATGATAAGTCTAATAATATTGCATCAATTTTATAAGAAGTTTTTTCTAAAACATCAGCTGCCTCTGCAAATGTTGTGGCTCTTAAAATTATCGGTGTTGGCTGGTGTTCTTCCAAATAGTCTTGAATAAGTACAAAATCGCCAAGATTATCTTCTATTACTAAAACTGTATACTTTAAAGCATTTACTTCCATATTTTATTACTTTTTTGGCAATTTCACAATAGTTAACCAGAAATCTTCAATAGAGGTTATTGCTTCTAAAAAAGCTTCTGCCTCTACAGGTTTTGTAATATAACAATTTGCGTGGTGTTTATAGGAAAGGTTAATATCTTTCTCAGAAGATGATGTTGTAAGCATTATTACTGGTATTTGTTGAATTGATTCGGTAGTTTTAATAACTTGTAACACTTCATGTCCGTTTTTCTTGGGTAGATTTACATCTAATAAAATTAAGTCCGGTATTGGAGCATCCTTATAATTACCTTGCTTTAAAATAAAATCTAATGCTTCTTGCCCATCTCTGGCAACACTAATTTTATTTACAATTTTTTTCTCTTCAAGAGCTTCCGTGGTTAATAGTATATCACCTTCATTATCTTCAACTAATAGAATGTGTATGTTTTTCATAATAAGTAATTTTTATAAATTTCTATAAAAAATTGTTATTTCATCTTTTCTATTTTTAAATAAACTTTGTCCTCTAAATTATTAATAATTTTCTTTATTATTTTACTAATCTCATATTTAATAATTTAAATTTGTTGTGGTAACGTAAAATAAAATGTACTACCCTTCCCTTCTTCCGATTCTAACCATATTTTTCCACCAAGATTTTCTACTATTTTTTTAACAATCGCCAATCCCATCCCTGTTCCAGAATATTCGTCTCTATTATGTAAGCGTTGAAAAATAACAAATATCTTTTCATAGTAATCTTTTTTAATTCCTATCCCATTATCTTTAATCGCAAATTCCCATTCATTTTTAAGTTCTTTAGCTTTAATGTCTATAATTGGAGTAAGATCTGCTTTAGCATACTTTAGTCCATTCCCAATTAAATTCTGAAAAACCTGAACAATTGGAGAACGATAAGCCATTATGGTAGGTAATTTATCATAAACTATTATCGCTTCTTTTTCTTCAATTACTTTTCTTAATAGCACTTTTGCTTGTTCAACAACTTCATTTATATTAATAGGTTCTAATTCATCATTGTTTTTGCCCACGCGTGAATACTCTAATAAGTCTAAAATTATATTACGCATACGACTTGCTCCATCTACAGCAAAATCTATATACATATGAGCTTTTTCATCCAACTGGTTGCTATATTTTTTTTCTAATTGAGACAAGAAACTGGTTACCATGCGTAATGGTTCTTGTAAATCATGAGAGGCTACATAAGCAAACTGCTCTAATTCTTCATTAGACCTTACTAATTCATTAGTATATTTTAATAATTGAACATTAAGTTTCTTAAGGGATTCTTCATAATCTTTTTGATAGGAAATATCCGTCATAGCTCCAACCATTCTAACTGCACTTCCTTTTTCATCTCTAATCACCACTCCTCTATCTATTACATAAGCATATTCACCACTTTCTTTTTTATATCTGTATTCATGTTGCCAATTTATTGAATTTGGGTCTTTAATAATATTATCTAGTGATTTTAAAATAATATCCAAATCATCAGGATGTATTCTGCTTGACCAAGATTCTAAATCAGGTACATTATTGGTTACATCATAACCAAAAAGGGTTTTGTATCCTTTCCCCCAATACAATTGGTTATTAATAATGTCCCAATCCCAAATAGCATCATTGGTAGCTTCCGTTACTTTTTCAAAACGCTCGTTAGATTGACGAATTTGTTCTTCAGCATCTTTTCTTTCCGTCACATCTTTCATATAAACTGCCAAGCCATTTTTTATAGGATAAGCACTTAAGTCAAACCACTTACCTAAAGGAGCATAATAATCTTCAAAATGAATTTTTTTCATCTTTTCCATAGCACGAGTATAATTTTCAAAAGAAACTTTACCCTCTTCCTTGGAAAATAAATCCCATAAATTTTTACCAATTATTTTTTCTCTAGGAATATTAGTAAGTTCTTCAGAAACTCTATTCCAATAAGTTACTGTAAAATCTTTATCTAGTGCAAAAAATGCATCTCCAATACTTTCTAAAATAGTATTCTTTTCTTCTAAAGCTTTAATAGCTTTTTCATCTGCTAACTTTCTATCTGTTACATCAAACCTAATCGCTAAATATTGAAATGGTCTATTCTTTTCATCTAAAAAGGGAACAATAGTAGTATCCACCCAGTAATAAGAACCACTCTTAGTTAAATTTTTAATTTCTCCACGCCAAACCTTACCCAAAGTAATTGTCTTCCATAAATCAACAAAAAAAGATTTTGGATGGTAACTAGAATTAATTAATTGATGTGTTTTTCCTATTAACTCTTCTCGTGAATATTGAGATATTTTACAAAAATTATCATTAACAGAGGTTATTACTCCAATTTTATCTGTAAATGCAATAATAGCAGATTGGTCTAATGAAAACTTATAATCTTCTAATGTTTTTAAACTTTTCTTAAGTGCTATTTCATTTAGCTTTTGTTCATGTATATCCTGAAAACTACCATAAATTTTCACACAAGTGCCATCAACAAACTCTGCTCTTCCTATAGTTCTAATCCATTTTAAATTACCCTTTTCGGTAATAATTCTAAGTTCTTCATCCCATGATGTCCCATCTTTTATACATTGTTCAACTCTTTTCTTAATAATGTCTTTATCTCCACCCACAAAACCAGATATACCTTTACTTAATGTTGGTTTAAAATCAGGTTCTACCTCTCTAATTTCTTTAGTAATACCAGACCAATAAACACTATTTTTTTTAACATCTATTTCCCAACTCCCCACTTTTGCTAATCTTGATGTATTCTCTAACAACTGTTGTAATTCCTTCATTTCTGTTACATCTCTTCCATAAGCGAAAACAAAACCGTCCTCTCCAAAAACATCCGATGAATTCCAAGATATCCATTTATAAGAACCTGACTTAGTTCTATACCTATTAGTAAATCCCTGAGATTGTCTATCTCCTGTTATTGTTTCGCTGTATTCTTTAATTGTTTTTTTTACATCATCTGGGTGTAGAAATTTCTCAAATGGTTGAGAAATAATTTCTTCTTCTGTATATCCTAAAACTTTTGTAAAAGCAAGGTTTACTTTTACAAAACAACCGTCTGGAGAAGCAATAGCCATTATATCCGGTGCACTATCAAAAAATAATTTTAACTCTTCTTCTTGTTGTTTACGTTTAATTTCCGCTCCTAAAAAATTACTTAATGGATAAAATATTTCTGTTCTATATAAATCATTTTTTAATGAGTCTCTACTGGTTAAAACCATTACTCCTACAAAATTATTATTATGAAACAATGGAAAACCAACTCCTGATTTTAATCCTGAGTTTTTTGCTGATTCATTTCTTATAAATCTTGGAATTACATTAATATTCTCCCATACTTCTACTTGTAAATCTTTCCATACCTTGCCAGGTAATCCTTCTTCTTTTTTTAGTCTTTTAATTTTTTTAGTATCTTTTAAATAAACTTGAGCTTTTTCTTCTGTAACACACACAGACATTAGTTTTAAACATTCTTCATCATTACTCATCAACCAAATTTCTGCTGTTTGATACTCACCATATTCTGCAATATATCTTAATGTATTTTCTAAAATTATTGATAATTCATTTTCATCTTTAAATATAGATGCTACTTGGCTTTGTATTTGTTTTTGTGTTTCAGATAGTTTTAATTTAGAAACATTTCTTAATGCCCCAATCATTCTTAATGGTTTCCCATTTTTATCTCGTAACATGTGACCAATTTCTTCTACGTAAAGATAGGTTCCATCAGATTTCTTAAACCTAAACTCATTCATCCATTTTTGTCGTCTTTCATCTTTCAAAAACGCATCCCAACTCTGTTGGTGTTTCTCTCGGTCTATCGGGTGTGTTAAATCTGCCCAATCATTTAATCTAAAAACTTTATCTGTTTTATCATAACCTAAAGTAGTATAAAACCCATCTCCCCAGTAGAACTTATCTTTTTCTACGTCCCAATCATAGATAGCATCATTAGTCGCTTTATTTACTAATTCAAAGCGTTCATTACTTTCTTTTATTTTTTCTAAGTATTTAAACTTTGTTATTAATACAGATAGTAATCGTTGTGCTCTATCTATAGCATATTCTTCATATTGATTTGGTTTTTTTGGTACTTTATAATAATTAGCAAATGTGGCTGTTACATTTCCTTTTGCATCAAAAATAGGTTGTGACCAACAAGCAGCAAATTTGTATTTTTTAGGAAGATAAAGAAGGCTTTCCCAACGCTTATCATTAAAAACATTTTCCACAATAACTTTTTCTTTGATATAAGCTGCCGTCCCACATGATCCAACATATTTCCCAATACTTGCTCCCTCGAGTTCTTTTACATATTCTTTTTGTAGAGAAGGAGATGCTAGATTATAAAGTCTTCCTTCTACAACTCTCATTACAGAAGCTTGCATAGTTGGAAATAGATATTCTAATTTTAACACATAAGTAGAAATAACTTGTTCTAACTTTGCGCTTTCTTGCATACTCAAAGTCATTATTTCTCTTTCTATTGCTTCTAATTGTTCATAAAAATATTCTTGTGTAATGTCTTTTATAGCACCTAACACCCTATTAACCTTTCCTTTATCATTACGCAAAAACATCGCTCTATCATTTACAAAAGCATATTCTCCATTGGATTTTCTAATCCTATATTTCATAGACCAGGATGTTTCTTTAGTTTTATTAAGAGCAGATTTAAAGCTTTTAATAAACTTAGAAAAATCATCGGGATGTATCCGTGCATTTATTATTTCATTATTTTCTTTTATAGATTGTATTTCTACTCCAAAATTTCTTTTAAATCCATCTCCTAAAAACAATTCATTGGTAATAGGGTTAAAATCCCAAATGCTTTCCGTACCTGCTTGCATTACCAACTTAAAACGTTGGTTGCTTTTTTCTAACTCTTCCTGAACAGTTACCAAATCCGTGATATCAACACTATTAATTACAATGCCATTAATCGTTTTGTCTTCTTCCAAATTGGTTCCTACACTTTGCAACCAACACCAACTCCCATCCTTTCTTTTAAATCGATATGGAGATGATTTTACTCTTCTATCTTTTGATAATTGGCTAAACTCTTTTTGTAGTAACTCAATATCTTCAGGATGAAAAAAATTAAATGCATTATTTCCTATTAAGTCTTTTTCTGTGTACCCTAAAATTTGTTTGTAATTTGGACTAATATAGTAATACTCTCCTTCCGAACTAACAATAGTAACTAAATCTGAACCCTCTTGAATTAAAGCCTTAAATCGTTGTTCACTAAGCTTAAGTCGTTTTTCAACTTCCTTTCTATCTGTAATATCCGTATGAGTACCTGTCATTAAAAGTGGCTTACCATCAGGCATCCATTTAATCACTCTACCTCTATCATTTACCCATATATAATTTCCATTTTTATGTTTTAACCGAAAATCAACATCATAAAAAACTATTTTTTTATCTATGCATTCTTTTATTTTTTCATCAGATAATGCCATATCATCGGGGTGAATAAATTTGTATATAGTTTTCTCATTAACCGGCTGAAGTTCTTCTAAAGTATAGCCTATTATATTTGCCCAACGTTCATTAATTTTAATTTCTCCTGTTTCAAAATTCCATTCCCAAGTTCCTATACGAGTTGCCTCTACTATGTTTTTTAATCTTGCTGTTTCATTATCAATTAAGTTTTTACTTTCATTTATTTCATTATTTCTTTTTCTTAAAATGAGCAATTGCATTACCTGATTAGCTAAAGATTGTAATGAAATAATCTGTTGCTGATTAAGTTTGTTTGGTTTGGTATCTAAAACACACAATGTTCCTAATGGAACACCTTCTTCTGTAAGTAAAGGTACTCCTGCATAAAAAACAATATTAGGTTTTAAAACAACTAATGAATTGTTATTAAATCGTTTATCTATTCTAGTATCTTCTATTATTAAGATATCATTAGACTTTTTAATTGTATGAATACAAATAGAATGTTCTATTGGAGTTCTTTTAATTTTTACTCCATGATGTGATTTAATAAATTGATATTTATCATCCAGAAACGACACTAAAGCAATAGGGGTATTACATATATAAGCCGCTAAACGGGTAATGTCATCGTATTCTTTTTCAGGAAGTGTGTTTAATATTTTATATTGCTCTAAAGCCTTTATCCTTTTATCTACAGCATCAGTATTAGGTTTCTTCATAAGCAAACTAAGTGTTAAAAGCATTTGTAACCACTTTAAAATTAAAATGTTTACAAGGTATTAAAATTATTATTTTTTTAACACTTAGCAGCTTTTCCGTTATTATTTTTAAAAAATATAAAAATAATATGCTTAAAAAAAAATCTATTTATCCTAACTTTTTATTAATAATTTCTAATGTCTGTTTTTCAATAGCAATGGTTTTTTGAAAAATATCTTCACCTTCTTTAATCAATTTATCTGCAAAAGGTCTGTCTTTAATATCTTTAACATTAATTTTAACATTAAAATACGCTCCTGCCACAGCAGATTTGGCACACATAATACCAACTGCACCATCAGAAAGAGAAGATTGTAAACCTGATTGCATCATTTCTTGCATTACCTCCATAGACTCAAAAGCAGTTTTCATTACTTTAAATGGAACTTGAGCAGCATATTTAGTAGCATTTTCAATAGCTTCGTCTCTTAATTTTATTTCTTCATTTGTTTCTTTTGGCATTCTAAAACCATCAATAATTTTATTAAAAGCATTCGTATCTTCATCTACTAAATTTAACAATGTGATTTTGTATTGCTGTCCTTTAATTGCCCAATCGGAGAAAAACTTCCATTTATCATCCCATCCTCTCTTATGACCTGATAAATTAGCAACCATAGTTCCTAATGCTACCCCTAAAGTACCAACGTAAGCAGCAATAGAACCACCTCCTGGAGCCATAGATTCTGCAGCTGTTTCATCGGCAAAGTCTTTTAACGTTAAATCAATTAACTTCTTAGGAGCTTCTTTTTCTAAAATATATTCAATAATTTTTTCATCTGGATTAAAAGGTTTTAATTCATCCAGTCCTAAGGATTTTATAGCAATTTTAATTTTTTCTTTTTCAGAACAACCCAACGAACGCTCTTGTTTAATCAAAAAATAATCTGCAGCATCTAGCATAGCTTTTAGCGGAATCAACCCTACTAACTCAGATCCTGTAACACGTAAACCCCTTTCTTGAGCAGCTCTACAAGTTTCATCAAAAGCCACATGCATAGAGGTAATAGAAATATTAGTTAGGTTGTAAGAAATTTGAGCAATACCATACTCATCAATAAACCAGCCTATGCCTTTTACTGCTTTCAATTTTCCGGGAATTCTTTTTTCTACTCCATTTTCTTTTACTAATCGTCCTGCTTCTCTAATATCAAAAGCAATAGCATTAGCTCTTCTAGTTGATGTCGAATTTAAATTAACATTATATGCAATTAAAAAATCTCTTGCACTAATAGCTGTTGCCCCACTTTTTTGTACTTGTTCATTAAATATTGTAGGACCGAAATCTGGCTTCCATGAAACATCGTTTAGCTTTTCTTTTAGTCCTTCATACTCGCCCGAACGACAATTAGCTAAATTTTTTCTCTTTTCCTCTTGAGCTGCATTTTCATAACAATAAACAGGGATAGCCAATTCTTCTCCTACTCTTTTTGCTAATTTCTGAGCATATTTTACAGTTTCTTCCATAGTAATTCCTGAAATAGGAACTAAAGGACAAACATCTGTAGCTCCAAAACGAGGATGTTCACCTTGATGTCCTCTCATATCAATCAACTCTGCTGCTTTCTTAATTAATAAAAATGCTGCTTCAATAACAGATTCTGGTTCTCCTACAAAAGTAATCACTGTTCTATTAGTGGCTTTTCCCGGATCTACATCTAACAGTTTAACACCTTCAACTGTTTCTACGACAGCTGTAATGGTTTTTATCTTTGCTTCATTTCTTCCTTCGCTAATGTTAGGAACACATTCTATCAATTGTTTTGACATAAGTATTATTATTATTATTTATAAATTAATTTAAAATTTGTTCAACCACAAAACTAAGTGTTTACTGATTAACTTAAAATGGATATGTTAAAAATAAATTACTATCTTCTAAAAGAATTTTTAAGCATAAAAAAACTCCCGAAGCAATTCAGGAGTTTTTATTTTTTTATTGATTCAATCTAATTATCAAAATCATCTTCAATTTCATCTAATTTTTTATCTGCATTCTTAACATCTTGGTCAATTATTACTTTTCCTTTTTTCAAATCTTGATTATCTTCATCATCTTCATCACTATAAAACTTCTTCATCACCACATCTTTCTCTTTTGCTTTTTGTTTTTTCTCTTCTTGTTTTTTCTTATCAAGTACTTCTGGATCATATTTTTTAAACACTTCAACCATTTTTTTAGCTTTTGCAGCCATCTCCATATCTCCGGCTTGAGTAAAGTATTCTTCTAAAATTAGCATTCCCGAAGAAATTACTCCAGCGGTAGCGGTTGAAGGTTCAAATTTTTCATCTATAAGAGCCATTGCTTCTCTAGCATTTTTTTCTCCTTCAACAGCATTCATGGATTTAATTTCACTTATACCTTGCCATAACTGTAACACAGGATCATTTGGTATTGCTTTAAAAGCATACTTATATTCTAAAGCCGCTTTTCTTGGTTTATCCACTAAAAATAAATGCTGGCCTAATTTATTAGCTGTGTCGGCAATATTGATAAAAAACTCTTTATAATCTTCCATTGTTGGCTCATAATCATCAAAATATTTTTGAGCTTTTGCTTCTGCTTTAACATATTTGTAAATATACTTTTCAGCATCTTTTAATGGTTTGGGATAGTCTGAATCTCTTTCTCCAACACTATACTTTTCAGGTAATTTAGAAATTTCATACAACCCCATTGCAGCATACAAGTATGGCATGGGATGTTTTCTGTAAGTCGCATCATCCATTAATTTTATAGATCTGTCTACTAACTTATCATACTTTTCATCAACATATAAAAAGTTCAAATCTTCAATTTTTTTATCTTGAGCAACTGCTTTTCCAGAAGTGGTTAATAATAATAATGTGATTAATTGTATTGAAAAATTTTTCATAGTATTTTTAGTTTTTTTAGTTAATTATACATTAAATAATTTACGCTGAACTTTTACAAAGATAATGCCTCTTTATTGAATGTATAATTTTTTTGTTAAAAATTACATAAAAAGTTAAAAAAAGTAGGAAGTTTGACCTTAAAAGCAATAAAAATGGAACAAAATGGAAAATAAAATAGAATATATTGAAGAAAATAATGAGCTAACTATTTTAATTTATCCACTTTATGATAAAAGAAAACAAAATATGCTTACCACTTGGTTAGTATTATTTTCACTTTGTGGAATAGCCATTATTAGTCAATTTTTCTTTGATTACCCAACCAGTACAAAACTATTTTTTGTTGTTTACCTTATCTTTTGGTTGTTTTTTGAGTTTAAAGTTATTTATGCCATCCGTTGGAGGAAATTTGGTAAAGAAGTAATAACTATTGACAAAGAAAGTATTTATCTCACTAAAAAAATTGGAGAAAGAGGAGTAACTGAAAGATATGACTTAAGTGCTATAGATACTATTGAAGCATTAAAATACAAAGGAAAATTAGTTTATGACATGACCTCTTCGTATTGGAATTCTAATCATTATACCCTTACTGTAAACATTAATAAACAGCAAATTCCTTTTGGTGTTGATTTAAATGAAAAACAAGCAAAAAAAATAATTAAAACACTAAAAGAAACTGTTAAAAACCGTGTTGAAAACAAGCTTTAACACGACTAACATTCCTTTTTATTATTGCTTAACATTACATTCATAAAAACACTAATACATTATGAAGCGTAATCAACTAGTTCTTATCCTTACAATATTTTCAGCAACATTATTTTTATGGTCTTGTGGCTCAGATAAGAGTGATGAAGCTGCCATGAAAATTTTTAGGTACAATGAAGCTGCCGGAATTACTTCTCTAGATCCGGCTTTTTCTAGAAACCCTGAAAACATTTGGACGTGTAATCATCTTTATAATGGTTTACTTGAAATGGACGACCAGCTCAACATTCAACCTTCCATTGCTAAAAGATGGGAAATTTCTGAAGACGGTAAAACCTATACTTTTTACTTACACAACAATATTTACTTTCATGATAACAAACAGTTTGAAAATGGTAAAGGAAGAAAAGTTACTGCTCATGATTTTGTTTATAGCTTCAACAGAATTTTAGATTCAAAGGTTGCTTCACCGGGAACCTGGATATTCAATAATGTTGCTTTTGAAGAAGAGTTTAACTACCAACCTTTTGAGGCAATTGATGATACTACCTTAAAAATTCACTTAAATCAAGCTTTCCCTCCTTTTTTAGGAATTCTTACTATGCAATATTGTGCTGTAGTTCCAAAAGAAGTAGTTGAGCATTATAAAAATGATTACAGGAGCAACCCTGTTGGTACAGGTCCTTTTATGTTTAAAGTTTGGGATGAAAACAATAAATTGGTTTTATTAAAAAACCCTAACTATTGGGAAAAAGATGAAAACGGTAAACAATTGCCTTATATAGATGCTATTTCTATATCCTTTGTTAAAGATAAAGAAATGGAATTTTTAAAATTTTTAAATAAAGAACTAGACTTTGTTTCAGGAAGAGATGGGGACAATAAAGAAAGTATTTTTACTGCTGACGGAAAACTAAAAAAGGAATATACCAATAGAGTTAAAATGCTTACAAACCCTTATCTAAATACTGAATATTTGGGTATTTTAGTAGACGATGAATTGGATATTGTTGCTAAAAGTCCTTTGAAAAAGAAATATGTAAGACAAGCCATTAACTATGGTTTTGACAGAAAACAAATGATTTCTTACCTAAGAAAAAACATTGGAACTCCTGCTGAAGCAGGTTTTGTACCAAAAGGCTTACCATCTTATGATGAGGAAAAAGTGAAAGGTTATAACTACAATCCTGAAAAAGCCAAAGAGTTACTTTACTTAGCAGGATATCCAAATGGAGAAGGTATGCCAGTAGTAACTCTTTTTACAACTGCTAATTATGTTGATTTATGTGAATTTATTCAACATCAATTGGGAGAAATAGGTATAAAAGTGAAAGTAGATATTGTTCAAGCTACCACGCATAGAGAGTTAGTGGCCCGTTCTAAATTAAATTTCTTTAGAAAATCATGGATAGCAGATTATCCTGATGCTGAAAATTATTTGGCTTTATTTTATAGTAAAAATTTTACGCCTCACGGACCAAATTACACCCATTTTAAAAATATAGCATTCGATAATTTATATGAACTTTCTCAAAAAGAAACCAACGATTCTATTCGTTACGATTATTACCAACGTATGGATAACATTATAATTGAAGAAGCTCCTGTAGTAATTTTATATTATGATGAAGTAGTAAGGCTAACACAACCTAATGTAGAAAATTTAGGCATCAACCCTATCAACTTATTAAGCCTAAAGAAAGTGAAGTTGTTAGATTAATCCTTTTTTCTGTTCCAAATAACTTTGTAAAATAATGGTGGCACTAATCTGATCTACTAAAGCTTTATTCTGTCGTGCTTTTTTCTTCAAACCACCATCTATCATGGTCTGAAAAGCCATTTTTGAGGTAAACCTTTCATCAATCCTTTCTATTGTTACCTTCGGAAATTTTTTGGTGATGTGTTTAACAAAAGGTTCTATAAATCTAGCCGATTGTGCAGGTTGATTTTTTAAATCCATTGCTAATCCAACTACAATAGTTTCTACCTCATATTTACTAAGATAATCCTCCAAAAAAGTAATAATATCTTTTACATGAACAGTTGTTAAACCGCTAGCAATAATCTGTAAATCATCCGTTACAGCTACTCCCACTCTTTTTTGTCCGTAATCTATTGCTAAAACCCTTGCCATTTTTTTAAATTCTATGTCTATTTATAACTGTTTAACGAATTATCACCATTCAATTTTAGTAATTTTGCTAAAAATAATTTATACAACTTAATGGAAGCAAAATTAAACAAAATAGAAGAAGCGATTGAAGATATCAAAAATGGTAAAATTATTATTGTTGTTGATGATGAAGATAGAGAAAATGAAGGTGATTTTTTAGCAGCAGCAAGAGCTGTAACTCCCGAAATGATTAACTTTATGGCAACACACGGTAGAGGTCTTATTTGTGCTCCATTAATTCAAGACAGGTGTGATGAATTAGGCTTAGACTTAATGGTAAATCAGAATAACGCTGCTTACGAAACACCATTTACCGTTTCTGTAGATTTAATTGGTGAAGGTTGTACTACGGGGATTTCTGCTTCCGATAGGTCTAAAACCATTAAAGCATTAATTAATCCTAATACCAAAAAAGAACAATTAGGCAAACCAGGACATATTTTCCCTTTAAGAGCTAAAAGAGGTGGTGTTTTAAGAAGAGCCGGACATACGGAAGCTGCTATAGATTTTGCCAGATTAGCAGGTTTTGAACCCGCTGGTGTAATTGTAGAAATTATGAATGAAGATGGTACTATGGCTCGTCTTCCTGAATTATTAAAGATTGCTGAAAAACACCAACTTAAAATAGTTAGCATTAAAGATTTAATTTCTTATCGTTTACAACACGAAACGCTAATTAAAAGAGAAGTTACCATTGATTTACCTACGGAGTATGGCGATTTTAAAATGGCAGCTTACAAGCAAACAACTAATGATATGGATCATTTAGCCATTTTTAAAGGAGAATGGGAAAAAGATGAACCTGTTTTAGTTAGGGTTCACTCTTCCTGCATGACAGGCGATATATTTGGGTCTTGCCGATGCGATTGCGGTCCTCAATTGCACAAAGCAATGGAAATGATTGAAAAAGAAGGAAAAGGTGTTGTAGTTTACATGAACCAAGAAGGAAGAGGCATCGGCTTGATGAACAAACTTAAGGCATACAAACTTCAGGAAGAAGGTAGAGATACCGTTGAGGCTAACATAGAACTTGGTTTTAAAGCTGACGAACGTGATTATGGTATTGGAGCACAGATTTTACGTGATTTAGGTGTTTCTAAGATGAAGTTGATGAGTAACAACCCTAAAAAGAGAACAGGCTTATTAGGTTATGGTCTTGAAATAGTGGATAATGTAGCCTTAGAAATTGAATCTAATTTGCATAACGAAAGCTACCTTAAAACCAAAAAAAGTAAAATGGGGCATCAACTTAATTTGAAGCCTTAGGGGGTGTTAAATTTATTTGATTATTTATATCTGCAACAAAATTTTTGATATAAAATTCAGGTTGTTGAAAATAATCTTCCATTATTTCTTTCATTCTTGAATGACGAAAAATAACAATATCTCTTAATTCCTTACATTCTATTTCTCCAATTTGGGTTTTTGGTGAAATAAACTTACTATCCTTTATATCAACATAAAAACCATTTTGTTTAAGCAAATCACTTTCTTTTGGATTGTCTATTTCTTTTTGAATTGAATCATCATTCCGATACTTTGGAAAATTAATTTTATCAGCTAATTCATTAAAATTTTGGTCTGAAGTGGCATTTAATTTTATTTTCTCTAAATGATTTCGGAATAATTTAGAGAAATACTTTCCTCTTTGTTCATCTAATAATATAATCCCAGAATTTTTTTCAATAGCCAGCCTTAACAATATTCTAATTTTAGAAGATTCTTCTGAAGCAAGTTGGTACAATGAATAAGCAGTTGAATAACTATTATTGTTTAAAAGTAAATCGGCATCACAAATCAATTGTGTAGCTTGATTGCAACACAATCTCATTCCTTCATAAATAGATGATATTTCTATGTTATTCATTTTCTTTGTTAAGGTTTTTCTTCTTCAAATTTAAAAAATTTACCACACTAAACAATAAGTTTTTCTAAGATTAAATCTACATTAAGAATAAAACGTTATTTGTTAATTGTACACTCTACCGACCTTTGTCTTTCTTTTGTCTTGATACAAAAGAAAGACTAATTATCTTACAAAGTTCAGCAAGCAAATATTTGTATCTGAACAAAATTTTCCTATTTTTAACTTTTAAACTTAAATATATAAAATATGGGATTTCCTTCTGACATTGAAATAGCACAAAACACTAAGCTAAAACACATTACATCAATTTCTTCTTACTTAAATATAAATGAAGATGATATTGAAATGTATGGAAAATATAAGGCTAAACTTCCTTTAAGCCTTATTCGTCAGGAAAACATTAATAAAAGTAATTTAATTTTAGTTACTGCCCTTACTCCTACTCCTGCCGGAGAAGGGAAAACAACTACCTCTATCGGTTTAACAGAAGGACTTAATAAAATTGGAAAGAAAACTACCGTGGTTTTAAGAGAACCTTCTTTAGGCCCTGTTTTTGGAATTAAAGGTGGAGCTGCTGGTGGCGGTTATGCTCAAGTAGTTCCTATGGAAGATATTAACCTACATTTTACAGGAGATTTTTCTGCAATAGAAAAAGCCAATAACCTCTTGTCTGCTTTAATAGATAACAACATTCAAAATAAAACCAATAATTTAAATATAGACCCTAGAACCATTGTCTGGAAAAGAGTAATGGATATGAATGACAGAGCTTTAAGAGACATTGTTATCGGCTTAGGCGGAACAGGAAACGGTATTCCCAGACAAGACGGATTTAACATCACCCCTGCTTCGGAAGTAATGGCAATTTTATGTATGTCGGAAAACTTTGAAGACTTAAAAAATAAGCTAGGAAATATTTTTGTTGGATTTACTTTCGATAAAAAACCTGTTTATGCAAGAGATTTAAAGGCTGAAAATGCAATGGCTATCTTACTTAAAGACGCTATAAAACCTAACTTAGTTCAAACATTAGAAGGAAACCCTGCTATTATTCATGGTGGTCCGTTTGCCAATATTGCTCAGGGAACTAACACTATTTTAGCTACAAAAATGGGATTATCTTTATCGGAATATGTTGTAACAGAAGCTGGTTTTGGTGCCGACTTGGGTGCTGAAAAATTCTTAGATATAAAATGTGTTTCCGGTGGATTAAAACCTAAAGCACTAGTTTTGGTAGCAACTATAAGAGCTTTACGTCACCATGGCGGAGCTACTAAAGAACAATATAATGATGCCAATGTTGAAAGAGTGAGCAAGGGCTTTGCTAACCTTGAGAAACACATTGAAAACTGTAAAAAATTTGGACTAAATCCGGTAGTTGCTATTAATGCGTTCCCTACTGATAGTGCTGAGGAAGTAAAACTTATTCAGGATAGATGTGCCGATTTAGGCGTAAAAGCCATTGTTGCCGAAGGTTTTGCTAAAGGAGGTGATGGTATGACCAACCTAGCACAAGCTGTTGTAACAGAAATTGAAAGTGGCAGAAATAACTTTAAACCACTTTACGATTGGAAACTTCCTATTAAAGAAAAAATTGATGTTATTGCTAAAAATATTTATGGTGCTGATGGTGTAGAATACTCTAAAAAAGCCCTAGCTGATTTGAAAAAAATTGACAGCTTAGGAATGAGTGGCTTTCCAGTATGTATGGCTAAAACTCAAAAATCTTTTTCTGATGACGAAAGTTTAATAGGCAGACCAACAGGATTTACTGTTAGTGTTAGAGAATTTGAGTTTGCTTCTGGTGCAGGTTTTATTATTCCTATATTAGGCAACATGATGCGTATGCCAGGATTACCTGCTATTCCTGCATCTGAAGGAATGTCTATTGATAATGATGGGAAAATTAGTGGATTGTCTTAATCCACTATCCTAGTAAAAACACACAAGGTCTTTTGTTTAAGTCAATTTTTGTGCTTTTCCATTCGGCAATGGTTTTGGTAACAATTTGCTCCGAAGCCATTGTAATGTCAACAGCTACACACAATTTTGTATTAGGATTACAGTTAGCCAATAAATCCTCCATTACATGATGATTTCTATAAGGCGTTTCAATAAAAAGTTGTGTTTGCTTTTGAGCAATGGCCATCCTTTCTAAGTCTTTTAATTTCCTAACCCTGTCTTTTTGTTCTTTTGGTAAATAGCCATTAAAACAAAAACTTTGTCCGTTAAATCCACTTGCCATTAACGATAATAAAATTGACGAAGGACCAATCAATGGAACTACTTTAATATTATTTTGATGAGCCAGAGCTACAACATCTGCTCCAGGGTCGGCAACTCCAGGACAACCAGCATCGGAAATAACACCAATATTTTTCCCTTCATCTATTGGTTTCAGAAAAGTGGGCAACATATCTAAATTGGTTCTTTTATTTATTTCATAAAAAACCAAGTCGTCTATGACTTTATCAGGTGCCGTTTTTTTGATAAACCTTCTGGCAGTTTTAATATTTTCTACAATAAAAACATCTATTTCTTGTAAAATAGTATTGTTAAATGATGGAATAACCTTATCGTAAGCAGCCTCTCCCAAAGTGGTAGGTATTAAATATAGTGTTCCTTTATTTTCCATTATTAATTTGTTTTATAAATACCTCGCAAGCATTGTCTAATAATTGATAAACTTCTTCAAAACCAGCTTCTCCTCCATAATAGGGATCCGGCACATTTCTATTTTCGTTTGGATAAGCTAAATTTAAAAACAGGGTTACTTTTTGTTTATCTGCTTCGGTTTTAGTAAGATTTAAAATATTATTGTAGTTAGAACTATCCATCGCAAAAATATAATCAAACTCCTGAAAATCATTATAGATAAACTGCCTTGCTTGTTGGTGAGAAATGTCTATATCATACTCTAATGCTTTAGCTTGCATTCTTTTGTCTGGAGCTTCTCCAATATGGTAATTAGATGTTCCTGCAGAATCTACCAATAAATTCAACCCTTTATCCTTCACTTTAGCTTCTAAAATGCCTTGTGCCATTGCCGACCTACAAATATTTCCTAAACAAACAAATAATACTTTTGGCATCTTCTTACTTTTTAATTTTCTTCATTCATTATATTACTCTGAAGCTTAATGGATTCAATATGAATTTCTGTAAATAAATTTCTAATAAATCGTTCGCTCAATCCTTTTTCTTTAGCTTCTTCTAGTGCTTTTAACAAAATTTCTTCCCAACGTTTAGGTTGTAAAATCTGAATATTGTTTTCTTTTTTATATTGGGCTAACTCATTAATCAGTTCCATTCTTTTTGAAAGTATATCCAACAATTCGCCATCAAGCACATTTATGCTTCTTCTTATTTTATCAAGTTCTGTTGTAAGTGTTGGGCTTAATTTTGTTTTTCTAACAACCAACTGGTTAACAAACTTCTCTAATGTTTGAGGAGTTATTTGTTGTAAAGCATCACTTAAGGCTTTGTCCGGATCTAGATGAGCTTCAATCATTAAACCATCAAAATCTAAATCCATTGCTTTTTGAGCAACAGCAAACAAGTTATCTCTTTTACCACAAATATGACTTGGATCGCAAATCATAGTTAAATCTGGATAATGCTGCATTAACTCAATAGGAATTTGCCACTGGGGTGGATTTCTATAATACGAATCACCATATTTTGAAAATCCTCTGTGAATTGCTCCTATTTTTGAGATACCTACTTTTGCAAAACGCTCTATGGCTCCTTCCCAAAGTTGTAAATCGGGATTTATTGGATTTTTTATTAAAACCGTAGCATCTGTTCCGTGCAACGCATCTGCAATTTCTTGAACCACAAAAGGATTAACAGTTGTCCTAGCTCCTATCCACAATACATCAACATCATATTTTAACGCTTCTTCAACATGTTGTGTATTGGCGACTTCTATGGCTGTTTTTAACCCTGTAGCTTCTTTTGCTTTTTGTAACCATTTTAACGCTTCTAAACCAACTCCTTCAAAACTACCTGGTTTCGTTCGTGGCTTCCATATTCCGGCTCTTAGTACATCAACTTTATTAAGTGCTTTTAAAGCCATAGCTGTTTGTAATAACTGCTCTTCAGATTCAGCACTACATGGTCCACTAATAATAATGGGACTTGCTTTATTGCTTAATATTTTATTGATAGACTTCAATATATTGAAAAATGAAGTACAAAGTTAGCTAAGTTAAATTGAAGTTGACTAAATAATTAAATGTAAAATGAAAGTAGATAACCTACAATAAAAACACACAGAGCAATAACAATGTAAAACAAAACCCTTTGAGTTTTTTTGCTCATTGGCTTGTAGATGGGAGCAGGCTTATCGAATCTGTTAAACATAGGTTTTTAAAACAAAAAAACAGGAAAATCTTAGTTAAGAAATTCCTGTTTAGTTAGTGCAAATCTTAAAATTATATTATTGTAAACTAATTTTCTTTTTCAATTCTTCAATATAACCTCTAAAACGTTTGTCAGTATCCATAAGGTTATTTACTGTTTTACAAGCATGTAACACTGTTGCGTGGTCTTTTCCACCGCAGTGCATTCCAATTGATGCTAGACTAGATTTAGTCATTTGTTTAGAGAAATACATAGCTATTTGACGAGCTTGTACTACTTCTCTTTTTCTAGTTTTAGATTTTAAGGTTTCAATAGGCATATCAAAATAATCGCAAACTACTTTTTGGATGTAATCTATAGAAACTTCTCTGGCTGTATTTTTAACAAATTTATCCACCATTTGTCTAGCCAAATCAATATTTACTGCTTTTTTGTTTAGAGAAGATTGAGCTAAAATAGAAATTAAGGCACCTTCTAATTCTCTAACATTGGTAGTAATACTGTAGGCTATATATTCTACAACATCTTTAGGTAACTCTAACCCTTCGCTATACATTTTCTTTTCTAAAATAGCTATTCTAGTTTCCAAATCAGGCGATTGAAGATCAGCTGCTAAACCCCATTTAAAACGAGATAACAACCTTTGTTCCATACCAATAATCTCTACTGGTGCTTTATCAGCTGTAAGAATTATTTGTTTTCCTGATTGGTGTAAATGATTAAATATGTGGAAGAAAACATCTTGAGTTTTTGCTTTTCCTGCAAAAAACTGAACATCATCAATAATCAACACATCTATCATTTGATAGAAATGAATAAAATCGTTTTGTTCGTTATTCTTTACTGCGTCTATAAATTGTTGGGTAAATTTCTCCGATGAAACATACAATACAATTTTATTAGGAAATTTATTTTTTACTTCAATACCAATAGCATGAGCCAAATGCGTTTTTCCTAAACCTACTCCACCATATACTAATAATGGATTAAAAGAAGTTCCTCCAGGATTGTTAGAAACTGCAAAACCAGCAGAGCGAGCCAACCTATTACAGTCTCCTTCAACAAAATTATCAAAAGAATAATTTGGGTTTAATTGAGATTCTACATTTAAATGGGCAATTCCAGGTATAATAAATGGATTTCTGATAGATTTGTTTTTATTCAAATCTATAGGCATGTTTACCGGATTGTTTTTAATGTGTGGTTTATTAGTAGCAGGAATTTTTAAGGTATATGGATTATTGGTTTTGTTGTTATTTTCTATAACAATACTGTACTCTAATCTTCCTTCATTACCTAGTTCTTTTTTTATGGTTTTCTTTAAGATGGATACGTAATGTTCTTCCAACCATTCGTAAAAAAACTGGCTAGGAACCTGAATGGTAAGTACTTTATCTTTCAGTTTAACAGGAACAATGGGTTCAAACCAAGTTTTGTAACTCTGTAAGCTAACATTGTCTTTTATTACCTGAAGGCAATTTTCCCATACTGAAGTAAAGTTTTTATCCATTTTTAATAACTCCTATTTTTATGTTTTTACTAATTTCTCTCTAAATCCTTAAGAGTCAAAGCTCTTTTAAACTGTTGCGAAACGGCTGTCTAAATTAATTAAAATAAATTTAATAAGCTGTTTAAAATCAATGATTTTTAGTTTAAAAAACCACCTCTCTTTTGTGCTAACAAATATTTGAATAAAAAAATGAAAAAAAAAATTTTTATCTATTGTTTTTTATTTTTTTTTTACCTAGATAACGCCTATTTTATCATTATTTAATGTAAAAGCTTTATCTAACGGGTTGATATAAAAGTCTATTCTACCCAAATAAAGCCCTGCCCAACCAACTTGATTAATTAATGTGATGTTTTCTGCTTTGTTTTTAATACCAGTTGGTTTATCTAAAAACGTATGGGTGTGTCCTCCAATTATTAAATCTATATTTTTTGTTTCCTGGGCCAACACATTGTCAGAAACTTTATTGCTTTTGTAGGCATATCCCAAATGTGAAAGACATATAATTAAGTGGCACTTTTCATTGTATTTTAAATGTTCTGCTATATTATTTGCAGCAATTATCGGGTTATTGTATTGTGTCTCGGCATATAATTTTTTGTCTACCAAACCTGCTAATTCCACTCCAATACCAAAAACGCCAATCTTCACATTATCTTTTTCAAATACTTTATATGGAGCGATTTTTCCATTCAATATAGTATTAGAAAAATCATAATTCACATTTAAAAATGGAAAATTAGCGTAAGGCAACATTTTATTTAGTCCTTCAATACCATTATCAAAATCATGATTACCAATAGTAGCAGCATCATATTTCATTAAACTCATTAATTTAAACTCTAATTCTCCACCATACAAATTAAAATAAGGTGTCCCCTGAAAAATATCTCCGGCATCTAACAATAATACATTTTTTTCTACTGTTCTGATTTGATCTATCAAAGCAGCTCTTTTTGCCGCTCCTCCCATATTAGGATATTTGGGATCATTGCTCGGAAATGGCTCTATATGACTATGAGTGTCATTGGTATGTAAAATAGTAATTTTTGTGTGATTTTTTTTAAGGATGGCAGCCGAAAGAGGATTTAATGTAGCAGTTCCAAGCAAAGATACGCCACCTAAAAAAGATTGTTTTATAAAAGTTCTTCTGTTACTCATAAATTATCCTCCCCTCTATTTTTCCGTTTAATTGCTTTCCTTGTGCGTGTTGTTCTACACAATATTGTATAATAGCATCTCTTAATTTTATTCCCACTTTTTCATAGTTAATGGGATTTAGAAAAAAAGTCATGTTATCACCTCCATTGGCTAAATAATCGGATGTAAGAATGTTAATTTCAGAAGTTCCTTCTTGAGAAAACAAATTCTTAATTTCATTTTCAATATTTATTGTGAAATCAAATGAAAGCCCCGAAATAGGTTGCCCCCCAACATTCTTTAAATATTCCATCAATTCCAAAAATTTAATTTCTGATAAGGTAACCACCACCAACTCATTTTCAAAAGGCATTAGTTCAAAAATTTTTCCACGGGTAATTTCTCCTTTAGGTAAAGAGGTTCTTAATCCACCAAAATTCAACATGCAAACATCAATATTACCATCATGTATTTTTTGAGCTATTTCCATACTTAAATCAGCCACTAAGTTGCCTAATTTGGTTTCGGGCTTACCTTTTTCTTTAGGAAACTCTTCGGCAGATAAGACCAGTAGTTCATTCATTTCTTTTTCTAACTTCTCTTTATAAGGAGAAATTAAAACTGTTGCCTGTTGATGTTCTGTTGTTGTTTCTATAATATTAATGGAAGAGTCTTGAGTTTTTTCATAAACAGCAGGCTGACAAGCAAGGAGAAATGTAATAAAAACTACTGCAACCACTTTCTTAATAGCTGAAAATTGGTATGTTAAGAAAAAAAACTGCATGTTATTACCTAATAAGTTTGCCTTAGTTGACCAAATTACGAACTTTACCGTAAATTTTTCATCAATTTTATATTATGTACACATCAATAACAAAAATAAGAGTACGCTATGCCGAAACTGATATGATGGGCTATGTTTATTACGGAAATTATGCTACTTATTTTGAAGTAGCTCGTGTAGAAGCTATTAAAAAACTGGGGTTTAGCTACCTAAGAATGGAAGATGAAGGCATTGCTTTACCTGTTTTAGAGTTTTCTATAAAATACTACAAGCCTGCTTTTTATGATGATGAATTAAGAATAGAAACCACCATTAGTGAGCTACCAAAAGCTCGTATTTCATTCACTTATCAAACCTTTAATGAAAAAAACGAGTTAATTAATGAAGCAGCTACAACCTTGGTTTTTATCAATAAAAATACACAACGACCATGTGCTGCACCTGCTGATTTTATTGAAGCTATGAAAGCTTATTTTTGATTTGTTTCTTAAACCGTAGGCAACACTTTCGTTTTTACTTCACCAAATCCAACTCTAACACCATTCTTTTGTGCAAAACCACGCATAATAACAGTATCGTTATCTAAAATAAATTTTCTTTCAGAACCATCTGTCATAGCAACACTTTTACTTCCTTTCCAAGAAATTTCTAACATAGAACCATAAGTAGATTCATCATTTCCGGAAATTGTTCCCGATGCCATCATATCTCCGGCTTTTATATTACAACCATTAACGGTGTGGTGAGCCAATTGTTGGTTCATGTTCCAATACATATATTTATAATTGGAATTAGAAACTACTTTTTCCTTCGTATTTTCAGGCTGAATAGCTACTTCTAAATTAATGTCTATATGTTTATCTCCTTCATATTGTAAATAATCAAACACTTTTGGTTCTTGAACAGGTCCTTCAACTCTAAATGGCTCAAGCGCATCTAAAGTTACTATCCATGGTGAAATAGACGAAGCAAAGTTTTTAGCTAAAAATGGTCCAAGTGGTACGTATTCCCACTTTTGAATATCTCTGGCACTCCAATCGTTAAAAATACACATTCCAAAAATGTAATCGTCCGCTTCTTTTGTAGAAATAGATTGACCCAACGCTTTTCCGTTGTATGTAACAAAAGCCATTTCCAACTCAAAATCTAATAATTTACAAGGACCGAACACAGGAGGTTCATTATCATTTGGTTTTTGTTGTCCTTTTGGTCGGTGTATGGGTGTTCCTGAAACTACTATTGAAGAAGACCTTCCGTGGTAACCAACAGGAATGTGTTTCCAGTTTGGAAGTAACGCATTGTTTGGGTCTCTAAACATACAACCTACATTATAAGCATGTTGTTCGCTAGAATAAAAATCAGTATAATCTCCTACTCTAACAGGCATTAGCATTTCTACTTCATTAATAGAATATAAAACTGCTTTAATTTTTTCGTTATCTTTATTCGCTACATTGTCAAGACTAAAAATAACTGAAATTTCATCTCTTACCTGACGGGTAAAAGCTTTACCTAATTTTATAAACTTATTTAGTTTATATGATTTGAACACATCCGAATCTACGTCAAAATAGCCCAACTTAGCCAACTGATGAAGGTTAATTACGGTATCTCCAATTCTACTAGCTACAAAAACTTGTTTGCCAGATTTTGCTACACCAAAAGGTATATTCTGAATGGAAAAATCACTGTTTTCAGGTACTTCTATCCAACTTTTTAATTCTGGGTTGTTTGCTTTAATCATAGTTTTTATTATTATTTTTTTAGTTTTTATGAAGATCGACTTCTAACTTCGGACTTCCATCTACTCTCCTTTAAACAATGGAAACTGCTCCATTAAATTATTTATTTCTTCTCTTACATTCGTAATGGTTTTTTCATCTTTATGCGTAATTACCAAATCCATCCAATCTACAATTTTAATCATATCTTCCTCCATCAAACCTCTTGTGGTAACAGCTGCTGTTCCCACTCTAATTCCTGAGGTAACAAACGGAGATTTATCATCAAAAGGCACCATATTTTTGTTAACAGTAATATCAGCCTCCACCAATAAATTTTCAGCTTCTTTTCCAGTAATGTTTTTAGAACGCAAATCAATTAACATACAATGATTATCTGTTCCTCCGGAAACAACACCATAACCTCTTTTCATTAATTCATCAGCCATAACTTTGGCATTTTTTATTACTTGCTGACAGTAACTCATATATTCTTCCGACAATGCCTCTTTAAAAGCTATCGCCTTAGCTGCAATAACATGTTCTAATGGACCACCTTGTGTACCCGGAAAAACTGCTCCATCTAACATAGCCGACATCATTTTAACCTCTCCTTTTGGAGTTTTAATTCCCCATGGATTTTCAAAATCCTGACCCATCATAATCAAACCACCTCTTGGTCCTCTTAACGTTTTATGGGTGGTGGTAGTAACTACATGACAATGAGGAAGTGGGTCATTTAACAAACCTCTGGCAATTAAGCCGGAAGGATGAGAAATATCTGCTAATAATAAAGCACCTACTTTATCGGCTAATTTCCTCATGCGTTCGTAATCCCAATCGCGAGAATAAGCAGAAGCTCCAGCAATAATTAATTGAGGTTTTTCTTCTAAAGCAATTTTTTCCATTGCTTCATAATCAATTCTTCCACTTGTTTTATCTACTCCATAAAATGAAGTTTTATATAATTTTCCTGAAAAATTTACCGGAGAACCATGCGTTAAATGTCCACCATGCGACAAGTCGAAACCAAGAATTTTATCTCCGGGTTTTAATACTGCCAACATAACGGCAGCATTAGCTTGCGAACCCGAATGAGGTTGCACATTTACCCAAGCTGCATTAAATAATTCTTTTGCTCTGTCTATTGCTAACTGTTCAATTTCATCTACTACTTCACAACCGCCATAATAACGCTTAAAAGGCAAGCCTTCAGCATACTTGTTTGTTAGCACACTCCCCATAGCTTGCATTACCTGAGAACTAACATAATTTTCTGAAGCAATTAGCTCCACACCTACACTTTGGCGGTGTTCTTCTTCTTGAATCAAATCAAAAATAACGGTATCCTTTATCATTAATAACAGCTTAAATAAATATTGCTGCAAAGGTATAAATATTTTGATGTGTTATAAAGTTTATAACTTCATTTGTTTAAGGAAAAATAGATTTTTTACCAAGTAGAAAATGGGGTGCCAAAACTGTTATCGAAACCAGCACCAATACCAGAGTTAAAACCACCAAATCTGTTGTAAGGATTAAACCTGTCGTTAACTCTAATTTCACCACTAATGGTAAAACCACTTGGCGATTTGTACTCTACGAAACCAGAATAACCTACTCTTTCCATTGGAGATATATTACTATTAGAATACGAATAATAAGGATTGTTAAAAGTAGTTGCATTATAAAAAATAGAACCGCCTACCGACCATCTTTCATCTATTTGGTATTTAGCCGCAACATAACCATAAAATTGGGAGATATTACCTGTAAAAGGTTGATAACCAAAATCTGTAAACATAGGCATATTATTGGCACTTACATTTTGATAGATAACTCCTGTATTTATACTCCATTTTTTGGTGAGTTGATAAGTAACTGAAGGATTGTAGTAAGTTCCAAAGCTTCCGTTAGACATTATCATTGCTCCAAATCTAAAATTATAATTGAGTTTATCTATCGGACTTAAAGAATCATAAGGAACTACATATTCATCGCCTTGGTTATATTTCAAACTATCTGCCTTATTGGTTTGAGCTGATAAACCAACAACAAACATCAGCACTAATGAAGTAAATAGAATATGTTTAGAAAAGCTTTTCACAAGTGCTCTTTTTAAGAATTGAGGTAAAATTACATAATTTTTAATTCTCTTTATCCATAATAAACGTTAAAAAAATGTGGCATAATAGTTGAAATGAAACGGATGTTAGTTTTTTAATTAAAAGTTTTAGGTTTAAGAAAGCCTTCGAGATTTAACTCTCGAAGGCTTTTTTTGTTTTAATCATTAATAGGTTGTTTTTTAGTTCTTCTTTGAAAAAGACTATAAAAAGATCTGAAAAACTCACCAATATTATCAAACTCCTCCTTATAAGAAATACCAACACCTTGTGTATAAGGACTATTTATTTCTAGTAAAGAAAACTGATTGGATTTATTAAATGCTTTAACTCTTAGCTTTCCGTCTTTTGAAATTTTGTACTCTAAAACAACATCCCCAATAAGATTATTGGTATTCTGATTTACTGTAGAGCCATTTTGCCTATCGGCAATTCCGAAATTAGAATCTATAATCAACCTATCATTTAGCAATTGTGTAGAAAGTGCCAGTTCGAACTCTTGTGGAGAAATTTCATCTCCCGGACGATAGTTTACCCCTATATCAAACTCGTTACTAATTTTAGAGAGCCAATTACTTAATTGATTCGACAACAGTTCACTTGTTGCCGTTTTTTCAAGTCCTGCGTTGCCGGCTACTCCATCTGTTCCTGGAGGTGGTAAAAATCTATTTAACACTAATAAAGAGAATACTTGTCGATTTAACTCCTGAATATTTTCTTCATGACTACTAACATACAACACACTTTTCACCTTACTTTTCGTATCTTCATCAGCTGTAGGAAGTACAATATCAAAATTGATATCTGGTGCTAATAAAGAATTTTTCATATGGAGTACTAAATCAACAGGAATTCTTTTTTTCAAAACATCAGAAGTATCCATAGACATTAACAAATCATACAACCTCGCCCTTGTCCTATAAGAGGCACTAATATCAACTTGAGCATCTAATGGGTTTCCATTCCATTTTATTGTTCCTCCTTCCAGCAAATTAAATCTTTTGTTGATTACATTTTGAAGCGTAAAAAGATAATCTCCACTTTTTACAACATAATCTCCAAAAATAGAGAAATCTCCTGCGGAGTTAATTTCTAATTTTAAATTACCATTCCCCCTACTCTTCATTATGTCCCCAATTTTTTCATCAAAAATTAATCTTACTTCAGCATCGTCTGTAACTTTTAAATCAAATGTCATAAAAAAATTAGACAAATCAACTTCTTCTTCAATCATATTAGCTATAGCTGATGAATCAATTTTTGTAACAAAAGTGATATAACTATTTTCTTCAATTTCTTCGTTCCCATCAAGAGGTATATTAAATATAGTATTTTTCGAAGTGGTAATATTGGCTTCAATTCCTGTTTTAGACGTATATTGGTCATAGTTAATATCAATTACTCCACTTGCAAAAGCAATTCCATAATAATCTGGATTATCTAATCTATTTGTATTTAATACCATAAAATCATCTAAACGCATGCCTAAGTCAAAACTGAATTTCTTAAAATTATTGTGAAATAAGGTTGCTGTACCATAAGCCTTGTTTTTTCTTTCATCCAAAAAAAGTGCATTATCAAACGAAATCATATCAGGTGTTATATTTATTAAAAGTGATGGTACTTCGTACTTAGTTTTTAGATAATTTACCGTTCCGCTTGTTCCTATCAAGCTAATTTTCCCACTAAATTGAGGAGTTTTTATATTTCCTTTAACCTGAATATTAGCAGTAGCTTTACCATCTAAACCAGTTACATGATCTTTTATATAAGCATCTAAAATACTAAGTTCTGTCTGGTTTAATGTAATTAAAAAATCTAAATTATCTTCAATAGATTTATTAGTATAGTAATGTCCATAAACAATAATCGAAGGCATTCTTTCATTAAAAAATTTAGCATCAATATTTAAAGCTTCTTTTTCCGGAATCCATTTAGATTTAATATTTCCTTGTCCAATTAAATAGTCATTTAATTTAAAATTATTTATGTTTAAATCTGATGTAAATAATAGTTCTTTATTCATTTTTTTTAGCGATGCTACCCCATTAAAAACCCCTTCTAATTTTGCAGCATTTTGAGGGACTAATGACTTAAACAATCCTAAATCAAAATTTTCAAACATAACATCCATTTGCTGTTTACCATTATCATTACTAATGGTTCCATCTACAATTAATTTTTGATTTTTATTAGCAAATTTAAAATTAGAGATGTTTATACTATTGGTGTCTATAACAATTACATTTCCATCTGAAAGTTGCCACTGCAAGCCATCTAAATAAATAAAAGCATTGTTAAAGCTACTAGTAATTTGTTCTCTCTGGAAATAAGTAACATTATTTAATGCTGCATCAAGAGGTCTTCCACTTAAAGTGTCATTTAACCACGTTATATCCGTAATTAAACTATCATTCCTCAGTATTCCTAACAATTTAAAATCATTCATAAAAAGACTATCCACATTAAATACTAATACTTTATCAATATCAATATCCAGTTCTAATTGATTATTATCAGCTTTTCCATTTAATTTTATAGTCTTAAATTGATTTCCATAAGCACTAACACTATCCGCACTTCCATTTATAATTAAGTGATTAGCGTTAGAATTATACTCTCCGACAATAGTGGTGTTCGATCCAAACCTAATATCATTAAAAAATAATTTTGTTAAAATGTCTGTATTTAAAATAGTAGCTTTAAAATTAAAATTGTTGGTTACTTTTTGCGGAGTATAAATTTCTTTATTTTGAGATGGTAAATAAGTATAAATAATATTGTTGATTATAGCCATAAAATCAGTAAACTGATAATTTCCATTTACTTCCATAGTAGCAAAATCTGAATTTAAGTGAATAGACTTAGAACCATTAGTTTTAATAGACTTTAAATAAGTATTAGGGATAAAAATGGTATCTAGTTTATCAATGTAATTGGTATTGTGCATTTCAATTTCACCAACAATGTTATCAATATTGTTTCCTATTAAATCTATTTTCACATCTGTAGAAAAACGAGTGTTCATTTTTTCTTTAGTCTCAATAAGATTTAATTTAGCTAATTTCGCTTCTTTTATTTCTGAGGTAAATTGTAAATGAGGTAACTCTCCTGAAAAATCAACATTTCCATTAAAATTAAAAGTTAAGTTTTCATCTTTAACATCAAGAAAACCATCGAAAATTTGATTTTTAAACTGTCCGTCAACTGTTATGTTAGAGTACGGGTAATCTTTTAACTCAATCTTTTTAATTTTTCCAGTAAGTTTAGCATCTATATCTTTAAGAGAAAAACCACTTCCTACAATTTTAGTATTTAAAGCAATTCTTCCTATTTGCTTAGGGGCTTCAAAAAATTTACCTAAATGGAAGTTTCGTGTACTTATTTTCCCTGAATAATAAGTTTTGTCAGGTTTCATTTTTAAAGCTAAATCTGTTTGGATATTTCCCAAAGCTGTGGAAAAATTACCATAAGCAACAAAATCATTTAAAAACCCTGATACCTTACCTTTAAAATTAATATTTCCAAGATGTTTCATATTATCAGGAAGCTTTATAAATACCTCATTAACAAAAGGATATAAAGGAATTTGTTCTAATCTATTTTTTGAAGTAATCAAGGATTTAATGTCTAGGTAAATAAAAATTTCTTCAGGCTTGGGAATACCGCTTACATCCGCATTTCCACTAAAATAAGTACCATCATCAATAGTTATGGATAAATTTCTACCCTTTAATTTGTCTAATCTTCCTTTCACATCTCCATCCAATATCACATATTTGTTTAAACAATCTAATTCTTTAGTAAAAAAACAAATATCTCTAAAACTTACTTTAGATGAATCAAAGTGTGATTCAATATCAACATTAGTAATAAATTCAGATAAATCAGCAAAACTATCTGTTGTAAAAGACACATCTCCAATTATAGCAGAACTTGGCGTTTTAAGGTACATTTTTTTAGAAAAGATTCCTTTATCAGAAATAGCAAAATCGGCAGTTAAACTATCCAACTGGAAGCCGGATTTTTCGTGAAAACTCATATTATAAATTTCACTTGTCACACCATTAGAAATGAAATTTATTCCTTTTAACAATGTGTTGAAGTAGGTTATATTAATATGTTGAAAATCTACACCATAACCAACAGGCTCTACTCTATTGTTATTGTAAGTAAACTTGCCTTTTTTAATTTCAATATTATTAAACTTAACTTCCCACTTTATTGCCGTTGTATCTTTCGGATCTGCTGAAGAAAAATAATCTATAATAAAAAACAAATTATTATCTAGGCTGTCTTTAGGGTGTTGTAAATTAAAATAAGGTTCATTTAAAATTATTTTTTTAATATCAATCTTATTATTTCCTAAAGAAAACACTCCAACTTTAGCTTCTATTTCATTAGCATAAAAAAGCGTATCACCATACAAATCTTCAATATATAATTGATTAATTTTTAAGTTATTAAAAAAAGAAACTTCAACATTTTCAACACTAATAACGGTATTAAGCTCTTTTGATAAATGATTAAGATATTTTTTTACTAAAAAAGTTTGGAACGCATTGTTATAGATAGTCAAAGAAAGAAAAGCAGCTACAAGCACAACAAATGCCGCAACAAATAACATTATTTTATTTCTTTTTTTGATAGTTTTGAACTTTAATTTTGAGACTTCAAAAATACATTTAATGCATCAATCTTCCATAATAATTTTAGGAATAGAATCATCTTGTGATGACACTGCTGCTGCTATAATCTCTGACGGCAAAGTCCTTGCCAACATTATAGCCAACCAAGAAGTACATAAAAAGTACGGTGGAGTGGTTCCTGAGCTTGCCTCTAGAGCTCATCAGCAAAATATTGTACCTGTGGTAGATGCTGCTCTGAAAAGAGCAGGCGTAAATAAAAATGATATTACTGCCATTGCTTTTACAAATGGTCCTGGTTTGTTAGGATCTTTATTAGTAGGAAGTTCTTTTGCCAAAACTCTTTCGATTGGATTAAATATTCCTGCGATTGCTGTAAACCACATGCAAGGACATATTTTAGCTCACTTTATTCAAGAACTTAATGAAGAAAAAGAAATACCTGAATTTCCTTTTTTATGTTTAACCGTTAGTGGTGGACATACACAAATTGTTAGGGTAGATGATTTTTTTAAAATGGAAGTTATTGGCGAAACCATTGATGATGCTGCCGGAGAAGCTTTTGATAAAGTTGCAAAAATGCTTCAACTACCTTATCCTGGTGGTCCATTGGTTGATAAATATGCTAAAGAAGGTAATCCTAACAGATTTTCATTTCCTCACCCTAAAGTAGAAGGAGTGAATTTTAGTTTTAGTGGGTTAAAAACATCTATTTTGTACTTTTTACAAAAAGAACTTAAGACCAACCCCGACTTTATCAACGAAAATATAAAAGATATTTGTGCTGGAGTTCAAAAAACTATAGTTGATATACTTATTGAAAAATTGGTAAAAGCAGTGAATGAGACCAATATTAAACAAATTGCTATTGCTGGTGGTGTTTCTGCCAATTCCGGATTAAGAACTGCTCTTCAATCTCTTACTCAGGAAGATATAAGAGTATTTATTCCAAAATTTGAATACTGTACTGACAATGCAGCTATGATAGCCATTACTGGTTATTACAATTATATAAAAAATCAAGATTTTTCTAAAAATTCCATACCAAATGCTAGAATGAAGCTATAAATTATTTATTTTTATCGACAAATCTAACTTAACTAACATTTAACTTTTGTGGTAGCAATTGATTATATAGAAACCGAAACAGCTATTCTAGAATATAAAGATGATTATTTATACATAGCTTTTAAAAAAGATGCCGAAATTGAATTAGAACACGTTATTGCCAACAAAGAAGCACGAGAAAAAATTCAACAAGGAAAAAAAATGTTAGTACTTGGAGATATTCGTTATATGTGGCATATCTCAAAAGCAGCTCAAGATTATTTAGCAAGTAAAGAAGTAACCAGTTTAAACATTGCTATGGCTATCTTAACAAGTTCACTAATGACTGTATTATTAGCTAATTTTTTCATTAAATTTAAACAACCAGCTACTCCAACCAAAATGTTTAAAAATGAAGAAAAAGCTATTAAATGGTTATTATCATTTAAACATTAAAAGTTCATTTTCTTCATTTTTAAACATTTTTTTCTTGTTCAATTTCTCAATGTTAGCTATTGAAATAAGGTTTATAACATCTATTTTCAGTAATTTCGCCACTTTAATTTTGCTTTATGAACAAAACATTATCCAACAGAATTAACAATTTAAGTGAGTCGCAAACGCTTGCTATGACAAGGCTGAGCAGAGAACTACAAGCTGAAGGAAAAGACGTAATTAGCCTAAGTATTGGAGAACCTGATTTTGATACGCCTCAGCTTATAAAAGATGCTGCTAAAAAAGCCATTGATGAAAACTATACGCACTATACTCCCGTTCCAGGTTATCCTGAACTTAGAAAAGCTGCTGCCAATAAATTAAAAAGAGATAATAATTTAGATTATTCTTTTGAACAAATAGTGATTTCTACAGGTGCAAAACACTCACTTACTAATTTAGCATTGAGCATTTTAAATCCAGAGGATGAAGTTATTTTATTGGCTCCTTATTGGGTAAGCTACATTGAAATGATAAAAATTGCTGAAGCTACTCCTGTAGTAGTCTCTACAACTATTGAAACCGATTTTAAAATTACTATCGACCAACTTAAAAATGCCATTACGCCTAAAACCAGAATGATTTGGTTCAGCTCTCCTTGTAACCCTAGTGGCTCTGTTTATACTAAAGAAGAACTATTAGCAATTGCTGAATTGGTGAAAAATTATCCCAATATCATTATTGTTTCTGATGAAATTTACGAACACATTAATTTTGTTGGTAAACATGAAAGCATTGCTCAATTTGATTTTATAAAAGATCAAGTAGTGGTGGTAAATGGCGTTTCAAAAGGATTTGCTATGACAGGCTGGAGAATTGGTTTTATCGCTGCTCCAAAATGGATAGCCGATGCTTGTACCAAAATGCAAGGTCAGTTTACTTCTGGTACTTGTAGTATCGCTCAAAAAGCGGCTCAAGCGGCTCTAGAAGCTGACATTTCTATTGTGAACGATATGGTTGCCGCTTTCCAAAGAAGAAAAGAGTTGGTGTATGATTTAATGAAAGATATTCCTGGAATTAAAATGAACCAACCTAAAGGTGCTTTTTATTTTTTTCCAGATGTTTCTTATTACTTTGGAAAATCTTATAATGGAGAAGTGATAAAAGATGCAACAGATTTATGTATGTTTTTATTAAATAAAGGCTTAGTGGCATTAGTTAGTGGCGATGCTTTTGGAAATCCTGAGTGTTTGAGAATTTCTTATGCTACTTCTGAGAAAGTGTTAAAAGAATCTATCAATAGAATTAAAAACACCTTAGCTTTATTGAAATAATTGTAATTTACGAATGAACCCAACAAAAAAAGTAGCTTTATATACACTTGGTTGTAAACTGAATTTTTCAGAAACTTCTTCTATTGCCAGAATGTTTCAGGAAGAAGGTTTTGCAAGAGTTGATTTTAACGATACTCCCGATGTTTTTGTAATAAACACTTGTTCCGTTACCGAAAATGCCGACAAAAAATGCAAGCAGTTAGTAAAAAAAGCCAAAAAAATAAATCCTGATGCATTTGTAGCTATAATTGGCTGTTATGCTCAATTAAAACCTGAGGAGATAGCTCAAATTCATGGTGTAAACATGGTACTTGGTGCCGCAGAAAAATTCAAAATTGTTGATTATTTTTATCAGCAAGAAAAAAGTGAAATTGCTCAGATACATGCTTCAAAAATTAAAGAAGCTAAAGATTTTATTCCTTCCTATTCTCATGGCGACAGAACACGTTCTTTCCTTAAAATACAAGATGGTTGCGATTACTTTTGTACTTTTTGCACTATTCCATTGGCAAGAGGTAAAAGTAGAAATCAATCCATAGCCGAAACGGTAAAAGTTGCTGAAGAAATTGCTAAAACTAACATTAAAGAAGTAGTTCTAACTGGTGTAAACATTGGAGATTTTGGTCAAGGAGAAGGTAATGAAGATTTTTACCAATTGGTTCAAGCTTTAGACAAAGTTGATGGCATTAATAGATACAGAATATCATCTATAGAACCCAATTTACTGAGTAATGATATAATTGATTTTGTTAGTGAATCTGACAAATTTATGCCTCATTTTCATATTCCGCTACAATCTGGTTCCAACAAAATATTAAAAATGATGCGTAGAAAATACCTCAAAGAATTATATTCCGAAAGGGTTTATCGTATTAAAGAGAAAATGCCTCACGCATGCATCGGTGTAGATGTTATTGTTGGTTTTCCTGATGAAACTGATGAAGATTTTTTAGAAACTTACAATTTCTTAAACGAATTGCCTATCTCCTACTTGCATGTATTTACTTATTCCGAAAGACAAAATACAACTGCGATTAAACTAGACAATCCCATACCTAAAGAAGTTAGAAGCGAAAGAAGTAAAATGTTGCACATTCTTTCTGAAAAGAAAAAAAGATATTTTTATGAGCAGTTTTTAGGTAAATCGTTTAATGTTTTGCTGGAAGCCGAACAACATGAAGGCTTTTTAAATGGTTTTACTGAAAATTACATTAAAGTAAAAGTTCCTTATGAGTCAGCTTTAGAAAACACCATACAACAAATTAATATAAGCACTATTGATTCAGAAAATGTTGCAGAAGGAGAGTTAATTTTAAATTACAAATTAGAGATTTAAAATTAGAACCATAAAACTTATAAACTTCAAACTAAAAAAATGTTTCCATTCCTATCAGATTTAATTAACTACTTATTCGGATTTTCATTTTCGTTTCCATTGCCCATGTTTGGGTTTATGGTAGCCTTAGCTTTTATAGCAGCTAATTTACTTTTTGTGCAGGAAATGAAAAGAAAAGAAGCTGATGGCTTATTATCTGCCGATACGATAAAAGTTATTAAAGGAAAAAAAGCATCTGTAAATGAATTGCTAAGCAACGGACTTTTCGGTTTTGTTATTGGTTATAAATTAGGAGGAATTATTTTAAACTATGCTCAAGCTGTTGAAGACCTACAGTCTTACGTAATGTCTTTAGAAGGAAATTTACTTTCAGGGATTATATTGGCAGCCGTATTAGCTTATCTAAAATATAGAGAAGCAGAAAAAAACAGGTTACCGGAGCCTAAAGAAGTAACAGAAATTGTTCGTCCTTACCAACATGTGGGCAACATGACTTTTATTGCTGCTATTGGCGGGATTTTAGGAGCTAAAATCTTTGATGCTGTTGAGGATTTAGAAAGATTAATGGAAGATCCTATTGGTGTAATTTTATCAGGTTCGGGATTGAGTATTTATGGCGGATTAATAATTGGTGGTGGTGCTGTAGTCTATTATGCTCATAAAAAAGGGTTGAAATTAGTACATGTTATAGATGCTTGTGCTCCGGGGTTAATGCTCGCTTACGGAATTGGCAGAATTGGTTGTCAGCTTTCGGGTGATGGAGATTGGGGAACCACCAACGAATTACCTATACCGGAAGCATTAAGCTTTTTACCTGATTGGATGTGGTCTTTTACTTATCCTCACAATGTGAATGGCGATGGAATTTTAATAGCCGATTGTGAAGGTAAATATTGCTACGAATTAGCAACTCCTGTTTGGCCTACTCCATTTTACGAAACGGTAATGGCTTTTATGATTTTTGGTGGTTTATGGGCTTTCAGAAAAAAAATAACTACCCCCGGAGTGATGTTCTCTTTCTACCTTATTTTTAATGGTATTGAACGTTTTCTGATAGAAAAAATAAGAATTAATCCTGATTATAATATTTTGGGAATAAAAGCTACACAAGCAGAAATTATTGCCGTATTGCTTATTATCGTTGGAATTGGTGGGGTTTGGTATGCTAAGAAATCCTACAAAGGAGCTACAAAGTGAAGAAATAAACCATGTTCGTTTAAGTGATTTATGCTATATTCTACTCTAAAAACGACATCATAATAGGTAACAAAATCTAACGCTACTCCTGCACTATATAGATGAGTATTATTCAACGAATTTGTTTTACTCAACTCTCGGTCATATACATAACCTGTATCGAAAAATAAGCCTGAATAAACAGAAAGGGGTACTTTCTTAAATTTCTCAGAAAACAAAAAAGGTAAATAAGTGATTTTATTATCTACTAAAGCATACCTAAACTGTGTTTTAGCTAATCCGTAATGCTCCCCATGAATTACATAAAACTCATAACCTCTTACCAAGTTATTGTTATAACCCAATCCTCCCAACAAATAAAATGGCGGACGTTCTAACGAATATTTTCCTTTGGTATATACAGCAAAATAAATTCTGCTACCCATTTTCCAATATTTACGCAGAGAAAACAATCCATACAATGCATCTATATTATGATCGGAAATTCCAAAACCATTTTTAATTACATTAAATTCAGCAAAATACCCTTTAGTTGGGTAACTCTTAAAGTTTCGCTTGTCTCTTTTAAACGTATATAGTAAGCTAAACAAACTGGTGTTGTTGTCTTTTTTCTCTAAAAATTCATCCGAAAGAGCAAAAACAGTATCTGCAATACTAAAATAATGGTGTCTTACTTCAAAAGAATGTAAGTTATATAACTTGGGGCGATACTCGTAATTTATTCTGGAAACAAATTGTTCTTGTAAATAAAGCTCATCCATTTTCACAAAATCCCTTTTATTATCGGTTGTTCCATACATTACCTCATGGTTTCTATTGTAATTAAATCCTACCATAAAGCCTTGTGTTTGCTTTTTATTAAGATAAGGAACATGATAACGAAACTCCGCTTTTTCGGTATAACCACCTTGAACTTTAAACACTAAGCGCTCCTTCCTTCCTCTAAAATTTTCTTTAGCGAGGTAAAGCCCGTAGTTTACCCTATCAAAATTTTTAGTTTCCCACCAAGTATTAAAGTTCGTTTCTTGCACTTCAAAAATTGGTAATGGCCACCAATACCAACGTTCTTCCACAGTAACATAAATAGAAATAATTTCATCAGTAAAATATACTATATCAACATTTACAAAGTTGAAAAGCAAGGTATTCATTAAATTACTTTGCGTTCTTTCTATAATGTAATTAAGCTTATTTTTAGAAATAGTATCGTTTAAACTAAAAGGAAATTCCCTTTCTATAATATGATTTTTAGTGGTTTTATTACCTATGATTTTATACTCTACCACTACAACAGCTGTATCCATATTAATGCCTTCTGCACTTGCTTTTGTAGGGTTAAAAACAAACAATAAAAGCAACAACATCCATACTATTGGATAAAAATTAGTGGAGCGAAAAAGCATTTAATTAAGGGTTTAAAAACCTCATGAATTCATCATATCTATTTTGTAAATCTTTCTGATAATCAGTTTCGTTATATGAAGCTGTGATAGTATAATTAAATCTCTCAAAGGTGGCTAAAATTCTGGTAATTTCGTTTTTATTTATTTTTAAGGTTACTTCCAACTTAGTAGAATCAGGATGTGAAGTAATAAATGACGCTAATATTTTAGCATTATCAGACTCAACAATTTTAGCAATTTCTGCCAAAGAATAATCATTTATATTCAGTTGAATTGTAATGATACTACCCTGGTTTGCAATAGAAACCGTTTCTGAAAAAAACTTTAAAATACTATTGATAGTAATAATTCCCAAGAACTTATCATTAGAACCCAAAACCGGTAATAAATCCACTTCATTTTGAACTATTAATGAAATAATCTCAAATACATGCTGATTTTCATGAACAAAAGGCTTTTTAAAATTAAGGTTGTAAGAGCTAATTAAATCATCAATATTGCTTCTATCTAACAACTGTGTTTCTTCTATCATGCCCAAATATTCGCCATTATTAACCACAGGAAGGTCAGTTACTTTAAATTCTTCCATCCAATCTAACGCTCTGCTACCTTTATCGGATAGTTTTAATGGTGGTATCTCATAAGTAATTAATTGAGAAGCTATCATAATTAAAAATTGTTTATACTTTTGTCTTTATTATTGCTTTGACATAAGTCAACACGCAATTTTGTAAAAATACTAAAATATTACAATGACAAAGTTAAGTGTTAATATTAATAAAATTGCAACCATCAGAAATGCTCGTGGAGGAAATTTACCCGATTTAGTTCAGATGGCTAAAGATTGTGAAAAATTTGGTGCTGAAGGAATTACTGTACATCCAAGACCAGATGAAAGACATATAAGGTACAAAGATGTTTATGATTTAAGTCCGGTTATAACCACAGAGTTTAATATTGAAGGTTTTCCAAACACTAAATTTATTAAGTTGGTATTGGATGTTATCCCCACTCAAGTCACCTTAGTTCCAGACCCTCCAGGAGTACTAACTTCTAACGCAGGTTGGGATACCGTAAAACAAAAAGACTTTTTAAAAGAAGTGATAAATACTTTTAAACAACACAATATTAGAACTTCTATTTTTGTAGATACTAATTTAGAAAACATAAAAAATGCAGTAGATACCGGAACCGATAGAATAGAATTTTATACCGGTCCGTATGTAGAAGATTTTCCCAACAACAACCAAAAAGCCATTGCTCCTTATGCTGAAGCAGCTAAATTAGCTCATTCATTAGGGTTAGAAATAAATGCCGGACACGATTTGAATTTGGATAACCTTAACTTTTTTAAAACTAATATTCCTTACTTAAAAGAAGTATCTATTGGTCATGCTTTAATTTGCGATGCCCTGTATTTTGGCATGGAAATGACTATAAAAAAATATTTAAACTGTTTAAAATAAAAACAAATTCATATGAAAATATTTATCCCCATATCAATTCTTGTAATTTTTGCTTCCTGTAAGTCAACAAAAGAAACAGCTACAGAAGTGACCAACACAACCAAGACTACAGAAACTACTAAAACTGATGCTGCTCCAACTTTTAAAGAAGTTAATTTTAACACGCTAAGCGAAGGTAATAATGGTGGCTTTTTGGGAAAACAAAACATAGTGATAACTTCTCAAGAAAAATTAGAAGAAGTTTGGAACGAAGCTTACTCTAACTACATGAAAAAACCTGCTGTTCCTGTGTTAAATTTTGAAAACAAAATGGTTTTATTAACCACCATGGGAGAGCAAAATAATGGTGGTTTTTCAATAAAAATAGCATCTATAACAGAGCACGAAAACAATGTTATGGTTATTGTAGAAGAAAACATTCCTGATAATAATTGTATAACCACTTCTGTAATTACTTATCCTTATGAAATAATAGAAATGCCTACAACTATTAAGAAAGTAGTGTTTAAAAATGTAGAGAAAATCTATTCTTGCGAAGAATAAAATCCTACTCTACCCTTAAATAAGGACTGATTTTTTCGAGAGTAGCTTTGTCTAGCAAATGAAGTTTGTTTAAATCTGCCACAGATTTATAACTACCATTGGCTTTTCTATACTTTTCAATAGCATTAGCAATTTTCCAGTTTATATATGGGTGTTGTTTTAATACATCAGCCGTAGCTTTATTGATATTAATTTTTTGAACTTTATCAGAAACCACAATTTGTGGTAAAGCCATTTGATAGGTTTCTTCTGATAACCCCCAAACTTCTTTCAATTGTTCTTTAGCAATAAAACCTCCAAGTAAATCTCTATATTTAATTATTCTACCTGAATAAGCAGGTCCAATTCCTTTTATATTCGTAAGCATAGCACTATCAGCAGTATTAATATCAATTTTCTGCGAATAATCTTTTTTCTCAAACTTATTTTCAACAGATTTTTTTACTGGCTTATCGTTTTGATAATTGGTTTTCTCAATGGTTTCTGGCAATAAAATATGCGGAAAAAGTAAATCGTAATGTTTATCACTAATGCCATAAATCTTTTTTACATCTGCTTTGACTTTCCAATTTCCGCCTTTAGCTTTATAATTATTAATTATTTTTATTTGCCAATCTCTAAATCCTAACTGCTTCCATTCTTCATCAGAAATGGCATTAGGATCAAAGTCAAACAGAGTGATGGATAATGCTTGTTTATTTTTTTGTTGATAAGCTTCCTTTTGCTCTTTTTCCTGCTCATTCAACTCTTTCTCAAAAGCTAAAATTGCATCTTCATACGCTGTAAAATCAGGTGTACTTTGTTGCTTTAGATAATCAATAAAAGGAAAAGAAAATAGTATTAACAACAGAATAATGAGTAAAACAATTACTCCTCTTTTTTCACTTTTGGTGAAAGAAAAGTAGTCTTTAATACTCATCTATTTAGAATTAACAAAAGATTTAATACCTTTTTTATACTTTTTTAATTCATCACTAACCTTAGATGATAATAAAACTAATCCGATAATATTAGGGAAAACCATGGCAAAAATCATCGCATCAGAAAAATCTATAACAGCTCCTAAGCCGATAGACGCACCTACAATTACAAAGAAAACAAATAATAATTTATACGTAATGTCCATCGCTTTTCCTTTTCCAAATAAAAATTTCCAAGCTTGTAACCCATAATAACTCCATGACAACATAGTTGAAACCGCAAATAATACAACCGCAATGGTCAATACCCAAGAGAATCCTGGAATTACAGTATCAAAAGCAGAAGCAGTTAAATTAACACCTTCCACATTTCCTTGTCCATACTCAAAAAAACCTCCTTCAATATTGGTAATAATAATTACTAAAGAAGTCATTGTACAAATCACAACTGTATCAATAAAAGGCTCTAATAATGCAACAACACCCTCACTTGCTGGGAATTTTGTTCTAACAGCCGAGTGAGCAATTGCAGCAGAACCTACTCCCGCTTCATTTGAAAATGCTGCTCTTTGGAATCCAACAATTAAAACCCCTACAACACCACCTAAAGCTGCATCAGGAGAAAAAGCTCCGTCAAATATCATCCCGAAAGCTGTTGGTATTAATGAAAAATTCATTCCTAAAATGATTAATGCCGCACCAACATAAATAGCTGCCATAAAAGGAACTACTTTTTCCGTAACCGAACCTATTCTTTTAATTCCACCAATAATTACTACCCCAACAATAACTGCCATTATAACACCTAAAGCAAAACCAGCAAAACCACTTTCTATTCCTAAACGTTGTATAATTTGTGCAGCAGCCTGATTAGCCTGAAACATATTTCCTCCTCCAAATGAACCACCTACACACATAATAGCAAAAAATACAGCTAATATTTTTCCTATCACTCCCAATCCTTTTTCTTTTAATCCTTTTGACAAATAATACATTGGTCCACCATGTACTGTCCCATCAGGTGTAACTTCTCTGTATTTTACACCAAGAGTACATTCTGTAAATTTTGATGCCATACCTAAAAAACCGGCAATAATCATCCATAATGTAGCGCCCGGTCCACCTAATGCTACTGCAACTGCAACCCCAGCAATATTCCCTAATCCAACTGTTGCAGATAAAGCCGCTGTTAATGCTTGAAAATGAGAAACCTCCCCTTCTCCTTCATTTCTTTCATGTTGAACTGTTTCAAATACATTCCCTCCAGGTGTTGGATCTCCTTCTGCTAAATCTGCTGTATGTTTATCAATTCCATCATAGTCTCCTTTAACAATTTTAATGGCTGTTTTTAATAATGTAAAATTGGCAAACCTAAAATACAAAGTAAAATATAACGCTCCTCCAATTAAAACAATTAAAACTATAGGAACTGAATATCCTCCAAAAGTTATGGGGTAAAAAATCACTGTTCCTACTGCATCTGCTATAGGTCTAAAGAATGAATCTATTTTTTGATCAATACTCATTTCTTCTCCTTGGTTTTGAGCAAATGAGAAAATTGGCATAAGCCCTGAAAAAATAGTTAACAGTAATGTCTTAATTTTTAGCATAATTGAGTTGTTAATTTTTGAGTTCGTCCAAAAGTAGTAAATTATTAACTGAATGACAAAAACACTTTTTTAAATGTTTTAATTAGTTTTTAACGAAACATTCTCTAATACATGGCTATTAAAAATTTAAATTCATTACACTATTCATCTAATTTAAAAGCTATATTATCCTTAATTATTACTCCTCTCATCGAAGTTTAAATTGCCTTAATATTTAATTAACCTTCTCTCTTATACATTCTTTTTAATATTGTCTTAAATTAAAGAAAATGCAATTGAAAGAAAAAATTAATCATAATGATGACTTTTGGTTCAATGAGATTACTAATTCATCAATTTATAACAAAGAAGGTTTAAAACAACAATATATCTCATTATATAAAAGAAACAAAGAATTAATAAACAGTTTAAACTATGCTAAAATAATTCAAAAAGGAGTTTTACCAAAAAGCCGACATTTTAATAGAATTTTTAATGACTCTTTTGTTTACTACCAACCTCAATCTTATATCAGTGGCGATTTTTATTGGATAGGCGAATATAAAAACTTCAAAATATTTGCTGTAGGAGATTGTACAGGGCACGGTGTTCCGGGAGCATTGCTCACTATGTTAGCTCAAAGTTTTTTAAATTATATTGTTTTAGGAAAAAAAATAATTCATCCAACTACTATTCTTAAAGAATTCGATAAAAAATTTATAGAAACTTTTTTGGGCGATCAGGATGATATTTTTCATAATGATTGGATAGACATAGCTCTTTGTTGTTACGATGAAAGTGAAAAGAAAATATATTTTTCGGGAGCTAAAAGAAAATTACTACATGTTGGTAAAAATAATTCTACCATATACAATGGTAATAACTACCCTATTGGAGGTTGGCAATTGGAGTTAAACAGAAATTTTAATCATCATGAATTTAAGGTCAATAAAGGAGATATGATTTATATTGGTTCAGATGGTTTTCAGGATCAAATTGGTGGAGAAAAAAATAAAAAATTTGGCTCTAAACAACTACATCAGTTACTTTCATCAATTATAGAAATGCCTTGTGAGTTACAGCTAAAACTCCTTAAAACAACCTTTAACAAATGGAAGACAAGCTCCGAACAATTAGATGATATTTGTTTAATGGGAATTAGAATTTAAATCGCATTTTAAATTAAGAATTAATGTAGTAAGTTTACGTTTTCAAATCGTTGATATGATTTCGGTGCTTATTCCAATATATAATTATGATGTAACCCACTTTGTTGAAACACTTTACCAACAAGGGAAAGCTTCGGGAATAAATTTTGAAATAATTTTAATGGACGATGCTTCTTCCGACAGTTTCAGGAAAATTAATCGGCAATGGCAAATGAAACCGGAAATTAGCTATATACAATTAGAACAAAATGTAGGTAGAGCTAAAATTAGAAATCTGTTAGCCGAAAAAGCGCAATATGATTTTTTACTTTTTCAAGATTGTGATGCCGAAATTGCATCTCCCTCTTATTTTGAAAATTACCTTACTCAATGCCAAGGAAATAAAGTTGTTTGTGGTGGAACTATTTATAAAGAGGAAACTCCAAAAGACACTTCATTAATGCTTAGGTGGAAATATGGTAAAGAACGAGAAGAAAAATCTGCTGAAAAAAGACAACAACAACCAAATGCAGCTTTTACTACTAATAATTTTTTAATCCCAAAGAAAATTTTTAATACCATTAAATTTCATGAAAGCTTAATAAAGTATGGACATGAAGACACCCTGTTTGGTTACGAATTGTCTCAACAAAACATTATCATTCATCACATTAACAATCCGCTTATACATGTTGGTTTAGAAAGTGCAGCTGTTTTTTTACAAAAAACGGAAGAAGGTATAAAAAATCTTATTCAGATAATACAAACTAAAAAACCGGAAAAAAAATTCTATCAAGATGTTAAATTACTCTCTTACTTCTTAATAATTAAGACTTACCGCTTAAATTGGTTGTTTAATTTGTTATATCAACTTTTTTATCAAAAAATACATAAGCACCTGAAAAACAACACAAACCCTAGCATAAAATATTTCGATTTATATAAAATTTTACTCCTTAATTATTACTCAACTTATCCTCAAAAAAACGTTAATAAAACAATTTAAGTCGGTGTGTTTTAATTAGTAAAATCTATTAAATTTGGAGCTAATTATTTTTTTAGTAAAACTAGAAACTAGAACAAAACATGTCAGAAGAACAAACACCAGAAAGAGACGAAGAGTTTGATAACGATAATGGTGATAATTCATTAGGAAATGTAATTCACATTTCAGGAATGTACAAAGAATGGTTTTTAGACTATGCTTCGTATGTAATTCTTGAGCGTGCTGTACCTCATTTATATGATGGACTAAAACCTGTTCAACGAAGAATTTTGCACTCCATGAAAGAAATGGATGATGGACGTTACAACAAAGTGGCGAACATTATCGGTAATACCATGAAATATCATCCTCATGGTGATGCTTCTATTGGAGATGCTTTGGTTCAATTAGGACAAAAAGATTTATTAATAGATTGCCAAGGGAACTGGGGAAATATACTTACTGGCGACCGTGCTGCAGCCCCCAGATACATAGAAGCTCGATTAACAAAATTTGCTTTAGAGGTTGTTTTTAATGCTAAAACTACCACTTGGCTTTCATCTTATGACGGCAGAAATAAAGAACCTTTTACCTTACCTGTAAAATTTCCACTTTTATTGGCTCAAGGTGTTGAAGGTATTGCCGTTGGTATGGCTTGTAAAATCTTACCTCACAATTTTAACGAACTTATTGATGCCTCCATAGCTCACCTTAAAGGTAAAAAGTTTACCCTTCTGCCCGATTTTATAACTGGTGGATCAGCAGATTTTTCAGGTTATAATGACGGATTAAGAGGTGGAAGAGTTAAAGTAAGAGCTAAAATTGTTCAAGAAGATAAAACTTTACTAAAAATTACCGAACTTCCTTTTGGAACTACTACAGATAAACTAATTGAGTCTATCTTAAAGGCAAATTCTAAAGGAAAAATAAAAATAAAAAAAGTAGAAGATAATACTTCTGAATTTGTAGAAATATTGCTTCACTTACCTTCAGGAGTTTCTCCTGATAAAATGATAGATGCACTGTATGCTTTTACAGATTGCGAAATATCTATTTCTCCAAATGCTGCAGTTATTGAAAATGATAAGCCACAGTTTTTAGGAGTTACAGAAATGCTAAGACTTTCTACCGATCAAACGGTAGAATTGCTTAAAAAAGAACTTGAAATCAGAAAAGGTGAACTAGAAGAGCAATGGCATTTTTCATCTTTAGAAAAAATATTTATCGAAAATAAAATTTATGTAAAACTACATGGACTAGGTTACGAAGAAGCTATTACGCTTACACAAGAACTTTTAAAACCTTTTGAAAAACAGCTTATAAGAGCAGTTACGGAAGATGATGTAAAACACTTACTAGAAATAAAAATGAGACGTATTACTCGTCATGATGCTGAAAAAGCAGACGAGAAATTGTTATCATTAGAAGAAGAGTTAGCCAAAACCAAGCATCATCTTGCTAACTTAATTGAATATGCCATTGATTATTTTAAAGAACTTAAAAAGAAATATGGTGAAGGCAGAGAACGTAAAACAGAAATTCGTTCTTTCGAAAATATTGATGCAGCGAAAGTAGCTGTAAGCAACGCCAAGTTATATGTTAATAAAGAAGAAGGTTTTATAGGACATAGTTTAAAAAGAGGTGAAGGAGAATTTGTTGCAGATTGTTCTGATATAGATGATATAATTGTTTTCCGTGAAGACGGTAAAATGGTGGTTACTAAAATTGCCAATAAAACTTTTGTTGGTAAAGGAATTATTCATGTTGGCGTATGGAAAAAAGGTGACAAACGCACTATCTATAACATGATTTATCAGGATGGTAAAACCGGACCTTCTTATATGAAAAGATTTGATGTTACTTCCATTACCAGAGATAAAGAATACGACTTAACAAAAGGTACAACAGGTTCTAAAGTTCTTTGGTTTACTGCTAATCCAAATGGAGAAGCTGAAACAGTATTGGTAAAACTTCGTCCGAAAGCTAATGTAAGAAAATTAAAATTTGAAATAGATTTTTCTGAGTTAGCCATAAAAGGTCGTGGAGCCAATGGAAACCGAGTAACTAAATACATTATAGCTAAAATTGAACTTAAAGAAAAAGGTGTTTCTACGCTATCTGCCAGAAAAATTTGGTTTGATGATACTGTTCAACGTCTTAATTCTGAAAGTCGTGGTGAGTTTTTGGGTGAATTTGGTTCTGAAGATAAAATTCTTACCATTATGCAAAGTGGCGAGTATCAACTTACCGGTTTCGACTTATTTACTAAGTTTGATGAGGACATGATTGTTATTGAAAAGTGGAACAGAAAAAAACCAGTAACCGCCATTTATTTTGATGGAGAAAAAGAACAATACAACGTAAAAAGATTTTTGATAGAACCTACAGATAAAAAAACATTGTTTATTACTGAACACGAAAAGTCTTTCTTAGAAATTGTTACCACAGACTGGATTCCTCAAGTGCAAGTAACATTTTCAAAAGTAAAAGGAGTAGAAAAAGAACCAGAAGTAATTAATTTAGAAGAGTTTATTGCTATAAAAGGAATGAAAGCTATAGGAAATCGATTAACTGCTAATAAGGTTAAAAATATAGATTTATTAGAGCCTTTACCTTATGAAGAAATAGTTGAAGAAACTACTGAAGATGAAGTTGGTCAACCAGAAGAAGAAATAATTACTGAATCAACAAATAATGAAGATTCTGGTACAGAGCAAGAACAAACTAAGGAAAAAGATGCTACTCCTAAGCAACAGACTTCATCTGCTCATAAACCCAAGCCTATTAAGGATATTTCTGACGAAGAAGCTAGCCAAATGAAATTGTTTTAAAAAAAACAGCCGTTAAAAAAAATTTAACGGCTGTTTTCAAATATAAAAATTGGGATTTTTACAAAGAATAATTATTTCCAGACATATCAAATATTTTGCTTGACTTTTTAGTCTTATTCGTTTCATGAGATGTTGTAGATACTCCACCCAATAACCTTAAGGCTAAAACCAATAACAAAATGGCAAAGAAGAATATCGCTATAAACATATCGTCTAAAATTTGATTTTCATCTACAAAAATACTATTTTTATCGAAACAAACAAATTTAATCGACAAAAGTTAACAGTTCATCGAATGTTTTAATATGAAAACCATTTATTTAATTAGACATGCAAAATCAAGTTGGGAAAACCATAGGTTATCTGATTTTGAAAGACCTTTAAACACTAGAGGTATAAATGATACTGAAATAATAGGTAAGGAATTAAATAAATTAAACTTTAATCCCGAAAAAATAATTGCGAGTACATCAGTGCGTACTACAGCTACTATACAGTTATTATGCGAACATATTAACTATAACTTTAAACATGTAATATTCAACTCAAAGTTATATCATCCCTCAAAAGAAAATTTTATACGTGTATTAGAAGACTTACCGGACGAACTAGAAAGTGTTGCTTTGGTTAGTCATAATTATGGTATTTCAGAATTTGCTGATTACCTTACCGAAAACTTTATGGAAGCTATGCCTACTTGCGCTGTAGTTTGTATTGCTTTAGAAATTGACTCTTGGAAAGAAATTGTTAAAGGTTTAGGTACCACAAAATGGTATATTTATCCTAAAATGTTGGCATAAAAATCACCTCTTCCCCTTAATTAAGATATAATTCTGAAATCCTCCTACTTGTTTTTTACCACCAAAAATTTTCTGCTCTATAAAAGTAGCTAACCTTACTCTTGGTTTTTCATGTTTATGAATTTGTTCTCCCGGTTTGCGTTGATCAGAATAATTTAATTTTTCTGCCCAATCGAATTTAGCAATCCACTCTTCCATAACAGCAGGGTGCGTGTCATTAAATTTAGCTAATTTACCCAAGGCTCCGTAAGAAAAGTCTGGTGCTACATTTTCATAATTTTTATTGGCTTTTTCCTCCCCTTTGTGTATCGTATCTAAGGCTTTTTTCTTTTTGGTCATATATTCAGGCGGACGAACCCAACCGTAATGATACACTTCAGCGGGAATATTTACCACTTTTAGTTTATAGGTGTTTTCTTGCTGACGATAATTTTTACCGTCAAAATTGGGTATTCTTCTAAAAGATTGTGCCGACTCCCATGAGTGAATATCTTTATCATTTCTCACAATGCGAATCTCTTTAGGATACCAATTGTGTGCAAAGTGATAATGATTATAGTCGCCCCAAAAATGTTTGTAATTGAACAAAAATCCTTCCACCTCCTTATCATTTAAATATTGCTCACACTTTTGTTTAATAATTGGTAAATATTTTTCGTGAATTACTTCATCAGCTTGCAAGTAGAACAACCAATCTCCCGCACAATGAGATTTAGCAATATCAGTTTGATGTGCATTTTCTGTTCCTCTGTCGTATTTTTTAATATCCCAAACGGTATGTACAATTTTAATTTTATCAGAACCTATGCTTTCAATTTCTTTTAGCGTAGTATCATCCTCATCGCAGTCTCCCAAAGCCACCACAAACTCATCCACTATAGGCAATATAGATAAAATGGATTGTTTTATAGGAAAATAAAGTTTGGTGGCATTTTTCACCATTGTAAATCCGCTAATCTTCATATTTTATTCATCAATCTTTTGTATCGCTATTAATTTTCTATAAGCAGCGTTGGATGGATTTTCCATTAATTCTTTGTGCGTACCTTGTTCTATAATTTTTCCATTATTGATAACTACAATCTCATCTGCATTTTGTATGGTACTTAACCTATGAGCAACCACAATAGATGTTCTGTTTTGCATCAGTTGATTCAATGCTTCTTGCACTAGTTTTTCTGATTCGGTATCTAAAGCAGAAGTAGCTTCATCCAACAACATAATTGGTGGGTTCTTTAAAACTGCTCTAGCAATACACAAACGTTGTTTTTGCCCACCTGAAAGCTTCATTCCATTATCGCCAACAAAAGTTTGATAGCCATATTCTGAGGCAACAACAAAATCGTGTGCATTGGCAATTTTTGCAGCAGCTATTACTTGTTCTTCTGTGGCAGTTTCATTACCAAAAACAATGTTGTTGTAAATGGTATCATTAAACAGAATAGAATCTTGGGTAACAATTCCTATTTGCTCCCTCAATGAGTGAAGCGAAATATCTTTTACATTATTACCGTCTATTTTTATTGTGCCTTCATTTACATCGTAAAAACGTGGTATTAAGTTAATAATGGTGGACTTCCCTCCTCCTGATGCTCCAACCAATGCTACGGTTTTTCCTTTCTTAATGGTTAAACTAATATTATCTAACACTTTTTTATCGCCATAACTAAAAGATACATTTTCTAAGCTTATACTATCGTTAAACGATTTAATTGTTATAGCATTTTCAGCATCTTTAACTTTTACTTCTGCATCTAGCACTGAAAAAATTCTTTCTCCGGCAATTAACCCTCTTTGGATATTTGCCACAACAGAAAATATACTTTTTAGTGGCGATATTACATTGGCAAATAACAATACAAACACCAAGAAATTTTCAGGCGGCATGTAGTTTTCTTTCAATACTAAAGTTCCACCGTAATACAACACCATACAAAAAACACCAACTCCCATTACCTGAGAAACAGGGGAAGCCAATCCTTTTTTGTAATCCATAGATCGTAATGCACGCTCATACTTTACATTTTCATGTGTGAATCGTTTACTGAAATAGGCTTTTGCATTGAATGAATAAATAATTTTTATACCTCCCAAGGTTTCATCAATCGTGTTTAAAATTCTACCTAAATAATCTTGACCTTGTTTGGCTTTTTTTCTCAACATTCGGGTAATTCTCCAAATAACCAAGCCGGATAAAGGCAAAACCAATAAAGAAAACAATAAAAGTTGTGGCGATAAATAATACAATACTATAAATGTAAAAATTACCGTAATTGGCTCTTTAATAATGGCATTCAATGTATCTATAATAGAAGTTTCTACTTCTTTTACATCATTGGTCATTCTCGACATTAAATCACCTCTTTTCTCGTTAGAATAATACCCCAAGTGCAATTCGGTAATTTTATCATACATGGCTAAACGAATGTTTTTTATCATTTTGGCTTTTACAAAAGCCAATATAAATCGAGAAAAAAAGGTGAACAAATTCGCTAAGAATACGGAGGCTATTAATACCAAACATATCATTTTTAACGCTTCTGTTTTGTCGGAAAAAGAAACCAAATAATTTTTAAACCACTCTCCTACCGATGAAATGTATTCTTTGCTAAAAGCAAGTTCAGGAAATGGTGAACTAACTACTGTTTCTGTTACTTCCTGACTAAAAAGAATTTTTAAAACCGGAGCTACAAATGAAAGGTTTAGAATTTCGAAAACTATTCCTAAAACGGTAGTAATAACAAAAAACGGCAAAAAACTCCTAAATGGTCGGGCATAAGATAATATTCGAAGGTAGGTTTGCATTTGTTTCTTGCTCAATTTTAAAGGACAAAAATAGCAATTTTAAAGTAAGCTCATTAAAAACAAGTATGGTTAAGTATTTTTTTATAATTTTATTGACTGTAACTAAAAACTTTATTATGAAATATATCAACTTTTTTAAATGGACATTATTACTAACTGTGTTTACTGTATTTATGGCATGCAGCAATGAAACTGAAACTATCGAAGAAGAAATTAATGTTGAAGAAGAACAAACAGCAACAGAACCAGTTATGGATGCTAATGCTGAAACTACGGCTGCCGATACTAGTTCTACAGGTGTTTATCAGGAGGAAGTAACTGAATCTCCGGGTTCTTTAAAAGAAGCCATGCAGTCTTCTAACAATCAACCAGTAGTTGAAGAAGGTGGTTTGTCTTTTTGCGATTGTGTAAAAAAACAAAAAGAGTTGAATGAATTGATTATGGAAACGGAAGATGATGACAAAATGCTAAAAGCCATGGCAGAATTAGAAGCCATGAAAACAGGTGAATGTAAAGTGCTTTTTTCTGCTAAACAAAACACCATAGAAGAGAAACAGGCCCATGCTAGAAGAGTGAAGAAATGTCTATAATGTTTTAGCAATCTAAAATATAAACCACATGAAAAAATTTAGCATTATGATACTATTACTAGGACTATTCTCCGGGTTTAACTCCAAAGTAGCACCAGAAGAGAAAAAGAATCTTTACCACTTATCGTTTACCGATATTAATGGTAAAGAAGTAAATATGAAAGATTTTAAAGGAAAGAACATTGTTATTGTGAATGTGGCTTCTGAATGTGGTTTTACCAAACAATATGAAGATTTACAAAAACTACACGAAGCTTACAAAGAAAACACCGTAGTAATAGGTTTTCCGTGTAATCAGTTTGGTGGACAAGAACCCGGTTCTGAAAAAGAAATAGCTACTTTCTGTAAAAAGAATTTTGGCGTTACTTTTTTATTGGCTTCAAAAATTGATGTAAAAGGAGAAAATGCACATCCTATTTACCAATGGCTAACCGCTAAAAGTGAAAATGGTGTAATGGATTCTTCTGTTAAGTGGAATTTCCAGAAATACGTTATTAACAAACAGGGGGAGCTGGTAGATGTTTTTTACTCGGTAACCAACCCCATGAGCGATAAAATTACCAAGTTACTTAAGGATTGATAGTTTAACCAAAATGCTAAATAACTACAAGAAAAATAAAAACTATCCCTGGCTCACGCATTCTATGACAAAAACAAATTAAAAAAACTAAGCTACAAAATGTTATGCATAATAACCATTAAATGAAATTATACATCAAAGAAATAATTTGGTTTATTGTTGTAACTCTATTAATACCTATTGTTCAGTTTCTTTTTTTTGGAGAGAATGGACTTAATATGAGTTACACATTTGAAACAAACATTAATGACACATATGTTATTGCTGAAAACATTCATATAGTTATTCTAAATAGTGGTCTAGTCTTTTTTTGCATCTATCTAATCCGAATGCTGACTGGCAAGTCTAATAACATTATAGCTAGTTCTGTTTTCATATTATCAAACATTGTTTAATATGGATAGCTACACTTTTTAATCTTACTCTATATTAATCTTCTGAAATTTTTATTGGCAGTTTCTGGATAATCTGTAAAATTATCTTAGGCTTTATACATTTAACTCTATCTGTCACCCTCCTCTATAGTGTCTATAAAGTTTATCTAAAAAACAAACAATCCAATTAAAAATATTCCCCCCTCACTATCCTTAGTCTGAAGCGATGCTTGTGCGATAGCAACTAAGGATTTTGCAAAAAAAGCTTATGTTTGTTGTAAATTATTTAGTCTGTAGTCACCAATACATAAGCTTGACTTTAAGCTACAGATAGCATTAGGACATACTTATTTGTTATACCTCATGTTGAAAACAGTTCGGTTTCATGAAATTATTGTAACACATTAAACAAATGAAAATAATAAAATATATAGTGGGTTTCAAAGTATTAATTGTGCTACTCTGCATAACAAGCTGTAATTCTACTAACACAGATAAAGCTCAGTTATTAGCAAATGGAGATTTAAGATATATTGAATTAGAAGGTTCTGCTTATGAACGCGGGCTAAAACACGGGAAATTTTTAAAACCGGAAATTAAAGCAGTAACAGATTCTTTACTAAATGATATTGAAAAAACTACAAACATAAATCCGAGAGATTTTATTTCTAAATTTTTAAGCGAAACTGATTTTTTAAGCGAAATAAAAAAGTGGACTCCAGAATTACTTGAAGAAATAAAAGGTATTTCTGACGGATCAGGTATCGATTATGAAATAATTTTCATGCACCAGCTAGGTGATGAGTTTTTCTTCAATACTGAATACATAATGGCCCATAAATGTAGTTCAATAGGAATTAATAAAACAAGTAACCATTCAAGTATTGCTGCTCAAAACATGGATATACCTAAATATTTTCATGGTTATCAAACTGTAATGAAAATTAAAAATGAAAACGGGATAGAATCAATGATTTTAACCATTCCGGGGCATATTGGAATTACGGGAATGAACAATAAACAAGTTTCAGTTAATTGTAATATTTTAATGCAGTTAGATTATCAGAGAAAAGGATTACCTGTCAGCTTTATTGTTCGAGGCTTACTGAATATGAGTAGTACTGACCAAGCTATTAACTTTCTTCATCAAATAAACCATGCATCAGGTCAAAATTATTTAATTGGAGGAAAAGATAAAGTTATGAGTCTAGAATGTTCTGCAACAAAAATTGAGGAATTTAAACCTTTTGAGAATTCAATTTTCACCTATCATACAAATCATCCAATGATAAATAATAGCTTTAGCAAAAGATATTTGGAAATTCTCAAAGAGCATGATTTAAAATTAGAGGAGGCATTAACCTTCTGTCAAAGAATTCCATCATTCGAAAAAAGATTCAATGAAGAAACTAATGATTTTGATATAGCAGAAATAAAAGAAGTTTTAAGCTCTGTCGATCATGCTGGAGATGACGTTATATCCAACAGCTTAACATATGCCAGTGTAATTTATGTCTTATCTGAAAATCCTAAATTTATAATTGCACCTGGAAAACCCCACGAAAAAGAATATATTGAGTTGAAATTCAAGTAACCGAAAAAACTTATGTTTGTTGTAAATTATTTAGTCTGTAGTCACCAACACAAAAGCTTGGTTTCAGCCTACAAACAGGTTGAGAGATACTACCTTAATTCGCCTATATACATGTGGAGTTCTAAATAATAGTTAAAATATTTTTAAATAACTAAACGATTGTTTAGTTTTGCTCAGTAATTAGAAATAATGGCAAGAAAAAAAGAATACAATGAAGAGGAAGTAGTTCAAAAAGCAATGAACCTTTTTTGGCGTAATGGTTATGAGACTACTTCCATGCAGATGCTTGAAAAAGAAATGGGCATTAATAAGTTTTCTATATATTCAAGTTTTGGCAGCAAACATGGTCTTTTTCTTGAAAGTTTAAAGAAATATAAAACAAAAGTAAATGCTATTTTCGAAGAGTTTAAAAATTCTAACAATGGAATAGAAGATATAAAAGACTTTTTCTATAATTCTATTAATATTTGTAAAATAGATGGAAATCAAAAAGGTTGTCTAATAACAAATACCTACTATGAATTTTCAGAAAAAGAAGATCAAATCATTAATGAACAAATGAATTCTTTTATGAAAAATCTTAAACAATTATTTATTGAAAAATTAAAAATGGATCTTACTAAAGATGAAGAAACGGTAATAAAACAAGCTAATTATTTGGTATTAGCAAAACATGGTTTAGCAGCAGCATCTAGAGTAAATAATAAAAAAGAAATTGAGGACTATATTGAAATGACTTTCAAAAATCTATAATTTTTTTTCTTAACACAAATCTAAACGATTGTTTAGTTATATAATATTAATAAACATAAAAAATATCATGAACAAAATACTATTTATAACCAATTTATTAATGGGATGCGTTTTATCACGGTTTGCTATTTCAAAATTAACAGGCTGGGAGATTTCAATTCAAGCATTTATAGAAATGGCTAAACCCTTGGGTTTAGACCCTACTTTTTTTAGAGTATCCACAGGAATCATAATTGCTGCTGTAGTAATTGCTTATTTAACAACAGCAATTTTTAGTTTGTTAAGAAACAACACAGTAATTAAATCTAAAGTTCAGTTCACAAAATGGGCAACCTTTTCAAATCTTTTCGGTTTACTTACAATGACTGGTGCACTTATAGCCGAGTTTTCATTAAGAGTTCATCCTAAATGGTTATTGGTTTACATCGCATGCACAATAATTATATTTTCTGTACTAAATATAATTATTCTAAATGTACAAAGTATTACTATTATAAATAAACAAAAATCAACAGTATGCAATTAATTAGATTATCATTCTTAAGTGTTTTGCTTTTAATGGCTTATTCATGTCACAATCAAGACGCACAAAAAAACAATCAACAAACAATAAAAAAAGTAAACACAATGGAGACAAATAAAAAAACAACACTCAAATCAATACTTGACGAAAAGAAAGAAAATTTTGAATTAAAAGCAGACGATAATAAGAAGAAAATTTATAAAAAGGGAATTGAATCAGTTAAGGAGAGTGGTATACTGGATAAAGCTTTAAAAGTAGGCGACCTTGCACCCAACTTTAAACTGAATAATGCACTTGGAGAACCTGTAGAATTATATCAGTATTTAAAAAAAGGAAAAGTAATTTTAACATGGTACAGAGGTGGTTGGTGTCCTTATTGTAATTTAACGCTTCATCAATTACAACTTGAACTACCAGATTTTGAAGCAAATGGTGCGCATCTTATTGCATTAACTCCAGAATTACCAGACAAATCTTTAAGTACATCAGAAAAACACGATTTAAAATTTGAAGTGCTAAGTGATATCGGGAATAAAGTTGGAAAAGAATATGGTATTGTATTTAAGTTAACCAATGATGTTGCTGATATCTACAATAAATCCTTTGATATGAATGAGTATAATGGAGACGAATCAAACGAGTTACCCTTAGCCGCAACTTATATTATCAATGAAAATGGAAACATCGTTTATGCATTTTTAGATGCAGACTATCGTAATAGAGCGGAACCCAGTAAATTAACAGAATTTTTAAAATCAAATAAATAACTGGAAATACTAATGACTAGGAAAATATCCCCCTAAACTTCTCAAGTGTAACTTGTGGTAAGTTCATATTTATATAAGTAATAAGTGTAACACTGTTTTTCAGGCTTTACCCTTAAAAAGAAAATCCGAGTCCTAAAACCAAACCTCTATCACAACTTCATTTCAGGAATATCGCCTTCAATAATTAGTTTTCCGGCTGTGGCAGCTTTAATTTCTTCTACACTAACACCCGGAGCTCTCTCTTTTAAATGAAAAGCACCATCTTTTATTTCTAAGTAAGCCATATTGGTTACTACTTTAGTAACGCAACCCACTCCTGTTAAAGGAAGCGTGCATTTTTCCAACAGTTTGCTTTCGCCTTTTTTGTTGGTGTGCATCATGGCAACAATAATATTTTCTGCTGAAGCTACTAAATCCATCGCTCCTCCCATTCCTTTTACCATAACACCCGGTATTTTCCAATTGGCTATATCTCCATTTTGAGCTACTTCCATCGCTCCTAAAACGGTCAGTTGCACATGCTGTCCTCTAATCATAGAAAAACTGGTAGAAGAATCAAAGATAGATGCTCCCGGTTGTAAGGTTACGGTTTGCTTTCCTGCATTTATCAAATCTGCATCTTCTTCTCCTTCAAAAGGAAATGGTCCCATACCTAAAATACCATTTTCCGACTGAAATTCTACGGTTATGCCCTTGGGAATGTAATTCGCTACCAATGTAGGAATTCCTATCCCTAAGTTTACATACCATCCGTCTCTTAATTCTTGTGCTATTCGTTGTGCTATTCCGTTTTTATCTAACATATTTCTATTTAATTTGATAATTGGTTAATGTGAAAATGTGGTAATTAATTACTTACTACGAACTGTTCGTTGTTCTATACGTTTTTCATAATCTTTTCCTTGGAATATTCGTTGTACAAAAATTCCTGGCGTGTGAATATGGTTAGGGTCTAATTCTCCTTCAGGTACTAATTCTTCAACTTCGGCAATAGTAATTTTTCCTGCTGTTGCCATTACATGGTTAAAATTTAAAGCAGTGTATTTAAAAACTAAGTTTCCAGCAGTATCTCCTTTCCAAGCTTTAACAATTGCAAAATCTGCTGTTAATGCAGCTTCCAAAATATGTGGTTTACCATTAAACTCTCTCACTTCTTTGCCTTCGGCTACTTCTGTTCCGTAACCTGCGGGAGTAAAAAATGCCGGAATTCCTGCTCCTCCTGCTCTACACCTTTCTGCTAATGAGCCTTGTGGAATTAAATCTACTTCTAATTCTCCGCTAAGCATTTGTCTTTCAAACTCATCATTTTCACCAACATAAGAAGAAATCATTTTTTTAATTTGTTTCTTTTGCAACAACAATCCTAATCCAAAATCATCTACACCGGCATTGTTTGAAATACAGGTTAACTCTTTTATATTAGATTTTACCAACTCTGCAATGCAATTTTCAGGAATACCACACAAACCAAAACCTCCAAACATCAATGTCATTCCATTTTCTATTCCTTTTATAGCTTCTTCAGCATTTTTTACCACTTTATTAATAGCCATATTCTATATTTTTAGATTTTTCCTACCAAGTTGAATTTGAACTCGAATTAAAATTATTATTAAGGTTATATTGATTACAATCCAATTCAATAGATAAAGGTGTTTGAGGTCGCTCAAAATCGCCATCCGAAATTTTAATAGTTGGATCTGCATGTACTTTCTGCATATAATATCCCCAAATTGGCAAAGCAGTATTTGCTCCTTGTCCCATAGCAGTTGTTGCAAAACGAATACTACGCTCATCAGCACCTACCCAAACTCCGGTAACTAAATCGGGAGTTATTCCCATAAACCAACCATCAGAGTTATTTTGTGTTGTTCCTGTTTTACCAGCTATTGGGTAACGATGTCCGACATAAGGGCGAGACTCTGAAACACTTCCTCTTAATCTCATACCTGTTCCTGAATGGTACATCGGACTTTTACCTCTTGCTTTACGGTAATCTCCGGCACATTTATTATACTCTCCATCAACAACCCCTTTCATTAAATCTAACATTACATAGGCAGCTTCTTCGCTCATTGCTTCATTTGTTTTAGGCTGAAAATCGATAATAACATTACCAAATTTATCTTCCACACGGGTGTACATTGTAGGTTCTATCCAAACACCTTTATTAGCAAAAGTGGCATTGGCTCCTACCATTTCATAAACCGATAAATCAGCAACTCCTAAACATAAGGAAGGAACAGGCTCTAAAGTGCTCGTAATTCCCATTGCTCTCGCTTGGTCAACAACAGCTTTAGGTCCGAATTGTTTCATAATATAAGCGGTAATGGAGTTCATAGAGTTAGCTAAAGCATATTTCATAGAAACTTTACAACCTGTATTATAACCATCTGAATTTTTAGGTGTCCAGCTTTGCAAAATACCATATTCTCCCTTTTGGAAAGTGTAAGCCACATCAGGTACTTCATAGCAAGGAGAATAACCATTTTGAACAGCTGTGGCATAAACAAAAGGCTTAAAAGTAGAACCTACCTGACGTTTGGCTGTTTTTACGTGGTCGTAAGCAAAATTTTGGTAATTCACTCCCCCAACCCATGCTTTAATATAACCTGTGTGAGGATCCATAGACATTAAACCTGCATGTAAAAATGTTTTGTAATATTTTAATGAATCTAAAGGACTCAAGATAGTATCTTTATCTCCTTGGTGAGTAAAAATGGTCATTTTAGTAGGTGTAGCAAAAATTATATCAATAGAATCTTTAGCTACAGCGTAGGTTTCATGTCCACAATCTTCTGCCTGACAAACAAACAATTTTCCTACTTTCTTTACAAAATCTCCTCTTCTTCCACAATTAGCACATTCTTGTCCCGTCATTATTCTATACCTCGGAGAACCTTTTTTCATGTTGTCCAATAATTGCTCGTATTGATTTTTTGATATCCTATGGTCATAAGGATATTTTGACTCGCGATACTTTTTCAGGTGAGCACTAAATTCTTCTTGTAAATGATTGCCAATATGTTCCTGAACAGCATATTCAGCATATCTTTGCATTCTGGAATCTATAGTAGTATAAATTTTTAATCCGTCTTTATAGATGTTATAAGGTGTTCCATCTTTCTTAGTATAAAGATAATTACCTTCATCATCTTTTTCTTGTAACTTTTCTTGCAATTCTAATCTTAATGTTTCTCTAAAATAAGGTGCTATCCCTTCTTTATGGTCAACCACTTTATAATCTAATACTATTGGTAAAACCCTTAATGAATCATAGGCCTCTTGGGTTAACAATTCATTTTTTTTCATCTGAGAAAGTACCACTTCTCTTCTTTTCATGGCATTTTCAGGAAATCTTTTAGGGTTATATAATGATGGATTTTTAGCCATCCCTACCAAAATAGCAGCTTCTTCAACTTTTAATTCAAAAGGTTCTTTATTAAAATAAACATTACTGGCAGATTTAATTCCAACGGCATTATAAATAAAGTCGAACTTGTTTAAATACATCACAATAATTTCTTCCTTGGTGTATCTTTTTTCTATCTCTACCGCTATAATTTGTTCTTGAATTTTTTGTTTGATACGCTCAATAATATTATCAGCTTTATGCTCAAACATCATTTTAGCCAACTGTTGAGTAATAGTACTGGCCCCTCCGGCTTTTCCTAATTTAGCTATCGCTCGTACTAACCCTCTAAAATCTATTCCCGAATGGTTGTGAAAACGTTCATCTTCAGTAGCAATTAATGCATCAATTATATGAGGAGAAAGTTCCTCATAAGTAATGTTAGTTCTATTTTCTTTAAAATATTTACCGATTACCTCTCCATCGGCAGTTATAATTTCTGAAGCCAAATTGCTTGTAGGATTTTCCAATTCAGTTAAGTCAGGTAAAGGATCAAAGCTAAGCGTACCATGTTTAGCTCCTAAGAATAAAACATATAAAAATAGTAAAGGAAGTAAAACAATTAACCAAAATAATAATACTTTCTTCATTTTATTTGGCTCTTGCTGTTTGGATGTTTTTTTGTCTGTTTTCAAGTGTTATGAAAATAAAATGATTTATAATAGTGGCAAATATATTGATTTTAGCTCGAAAGCCATTAAAAATACTTCAATTTTAATCCACCAAAAAGTGCTTCAATTTTTCCCGATTTCATAAAAAAATCAGGCGTATTTGCTTCTAACTCTCCATTATTTATCAACCAAATTTCATCAGCATAGTTTAACGCTAAGTTTAATTGATGCGAAGAGATAATTATAGTTTTTGCTTGTTTTTCAACCAATTGATGAAGCAAATCAAATAATTCAGATTGATTTACTAAATCAAGATGCGAAGTAGGTTCATCTAAAAATATAATAGGCGTATTTTGAGCGATAGCTCTTGCCAACGCTACTTTTTGTCTTTCTCCATCACTTAAATTAGCAATATTTGTAGCTGCAAAATTGGTAATTCCACAAAGTTCCATTGCTTGATTAATTTGCCAATTATCTTCTTCTTTTTTTACCGCTAACCAATTGGTATAAGGATATCTGCCATAAGTAACAAAATCTTTCACTGTAATATTATTAATTGCCGGTGGCGAAGTAAGTACCACGCTAAACAATTTCGATTTTTCTTTGTGACTTAATTCTTTATTGATTTTATCTTCAAAAAACACCCCTCCTCCAATAGCAGGAATTAACCCCGTAAGTGTTTTTAATAAAGTAGATTTTCCTTGTCCGTTTCTTCCTATAAGTGTAATAAGTTTGGGTTGATCTACGACCACATTAATATTGCTCAACACTTTATTCTTGTCGTAGCCAATACTTAATGATGATATGGAAAGAATGTTTTTCAATTTAATGCTGCAATTTTTTTATTTCTAAAAATTATCCAAAAGATAAAAGGAATACCAATTAATGAAGTAACTGCATTAATAGGAAAAGTTTTATCGCTTCCGGGTAGTTGAGCAATAATATCTGCCAGCAACATAATGTTAATACCTAACAGCACACACAAGGGCACTAAATAAAAATGATTAGCAGATTTAAAAAACATTCTGGCAATATGTGGTGTGATAATTCCCACAAAACCTATTGGTCCGCAAAAAGCAGTGATACTCCCTGCCAATAAAGCGGTAACTAAAATCACTAAATACCTGGTAACATTTACATTTGTTCCCAGTGATTGAGCATAATCTTCACCCAATAAATAAGCGTTTAATTGTTTGGAAATAGTAAAAGCAGCTACCAGTCCTATCATTACAATGAAAAACAACATTTTTAAACTATCCGGAGCTACACTACTTAAGTCGCCCATCGTCCACAAAACAAAGGATTTTAAGCTATCTTCTTGAGAAAAATATTCTAAAATACTAATAAAAGCTGTAGCAATGCTTCCTATCATTATTCCCAATATTAAAACCGTCATAATATCTTTTAGCTTAGCAATTGCAGCCATTAATAACAACAATACTAAAACGGCTCCCAAAATAGCACTGATAACAATTCCGTAATTAGCAAACCAAACCGAACTACTTAAAGAAATTCCCAACACAGAAAACCCCATAATAAAAACAGCTACCCCTAACCCTGCTCCTGAACTTATTCCTAAAATATAGGGACCCGCCAACGGATTTCTAAACAAGGTTTGCATTTGCAACCCACTAACAGCCAAAGCACTTCCTGCCAAAATTGCCGCTATGGCTCTTGGCAACCTAGAAGATAATAATATGATGTTCCAACTCTCTTTTTCTGCTTCATTTCCCAATAAAATATCTATAATTGAAGTAAATGGAATATGCACAGATCCCAACGCTAAATCAGCCATAAATAGCACTATGCTACTTATAACTAAAACAATACTTAATATGGAAAATTTAGAAGTCAATTATAACATTTATGAATTTTTTAAACTAACATTTTGAGGGTATAAAAGTAGAAATAATGCCTCACTTTAACCAAAAAATACTAAAATCAAATAAATTCTTTTTTTTCATCAGAAAGAATTACCTTTGCCGCTCAAAATTAAACCTTAGACACATGAATGATATTTTTGAAAAAATTAAGAACAACAGAGGACCTCTAGGTAAATACTCAAAAGAGGCTCATGGTTATTTTGCTTTTCCTAAATTAGAAGGGGAACTAAATAACAAAATGAAATTTAGAGGGAAAGAAGTCTTACAATGGAGTTTAAATAATTATTTAGGATTAGGAAATCATCCTGAAATTAGAAAAGCTGATGCTGCAGCAGCAGCAGATTGGGGGTTAGCTTACCCTATGGGAGCAAGAATGATGTCGGGAAATTCTAATTTACACGAAGAATTAGAAGCTAAACTAGCTGAATTTGAAAAGAAACAAGATGCTATTTTATTAAATTTTGGTTACCAAGGAATGGTTTCTGCCATTGATGCATTGGTTGACAGAAATGATGTTATTGTTTATGATGCAGAATCTCACGCTTGTATTTTAGATGGTGTTAGATTACATCAAGGTAAACGTTTTGTTTATCAGCATAACGATATGGATAGCTTGAGAAATATGCTACAAAAAGCTACTAAACTAGTAGAAAAAACCAACGGAGCTATTTTAGTTATTACCGAAGGTGTTTTTGGTATGTCAGGCAACCAAGGAAGCTTAAAAGAAATTGTTGCTTTAAAATCTGAGTTTAATTTCAGACTTTTTGTTGATGATGCTCACGGTTTTGGAACTATGGGACCAACAGGTGCCGGGACAGGTGAAGCTCAAGGATGTCAAGACGGAATTGATGTTTATTTTGGAACATTTGCTAAATCAATGGCAAGTATTGGTGGTTTCATTGCTGCTGATGAGCAAGTAATAGAATATTTCCGTTATAACATGCGCTCTCAAATATACGCTAAATCAATGCCAATGCCTTTAGTTGTTGGTAACCTTAAGCGTTTAGAAATGCTAAAAAACAGTCCTGAATTAAGAGAAAAATTATGGACAGTAGCTCATGCACTTCAAAACGGATTAAAAGAGAACGGTTTTAACATAGGAACTACTACTACACAAGTTACACCTGTTGTTTTAAGTGGGGATATTCCTGAAGCTACCAACTTAATTTTAGATTTAAGAGAAAACTTCAACTTGTTCTGTTCTATAGTAGTTTATCCGGTTGTACCTAAAGGAGTAATTATGCTTAGATTAATTCCAACTGCAATGCATACCATGGAAGATGTTAAATACACCATCAACACATTTAAACTAGTAAAAGAAAAGCTACTTAAAGGAGATTACAAGTCTGAAAGCATTGCTTCTATTTCGTAAATTAACCTTTGTATTAAATTATATTTTAAAGACCGAATTGCTCAATTCGGTCTTTTTTTATGGTTAAAAAAAAGAACTTATTTAGAATGTTAGCTCTACCTAACAGATTTCCTTATTTTTACTTTTTTAAAAGAAAACAAATGCAGAAAGCGATTATTTTTGGAGCCAACGGTTATTTAGGAAGGCATTTAGCAAAAGCTTTAAAAGCAAGCAATATAGCGTTTATTCCTACAGGTAGAGCTGCTAAATCTATAGATAATTACGGTAATTATGTTCAAGTAGATATTTGTAAACCGGAAACTTTAGCCCAACTCGATTTTAATGTAGATTATATCTTTGTTTTTGCAGCTATTACCGGAACTTCTACCAAAATAACAGATTATATAGCCATGAAATCTGTTAATGAATTAGGCTTACTAACTATTTTGCAACAACACCAACAAAGTAACTCAATTGCAAAAATCATCTTCTCTTCTACCCGATTGGTTTACAAAGGACAGAGTAATGTCTTTTTAAAAGAAAACGACCAACAAGAAGCCCTTACACCTTATGCTCAAACAAAAATAAACGGAGAACAATTATTAGCGTTTTACCAAGAACACGCAGGAATAAACTATACTATTTTTAGAATTTGTGTACCTTACGGAAACGCTTTTGATGGAGCTTACTCTTATGGAACTACCGGTTTTTTCTTATCTAAAGCACAGAATGGAGAAAATATTAGCATTTATGGGAAAGGCAATCAGAAAAGAACATTTACTCATGTAGAAGATATCATAAACGTTATACTAGCAACCATTCCACATACAAAAAGCAATAATCAAATTTATAATATTGGCGGAAACGACCATTTAAGTTTAAAAGAAGTAGCAGAAATGGTAGCCCATAAATTTAATGTAAAATTAGATTTTGTTTCATTTCCTGAGCAAGCTGCTAAAATTGAATCGGGAGACACTATTTTTGATGATTTAAAACTACAATTTGATTTTCCTTACACCTATCAACACCATATAAAGAAGTGGATAGATAGTATTTAAGATGAGGTTATAAATTCTTAAAAGACAATTATAAGCACTTGTTTGATGTAGTGATTTTAATTACCTTCGCAAGTGATATTAATTTTCAATTATGCTATTAAAAGAAATTACCTCTATTATAGAAAATTTTGCTCCGCTTTCTTTACAAGAAAGTTATGACAATTCAGGATTAATTGTTGGTCATCCATCTGATGAAATAACCGCTGCACTTATCTGTTTAGATAGTACTGAAGAAATTGTTGATGAAGCCATTGCTAAAGGTTGTGATTTAATCATTGCTCACCACCCTATTTTATTCTCGGGAATAAAAAAACTAAATGGTAATAATTATATAGAGAGAGTAATTATAAAAGCTATTAAAAATAATATTGCCATTTATGCATCTCACACCAATTTAGATAATGCTTATGATGGTGTTAGTTATAAAATAGCCGAAAAATTAGGCTTAACAGAATGTAAAACACTTTCTCCAAAAAGTAATTTGCTTAAAAAAATTGTTACTTTTTGTCCTGTTAGTCATGCCGAAAAAGTTAGAAATGCTATGTTTAGCAAAGGTGCCGGAAAAATAGGCGAATACAGTTCTTGCAGCTTTAATGGTGAAGGTATAGGTACTTTTAAAGGGAACGATTATACACAACCTTTTATTGGTATACCAAATGAATTACATTACGAAAATGAACTTAAAATTGAAACCATTGCTTATGCTTATCAAATCAATCAAATTATTGCAGCTCTAATAGATGCTCACCCTTACGAAGAAGTGGCTTACGATATTTATCCCTTAGAAAACAAAGACTCAAGAACTGGAAGCGGTGTTGTAGGTAAATTACCTACACCTATGAAAACAACCGATTTTCTGCAACAACTAAAAAAGGTAATGAAAACTGATTGTATAAGACATACCGCTATTCATAAAAAAGAAATAGAAACAATTGCATTATGTGGGGGCTCAGGAAGTTTTTTATTGCCTGATGCTATAAAAGCCAAAGCAGATATTTTTATTACAGGCGATTTTAAATACCATCAGTTTTTTGATGCTGACAATGAAATTGTTATAGCAGATATTGGACATTATGAAAGCGAACAATTTACTTCTGAATTAATTTATGATATTCTTAGAAAAAAAATTCCTAATTTCGCACTTCATTTATCTGAAAAAAATACAAACCCCATAAATTACCTGTAAAGTATGGCAAAAAAAACAGCAACAACAACAGTAGAAGAAAGACTAAGAGCTTTATATGAGTTACAACTTATCGATACAAAAATTGATAAGATACGTTTGATAAGAGGTGAGCTTCCTTTAGAGGTTCAGGATTTGGAAGATGAAATCGCAGGCTTACAAACACGTCAGGAAAATTTAACTTTAGAAATAGAGAATATTAAAACTGATATATCTAATAAGAAAAATAGCATAAAAGATGCTACCAACCTTATTAAAAAATATGAAGAGCAACAAAATAAAGTTAGGAATAACAGAGAGTTCGATGCTTTGACTAAAGAAATTGAATTTCAAAAATTAGAAATTGAATTATCTGAAAAAAGAATTAAAGAAGGAGAATTCTTACTTACATCTAAACAAGAAAAATTAGATGAAGCTAAAGAATACTTAGATGGTAGAAAAATTGATTTAGAAAACAAAAAAAATCAATTAGAAGAGATTACTAACGAAACACAAAGCGAAGAAGAAAAATTAACGGCACAGTCTGCTAAAGCTGAAAAAGTTATTGAAGACAGGTTATTAACTGCTTACAAAAGAATTCGTACCGGTGCAATTAATGGCTTAGCAGTGGTTACTGTTCAGAGAGATTCTTGTGGAGGATGTTTTAACAAAATCCCACCTCAACGTCAGTTAGATATTAAAAATCATAAAAAAGTTATCGTTTGCGAACACTGCGGAAGAATTTTAGTTGATGCTGCTTTGGATCCAAACTACACTCCTGAAGTGGAAGTAGAAGAAAAACCAAAAAGAAGAATCACTAGAAGAACTAAACAAAAAGCTTAATTCTTTTGATTCCTATCCATACTAAAAAACCGACAAATATTTTGTCGGTTTTTTTTTGTGTTCTTATTTTCAGTAACTTTATACTTATTATTATCAAAAAATATCATGAAAAAAATTCTACTACCATTTTTTATATTGTTTGTTTCACTATCTGTATCAGGACAAATCAGTCAAGGAGGACAACCATATAGCCAAACTACTGCTACTTTGTCAAATAACATTCCTGTTTATGTTGCTCCGGCTATTGATTTAACACCAATAAGAGCAGAAGATGTTATTGCAGATCAACAAAAAGATATTCCTTGGAGATTTGGAATTGAAATTCCGATAAATTTATCACTCAACAATAATGGTTTGTGGGAAAACCTTCCTAATGGCGATAGAATTTGGAGGATAATTATTAAAATTCCGGGAGCATTATCCATTAATATTAATTACCAAAAATTCTTCATACCTGAAAAAGCTACTTTCTTTTTATATAATAATAAAAATGTATTAGGAGCATTTACCAATGCAAACAATAAAGAAAATATGGAATTCTCTACTTTCTTAACTAAAGGAGAAACTGTTACTTTAGAATATTATGAGCCTGCTAATGTTATAGGACAAGGAATTATTGAATTAGCGTCTGTAGTTCATGGTTACAGAGATTTATTTAGCAAAATGAAAGCATTTGGAAGTTCTGGTGCGTGTAATGTAAATGCCGTTTGCGATACTGCTATTTGGGGTGATGAAATCCGCTCTGTGGTAATGCAACTAACTGCAGGAAACTCTCGTGTTTGTTCCGGAGCCCTTATAAATAACACTGCTAATGATGGGACTCCTTATATCTTAACAGCTAATCATTGTAGTCCGGCTACTAACAATATTTTTATGTTTAATTACCAATCGCCACAATGTGCTACTAATATTGATGGTCCAACAACAAATACCATTAGCGGAATAACTATTATTGCAAATAATGCTCCTTCAGACTTTTTCTTAGTAAAACTATCTTCAACACCTCCTGCAAGCTATAATGTTTTTTATGCCGGATGGAATGCCAACAATGCTCCTGCTCAAAATTCTACAGGCATTCATCATCCTAGTGGCGATGTAAAAAAAATATCACACGATTATGATCCTGCTGTTTCTTCCGGATATTATGCAACAGGTAACGACCATTGGCAAGTATTAGATTGGAATACAGGAACTACCGAAGGAGGTTCTTCCGGTTCACCTTTATTCGACCATAACCACAGAATTATTGGTCAGCTACATGGTGGAAATGCCGCTTGTGGAAATGAAGAATTTGATTATTATGGTAAATTCTCATTCTCTTGGGACACAAACAGTGATACACTTAAGCAATTAAAATATTGGCTAGATCCTAATAACACAGGATTGACTGAAATTAACGGATACGACCCTAATGGTAGTTATTATGCTTTAGATGCTGCTAGTTTGAGTATTACAGGAATAGAAAAAAACATTTGTGGGGATACAGCTTCTCCAGCAATTACTTTTATAAATAAAGGTAATACTACATTAACTAGTTTAACAATAAACATTAGTTTAGACGGTAATACGCCAAGCACTATTCCTTGGACAGGAAGTTTAGCTCCTTATCAATCTGCTAACTTAACCTTACCTGCACTTTCTGGATTAAGTGGCGGAAGTCATACTTATATTGTATTTACTTCTAATCCAAATGGTTCATCTGACCAAAATACTATTAACGATACCATAACTTATGAATTTAGAGCAACTCCTCAGCCAATGTTTGCTTCTTTAGAATTAATTACTGATAATTTTGGCTCAGAAACCAGCTGGGCTGTTAGAGATAGTTCGGGAGCTATCGTTGCAAGTGGTGGTGGATATCCAAACACAACCGGAGGAGATACATTTAATCAGGATATATGTTTGGAAGAAAAATGCTACACTTTTATATTGTATGATGCTTACGGAGATGGTTTTTGTTGTGGTTTTGGCAATGGCTCTATACTTCTTACAGAAACAACTACAGGCGACACCTTGTTTTTTAATAACACTTTTAGTAGTGATAGTATATTAGAGCCTTTCTGTTTAGGAAACGCTACCATAGGAATAAAGGAAAATGAATTAAGTAATTTATTGGTTTACCCCAACCCTACTCAAAATATTATTACTATAGATGTTGGTAGCAACCAACTTGCTAATGCTAGCATTGATGTTATTGATATGACAGGTAGAGTTTTAATCAACCAAATAATAAACAGCCAAAATACTCAGCTAAATTTAAGTCATTTAAGTAAAGGAATTTACTTTATTAACTTCAGTAATAATTTAGGAAGTAAAGTATTTAAGATAGTAAAAGAATAAAAAACTGTTTTATTGAGGCCTTTTATGCTTCCATCTTTTGTGCGACCATAACCAAAATTCAGGTTGAGCAATAATATCTTTTTCTAATCTTCTGGTATGCATTTCCGAAATTTCTCCTTTAGTAGTATCTTTTGGATTTTCGCAAAGCATTTCAGCTTTCATTTCATAAAAACCTCTTTTATATTGTTGTACACAAATATAAACTATAGGGTAATTTAATTTTTTAGCAATTAATTCTGTCCCCCAAAATATGGGTGTGTCCTGATTTAAAAAAGTTGTCCAATAGGCATTTTTAGGTGATGGTGTTTGGTCAGCAATAAAAGTTGTTGCACTAAGCTCAATACTATCTTTTAAAAAAAGCATTTTACGCAAGGCTTCATGCATAGCAATAATTTTTATCCCAAACCTTGTTCGCTTATTATTAATAAGTTGATTAAAATATGGATTAGATAAAGGCTTATACAATACATATAATTGATAATTAGTTCTATAAGCCATTTCTGCTCCACCCAATTCAAAATTACCATAATGTCCCATTACAAAAATTAGTTTCTTATTTTGAGCACTCAATTGATTTAGTAATTCCAAACTACTATCATTAAACTTACACCTTTTTAACGCTTGCTCTCTACTAATAGTAATACTCTTGATCATCTCCACCATCCAATCACAAAAAAAGCGATAAAACTTCTTACAAATGTCGTGTATTTCTGCATCCGTTTTTTCCGGAAAAGCATTTTTAAGATTCGTTTTTACTACTTTTTTTCTGTAGCCTACTACATTAACCACCAAAAAGCATAAAAAATTTGAAACAATATATAGTATTGAAAATGGAAGTATTGAAATAAGGTAAATGAAAGGCAGTATCAAATAAAAAACTAATCCTTGCATAATATTTTAAGATAATAAATTTGTTAGGTACTTTCAAGCAAAACTAAATGAATATTTTTGTATAAAAAACATTTCTGTGCAAACATCTAAAAAAATATTTCTTATTGGCTTTATGGGTAGTGGAAAAACTACCATAGGTAAAAAACTTGCTAATAAACTAACTATTCCTTTTTTCGATATTGATGAAGAAGTGGTAAATGATGAAGGCAAAGATATTCCTGCAATTTTTGAAAATAATGGTGAAAACTATTTCAGACAAAAAGAATACGAAAAGTTAACTCAACTCATTAATAAAAATGAAGCTTTTGTTATATCTACCGGTGGAGGAACACCATGTTTTAACAACAACATGGAATTAATGAATGCCAATGGAACAACTATCTATTTAAAATATACTCCCGAATTTTTAGTGAGTCGGCTAAAAAATAGTATTCATAAAAGACCATTATTACAAAATATAAGCCTCTCAGAATTAAATTCTTTTATCACTTCATTGTTAGCAGAAAGAGAATTTTATTATAGCCAAAGTCATTTTTCCATTGATAAAATCAATCTGAAACCAGATGATATTTTAACATTTTTTAAAACAGATCTTTAACATTCTTTAACAGCACTAGTCTAATTCATAGATGATTACAGTCGTTTATATGGGAACTTTGTAAGAAACCCATAAAAACAAACAACTATGAACACATCTATTAAAACAGCATTATTTGCAACATCTTTTGCTTTAATTGGAGGTTTTTCTGCGGTTGGAATCTACAAACTGACAGAAAAACCTGAGAAAGTTTACATTAAAACCATTGCTGATGATGAAGAAAATGCTTCTTCCACATTAGTGAGTAATTATGATTTGTCGGGAACCACTAATAGTTTTGAATTTGCTGCCGAAAAATCGCTTAATGCAGTTGTGCATGTAAAAACAGCCTCAACTGTAAATTACCAAATGAATCCTTTGTATCATTTCTTTTATGGAAACCAAACACCTCCACAAGAACAAATTAGAGGAGCTGGTTCGGGAGTTATTATTTCTGATGATGGATACATTGTAACCAATAACCATGTTATTCATAATGCAGATGATATTCAAATTACATTAAACAATAAAAAAACTTATCCTGCAGAAATTATAGGGACAGACCCTTCAACAGATTTAGCTTTATTAAAAATTAAAGCCGAAAAGCTTCCATACATTAATTTTGGCAACTCTAATCAACTTAAGGTTGGCGAGTGGGTGTTGGCTGTAGGAAACCCTTTCAACCTTACCTCTACGGTTACTGCCGGAATTGTAAGTGCCAAAGGAAGAGATATTAATATACTAAAAAGTGACCCGTTTTCAGGAAGCTCTGCCATAGAAGCTTTTATTCAGACAGATGCAGCTGTAAATCCTGGAAATAGTGGTGGTGCGTTAGTAAATATTAATGGTGATTTAGTTGGAATTAATGCCGCAATAAAATCAAATACAGGTTCTTTTGCAGGATATTCTTTTGCTATTCCTGCCAACATTGCAAGAAAAGTAGTTGAAGACTTAAAAGAATTTGGTAACGTGCAACGAGCTTTTATAGGGGTTAATATTAGGAGTATAGATGAAGAGTTGGCTAAAGAAGAAAATTTAACCGACTTAAACGGTGTATATATTACTGATATTACTAAAAATGGCTCTGCTGAAAGTGCAGGAATAGAAGCAGGTGATGTAATTAAAAAAATAAATAACAAAAAAATTGATGATGTTCCAGAGCTTCAAGAACAGTTAAGCCAGTTTAGACCGGGAGATAATATTATAGTAACTGTAGAACGAGATGAAAATCTAAAAGAATTTCCTGTTAAGCTTAAAAACTTTGATGGCACAGAAAAATTCATCACTAAAGAAACAACTTCTATCTTTAAAAGTTTAGGGGCTAAATTTGAAAATGCCGACAAAGCAACACTAAAAAAGCTCAAACTGAAAAATGGTGTAATAGTAAAAGAATTGTTTAATGGTAAACTAAGAAGTGTTGGTGTTAGACAAGGTTATATTATTACCAAAATAAATCAAACACCGATAAATTCTGTTGATGAGTTAGTTGAAATTTTAAATACCAACAAAAACAATGGGGTGCTTATGGAAGGAATGTATGAAAATGGAAGAAGAGAGTTTTATGGTTTTGGTTTAAAATAAAACAACTTCTATCATTAAAAAAGAGGCTGATAAAATTATCAGCCTCTTTTATTTTTATTAATTAATCTGTCTAATTAGCATTCCGGGATACAAGCCTGCTTTAGAACCAATAAAATGAGTTTCATTAATATTTTGCTGTGGCACTTGACCTTTGGCATCTTCTGGAACATAAGTATTATCCCATATCATACCTTTTTGAGCTCTTATTATGCTTTTTCTTTTGTAGCTAATCTTACCATTTTCATCCATAGTTTGTTCTAAAACTTCATACTTATCATTTGGTTCCAACCCTTCTTTCAATCCAATTTTTGCTGTAAGTGGATCAACACTTGTTAACGGTGTTTTTGTTCTAAACTCTTCGTATTTTCTTTGAAGTTTTGCAATAGCTTTATCTACTGCTTTAATAGTAGCAATATAAATCAATTCTTCATCAGATTTATTAGTAAAAATTGATGATTGTAAATCTGCCCAAGCATCTTCGTAACCTACTAATTTAAGTTTAAACAATCCTGATTTTTCAAAAGCTGCAATTTTAGCAGGATCTAAATTATTTTGATCCACCCATAAATTATTATAAAAAACTGCTGCGATAGAATCATTCCAATCTAACTTGTATAAATAAGAGGTTGTTTTTATAATATACCCTTTACCTGCAATAGTAGCCCCTGCATCAACAACATCAGCCGTGTTAGTTATTGTACTACCACCCGGTAAGTAAGATGCTCCTAATTTTGCCCATCCTGCTGCATTACTAACTTTTTTTGCTACTTCTTCTTTATTGGTAAATTTAAAATCATTAATAATTACATAAGTATTTCCAATTAACTCCTCTCCAGCATCTGCTAATAATGCTTCTCCTCTTTCTAAGTTAGCTGCAACAACTTTATCTTGAACTGTAGCACTATATTCTCCTCTATTTTGAATTAGAGACATATCAAAAGCTCCATCTTTACTTCTGTTAAACCATTTAGCAACCAAATCTTTAGCAACATTATTTTTTTCTAAATAAACCGTAATTTCAGAAGAACGGTCTTTTACATATCCTGTAGCATCTATCAAATATGGACCAATATTATGGTCATTAAACTTTTCAGAAAGTGGTGTATTTCCAAAAGCATTTAAAATCACTTCAAAATGCTCTCGCTGATTGTCGTTTATCATTAAAGTATATAGAGAACTTCTTCTATACTTAAATTCATCACTTTGATCAGTTGTTTTACCGATTTTTGTAACCGTTTCTGTAGAATTATCTTCTTCAACAAAATCATTTTCACTAATAGATAAAAATGATGATGAAACAAAACCTTTTTTTAACATTTCCTGATAAATATCCTCTCTCCTATTATTTAATCCTACATATTTTGAAGTGGTTACTTCGGTTTCTTTAATATATTTTTTATTGAAAATAGTAGTTTTTAAAGATTTAGCCAATAACCAATTTTCATTGACAACCGCTCGTTTCTGTTGTTTCTCAAGTTCATTAACTTCTGCAACAATTAAAGAATCATCTTCCCAAGCTTCTTTATTTAATTTGTATGTTGAAGAGTTTCTTTTATCTATTTCATCTTGAATTACCTTAGCCAACCTGTATTGATTATTGTCAACAGCTTCCATTTTCATAGACTTTAGTTCATCCATGGTGTAAAAACTCTGAGCATTTAATTCTTTATTAAAAATAAAAATTGAAACTACTGCTATATATAGAAAACATGTTTTCATCCTAAAATCTGTTATTTATTTATCTACTTTTTCTTTTTATTCTTGTCCATGATAAGCCAAAACGATAAGCAGGCATATAATCATATTCGTGAGTTAAGCTTAAATTAAGCTCAAAAAACAACCCAATGTTTCTTTCCTGTTTAAAAAAAACGTGCGTTCCTAACTTATAAATAATTGGTAAATACGTTTCGCCATCTTCATCTAATCCAAACCCTATACCTAATGAAGTGTATGGAAGTACTAGCGCTTCAAAATCAGCAAAAGCTGTCATTTGCGGACCAACACTTAGATCGAAATAATCCCCAAAAACAATATCATAAAACATTCCTCCTGCTAAGTATTTATTTACCCACCACCTACTATTAGCAATATGATAAGACATTATAAATTCTGAAGATTCACTACCATATCCATAATAATCAACAGTCTTAAATCCCACTCCAAACTGACCTATTACCTTATCACTAAAATCATATTCAGAAAATTGTTTAGACAACTTATTTTTCTTTCCAAATGACTTTTTGTTAACGCTTGTATTGGTAAGGTTATAAATAGCTATATCATTTGCTGAGTTAGATTGACTTTTACTTACTCCAAACTCTGAATTTTTAGCATATTTAATTTGACTTTCCAACAAAATTACCTTATCATAGTCTTCCTGAAAGATAGCTATTCGCTTATCCTCTTCTAAATCTTTAATCTGCTTGTTTTTATTTTCTACAAATTGTATTTCTTCTCTTAAGGCAGTTTCCTTCTTCTTGTCTTTATTTTCAATAGCTATTTTTAGTTCATTATTCAAACTATCTAACTTAAAAGTAGATTGAGCAAAACATATTGCACCAAAAATCAATAAAACAGCTGTAAAACCTGCTTTTTTAACACTCATTTTCAATTTTTTAATTAAATTTTGTGCGAAAGTATAAAACTACCGTGATTTCAAAAAAAAATAATCTACAATAATTCAATACATGCTTTAATAACTCATTCACACTACTGATTTTCAGAAGAAATTTTGTTCATAAATTTAATGTTGATATGTTTTTAAAAAAAACACCACTAAGTCAAGCTCAATTTGTGTTAGTTCTTAACTTTGCCGCTTTCTATTTTATACCTATTTATGATTTTATTTTTTAAAACTAAGCTTAACTCCATAATTGCTGTTGAGCATGCTAATGAGTTAAACGAGCAAGATATTCTTAAGCTAAATTGGCTATTAGCTGCAGAAAAAATTAATCAAACTAGTATTTCTGGTTTTTTTATCGGACCTAGAGCTGAAATGGTTTCGCCTTGGAGTACCAATGCAGTTGAAATCACTCAAAATATGGCTGTCAATGGAATAAGCCGTATGGAAGAGTTTGCTATCGTTGAAAATGAAAATACTCGATTCGATAGCATGTTACAGGTTTTGTACAAAGAACTTAATCAAGAATTATTTACAATAAATATTCAGCCAGAGCCTGTTAAGTATATTGATGATATTGCTAAATACAATAAAGAAGAAGGACTTGCTCTAAATGATGATGAAGTAGTTTATTTAGAAGAAGTAAGTATAAGAAATAATAGAAAACTTACCGATAGTGAGGTTTTTGGTTTTTCTCAAGTAAACTCAGAACACTGTCGTCATAAAATATTTAATGGCACTTTTATTATTGACGGAAAAGAAAAACCATCTTCATTATTTAGCCTAATTAGAAAAACATCCCAACAAAACCCTAATACCATAGTTTCTGCTTATAAGGACAATGTAAGTTTTGTTGATGGACCAAAAGCAATGCAATTTGCTCCAAAAACACAAAACAAAGCCGATTTCTTCGAAATTTCTGAAATAGATACGGTATTATCTCTAAAAGCTGAAACACATAATTTCCCAACAACTGTAGAACCTTTTAATGGTGCTGCAACAGGTTCTGGAGGAGAAATAAGAGATAGAATGGCTGGTGGAACAGCAAGTGTACCTATGGCAGGAACAGCTGTCTACATGACTTCCTACTCTCGATTAGAAAATGATAGAAACTGGGAAAAAGCAATGAACGAAAGGAAATGGCTTTATCAATCTCCTATAGAAATTCTTATAAAAGCATCTAATGGAGCTTCCGATTTTGGAAATAAATTCGGACAACCGCTTATCAATGGTTCTGTATTAACTTTTGAGCATAATGAAAATGGCAAAAAATTTGGTTTCGATAAAGTAATTATGCTTGCCGGAGGAATAGGCTATGCTAGAAAAGACCACGCTCAAAAACAAACTCCTAAAAAAGGAGATAAAATTATAGTTTTAGGTGGCGATAATTACCGAATTGGTATGGGAGGAAGTGCTGTTTCTTCTGTAGCAACAGGTGAATACAGCAATGCAATAGAATTAAATGCTATTCAGCGTTCTAATCCCGAAATGCAAAAAAGAGTTTCTAATGCTATTAGAGCTTTTGCTGAATCAACCAATAACCCTATTATTTCTATTCACGACCATGGTGCCGGTGGACACTTAAACTGTCTTTCTGAATTAGTGGAAGAAGTTGGAGGCACCATCAATTTACATCAATTACCTGTTGGAGACCCTACCCTTTCTGCAAAAGAAATTGTAGGTAACGAGTCTCAAGAAAGAATGGGTTTAGTGATTAAAGCTGAAGACGTTGCCTTGTTAGAAGAAATCTGTAAAAGAGAAAGAGCTCCTATTTATGTTGTGGGAGAAATTACAGGCGACCATGTCTTTAAATTCGAAGATAACAAAACCAACGAACATCCTATCAATTTAAAAATTGAGGATATGTTTGGGAAGCCTCCAAAAACCATTATTGAAGACAAAACCATTCCTTCAAAATTTCAAGAAATAGATTACGAATCTAATAAAATTAAAGATTACATCAAACAAATACTTCAATTAGAAGCTGTTGCTTGTAAAGACTGGTTAACCAATAAAGTTGACCGTTCTGTTAGCGGAAAAGTAGCTAAACAACAAACCGTTGGAGAAATTCAACTTCCGCTTAATAACTTAGGTGCTGTAGCATTAGATTTCAAAGGTGAAAAAGGTATTGCAACTGCTTTAGGTCATGCTCCTGTACCTGCTTTGGTTAATCCTAAAAGTGGAAGTAAATTAGCCATAGCCGAAGCACTTACAAACATTGTTTGGGCTCCATTAGAAAATGGATTGAAATCTATTTCTTTAAGTGCCAACTGGATGTGGCCGGCTAAAAATGATGGAGAAGATGCTCGTTTATATGATGCTGTTGAAGCTGTTAGTGATTTTGCTTGTGAATTAGGAATAAATATTCCTACAGGAAAAGATTCGCTTTCTATGGTTCAAAAATATCCCAACAACGACAAAGTTTATGCTCCTGGAACTGTTATTATTACAGCATCAGGTGCTGTAAGTAATATCAGACAAATTGTTGAACCTCGTTTGGTAAATGATGAGAATTCTGTATTAGTTTACATCGATTTTTCTAACCAAAAATTAGATTTAGGCGGCTCTTCATTTGCTCAAGTCATCAACAAATTAGGGAAAACAGTTCCTTCTGTAAATGATGCTACTTATTTTGCTAATGCATTTAATACGCTTCAGCAATTAATAAAAGAAAATAAAGTATTGGCTGGTCATGATATTTCTGCTGGAGGCTTAATTACTACCTTGTTAGAAATGAATTTTCCTAATGAGAAAGGTGGTTTAAACATTAACTTAAATGCCTTTGATGAAACAGAAATGATTAAAATATTGTTCAGTGAAAACCCTAGTGTAATCATTCAGGTTAATCACGATGGACATAAAATTGTTTCTGAATTAGGTAAAAAAGGTATTCATGCTTCAATTATTGGTAGTATTACCAACGAAAGAAAGTTAAATATTCGATTAAAAGAAGCTCAACTTTCGTTAGATATTGATGAATTAAGAGATGTTTGGTTTAAAACTTCTTATTTATTAGATAGCAATCAAACTAAAAAAGAGTTAGCCAAACAACGTTTTGAAAATTATAAGAAAGAAATTCTTACTTTCTCCTTCCCTACTCATTTTACAGGTAAACTAGCTGATTATGGTATTATTCACGGAAGAAAGGAAAGCACAGGAGTTAAAGCTGCTATTATTAGAGAAAAAGGAGTAAACGGAGATAGAGAAATGGCATATTCCTTATTTTTAGCTGGTTTTGATGTTAAAGATATTCACATGACAGATTTAATTTCCGGAAAGGAAGACTTAAGTGATGTAAACATGATTGTTTTTGTGGGAGGATTTTCTAATTCAGATGTATTGGGTTCTGCTAAAGGGTGGGCTGGAGCATTTTTATACAATCCAAAAGCAAAAGAAGCATTAGACAATTTCTACAAAAGAGAAGATACGCTAAGCTTAGGTGTTTGTAACGGCTGTCAGTTAATGATGGAATTGGGACTAATTGCTTCAAAAGGAAAAACACAAGCTATGGCTCATAATGAATCAGGAAAATTTGAATCTGCTTACTTAAATGTAGAAATTCCTAAAAATAACGCTGTAATGCTTTCAACACTTAGTGATGCTAAGCTCGGAATATGGGTTGCTCATGGTGAAGGGAAATTTATTTTTGAAGATAACGAAAAAGAATATAATATTGCAATGAAATACAGTTCAGCTAATTATCCTGCAAATCCGAATGGCTCGGATTATAATACTGCCGGAATAGTTTCTGACTGTGGAAGACATTTAGCAATGATGCCTCATTTAGAAAGAACTATTTTCCCTTGGCAAACAGCTTTTTATCCATTAGATAAAAAAACAGATGATGTGACCCCTTGGATAGAAGCCTTTGTTAATGCTAGAAAATGGATTGAAAGCAAAACAAACTAATACTTAATGACATTATTTCGTGCCATATTTATCATTTTCATACTGCTAACAGCTACTGTACAAGCACAGACACCAGATGAGCAAAAGATTGCACTTTCTGGAATTGTTTCTGAATATTACAGTGAAAGTACCATGGAAGGAGTTAGTATAAAAATTACCGAAAACGGCAACTACATTCATAATGTAATTTCCGATAAAAAAGGTAGATATGAACTTTTGGTTGATTATGAAAAAGAATACATCGTATTATATGAAAAAGCCAACTTTGTTCCCAAAAAAATTATTGTAAATACTAAAGGAATTCCACCAGATAAAAGAAATAGTGTTAATGATCTATTTGTAGAAATGACCCTTTTTCAGCAACACAAAGATTTAAATGTTGCTTTTCTTGAAAAACCGATTGGAAAAGCCATCTACGATCCAAAAATGAGAGAGTTAGATTGGGATATGAGTTACACTGCTCCTATCGCTCAAAAACTAAATCAAGAATTAGCAAATTTCAAAAAGAATCAAGAAGAAAGAGAACTACAAGAAAAATTAAACTTGATTAAATATGCTGATGCGATGAAAGCTGGTGATAAAGCTTTATTTGCTCAAGATTTTGATAATGCAAGAAAAGAATATCAAAAAGCAACCAATCTATTTCCAGATAAAGAAGAACCAAAAAAGAAACTAGCACTAATAGACCAAGCTCAAAAAGATAAAGAAGAAGCAGAACGTCTGGAAGCAGAAGCAAAAGCTAAGGCTGAAGCAGAAGCAAAGGCTAAAGCAGAAGCGGAAGCCGCTAAAAAGAAAGAAGAAGAAGAACGTTTAGCTAAAGAAAAAGCTGAGGCGGAAGCAAAAGCTAAGGCTGAAGCAAAAGCTAAAGCTAAAGCAGAAGCGGAAGCCGCTAAAAAGAAAGAAGAAGAAGAACGTTTAGCCAAAGAAAAAGCTGAGGCGGAAGCTCTTGCTGCAAAACAACGTGAAGAAGAAGAACGTTTGGCTAAAGAAAAAGCTGAAGCAGAGGCAAAATTAAAAGCTGAATTAGAAGCTAAAGCAAAAAAAGAAGAACAAAAGAAACAAGAGGAAGAAGAACGAATTGCCAAAGAAAAAGCTCAAGCAGAAGCATTAGCAGCTAAACAACGAGAAGAGGAAGAAAAATTGGCCAAAGAAAAAGCAGAACTAGAAGCAAAAGCTAAGGCAGAAGCAGAGGCGAAAGCCAAAGCCGAAAAAGAAGCTGCTGAAAAACGTGAACAAGAAGAAAAACTAGCCAAAGAAAAAGCCGAAGCAGAAGCAAAATTGAAAGCCGAACAAGAAGCTATTGCTAAAGCTGAAAAAGAAGCTGCTGAAAAACGTGAACAAGAAGAAAAACTAGCCAAAGAAAAAGCCGAAGCAGAAGCAAAACAAAAACGTTTAGATGAAGAAGCTAAGAAAAAAGAAATGGAAGAATATCGTAAAAAAATGGAAGAAGATAATGCTATTGCAGAAGCAAAAGCTAACGCCAAGGCTGAAGAAGAACGATTAGCTAAAGAAAAAGAAGATGCCGAAGCTAAAAAACAACAAGAAGAAATGGAAGAAAATGCCAACGAAGCTGGTTTTACAATAAAGTCTTCTTCCTCAAACAATACTTCTAATAAAAAGAAAAAACTATCTAAAGCTGCTAAACAATTTTCCAGTGGCAAAAAAATTAAATTATAATTCCTAACTCAATTCTAACTAATATGAAATTTCATAAACAGGGGTATCCTTCATTAATCATCGTACTTTTATTTTCAATTATTTTAAATAGTCTTATTTATTTTTTTGCAAATGATATTGCCATTCTTAAATGGTTAGGATATGCCATTTCTGCTTTTTTAATCATAGTTATTCTTCAGTTTTTTAGAAGCCCGAGTAGAAACTTTGTTATAGGAGATGGAGAAATAATCTCTCCTGCTGATGGAAAAGTAGTAGTAATTGAAGAAGTAATGGAAACAGAGTATTTTAATGAAAAACGTTTACAGGTTTCTGTGTTTATGTCACCTATTAATGTACACTTAAACCGCTACCCAATTTCCGGAATATTAAAATATTTTAAATATCATCCTGGAAAATATTTAGTTGCTTGGCATCCAAAAGCATCTACGGAAAATGAAAGAACGACCATAGTTGTTGAAGATAAACAAGAAAGAGCTATTTTATTCAGGCAAATTGCAGGAGCTTTGGCAAAGCGTATTGTTTTCTTTGGTAAAGAAAATACTGATGTAAAACAAACGGATGAGTGTGGTTTTATAAAGTTCGGTTCTCGAGTAGATTTACTGTTGCCTTTAGATGTTGAACTAAATGTGAAATTGAACGATAAAGTAAAAGGAGGTATTTCTACCATTGCAAAGTTTAAATAAATCAATTTTAAACTCCTATTCCAATAAATCTTTTAAACGCTCTAACGATTGTTCATTATTTTTGGTATTCATAGCTTTAAGAATAGCATATTTTTCTCTTGGCGTTAAATGCCAACTTAATGAAACCCTGCTCTCTTCATTTTCCAATTCAAAATCAATAATATGAATTTGTTGTTCAATATCATTACCTAAATACTGTACCATATCATCTAAATTATAATCTTGTATAGTAAATAAGTTGCTATAAAAACTACCTATCGGTGTAGAAAAAGTCTCTGCAATACTTCTTAAAGGACTATCGGCTACTCTTTTATTCTTTTCCTTATCTCTAATTTGAATAACGATAACTCCTGAAGTATTTTCATTTATCCACTCCTTAAATGTATGTATATATTTAAAAGTGGTTAAAGCTCCATAATTGTCTCTTACTCCTGCATCCATTACTTCTATTTGCGGGCTAGTGGGAAGCGTTACACTGGGCATTATATAAGGAAATGTAGCGCTCATTCGAATAGCACTAGTAAATTTTAAATTCATTGCATCTTGTTGTTTAAATAATCTAGTAAACTCTACATTTTCAACTATTGGATTATTTAATGTATTGCTTTTAGGTAAATTATAACTTAAATATGATATTGGTTGACTAGCAATCAGTAGCCTTCTACCATCATTAGTAATGGTTGGCGCAAATATCATCATTGGAATTTCAGCAGTCTTTTCGGGAGCTATATAGTCCCTCATCCTTTTATCTAAAACATTATTGGTATTAATTAACAACTGACGTTCAAAAGCATATCCTCTATCTTTTAAATAAGTATATTTCCCATCATTATACGTTTTCATCCTTATAAAAAAATCATTTGTTGCAATACTAAAGGCTATAGGGTTTAACAGGTCTCTTCCCATATTTTCAACGTGTTCATAGCTGTTTTTAAAGTTTGTTTTATCTTGTTTTTCTTGTAAATACAACTCACGATAATAAGCTGCTCCTATCATCCCTCCTGATGAACCTGATATAAGATGAACATTTTTAAAAAATTTATCATCGAAAATACTATCTAAATGATGTAATGTAAAATAAGTCCACATCATTGCCCTAGATCCTCCTCCACTAGTATTTAAAAAAATTAACTTTGGTCTTTTTTCATTCGTATTCTTTTTCCAAGAATTTAAAATTTCTATACTATTTTGTTTATCGTTTTTTATATGTTCTTCGTTCAATCTTAGTTTATTCAATTCTTTAAGCGAATATTCAGCTTTGCCTGTATTATAATTCAATCCATAAGCCATATTGGCATAAGAAAAAACATGATTCTTAGATAACATATTGATAATTACCAACAAAATTATAAATGCAAAAGTCGTCCATCCTTTTAACCAAGTATGTAACGCACTTAATATTATTAAAATCATAGTGAAAAATAATATAACACTTGCACTTGCAGGAATAATAAAAAAAGCGTTTTCATGAAAAAGTCCTAACACAATATAAGAGATAAACACAAGTATTTCAAAAAAGGATGCATTTAAGTGATTATGTTTGGTTATAGAACGTAACATTTCTGTATCATAATGAGAAATATCTTTAGCTGGTTTAGAACGAAATGGAGTATTTAAATAAGATTCTACGTGCCATTTTTCTCTTTTTCTTAAGAAATTATAAAGGCTTTCATCTCTAAGAAAAAGTGTGCTTACAGGTTTTCCACTTTCTTGATCTGGTTTTATTCCTAATAAAGCAAAAATATTTTTATTCGTGGAAAGAAAATAAGTTAATGAAACAATAACATTTAGTGTGTAACCTATAATAATTCCTAAAATGTAAATAGATATTTCCATTGCTGAACTATTCTCATTTTCAAGGTGATATAATATCACTTTATAGATATAATAAAGCATGAAAGTTAATGGAATTAATGAATTATTAATACAATACACTACAAAAGGTCTTCTGAGCGAAGCTATAAACCGAAACCTTCCACTATTAATAATATAGCCAGTAATATTGTAAGTCATAACAAAGCCTCCAATAGAAAACCCCATAATCATATACGACCAAAAACTTATAGTATTTAAATATTCAGGTGCTAAAAAAAGATAAGGAATACCATATTTATTAGCAAAAGACTCACTAACAATACTAAAAAGTATTATCCAAAACAGCAGCAATAAATGGTTTCTTTTTAGATTTACTAAAAAGAGTTGAACTGGAAAGAAAAAAACTATTTTCCGAATCATTTTAAAATTGAAATCATAAAACAAGCACAATAAAACTTATGCTCTCTTACGAAGAATAATAAGATTGGTTTTTATCTAGTAGACTTATTTGTTAGCTTCTCGATTAATTTTCCTGAAAAAGAAATAAAGAATTTAAGCACATCATAATACAAAGTAATTATTAAGATTATTGACATTAGCCAAATAATTATTATATTGTACCAAAAAGTATCTATTGTTAATCCAAAAATCTTTTTTACAGGTGCATAAAAATGAGCTCTTACACCATCCGGCTCTAAATATACAGGATCTATCTTCTGATATAAATTACCTTCAAATTCTAAAATTCTATTCAGTTCGTTTTTATTTTTAACAAAGTCAGATAAAGCATCATTAGTATATTCGTTTTTCATTTCAATAAATAACGCTCTTGAAGTAGAATCTGTATTTAACTTAGTTGCCAAAGCATCTTTCTTTTTATTCGCCTTTTTAAATATCTCTAAAAAATGACTATTCAATTCATTTAAATAGTTATGTGTTTTTTGAATTACTGATGCATCCATTTTTTCTGGATAAAGGTTATCTACCAAATTAAATTGCACTGATGAGTTATTGGTATTTTCTTTAGTTATTTCATTTCTAAGCAACAATAACGCTTCTTCAATATATTCTTTTTTATCAGGGTTATTAAGATTGTTTTCAACTCCACTAATTTTTTCTTTCAATTTTGATAACCAAAAATTCTTTTTAAATTCAGCTTGTTTAAGATCTTTATCTAACGCATAAAATCTAGACTCAAATTTATTATCTTTAAATTGATGTACCGCAATTGCTTCATAAGCCCAGCGAGATGCCATTACCTCTCCTACTAAAGGAACATGGGTTGGATTAGTAACAACAGGATTCAATTTATCAAACTTAACAATTACACCACTTAACAAAAGTTGAGGAATAACTAAAAATGGAATTAAAATATAAATGGTTACGGCAGAGTTAAAACTTGCTGAAATATTTAATCCCATCATATTGGCAAAACAAGCAGTGGTAAAAAGTACCGACCAATAAGCAATATTCATCCCTTGTATACCTAAAATGTAGTTTCCTATTAATACAAAAGAGAATGTTTGAATGGCTGATATAACGAACATTATGGTTATTTTAGAAAACAAATAACTCGATTTGCTCAAGTTAAGAAACTTCTCTCTTTTTCTTATTTTTTGGTCTCTAATTATTTCTTCAGCACTAACTGTTAAACCTACAAATAAAGCAACAATTACTGACATAAACATATATGCCGGAAGGTTTTCATTTTCTCTAAAAATATACCCTAATTCATTACTATTATCTGTATTATAATATCTAACCAAAAAAGCCAAAATGAAAGCCAAAACAGGAGCTTCCAAAAAGTTAATCATTAAATATTGTTGATTGGTTAATTTAGAAAGTACATCTCTAATAATAAACACCTTAAACTGATTCCATTTATTAGGTATGTTAAAACTTATTTTTGGAGCTGTTACAATTTCTTTAGGTTGTTCAGCAAGTTCTTTAGGCTCTATTAACTCTAGGTATTTTTTATACCATTCTTTTGGTGTAATTTTTCTATTTTCCGTGGCATGACCATATTCATCCACTACTCTAGCTTCAATTATATTAAATATTTGCTCGGAATTTACATTACCACAAGTAATACATTCACTTTCGTTGCTATTTACATGATGTACTTGTTCTTTAAAATAAATCACAGCATCTACAGGGTTTCCATTATAAATTGGATACCCTCCAGTATCTAAAATCAATAAATTATCAAACATTTTAAAAATATCTGACGAAGGTTGATGAATTACTACAAATACTAATTTACCCTTAAGTGCTAACTCTTTAAGTAAATCCATTATGTTTTCAGAATCTCTAGAGGATAGTCCTGAAGTTGGTTCATCAACAAACAATACAGATGGTTCTCTGATAAGCTCTAACGCTATATTTAACCGTTTTCTTTGTCCTCCACTAATAGTTTTATCTAAAGGACTTCCAACTTTTAGATCTTTAGCTTCATAAAGCCCAATACTTATTAACACATCCGCCACTTTTTTAACCAATTCATCTTCAGATAAATCAGCAAAACATAAACGGGCATTGTAATATAAGTTTTGAAAAACGGTTAGTTCTTCAATTAATAAATCATCTTGAGAAACATATCCAATTACTCCTTCAATCTTATCAGGTTCATTGTGTATATCTATACTATTAATACAAATTTTTCCCGTTGTAGGAGCGTAAGAACCATTAAGTAAATTTAATAATGTAGATTTTCCTGCTCCACTAGCTCCCATAATTCCTACCATCCTTCCCGACTCTTCATTAAAGCTAAAATGATGCATTCCTACATTTCCATTTTTAAATTTATAGGTAATATTTTGGACACTGAATACTATTCTTTCTGCATCATCATTATCAAAAAACTTGGTAATAATATCGCTATAATAAATGGGTTGAACTTTAGAACTTCTTATAGAAGAACCTTGGTTCAACAAACTAGACTGAGCTTTTCTTAAAATAATTCCATTAAGATAAAGTGCATTTTTACCAAAGTAGCGTACAAAAAATAAGTTTACACTTTCAATTTTTATTACTCTAAGCTCTCCTTCTAACCCATCCGAAAAAATATGTTTACTTTTTTGTAACTTATTTTCTTTATAATTATCCACCACCAATAAATTAGGAGAATCTATTGGTTCATGTATGGTGTTTTTAATAAATTGCAAACATAACCCATGTTCTTCTTTAGATATATTAAACGTTTCTGAAACAGTAGAAACAAATTCTAATTCTTGATCTGACGGGTTATTATTAGCATAAATAAACTCTAATAAACGAATAAGTACAATAATTTTTTGCTTTTGAGCAAGTTCTTCATTAATTTGAGTACAGATTAAAAGAATTTTTACAGAATTTACTGAAGTTCTCTTTTGTTTTTTTGAACCATCTGCTTTTCGAGTTTTTTCTTCAATAAATTTATCATAAAGAGCTAAATATTCTTCAACCAATTGCTGATTAAGTTGTTGAGTTAAAAATGAAATTACAATCGCTCTACTTTTTTCTGATGTATCTGTAGCTTCAGATACAATTGAAAACAATTGCATTAACGCCTTGAGTATTCGTTCGCTCATCTATGTTTTATTTTAAAAAAAAAGGCATTATTTTATCTCTAAACAATGCCTTTAAGTTTTATCAGAATTTATATTATTGTTTAAATCCAACTAGTAAAACTGCACAACCAGAAGCTGAGACATTAGGGTCTAACTGAGCTTCGATAATACAATCTAATGTGTTTGTAATTTTGAAATCCCAATAAGGCGCATTACTGTGTTCTTTATTAGTAAAAATTAAATTTCTTTCTCTATCGTAAACAGAAAAAATCAAATTTCCATTAGAAAAACCGCTACAAGCAGCAAATCTGTAAGTACTACCTCCATAAAGAACCATGTTGAATTCAGCAATTTCATCATCTAACAATAGTGCTCTGTAGTTTTGTCCGTCAGAAATATATTGTTTAGTGATGTTGTTTTCACATAAAGTGGCAACAGTATCACACGGAGATTGAGCAAACACTGAATTAAAAGAGAAAATGGTAATTGCTACTACTAATAATTTGAAACCTGCTTTTTTCATTTTTGTCGTTTTTATATGGTTGAAATGGCGTTACCCATTTAATATCGTTTGTTTATTAACTTAATTTTATTAACTGATTAGTTCTGCTCTAATTTTTCCAATCTTCTCAGTAATTTGTTTCAATACTTCAGGAGAAATATTAACTGTTGTAGTACTGTTTATAGTTGTCGTTTTTTTAGCTACATCAACAGTAGGTTCAACAAAAGTATAAGTTATTTCCACTTTTTCAAAAATATCATTCAATTCCATTAAATCATCAACCAAAGTAGAAAATTCAGGCTGATCATAATAAGGAGTTAATAATTTAATTAAGTTATAAACTGTATTTTTTTGTTCTCCTACTCTATTAATTATTTCTTTATTAGAAGTCATTTCTGCACTATTAGTTGTAAAATACAAACTTTCTACCCACCCTCCAGCAAGTACTAATGCTCCAATATGGTTTTGATCATTATTTTTTAAATACTTATCACTAGATTTATAGGCTTCAGAAACTAGAGAAAGAACTGAATCTTGGTTGCCAATGTTTTTTTCGAAACGCTCAACTAATTCCATATCAAAAGCACTACTAACTCCTAAATCATCCCCCAAGGTTTTAACTGCAGTAAGAAAAGAAATTGCATCTTGAGTTTGGTCGTAAAGTGTTACATACCCCAAATCTGCTCCATAAATTCCTAAGTTAACGGCTTTTTTAAAGTTAGTCGAATAACCCGTAACCTTTGATGGCACATTTAAAATATCTTTATTGTAAGTTACTCCCGCACCTTTTATAAGGTAAGCTGTTTGAATTGGTGATGGAATACTAAAAACTTTACCATCCAATTCCAATAATTGAGTGTTATTAGCGTTTTTTTCTTCTACCTCTACTGTTTCGGTTGAGTCATCTTTTGGTTGATCATCTCCACAACTAACAGCAAAAAATGCTGTAAGAGATAATAATAATGCTTGGTTCTTTAAATTAAAACGTGTTGTCATTTTTATTGTTTTAGAAATTTTTCTATAGATGCAAATAAACAAAAAATCTTCAATAGTAAAAAATATTATTATATATCTATTTAAAAATCATTACTAATCGTTAAATATTTTACTATGAATGAATAAATACCTTAATAATATCCCAAAAATTATGACAACAATAAAATAAACAATTGCCACAAAATATTCCTGAAAAATTAATTTTCCGATAAAAAACAAGGTAGAATAAGTTAAAATTACCGCACTTATCCAACAAAAAAACAACATAGGTATTTGAGATTTCTCTTTGGTCATTCCCAACTTTTCTCTAATACTATTCCAAGCACCTTGCGGCTTTACTTGTAAATAAAACTTCTTTAAAGTAGCCTCTTCTTCTTTTGGTGTTAAAAAAGTTACTATTATCCAGATTATAGTGGTAAAAACTGTTGTAAACAACAAAACGCCTTCATTATCAATAAATGGATTACCTGCATTACAAATCCTTTCAAACAAAGGAGCAATTAAAAATTTAGCTAAAGAATAACCTAATACAGGAGCTAAAGTAGCACTTATCTCACTCCATATATTAATTCTACTCCAATACCATCTTAAAATTAAAACTGCTCCCAATCCTGCCGATGAAGCTATTAAAAATCTTGCTGCTCCATCTATAGTTTCTATAAAAGAGGTAATAACTAATGCTATCACCATTATCATAACCGTGAAAATACGCCCCACTTTTACCATTTTTCGCTGGTCAACCTCTTTTTTATTTTCTTCTAATTGTCTTTTATACAAATCATTGGTAAGATAACTCGCTCCCCAGTTTAATTGTGTTGATATGGTACTCATATAAGCTCCTAAAAAAGCAGTAAATATTAATCCTCTCAAGCCTATTGGCATAAAATCTCTCATCGCCATTACAAAGCCATTTCCTGCATTTTGTTGAGTAAGTTCAGGATAAACTACCAACGCACAAAGACCAACGATTATCCATGGCCATGGACGAAGTGCATAATGTGCTATTTGAAAAAACAAAGTAGCCAATACAGCACTTTTTTCATTTTTTGTACTCATCATTCTTTGAGAAATATACCCACCTCCACCAGGCTCATTACCAGGATACCAACTTGCCCACCATTGCACTGCAACAAATGATAAAAAAGCCCCAATGGTTAATCCAAAAGTTCCAATACTACTACCTAGATTATCACCTATGTTAGGAAAAAAATCAAAACGCCAAGCTGGTAATTTTTCTTGTAAGCCTGTCATACCTCCTACTTCATCAGAATTCAACATAATGATGGATAGAATAATACACCCTGCCATGGCCAATACAAACTGAACTGCATCTGTAATAGCAACTCCAAGCAATCCCGAAAGTGAGGAATAAATGGCTACAAACACCAATAAAATACTTATAATAATAAAAGCTGTTTGGTAGTCTATATTTAAAAACAACATTAATATCTTCAGCATAGCTGCATTTACCCACCCTATAACAATACAATTAAAGAAAACACCTAAATAAAAAGCCTTAAAGTTTCTGAAAAGCTTGGCGGGTTTCCCTGAATAACGAAGTTCTATAAACTCCAGTTCTGTTAACACATTGGCTTTACGCCACAACTTAGCAAAAAAGAAAGTAGTTAGCATCCCTCCTATCAACATATTCCACCAAAGCCAATTACCAGAAACTCCATTTTGTCTAATTACCTCTGCCACCCACAAAGGCGTATCTGCAGCAAACGTAGTAGCAACCATAGAAATTCCGGCTACATACCACGGTAAATTTCTTCCAGCAAGAAAAAAATCTGTTAATGAACCACTCGATTTGCCTTTAAACTTTATTCCTATATAAAGACTAAGTGATAAAAACAATCCTACAATTATCCAATCTATTGGTGCTAACATAATTTTGAAAAAATAATCCGAAAAGTAGTAAAGTTTATTCAAACAGTCTTAATTTAGATTTTTTGATTATTAACATTCTTAAATTAATAAACCAAATGCATCAAATAGACCTTCAGCAAATCCACTCTTACTCTAAATTGGAACTTATTGCCAAACAAGTGGTAGAAGGTTTTATTACAGGTTTACACAAAAGTCCTTTTCATGGTTTTTCTGTTGAATTTGCCGAACATAGGCTTTACAACACAGGAGAATCTACCAAACATATTGATTGGAAATTGTATGGCAGAACAGAAAAACTCTTTATAAAAAGATATGAGGAAGAAACTAATTTAAGATGTCAGATTATTATTGACGCCTCTTCTTCTATGTATTTTCCTGAAATAGATTTTAATGCCGATAAATTCAATAAAATTAAGTTCTCCGTTTATGCTGCTGCTGCAATTATGAATTTGCTAAAAAAACAACGAGACGCTGTTGGTATAAGTATTTTTTCAGATAAGTTAGACATTCATTCACCCACCAAATCGAGCAGCGTACATCATAAATACCTTATTCATGAATTAGAAAGTTTAATAAACGTACCTAAAAAAAACACCAAAACATCATCTATAAATGCACTGCACACTATTGCAGAAACGGTTCATAAACGCTCATTAATAATAATTTTTAGCGATATGATGGAGAATGTTGCTGATGATGAACAATTATTTGCTGCTTTACAACATTTAAAATACAACAAACACGAAGTAATTCTTTTTCATACTTACGATAAAAAATTAGAATTGGATTTTGAGTTTGAAAATCGTCCTTATCAGTTCATCGACCTAGAAACAGGCGAAGAAATTAAGGTTCATCCCAATGATGTAAAAAAAAATTACATTGAAAATATGCAAAAAAGAAAAAAAATGCTCCAATTAAAATGCTTGCAGTTCGGAATTGACTTTGTTGAAGCAGATGTAAATCAAGGATTTAATTCTATCCTTCAAAGCTATTTGATAAAAAGAGCAAAAATGATGTAATTTTTTTTTAAAATCTTTTGCAGATTTAAAAATTGAAGTATATTTGCAGCCCTCAAAGGGAGATATTTTTTAGATATCAAAACGTTCTTCTCATTTTTTGAAAACATTTTTTAAATTAAGAGAAAAATAAATTTACTTTAATAGTAAAGGTCCGGTAGTTCAGTTGGTTAGAATACCTGCCTGTCACGCAGGGGGTCGCGGGTTCGAGTCCCGTCCGGACCGCCAACAAAGAAATAGTCTGCATGGCTGTAGACTACAGAAACCCCTAAGGTGTATCAATACTTTAGGGGTTTTGCTTTTAAATTACTTTTCTATCTTTGTAAAATGAAAAAAATATGTTTTAAAATATTAGCTAAAATTAATAAAGCCATTTTACCAAGCTACACCAAAAGAAGACTAGACTTAAGTAAAGCCTCTAAATTTCAATTGGCTATTTTCGGGTGGAGAATTTATGTTACCAAAAGAGCTTTATAACTTTTTCTATTTTATTAACAAGTAAGCTTAATAAAAAACACTTAATCTTTTCGTATTTTTGGACAAACTAAAAAAACAAATAATCATGAAAAAAATTACACTTATAGGCACCTTTTTACTAAGTGCTTTATGTTTTAACAACTTACATGCTCAAGATCTACCAAAACCAAGTTCTTCGGCAGAAGTAAAACAAAAAATTGGTTTAACAGATGTTACAGTGGTTTATTCCAGACCAAATGTTAAGGATAGAGAAATTTTTGGCGGACTAGTTCCATACAATGAAATATGGAGAACTGGTGCTAACATGAATACTTTAATCACTTTTTCTGAAGATGTCAAAGTAGAAGGAAAAGAAGTGAAAGCTGGAACTTATTCCATTTTCACTTTCCCTGGCGAAAAAGAATGGAAAGTTGTTTTTAATACCGAAACCAAATCATGGGGAACGGGTAGTTATGATGAAACTAGCAATATTTTTGAAGCAACTGTTACTGCTAAAGAAGGTTGTCACCAAGAAACCATGGCCTTTTCTTTTGAAAATGTGCAAATTGAAAACGGTATATTACAATTAGCTTGGAATAAAACTCTTATTCAATTAAAAATTGATGTTGATGTGAAAGCGAAAGCATGGAAAAACATTGAAACTGCAATTGCTGAAGTTACTGATAAAAACAAAGCCAGTGTTTATAGAAACTGTGCTAAATACTGTGCAGATAACAATATGGAATTAGATAAAGCTTTAACTTGGATAAACGAATCTATTAAAGCTCAAGAATACTGGTTTTCTTATTGGGTAAAAGCAGATATTTTACATGCAAAAGGTGATAATAAAGGTGCTATTACTAGTGCAAAAAAAGCGATTGAATTAGGCGAAGCAGGTGCTAAAGAAAGCGGTAAACCTTTTGCTTACAAAACAAGATTAGAAGAAGCTATTAAAAACTATAAATAAGTTTGTACCATTAAACAACTTACAAAAAAGGTTATTTTTTCATAAAAATAACCTTTTTTGTTTCTAAGCACTTTCCCATCCTTACAGAATAAGTATATTTGTCACCTAAAAAATTATTAAAAATAAATATATGAAACAACTATTGTATATAGTAGCATTTAGTACATTACTTTTTGCTTGCGGAAACGAAGAAGAAAGTCAAATTACATCAGATTTAATTAATAACCCAATAACTGCAGCTGACTCTTCGGGTGTTAACCAAGACAATTTACCATTTTTTGAGTTTGAAGAAGAAGTAAAAGACTTTGGTGAAATTACTCAAGGAGAATCTGTTAAAACAATATTTAAGTTCAAAAATGTAGGAAAAAGTAACCTAATAATTTCATCAGCCCAAGGAAGTTGCGGTTGCACAGTACCACAATGGCCAAAAGAACCAATTAAGCCGGGAGAAAAAGGAGAAATTGAAGTAGTTTTTAATTCCGAAGGTAAATCAGGTTTGCAAAACAAAACCATTACCTTAGTAGCTAATACTATTCCTAATACTAAAGTTATTGCTTTAAAAGGAGAAATTTTAGCTCCATCATCTAAATAATATTTTTTACACCTATAAATTAAAAAAATGAACACAATTTTATTAATGGCATCTCCAGAGGGAGAACAAGGCGGAGGACTTCAAACAATATTAATGTTTGGTCTTATTTTTCTAGTATTTTATTTCTTTATGATAAGACCTCAAATGAAAAAACAAAAAGACCTAAAAAAGTTTAGAGAAGCTCTTCAGAAAGGTGCTAAAATTATTACCATTGGAGGTATTCACGGAAAAATTATTGAAGTGAAAGACGAAATAGCAATTATTGAAACGGAAGGCGGCAATAGATTAAAAATTGAAAAAGCTGCTATAGCGAAAGAGTTTTCAGCTGAAGAAATGGAGAAAAATTAATTTTCTCCATTTTTTATCCTAATAATCATGAATAAATCGGTTACAAAATCCATTATTATTGGACTTACCGGTGGTATCGGTAGTGGAAAATCTACCATTGCCGAAGTTTTTAATACCTTAAAAATTCCTGTTTTCAATTCCGACCTCGAAGCTAAACAACTTTATTCCCACCCTGAAATAAAACAACAAATTATTAAGCTTTTTGGAAATGTTTATAACGAGCAAAATCAACTCGACAAAAAAGCCTTAGCCAATATTGTTTTTAATGATGATGAAAAACTTCAACAACTCAACAACATTATTCATCCGGCAGTAAAAAAACTTTTTGAAACTTGGGTAAACAAAAATAACCAAGCTCCTATTTTAATTAAAGAAGCAGCCATATTAATAGAATCGGGTGCTGCCAAACAGGTTGATAAAATTATTGTTGTTACTGCTCCCAAAAAAGAAAGAATAAAACGAGTAATGCAGCGAGACAATGTTTCCGAAAAAGAAGTTATCGTAAGAATGCGTAAACAACTCCCCGAAGAAAAATTAATTACTCATGCAGATTTCATTATTAAAAATGATAACCAACATTTGGTAATTCCTCAAATTTTAGATATCGTTAAAAAACTTAACAATACATTAATAACCTGAGTTCAATTATTATCTAAATTTTTTTTCTACTTTTATAACATTGATTTTGAACAATAAATGTTATGGAAATTATCAACTCTGTTTTTTCATGGTTTATAAAAAAACGCATTCATCAAATGGAGTTATTTATGAAATATCCCATTAATGTTCAGCACGAATTACTTTACAAACTACTCTTAGAAGCTAAAAACACCGAATGGGGAAAACAACACGATTATCAAAACATTAACAACTATCACGATTTTATAAATAAAGTCCCGCTCCAATCTTATGAAGATATAGAGCCTTATGTTTCAAGAATTAAACAAGGTGAACAAAATATATTATGGCACTCCGAAATTAAGTGGTTTGCAAAATCATCCGGCACAGCTACAGGTAAAAGCAAATTTATTCCTGTTAGTAGAGAATCTTTAGAAAACTGTCATTACAAAGGAGGTAAAGATTTATTGGCAATTTATCATCATAACCATCCAAATTCTAAACTAATTTTAGGAAAAACTTTGGTAGTTGGCGGAAGCAGCAAACTCAATCAATTTAATGGCGATTCTTATTTTGGAGATTTATCTGCCATCATCATGAAAAATTTTCCGTTTTGGGTAGAAATTAGAAGGGTTCCTGAATTAGCAATTGCATTAATGGAAGAATGGGAAGAAAAAATTGAAAAAATGGCAATCAGCACTTCAAAAGAAGATGTTTCTAATATTTCCGGTGTTCCTTCTTGGACCTTAATTCTATTAAAAAGAATACTGGAGCTCAACAAAACAGACAATTTATTAGACATTTGGCCAAATTTAGAATTATATATGCATGGCGGAATAAATTTCTCTCCTTATCAAACACAATTCGAGAAAATTATTCCTTCTACAAACATGAATTATTATGAAAACTATAATGCTTCAGAAGGCTATTTTGGTATTCAAGATCAATCTAAAATTAAAGAAATGTTGTTGATGCTAGATTATGGCATTTTTTACGAGTTTATTCCTGTTGAGCATAGTGAAGAAAGTAACCCAAAAACGTATCCTTTAGAAGAAGTTGAACTAAACAAAATTTACGAAATGGTTATTAGCACTAATGCCGGTTTGTGGCGTTATAGATTAGGAGATACAGTTCAGTTTACATCTATTGCTCCCTTTAGAATTAAAGTAGCAGGAAGAACCAAGCATTTTATAAATGCTTTTGGTGAAGAATTAATGATACATAATGCCGAAAAAGCCATTGCTGTTGCTTGCGAAAAAACCGATGCCATAATAAATGAATTTACCGCTGCTCCTGTTTATTTTGAATCTAAAAAATCAGGAAAACACCAATGGTTAATAGAGTTTGAAAAAACTCCTGATAATTTAAACCACTTTGCTGCTATTTTAGATGAAGAACTTAAAAAACTCAATTCTGATTATGAAGCTAAACGATATAAAGACATGATTTTATCTCCACCAGAGCTTATAACTATTACCAAAGGAACTTTTCACCAATGGTTAAAATCTAAAAACAAACTAGGTGGACAACATAAAATACCTCGCTTATCAAACAACAGAAGTTTTGTTGAAGAAATGTTACAACTATTACCAATAAGTCAATAAATTTATTCGTTTTAATATTCCAAAAAATGGTATAATTTTAGAGCTTATATAAATTCACTTATAATTTAATCTGTTATGCAAAAACAACTAACAATACTAATCGTTCTGGCACTTTCAACCCTTGTATTGTTTAGTCAACCTAAAAAAGTAGTACTAAAAGGCATAACTTTTACCACCGACCAATTCGGAAATTACTACGACATTAATGACGTTGAAATAAAAAAATTCAATATAAAAGGAGAGCTTCAATACACTTATAGTAACAATTTATTAGGTAAAATAGCTAGTGTTGATGTAAGTAGTCCCATGAAAATTATAGTATATTTTAGAGATTTTACTAAAATACTAATTTTAGACAATACTCTCTCTCCTACTTCTACCGTTATAGATTTAACTCAACTCAATTTAGAAGAAACATCATTAGTTTGTCGCTCATACAATAACGGAATGTGGTATTATAATCCGTTAAGGTTTGAACTTATCCGAAAAAATCAAGACTTAACCACTTCTAATACCTCAGCCAATTTGAGTAACTTACTTAATAAAAATATCCAACCCAATTTTTTAATAGAACACAATAACCAAGTTTACCTAAACGACCCTAAAAATGGTATCTTAGTATTCGATAATTTTGGTACTTATATCAAAACCATTCCTATTTATGGCTTAAATACTTTTCAAGTTAAAGAAAAATTTATCATCTATATATCAGAAGATAGTTCTGTAATGACTTATGATTTTTTTACTTTAGAGATTAAAAAATATGAGCTATCTACTGAAGAACCTATAAAATCTGTTAGACTTGAGGGAAAATACATTTACCTTCAAACAAAAAAAAATGAACTTCTTATTGATAAAATCAATTAAAGAATAAAAATAGCTTATAAAAACTTCTATTTTTGTACTTTTAACCGCAATAACAGAAACTAAAATTTATGTTAATATCGATAGCAGGGAACATTGGTTCCGGTAAAACTACTTTAACAACTCAATTAGCAAAACATTATAAATGGGAACCACATTTTGAAGATGTAGATGACAACCCTTATTTGAATGATTTTTATAACGACATGCAACGTTGGTCATTTAATCTGCAAGTATACTACATGACTAGCCGTATCAGTAAAATTCAAGAAATTAGAAAAGGTAAAAAAACGGTTATTCAAGATAGAACAACTTATGAAGATGCCTACATTTTTGCTCCTAACTTACACTCTATGGGGTTAATGACTACTAGAGATTTTGAAACTTATTTTTCACTATTTAAACTTCAAGAAAGTTTTATTACTCCACCCGATTTATTAATTTATCTTAGAGCTTCTGTTCCTACATTAGTAAGTCAAATACAAAAAAGAGGTAGAGATTATGAAGAAAGTATTAGATTAGATTACCTAAAGCGTTTAAATGAAAGATATGAGGCATGGATTTCTACTTACGATCAGGGCAAACTTTTAATTGTTGATGTAGATAATAATAATTTTTCCGAAAAAGCTGAGGATTTAGGTACTATCATTAATTCTATAGATGCAGAATTGCACGGATTATTTGAAAATAAATAAATTCAATTAACAATATTTCAAAACAAAATTTAATTTTTTAAATCATGGGAAGAGCTTTTGAATTTAGAAAAGCAAGAAAGTTTAAAAGATGGGGACAAATGGCTCGTACTTTTTCTAGAATTGGTAAAGACATTGTTATTGCGATTAAAGATGGTGGTCCTGATCCAGAATCTAACTCTAGGTTAAGAGCGGTTATCCAAAATGCTAAAGCAGCCAACATGCCTAAAGAAAACGTTGAAAGAGCTATAAAAAAAGCCACTTCAAAAGACGTTTCTGATTATAAAGAAGTAATATTAGAAGGGTATGGTCCACACGGAATTGCTGTACTGGTAGAAACTGCTACAGACAACAACAATAGAACAGTTGCTAATATTAGAAGTTATTTTAATAAATGTGATGGAAGTTTAGGCGTTTCCGGTTCTGTAATTTTTATGTTCGACCATACCTGCAACTTTAGAGTAGAAAAATCAGGACTTGATGTGGAAGAACTTGAACTAGAACTAATAGATTATGGTGCTGAAGAAGTTTTTGAGGATGAAGATGGTATAATTATATATGCTCCTTTTGAGAATTTTGGCTCCATCCAAAAATATTTTGAAGAAAAAAATATAGAAATTTTATCTTCAGGTTTTGAAAGAATTCCTCAAGTTACAAAAAAATTAACTCCTGAACAAAAGGCAGATATAGAAAAATTACTCGAAAAAATTGAAGAAGACGATGATGTACAAAATGTATATCATACCATGGATGAATCTGAAGATTGATAATTTGATTAAAGATTTCGTACCTTTGCATTTCAATTTTTACAATAATACATGCATACTGAAGGAGTAAAGTTTAACCCAAACAATCAATCCGAATTTATTAGAGAATTAAGAAAGAGAGTAAACCTCTATTTTAAATCAAATAATATTTCTAGATTTGGAAATAGCAACATGGTTATTAAAACCATTTTTATGTTGCTATTATATTTAGTACCTTATTTTTTAATAGTTTTTAATATTTTCGAGAGTAACCTAGTAGTATTACTGCTTTGGGTTATTATGGGAACAGGAATGGCTGGCATAGGTTTGTCCATTATGCACGATGCCAATCATGATGTATATTCAAAAAACAAAAAAACCAACAAATCACTTGGCTATTTAATCAACTTAGTTGGCGGAAGTTATATTAATTGGAGAATTCAACACAATGTGCTACACCATTCATTTACTAACATTCATAACCATGATGAAGACTTAGATTCAGGTGGATTAATGCGATTTTCAGAACATCAGAAAAAATATAAAGCCCATCGTTTTCAAAAATATTATGCTTGGTTTTTATATGGTTTATTAACCGTTTCTTGGTCCTTAAAAAAAGATTTTATTCAACTGAGAAGATACCATAAAATGGATTTGTTAAAAACACAAGGAATAACTTACCAAAAAGCATATATTAATTTAGTTATTGTTAAAGCACTTTATTTCTTACAAATATTAGTTATTCCTTTAATCTTTGCCAACCAACAATGGTGGTTAACACTTATTTTCTACTTTGTGATGCACTATGTTTGCGGATTAATATTATCTACCATTTTTCAAGCAGCCCACGTAGTAAACGAAACTTCATTTCCACTACCTGATGATAGTGGAAATATTGAAAACAATTGGGCAGTACATCAATTACATACTACTGCTAACTTTGCCGAAAACAATAGAATTTTATCATGGTATGTTGGTGGGTTAAACTTTCAAATAGAACATCACTTGTTTCCAAATATTTGTCATGTACACTACAGAAAAATCTCAAAAATAGTCAGAGAAACTGCTCAAGAATTTCAATTACCTTATTATTCCAATCCAACTTTTTTCGGGGCATTAAAAAGCCATTACCAATTATTAGCAAAGTTAGGAACACAATAAAAGAAGTAATATTTTATTTCATTTAGCTAAACTATCCTCTTATATTTGGTGTTTTTATTTTTTTTTAAGCAACTTTTAAAGAATTTAAGTAGTCTTTATTGTTGTTGTATAATTCAAAAACCTAATATGATATTAAAAAATCTAATAATACTTATTCTATTCTCTTTTACAGTAGTTGTTTCTTTTGCTCAAAGAGGAAAAGATGGAGCTAAAATTGTTTCTACAACAGAAGTAGTAAATGCTTATACTATGCTTACTGCTGATGCTAATGCTGGAGCTACAAGTATAACTGTTACTAACAGTACTTTATCAACCAACTTTAGTAACCCTCTTGCTCAAGGCGATCTAATAATGATTTATCAAGTTCAAGGTGCTTCTGTTGAAGACACTATTGCTAGTCCAAATATTAATTCATCAAAGTTTTATACCACTTGGGGAAGAATTACCAATTATAATAATGCAGGGAATTATGAATTAGTTCAAGTTGCAAGTGTACCAAATGCAACAACCATAAATTTAGATTGTCCATTATCTTTGAATTATACAGCTAGTGGTAGGGTTTTAATAATTAGAATACCTAGATATACTACCCTAACTATTAATAGTGGTGGCAATTTAACTACAACTGCCTGGAATGCAACAAGTGGAGGTGTTTTAGCTGTTGAAGTATTGGGTCAAACCACTATAAATGCTGGTGGTAAAATTGATGTTAGCGGATTAGGTTTTAGAGGTGGAACTGCATTAACATCTTCTTTTTCTACTGTTTATGGTGGATTAAGATATGCTGATGCTAACCAAGCTGAAGGAGCTGAAAAAGGTGAAGGAATTGCAGGAGATCAAAGTATTTATGCTACTTTTAATGCAGGAGGTGCTGGTTATTGCAGAGGTGCAGCAGCCAATGCTGGTGGTGGCGGAAATGCCCATAATGCAGGCGGAGGCGGTGGTGCCAACGCTGGTAACATAAATAACTGGAATGATGGTGTTGGAAATCCAGACATCAGCAATGCCAACTATATTACTGCTTGGAACTTAGAACCAGTTTTATCTTCAACAACCACCTCTTCCGGAGGAGGAAGAGGTGGTTATTCTATTTTAAGAAATAACAGAAATGAACTTACAGAAGCACCTGGAAATACGAATTGGGGGGGTGATAATAGACGAATAGTAGGTGGGCTTGGCGGAAGACCATTAGATTACTCTACCGGAAAAATATTTATGGGAGGCGGAGGTGGTGCCGGAGATGGTGACAATGCTTATGCTACAGATGGTGGTAATGGTGGAGGAATTATTTTCTTGTCTACTTATGATGACATATCAGGTGGTGGAAAAATTATAGCTCATGGAGCTAATGGTGTAGATATTAATCCAGGAAGTGCCGGTTTTGGACAACTTGCCGGAGGTGATGCTCCCGGAGGTGCAGGTGGTGGCGGTACCATCATTTTAAAAACTACAGGAAATGTAACCGTTACTGATAGTATTGCTGCTAATGGTGGTAATGGTGGTAACCAAGTTTTAGTTGCTGGTGTTTTTGCAAGCATTGATGAAGGAGAAGGACCTGGTGGTGGAGGTGGTGGAGGCTACATTGCTATTTCAGCGGGAACGCCCAACCGGTTTGCTAATGGAGGAATAAATGGTGTAACTAACTCACCTTTTGTATCTCAATTTCCTCCTAATGGTGCTACCATGGGTGGTGTTGGTTTACCAAATGAGACCATAAATAGTTTTGATATTATCGTAAATAATGATTCTACATGTAGTAATTCAACTGCAACTTTAAATGCTTCCTTAACAGGAACAGCTCCAAGTGGCACTATCATAGAGTGGTTTGATGCTCAATTTAATGGTAATTTAGTTAACACAGGTACTAGTTTTACTACTCCTATACTAACTGCTAACACAACTTATTGGGTGAGAGCTTGTCCAGCTCCTTACTTAATTCCTGTAACAGCTTATGTTGTTCCATGTAACTTTCCTGTAGCTGCACTAAGTGCTTCCGATTCTACCATTTGTATTAATGATTGTATTAGCTTTACTGACTTAAGTATAGGAACACCTACCAGTTGGTCATGGTACTTCTTTGGTTCTTCTACTCCTACTTCATCACAACAAAATCCAACTAATATTTGTTACCCAACTGCCGGAACTTTTGATGTGGCTCTTGTAGCTAGTAATTCTGCTGGTTCTGACTCTATCTTTATGAATAATTTCATTACCGTTAATCCTCTTCCTACAGTGGTAGCTAGTAACGACACTACTATTTGTAATGGCAGCTCTGCTACTATTTCTGCTTCGGGGGCTAGTACTTACTCTTGGGATAATGGTTTAGGTGCTGGGCAATCGCATACCGTTAACCCGACAACAACTACCACTTATGTGGTTACTGGTACAGATGCTAATGGTTGTCAGAATACAGATAACGTGATTGTTACTGTCAATCCTCTTCCTACAGTGGTAGCTAGTAACGACACTACTATTTGTAA